>ERZ773063.162-NODE-162-length-45553-cov-6.218054_pt1 | contig 45553 bp, 31 predicted proteins | sample MGYA00580625_ERZ773063 | MGnify/ENA primary metagenome ERZ773063 (study PRJEB29015, sample SAMEA2738022) | human oral metagenome | biome: human oral; feature: human-associated habitat; material: dental | place: China | collected 2042 ... | reverse complement strand
CCATAGGTCGCAAAAGTCACCCATTCATGGGTCGCTCGGGTGACCCATGAATGGGTCGGTCGAGGACCCCATGAATGGGTCCCTTCTCCACCCCATGATCACCCCCTCCCAAAGGGTACGTATCTTTGTCCTCCCGAGGCATAGCTCTGCCTCCCCAAGCTGAGCCAAGGCGGACGCAACATATCCACCCTTCAGGCGGTTCTCTTTACACTAAGACACAGACATATAGAATAGATGAGACTACTTGCACTAGACATTGATGGGACGCTGATCACCAAGGAGCATGTACTGACCGACACCGTACGTGAGGCCTTGCTCCGAGTCCAGCACGACTATGACACCCGCCTGATCCTCGCTTCGGGTCGCCCTACCCCTGCCCTCCGACAGTTCGCCGAGGCACTTCAGCTAGCCGACAATAAGGGCTACCTCATGCCCTTCAATGGCGGGAAGATCATCGACGCTGCGACGGGTCACGTGCTCAGCTCACAGCTCCTCGACGAGGATCTCATCCCCGAGGTCTATGCGCTGACTCAGGAGTTCGGCGTGAACATCCTGACCTACACCGAAGAGTGCATCCTCAGCGAGCAGGAGAATGACCCCTATGCTGAGAAGGAGGTCGTCCTCACGGGTATGCCCCTTCGGAAGGTAAGTAGCTTCGTCGGTGCTGTCGATGAGCGTCTCCCCAAGTGCCTTGCCGTAGGTCCGCTGGAGAAGCTTATTCCCCTAGAAACGGCGATCAAGGAGCGTCTCGGCGATCGTGTAGGGGCTTTCCGCTCCAGCGACTACTTCCTTGAGATCGTCCCCCTCGGGGTGAATAAGGGCAGTTCGCTCGCTCGCCTGCTCGATGTCCTCGGTAGGACACCTGCCGACCTCACCGCCATCGGTGACAACTACAATGACCTAGAGATGATCCAGCTCGCTGGTATGGGTGTCGCCATGGGCAATGCCCCCGAAGACATCCGTCAGCAGGCGAACTTCGTCACCAAGACCAACAACGAAGACGGCGTCGCCTACGCCCTCGACCGCCTCTTCTTCGGCAAGTAACCGCCTCCCCTCCCCCAAGACACCGCCCGGGCTCAGCCTCTCTCTCGAGACGCTGAGCCCGGGTAGTTTCTTTGGGAATACCTCAGAGATCTCTGAAGGCTCTAGGAAAGGTCGTATCAAAGATCTTGCTATCCGGCATAGTACAAGCCCCTTTTTACATGAATAGCTGATGGGGGTAATCAACGATAGAGAGCCGCCCTCTCTTTGTCAGACTTTTTCTCCTCTATAATCATCTTTCTCAATTCTATCTGCATATTACTAGCCCAGACTCTAACAGCCTCAATCGGATGATCCATAAGGGGAGAAATACAACTAAGTCGCCTTTCATAATAAGGCACAAGTGATCCCATCCATTGAGAAGGAATGATATTCTCCATCAAAGAATCAAGAACTTCTTCTTGATCCCCATACCGATCGATCAACTTTAACACAAAATCAGAGAAATGATCACCTCCCCCTTGATATAGAGGCAACATAGCCATCAATCTTGCTGGAGCTTCATGACGATATTTATCACACCACTGTAAGACTTTTGCCTCACAGATAGGGTCATGAAATAAAGTCTCATTAACTTCCGCTAGCATGAGTGCAGGAATTCCTCTTTGCTGCTTCAGTAGAGCCATAGAGAACACTGACCAAACTTCATCAAAGTAACCCTTGAAGAGAAGGAGTAGGCATTCATACTGTTCTCCGCCTATATAGCCCTCACCTGAGAGATCCGTCAGCAAGGCTGTGCTTATTTCTGTGGCAAACTGAGATGAGCTTCCCCTGCGAAGAAGTTCTACAACAGTAGACCATAAAAGATCTTTATCCTCACAATCTAGTAACTGAGACATACGAACGTGTAATAGGTCTTCCAGGAAGGTAGTCAAGGAGTCTCTACCTTGCCCTTCTTCAAGCTTTGACACACTTAGCTCTAAGACTACAGGAAGCGAATTAGGCAAGTGCGAGATACGCTTAAGTAGTTCGAATCGTTCTTCATTGACACTGGCTATTCTAGGACAATAGCAACTATAGAAACGCGTAAATTCTTCTACTTCTACCACCCCATCTCGCACCATCTGAAATAGCTCTTCTATATACGAACTATCTAGAGTATAGCCTCGTAAAGCAATACTTACAAATAGGACTGACTTACAGGTAAGTTGCTTCATCTCCTGCCAAGACCACTCAAAGAGCTCTTCTCCCACTACACGCAGGAAACCTATGAGTATACGAGTATCGCCTTTCTCTAAAGTATTTAATGCCTCTATTGAATTAAGGACAAAGGTGCGCTGGTCTGATTCGGAAAGAGATTCAGCCAAAGTTCCACCAAACTGGTAGGCTCCAGTCGAGCTCACCTCATACATTTGGATAAGCATCTCTGTTGTGTATAGTCGATCCTTAGCCATTTCTTTAGCGAGGGCTATATAGCCTGACGTTTCCTTCTTGATCCTATCCTCGTAAGACAAGCCATATCTATAGAGCTTTCTTACCCCAGTATACCTTGAGAGGAAGTCAGTCTTTGTCAGCTTACTCTCCAATGCCTTACACTCACTTAGGAACTTCTCAGGTAACTGTCGATTTCGCCTAGAAATCATTCTCCTCAAAGCGTCACACATCTCATCCCAATCATAGCCAAGATACTTAGCTAAGTCCAAGACGTAGGGCCAAATAAGCCCTCCATACCCCAACTTAGCCCATTCCTCTAGGCTAAGAGAAACTATCTTACACCCATATTGCACCTGCTGCGTATCTCGCATTACAATCTGCATTAAGATATCAAAGCATCCCCTTAGGTATTCTTCAATCTCTTCTTTAGACCTAGGTCGATAGCTCACCAATCGCTCAAGACCACGAACACTTGCTTCACTCGAATAATAGTGCTTTTCGGCACCCAATGCACAAGCTATCGCCTTCAGTAAGAATGGATGTTGATCAGGATGCTTGTGCAAGGCCGTAAGGAGTAATAGGCGATCTCTTAGAGGGGCAGCTGTAGCTGGTAAATCCACGGCAAATAGTCCAATAAATCGATCTAATACTCCATACTTTTTAGATCCACCCTCCGCCATTGCCAAGCGTAGCATTATCTGGGCTCCACGCTTAAATGTGGAGGGCTCAAAACAGAGCTTCTCTATAGTCCATATAATATTACTATGCCGCTCGCTAAGCTGCTCTAACTCCCTTGTTGTCGTCGCTCCAATCACAGTCTCCAGCGTTTGAGCTACGACTTCTGAATCCACCTCAACAAAGGAGCGAAATAGTCGTGAGCCTTGCGGAGAGGCAAGCTCTTCTATACGCGCTAAGCGACTAGTTGGTCCCGCTACCTCAACAGCTAGCCTGCGAGCATGAGCACTCTTTCCCATATAGCGGAACTGTGCACAGAAGCCTTCAGTAAGGGGATATGCAAAAGGTGAAGCTTGAATATCCTTGAGGATCTGATATAGACCATCAGGGCTACAAGTAGCAAGCCACTCCTCGATTAGATAGAGGGCTATTGGAGTAGGACGAATACCCACGAGACGACCCTTTGCCTCAATAATGCCTCGCTGTAGGTAAGACTGAATCGTCCTATCAAATACTGCTACCCTCCGCTCGTCATCTCCTGCTACAGTAGCTATAAGTCGATGCTTGGCAATAAACGCCATCTGATCAGCAAGCTCATCCCTATAGCCCACGAAGCTAAAGAGAGATAGAGCCTGCAAGACAGCACGCTCTTCACTCCCCTTCTTTACCCCCAAGATCTTATCCATCAGAGAGGCATCAGTGATGAGACCGACTCCCTGCTCTTTCTTTATTCCTTCGACTAGCAACCGAGCTATCATTGGGACACCATCAGAGAAGTCTTTGATCTTGTCTAGATCTACCTGACTATCAGGAGAGGGTAATTCCGATAGGATATTCTCGACAACATCATCATACACCCGCTTCAGTCTTAGGTAAGCAGGACTATCTCCACTCGGCTCTTCCATGGGGTCATTATAGATCGTAATAATAGGGTTAGATCCCTGTAGCTCACGCCTACGATTGATAATCCTCTGGTGGAGCTCTTGGTCACAGTTGTCAAAGACAAGATAAGCCTCTCGGTAATTAGTGAAAAGCCAATCTAGCTTAGCTCTAAAATCATTGAAGTCATAACTATAGCAGTCGATGTATAGGTAGTGTCTCTTCAATAAGTCATCTCCCCAAAAAGCTTCATTGACCAGGTGTGTCTTACCCATTCCAGAGAGTCCTAAGAGACGTAGCACCTTCTTATTCTCTAGGATCTGGCTCTTCACCGCTTGTAGTTGGTCGTTCCAGAAGAACTTACCTCCAAAGGAAGGGCCTCGTCGCTGCACCTCCCATTTCATGAAGGGTTTGACCTGCTCATCCATGTACTCTATCGCTGCTAGAGCACTACTCTGAATGGCCTTCTTCAGATCCTCGACAAACCACTTCTCTACCTCAGCATAAGCCTCATCAGTATCAGATACCCCTTTGTCTCGGGTTAGGTGAAAGGTGATGGGCCATCTTCGGTGGCGGAAGTCAATAGCAAGGAATCTCTTGTCATCCTCTTTGGGTGAGCCATTGACCGTGTTCATCACCGTGATGATTTGCTCCGTAGGTAAGCGATGACTAGCTCTCCCAAACTCATAGGCGACATTTGTATTCTGATCTTCTCTCAGTTTCTTCCCTTCACGAGTGAGCAATTCCATCTCTGAGCTATCAAAGCGACGCTCTACCGTAAAGTCTGCGATGAAGATGTGGCACTCATCAATGCGCCTCTCGCAGGTCGCAATCATCTCTGGAGTACCCGCCACATGGGTAGTACCCTCCTGAACTTCAAACCAGACACCTTTGAGTTGCCCCTTATTCGCTATCTCCCCGACAGCCTTGCCGATGCAGGATAAGATAAATGGCTTATTATGCAGGTGCTCCGTGTCCGAAGCTGTCTGCCACGAAAAGAAGATCTTTAATTTCATGATATGCTCACGCTATGCCCCTACCTTTCACGAAGTAGAGGTACTTTCAATAAAGTAAACTAAGCCCTAGAAACCGATAAGTATCTAGGGAGCTTAGGGTAGAGATCACTGAAGCCGTAGCCGTGTGCCTAGTGGCCGGTGTACTGCTTGCGACGGGCGTCGATGCCGAGGAAGATGAAGAGGAGGAAGGTGAAGCCCCAGAGCGAAGAGCCCCCGTAACTGAAGAAGGGCAAGGGAATACCGATCACGGGGACGAGCCCCAGTACCATCCCGACATTGATGAAGAGATGGAAGAGGAAGATCGAGGCCACACAATAGCCATAGACCCGCCCGAACTTCGTCTCTTGGCGCTCGGCTAGTGCGACGATGCGTAGGATGAAGATAGCGTAAGCGATGAGGAGGGCAGAGGAGCCGATGAAGCCCGATTCTTCGCCTACGGTGCAGAAGATGAAGTCCGTCTCTTGCTCGGGGACATAGTTGAGCTTGGTCTGCGTCCCCTTGAGGAAGCCCTTCCCCGTCAAGCCCCCCGAGCCGATGGCGATCTTCGACTGGTCGACGTTGTACCCCTTGCCCTTGAGGTCGCTCTCGATGCCGAGGGCGATCTTGATACGCACCTGCTGGTGAGGCTGGAGAATATCATTGAAGACATAGTTCACCGAGAAGAAGAAGCCCAGCGAACCTAGGGCAAAGACCGCCAAGAGGAGGTAGCGAAGGAGGTATTCCCTCAGTGCTAGGTAGGCGAAGAAGCCGACGAGGAGGATCACCAGCGCAAGGGCTACATAGACGAGGTTGAAGCTCACGAAGAAGTTCACCACCCCTGCGATGAGGTAGACCCCAGCGACAATGCCCGCCCCGTAGAGGAGGTAGCGCCAGCAGTTGCGCCAATCATGGGTATAGACTCCGAAGAGGGCTGCGGAGAAGACGAGGATAGCATTGCAGACGAAGAAGAAGTCGGCATCCGTACGCTCCCACCACAGGGTATCCTCCAGCACGAGAGCCGAGATAAAGTAGACCGCTGCCGAAGCACTTAGCCCCATGAAGAGCCCCGAGAAGCCTTCTCGGTAGAGCGCAAGGAAGAGGGCTAGGAAGACAAGCGCGGAACCCGTCTCCTGCTGGAGTAGGATCAGCAGGATGGGGAAGAAGATAATCCCGAAGATCTTGAGGTAGCTACGGATGGAGTCGATCTTGAACTCGTACTGATTGCATAGCCAAGCCAGAGTAAGGGCCGTAGCTACCTTAGCGAACTCTGCCGGCTGTAGGCGCACAGGGCCCAGCACGAGCCACGAGCGTGAGCCCTTGATATCGGGGGCGATGACGATGGTCACCATCAGCAGGAGCATCATCGCCCCATAGAAGAGCGGTGCCCCCACTTCGTAGATGTCGGTATTGAGCGAGAGGACAGCGAAGCCGATGAGTACGCCGAGCCCGATCCAAAGCAGTTGCATCATCGGGCGCCCCCCAGGACTAAGAAGCTCCTCCGTCTCGAAGTTGTACGACGCCCCGCAGATGGAGAGCCATCCGAAGAAGACTAGGAGCAGATACATCAGGATCGTCACCCAGTCAATGCTCCTGATGAAGGAGGGGGAGGAAGAGGACTGTCGCATGCGTGAGGCGGCTAGGGGTATGGGTTAGATATCATTGATATAGGAGATCGTCCGATGCTCCATCGAAGAGGCGATCGCTTCGCCTGAGCCCGAGAGCTTACCGCCACGCAGGTAGTACTCCATCATCACCCGACCAATGGGCACGCCGAACTGTGCCCCGAAGCCCCCGTTCTCGACATAGACCGACACAGCGATCTTGGGCTGGGTGCGTGGGGCGAAGCCGATGAAGGCCGAGTGGTCCTTACCATGAGGATTCTCCGCCGTACCCGTCTTACCACAGACTTCGATCTCCCCTGGGGCGAAGTTCGCCCCTCGGCATGTCCCCCCCGTGACCGCCCCAGCCATACCAGCGACGATGTACTCCCAGTGCTCCCGAGAGATACCCGTGGGCTGATGATTGCGGTACATGGTATCCAGGGGCATTCCCTTGATCGAATGGACGACGTGCGGACGGATGTAGTAGCCTCGGTTGGCGATGATTGCAGCCAGGTTAGCTATCTGTAGAGGAGTAGCTAGGACTTCCCCCTGCCCGATAGCGATCGAGATGATGGAGCTAGCATTCCAGCGTCCCTTATAGACCTTGTCATAGACCCCACTATTCGGGATGTAGCCACGCTTCTCTCCGACGAGGTCGACACCGAGGCGATAGCCGTAGCCGAGGGAGACGATACGTTGCTTCCAGTGCTCTAGAGCGACGGCTGCCGAGGGGTAGCGCTTGCGGTCGTCGAGCATGAAGTGTAGGCCCCAGCAGAAGTAGGCATTACATGACGTGGCAAGGGCAGGGATGAGGGAGATGGGGCTAGGATGGCTGTGGCACTTCGGGCGATTCCCTAGGGGTGGATAGCCGTGGTGGCACGAGAGCGCCATGGAGGGGTTGATGGAGCCTTCCTCGAGGAAGATCGCTCCTTGGGCGGGCTTGAAGGTAGAGCCTGGAGGGTAATTCCCTTGGATCGCACGGTTGAGGAGCGGCTTACCGAAGGTCTCTTCGAGCATGCGGTGGTTCTCCCCCTTACTCTTACCAGCGAGGAGCTCAGGGTCGTAGTTGGGAGCTGTGACCAGGGCTAGGATCTCACCTGTCTCAGGCTCGATGGCGACGATCGCCCCACGCTTGCCCCGCATCATCCGCTCGCCTAGCTCCTGCAGACCCGCATCGATCGAGAGGGTGAGGTCCCGTCCTGCCACAGGAGCCCTATCATGTGCTCCTGCATCGAGACGCCCCTGGATACGGCCCCTGGCATCCCGGTAGAAGATCTCTTCGCCCTTCACGCCTCGGAGCACCTCCTCATAGGTACGCTCTACGCCACTGCGCCCGACGAAGTCGCCTCGCATGATCGAGCTATCTCGCTGGAGGTCACTGGTGCTTGCCTCGGAGAGGTAGCCTAGCAGATGGGCAGCATGATGATAGTTATACTGGCGGATGGTACGGGAGCGGACAGAGAAGCCGGGGAACTTATACAGCTGCTCCTCGAAGCGCCCTACCTCCTCGGGCTCAAGCTGGGAGAGAAAGACCTGGGGGGTATAGGGATTGTAGCCACGATTGACTCTTCGGTCACGGACGGCTTCGAGCTTCTGGACGATCTCCTCACGAGGTAGGCCCAGCGTCGAGGCTAGTAGTGTGGTGTCAAGCTTGCCCTTAGCCTCGTGATTGACGATCATCAGGTCATAGATCGGACGATTAGCTACAAGGAGCTCGCCCTTGCGGTCGAAGATGACCCCACGGGCAGGTATGGTGGTGAGGATGTAATAGGCATTGTTCTCTGCCCGCTGCTTATAGTCATTGCTGACGATCTGCAGGGAGAAGAGTCGGGCGATGAAGATACCGACGATGGCGAAGGTGAGCCCGATGATCAGCCAGCGTCTACGGAAGAGCTCGTCGTTGACCATAGGGAGTGATTACTTGGCACGTGCTCCCTCTCCTGTGCCGAAGAAGAAGAGCGTCATCACCGAGAGTACCCAAGAGAAGGCATAGCCCGCCCCGAAGCTAATGAGCAGATGCCAGCTCGCTAGCCCCATCCCTGCCTCGAGGCTATAGAGGAGCACATGGTGTATCAGCAGAAGGAGGGTGAGGAGTAGTACCGCCCCTCCCCGTAGCGTGGGGAAGAGGGGCAGGAGATGCTCGGGTGTATTCTTCTCCGTCAGTAGGTACAGGATGGGCTGACGCAGGAAGGCGGTCAGGGTCAGAGCCGAGGCATGCAAGCCTGGCGTCAGGCCGAAGAAGTCGATCAAGAAGCCTAAGACGAAGCCCACGACACAGAGCACACTCCTACTCGTACCTACCGGTAGCAGGAGCAGGAGAAAAGGATAGAGATAAGGGGTGGCTACACGGAAGAGGGCGATGGGACTCAAGACCCACACCTGCAGCGCTACGAAGAGCACCGAGAAGAGAGCAAAGCGCAGATAGGGACTATTCATCTTTGGGGCTTATCGAGTCTTCGAGGGCTCGCACCTCCCGTGCGGGCCTTTCTCGGATGATGTAGACATAGCGGAGGCTCTGGAAGTCGGTAGCTAGACGCACCTGATAGTTGGCGAAGGTACCTGCACTGCCCTTGACCCGTACGGGGATCGTATCGGATACGGTGCCCACCATCATCCCTTCGGGGAAGAGGTAGGAGTAGCCACTCGTGGTGATCGTATCCCCCAGATGGGGCTGGGCATGTGGGGGCACATTGCTCAGCATCGCATGGTTGGCGTTGGGGTTGGAGGTAGCGGTGAGTGTCCCGCTTACTTCTTGCCCGAGGAGAGTACAGGAGAGGCGTATCTTGGGATTGAGCACAGGGATCACTAGCGAGTAGTGATCGGAGACGGTCATCACCGCTCCCACGACCCCCGAAGCGCTCATCACCCCCATATCTGGCTCGACACCATCCCGGCGTCCTTTGTTGATCGTATAGTAGATATCGCCTTGAGGGGAGATCCGATTGACCACCCGAGCGATGATCACCGAGGTAGGGTCTACAGGGAGACTGTCGGTAGCATGCAGGTGTGGGAGGCGACCATGTGCCTCCGCATCCTGCATCTGCCGAGAGAGGAGCGTATAGGCTGCTCGGAGTCGAGCGTTCTCCCGAAGGAGCTCTTCGTTCTTAGGTCTGAGGTCGATATAGCTCCACGCCTCGGTCATCAGTTCGCCTACCCGACCGAAGACGCTACTGGTGGCATACCAACCGAGGCTACGTGAATAGAGCGTACCATTGAGGAGCGTACCGAGGGCTATCGCCTCCAAAAGGATGAAGACGAACCAGTGCCGATACTTCTGGAGGAACTCTAGGAGCTTATCCACGGAGACGAAGCTAGGACGAGAGGCTTAGCGGAAGAGGAAGTTGAAGTTATGGACGTTCTTCAGCGCGATACCGGTACCGATAGCGACGGAGTGAAGAGGGTTCTCTGCGATCTTGAACTGCAGACCGAAGCGCTCACTGAGACGCTTGTCGAGCCCACGCAGGAGTGCTCCACCACCCGTCAGCACGACCCCGTTAGCCACGATGTCGGCATAGAGCTCAGGAGGAGTAGCCTCTAGGGTACGCAGGATGGCACTCTCGATCTTCCCGATCGAATTATCTAGGCATTCGCAGATCTCACGATAGTTGACATCTACCTTGCGGGGCATGGTGTCCATCATGTTAGCCCCCCATACCGTGAAGTCAGCAGGAGCATCGTCGAGGTCGGCATATACCGCTCCTACCTGGATCTTGATCTGCTCGGCGGTACGCTCCCCTACCTTGATCTGATGGCGGTCACGCATATGGTCCATGATGTCCTGGGTGAGCTCGTCGCCAGCGGTGTCGATCGACTGATCCTCGACGATCCCCCCTAGGGAGATGACAGCGATCTCAGTAGTGCCGCCACCTATGTCTACGATCATGTGCCCCTCTGGAGCGAGCACGTCTATACCGACACCGATAGCAGCGGCCATGGGTTCGTAGATCATGTAGACGTCACGTCCACCTGCATGCTCATTGGAGTCACGGACAGCTCGGATCTCCACCTCCGTGCTCCCTGATGGGATACAGACGACCATACGGAGCGAGGGAGTGAACCACCCACGGCGACGGCTGATCATGCGTATCATCCCTCGGATCATGTGCTCAGCAGCGTCGAAGTCTGCGATCACGCCTTCCTTCAAGGGGCGGATAGTACGGATATTAGCGTTGCCCTTCTCGTACATCTCACGGGCCTTGGTGCCCACGGCGATCATCTCGCCCGTACGGTTGTCGAAGGCTACTACAGAGGGCTCATCCAGAACGATCTTGTCATCCTTGATGATGATGGTATTGGCAGTACCCAGGTCCATCGCCAGCTCCTGCCTAAAGGAAAAAAGTCCCATGCTTATCTTAGTCGTATTGTCTTAATTCTAATGCTTGAAGTGGCGCACACCCGTCATCACCATCGCTACGCCGAGGCGATCAGCAGCGGCGATACTGTCGGCGTCACGTACGGAGCCCCCGGGCTGCGCTATGGCTGTGATCCCGGCCTCAGCAGCGAGGGTGACACAGTCGTCGAAGGGGAAGAAGGCATCACTCGAGAGTACTGCCCCATGGAGGTCAAAGCCGAAGTGTCGAGCCTTCGCAATGGCTTGCTGGAGGGCATCGACACGTGAGGTCTGACCGACGCCCGAGGCGATGAGCTGACCGTCCTTGCTGAGGACGATCGCATTGCTCTTACTATGCTTGACGAGCTTCGTCGCGAAGACGAGGTCGACGAGCTCCTTGTCCGTGGGGGCTACCTTAGTAACGGGCTTCATCTCGGCGCTAGTCTCTACAGCACGGTCGGTCTCCTGAGCGAGCACCCCACCGAGCATCGATCGGTACGACCAGGTAGCGTGGATAGGCTCGCGCTGGCGCAGTAGGATGCGGTTCTTCTTGCTCTCGAGGATGGGAAGGGCTTCGGCGGTGAAGTCCGGAGCGATCAGCACCTCGAAGAAGAGCTTATTGATCTCTTCGGCAGTCTCGAGGTCTACGGGGCGATTGGCCACGAGCACACCTCCGAAGGCGGAGACGGGATCACCAGCCAGAGCAGCCTGCCACGCCTCTAGGAGCGTGGGGCGAGAAGCACAGCCACAGGCGTTGTTGTGCTTGAGGATGGCGAACGTAGGCTCTGAGAAGTCCTGGATGAGCGAGACGGCAGCCTCGATGTCCTGGAGGTTGTTGTAGGAGAGTTCCTTGCCGTGTAGCTGCTCGAAGTAGCGCTCGAGGTCGCCGTAGAAGACACCCTGCTGATGGGGGTTCTCCCCATAGCGTAGGTGCTTAGCACCATCAGCGGTGAGGCGAAGGGCTGAGTGCTCTTCCCCATCGAAGTAGCGGAAGATCGCCGAGTCGTAGTGCGAACTGACGGCGAAGGCACGGCGGGCGAAGTGACGACGCTCCTGGAGCGTGGTACGTGCTCCATGAGCCGTGAGGATCTCGTGGAGGGTAGCATAGTCGGCCTGCGAAGGCACGATGACTACATCCTCGAAGTTCTTAGCAGCACCGCGGATGAGGCTGATACCACCTATGTCGATCTTCTCGATGATGTCTTCTTCGCTAGCACCAGAGGCGACGGTAGCTTCGAAGGGATAGAGGTCCACGATGACGAGATCAATTAGAGAGAGGCCGTACTCAGCGACTTCCTTCTGGTCTATTTCGTGGCTACGTCGGGCGAGGATACCCCCTTGGATAGCGGGGTGCAAGGTCTTGACTCGGCCTCCCAGCATCGAGGGATACTTGGTCAAGTCTTCGACGGCAACGCATGGGTAGCCCAAGCTCTCGATGAACGCGCTAGTCCCACCGGTCGAGACGAATTCCACTCCCTCCTTGTGAAGGAGCGCTAATATCTCTGCTAGTCCGTCCTTGTGGTACACCGAGATGAGTGCCCTACGTATTACCTTCTCCATGAGTAACTCGTGTATAGTCTTTATTGTGATGTAAATAAGAGCCTGCCTAGCTCGGTGAGTCCCTCGGGGAAGCAACCAAGCTAAGCCACTAAGGCACACAAAAATAAGCTTTTTCTAGCAGTATCTCTGCACCCGAGGCACTTCGGGGAGCGAGAGACCGGCACATCTGCCTCCTAGGGGCGGGCTCTGAGGAAGCTGAGATAGGCCTTTAGGGTCTCGCTGGAGAGGCGTGATCGGTTCGCCTCCGTGAGGGGAAGAAGGAGCGTCCCTCGGGGGAGCAAGGGGAGAAGACCTCCCTTCTCCTCGGCCCTTCGCCGGTAGGTAGCTACCTCATCCTGAGAGCGGAAGCCTCGGATCAAGTAGCCCGTGAGCCCGCTTGTCGGGGGCAAGGCTTCGACGCTCAGCGCCCACTGCGTGAAGGTCGAATAGCCGAAGCTTTTGAGGACAAAGTACACCTCATGAGGCTGGATCTCACCCTCGGGGTAGAGGAGGACAAGGCTGGGGACTTCCCCTTCTTCGGCAGAGAGGAAGAGGGGGGCAGTCGGTGCTGTGACCGAGTCCACCCTGGAGGGCTCTTCGGGGGAAGAAGGTCGGGGCCAGCCCTTCAGCTCCCGCCCAGCTCTCAGTCCCTCCAGAAGAGATGAGACATAGGGCAGGAGTTCCTCCCGAGGGTACTGCTCCACGAAGGCCGATAGCTGACGCTCCAGCTGGGCTTCACGCCCAGCGCTAGCCTCGGAGAGAGCGGAGAGCAGGAGCACCTTCGGGCGTAAGTCCTCGGGGATCATGGGGAGCTGGCAAAGGCGCTCCAGTGCTGAGCGCACGGCCTCACGCTCACCTGCTCGGTAGCTCACCCACGCCTCGTCATAGAGTCGCCCTGAGAGCGTGTCCAGCTGGCGAAGCTCGGTGAGATAATCAGCTCGCCCGAGGAGCGAAGCTCGGGGCGACGAGGGGAACTCCCTGACGTAGCGCCTGCGGAGCTCCTCGGCCTTCGCCTGATGCCCCTGTCGGAGCGCTAGGAGTAGATACTTATAGTGAGCCTCCTCCCGCTCGGGGAAGAGCGGGTAGTCTCGGATGAGGCGAGTATAGAGGAGGTCAGCGTCGGAGAGGAGTTCGAGACGCTCTGAGTGCAGGCCCGCCATCTTGTAGAGAGCCGTAGCGGTACGGGCCGAGAGGCTGTCCTTCGCCTCTCTAGTCAGCGGGAGAGCTCGGAGGTAGAAGGCTCGATCAAGTGAATCGGCGCCCGCTCCTACTTCTTCTATCGAAGGCTCGGCTTCAGGAAGGGGCGCATTAGCCTGCCCCATGCGGGGATCCAGTGCAGGGGTACGACGAGCTCTATTCCAGTCATCCGTGAGGGGGCGGTCGCCCCAGCGATTGAGGAAGCGCTGACGTCCCTCGGCGACCTGCCTAGGATCATCGAAGTAGAAGCCCCGCTTCCCGCCTCCCGTCTCGGTGCGGGTGCTGAGGTTCGCCCCTCGGTAATTTCTCTCTGGGAGCGAACTTCTCCGACGGGAGCGCACTCGGTCGATGAGGCTATCTATATGGGCTAAGCGGGCGGACTCGGTGAGACTCGCCAGATGGAGGAGGCTATCGGAGCGCCGCACGAGGAGCGCCTCTTCCCGAAGGAGCTGAAGCCCGGGGAGGAGCTCCTTGATGCGGGGGTAATGGGGGTGCTTGGGCGAGAGGACGGGGAGAGCAAGAGCGAGGGCGTCGTGTGCCTCGGGGTAGCGACGCTCCTCGAGAGCCATGAGGCCGAGTTCTGCCCAGGCTGTAGCCCAAGCGTGTCCCTTCTGCTGGGAGGAATCCACCGCGAGCTGTAGGCTCTGCTTCGCCTCGGCTCTGAGCCCTTCGGCGAGGTAGCGCCCAGCGAGCGCCAGATAGACTTCATCTTGGTAGGGGGCATAGCGACGCTTGGTGGCAAGCGCCCTCAGGCGTGCACTCCCCCTGTCCCCTTCTGTCCCGAGGGCAAGGCGTCTCAAGTGAGCAGCGAGCTCCAGCGGAGGTAGGGGTGCCGTCCGCTCAGCTCGGGCGAAGGCACGCTCGGCCTCGGCTCGGTGCCCCAGAGCTTCCTCTACTTGCCCGAGCAGGAAGAGAAGCCTAGAGCGAAGGAGGGGGTGCTTCTCCCGCCCAGCGACGAAGCTTAGGTGAGGCAGGGCTTCGGCCTCACGCCCTCGAGCCAGAGAGAGTTCGGCACGAGCCTGATGATAGAGGTAGGGGGCATGCTTCTCAGCGGTAGCGCCAGCCTCCTCGAGCCGACGGAGCTCCTCCTCGGCCTCTAGGTAGTCCCCCGAGAGGGTGGCGAGGCGCACGAGCCAGAGGCGGGCTATCTCCCGCACCTCGGGCTCGGTAGCATAGCGACGGGAGATGTCCTCGAAGGTGGAGCGAGCCTCCCCCAGACGACCCTCGTAGAGGTAACTGCTCCCGAGCAGGAGCCACGCTTCGGAGAGGGCGGGATTGTACTCGGTCTTCTCCTCCAGGCGCACGGCCTCGGGATCTCGGCGCCAGCCTGGTGCCTTCTGGGGCTTACGGGTGATGCTGTGCTCCCGGATAGCCTTCTCGGCCTTCTCGATAGCACGGGTGAAGTCCCCTGCCTTCTCCCCTCGCTCCAGACGGAGGGCTAAGGGGTCGAGGTAGAGCCGCTCCGAGTAGTCCTCCCGTGTAGCTTCGACGAAGGCTCGGTAAGACGCCTCGTAGGCTTCCCTAGCATTATAGAGTACATTGTAGCGGGTGGTGAAGGCCTGCCAGCTTCGGGTGGCAGCGGTATTAGCTTGGCGGGAGCAAGCAGAGCTGAGGCAGAGGATACCGAGGAGGAGGCAGAGGCTCCCGAGGTGTGCCGTCAGCGACGTAGGCTTCTTTTCCTGAGGAGGGCACTGAGACATTTGCCGAGAGCGAGGAAGAGGAAAAGGAGCAGGATGATGAGGACGCCCGAGGGGACGCTCAGGACGTAATAGCTCAGGAGAAGCCCGCCTACATTGGCCAGAGCAGACAGGATGATCGAGCCGAAGATGATCTGGCGGAAGTCTGAGGTGAAGAGGCCTACTGTCGTCTGAGGGAGCGTGAGTAGACTCAGTAGGAGCATGATGCCCACCGATCGGATCGTCAGTACTAGGCTCACAGCCACGAGCAGGAGTAGAAGACGCTCCCAGAGCTCTACCCTCAGTCCCCGCACCCGAGCGAAGTCCGCATCGAAGGCAATATATAGGATACGGCGGTAGCCGAGGACGAAGAGCAGGACGAGCACGAGGGCCAGCGCTCCGAGGGCAATGAGGTCGCCCGAGGTCACGAGGAGGATATTCCCGAAGAGGTATGAGGGCAGGCTCGTGGCGTAGCCTGGGGTCAAGGTCATGAAGAGCACCCCCAGCGCCATACCCAGCGCCCATACGCTGGCGATGGCCGAATCCTCACGGATCCCCTCGCTTCGGCTCAGCTTCCCGATGGAGAAGGCTGCTAGCACGGCTGCTCCCGCAGCCGAGAGGATGGGATTGATGCCCAGGTACAGCCCCAGACCTATCCCCCCAAATGAAGCGTGCGTGATGCCCCCGCTGACGAAGACGATGCGACGCACGACGATGTACGCCCCCACTAGGCCACAGATGACGGCCGTGAGAAGCGAAGCCCCGAGGGCGTTCTGGAAGAACTGGTAGGAGAAGATGCTTGGCATCCCGATGATGGCGACAGGTGTCGCTAGGCGATGGCCGTAGCTTCGTGACGGCCGACGATCGCGTGGTAATCTCTATTCTCCGACACGATGAGGTAGAGCTCGGGGCGCAGGCTCTCGGGGAATTCGATCCCACGGAGCTGGAGGCTACGGACCCAGCCAGGTACTTCCTCGGTGTCGAGCGACAGGAGGATCTCGCGGAACTCCTCCACCTCTCTCTCAGCATAGCCTGAGGCCGAGGTACCGACATAGCGGTCGAGCTCCTCGTCGTCGTAGTACTCGATACGCTCGCTCACGGCTGCCAGTAGACTATCGTGCTCACAGGTCAGATGCTGTCCACAGCACCCACCCGAGGGCGGCGTATACTCTTTCTCAGGTTCGACAGCTTCGCCACGAGCGATGCGGCGAGCACGCAGACGTCCCTGCGCATAGCCTATGAGGGCAGCGAGGATACCAAGGGCGGTCAGAGCGATGAAGATGACTAGGATACTTCCCATTATTCGGTCTATCTATGAGGTATGATATATGATGCTTATCCATAAGTGCATCTGTGCAAAGATAGTTCATTCGCTAGGATCATTCCTCCGGGGTGCGGGGCTCCTACCCTCTGCTCACCGAGGCTAACGGGGTGGGCGAAGGCTCGTCATTGCCCTACCCTCCTATTAAAGATCTGCCAGCTCTACCCCCTTCACCCGTTTACTTTTTTAATTCTTCTTGCCTGAGGAGGGCTATTTTTAAGGGGGAGGAGGCGCTAGTAGCGCTTCGGGAGAGGCAGCAGTAGTGCCTCCGTGGTGGTAGCAGTAGCGCCACTAGCTAACCAGCTAAGCATCCTTCCTTTACCCTCTAGTGACGGGGCGGAGGTGGGAGCCCATTCCTTGCACCCAGAAGACGACATTTCGTCAACATGACAAAAAGAGACGCCTGCTTGCTAAAATTATTTAGAAAATTAGAGGTTTTTCCGTTACTTTTTCTTATTATATTTGCAACCCCTTGAGTTGCTTTCTTAAGGGTTCTTCGGTTGGACAAGAAGGCAGAAGGATTTGCACAAACTGATACATATACTAAGTAATAATCTACGTATGAAGCAAGCAAGAAAATGGGGTCTCACCCTAGCACTCGCCTTAGCCGCAGGCTGGAGTGCCCTGGCGCAGACCATCAGCTCTCCCAACAAGAGCCTCCAGCTGCACTTCTCGATGAGTTCGGACGGTGCTCCTATGTACCGCCTCTCCTTCGCCGATGGGCAGGAGATCATCCGCCCCAGCCATCTGGGTCTGGAGATGACCGACTCGAAGAAGTCCTTCGACAAGGGGCTCGAGGTCACGGGAACAAAGGAATCTACCTTCGATGAGACTTGGAAGCCCGTCTGGGGCGAAGTCAAGTCGATCCGCAACCACTACAACGAACTCCTCGTCACGCTCAAGAAGAAGAGCAACGGCGATCCCATAGCCATCCGCTTCCGTCTCTTCGATGACGGGCTGGGGTTCCGCTATGAGTTCCCAGGGGGCAAGGACCGCAACTTCTACGTCGTCAAGCGTGAGCTCACCGAGTTCGCTATGACGGGCGACCACAAGGCGCACTGGATCCCCGGGGACTACGACACCGAGGAGTACGACTACCAGCACAGCCGTCTCTCGGAGATCCGTGGCCTATTTGACAAGGCATTCACGGAGAACACCTCCCAGAAGGCTTTCTCCAAGACCGGTGTCCAGACGCCACTGATGCTCAAGACAGACAAGGGCGTGTACATCAACCTTCATGAAGCTGCTCTTATCGACTTCCCAGCGATTAACCTCGATCTGGACGATAAGACTATGGTCTTCCATGTCGAACTCACGCCTGACGCTCAGGGCAACCGCGGGCACATCGAAGCGCCTTTCAACACGCCCTGGCGTACCGTTATCGTTAGCCGTGACGCCCGAGACATCCTGGCCTCGAAGCTGACGTACAACCTCAACGAGCCCTGCGTCTACGAGACTACCGACTGGATCAAGCCTATTAAGTATGTAGGGGTCTGGTGGGAGATGATCACCGGCAAGAGCACTTGGGCCTACACCGATGACCTGCCCTACGTCAAGATCGGTAAGACCGACTACTCCAAGGCAAAGCCTAACGGCAAGCACGCAGCCAACACCCAGCACGTCAAGGAGTACATCGACTTTGCCGCCAAGCACGGCTTCGATGCCGTCCTGGTCGAGGGCTGGAATATCGGTTGGGAAGATTGGTTTGGTCACAGTAAGGATCGTGTCTTTGACTTCGTCACGCCTTACCCTGACTTCAATGTCGCCGAGCTCCGTGATTATGCCAAGAGCAAGGGCGTGAAGATCATCATGCACCACGAGACCTCTAGCTCAGTCACTAACTACGAGCGTCACATGGAGAAGGCCTACAAGTTCATGGTCGACAACGGTTATTCCGCCGTCAAGAGTGGCTATGTAGGTAATATCATCCCCCGAGGAGAATACCACTACGGCCAGAGTATGGTCAACCACTTCCTACACGCAGTGAAGGAAGCGGCTAAGCACAAGATCTCCGTCAACGCTCACGAGTCTGTACACATGACAGGCCTCAGTCGTACCTACCCCAACCTCATAGCACAGGAGTCGGCACGTGGCCAGGAGTACCAGGCCTTCGGTGGCAATAAGCCCAACCATCTGACGGTACTGCCCTTCACCCGCCTGATCGGAGGGCCCATGGACTATACCCCTGGTATCTTCCAGATGGACATCAGCAAGTACAATCCACAGAACAACTCTCACGTCAACACGACCATCTGCAATCAGCTCGCCTGCTATGTGACGATGTACAGTCCCCTGCAGATGGCAGCAGACCTGCCCGAGGTGTACGAGAAGCACATGGATGCCTTCCAGTTCATCAAGGACGTGGCTGTAGACTGGGACGACACGAAGATCCTCGAGGCTGAGCCAGGTGAGTACATCACGATCGCTCGTAAGGCGAAGAACTCCGACAGCTGGTTCGTCGGCAATGTCGCTGGCTACGACGGACACAAGTCGACGCTCTCGCTTGACTTCCTCGACGCCGGTAAGACCTATACGGCTACCATCTACGCCGATGCCAAGGGGGCAAACTACAAGACCAACCCTGAGGTCTATACCATCCGTAAGGTGAAGGTCAAGAAGGGCTCTAAGCTCTCCCTGCAGTCTGCTCCTGGTGGTGGCTTCGCCATCTCCATCATCCCTACTTCGGGCAAATAACACCCTCGGGCTACTCGCCTCACGGCTCCACCGGCCGAGGCGGGTAGCCTGCTCTATCTACTAATCCATCACAAACAGAGTACGTAAAATGAAGAAGATTTTACGCCTTACCTACCTCTGTCTCTCCCTACTCCTACTGGCGGTACCTGCACTGGCGCAGGAGATCCAGGTCAAGGGCGTAGTCGTAGACGACAAGGGTGAAGCTGTCATCGGAGCTTCCGTCAAGGTCAAGGAAACACCTCAAGGTGCTATCACCGATATCAACGGAGGATTCACTGTACGAGCTCCTAAGCGCGGACACCTCATCATCTCCAGCATCGGCTATACCACGAAGACCGTCGAACTAGCTTCTGCGACCTTCCCCCTGAAGATCGTCCTCGAGGAGAGCGCTCAGAGCCTCAAGGAGATCGTAGTCGTCGGCTACGGCTCGATGCAGAAGAAGGACCTCACCGGCTCCGTCAGCTCCATCAACGAGAAGAACTTCCAGAAGGGAGCTATCTCTACTGCTGGCGAACTCCTCGTAGGGAAGGTCGCTGGGGTACAGATCACCCCTGATGGCTCTCCTGGTGCCGGTGGTCGTATCCGTATCCGTGGCGGTGCTTCGCTCAACGCAAGCAACGACCCACTGATCGTCATCGACGGGGTACCCATCGAGAACACTGCAGTAGCCGGTGCTCCTAGTATCCTCAGCTCCATCAACCCTCAGGACATCGCTTCGATGAACGTGCTGAAGGATGCTTCGGCTACGGCTATCTACGGCTCCCGTGCTTCCAACGGTGTGATCATGATCACCACGAAGCGTGGTAAGGTCGGGCAGAAGACCCAGATCGCTGTCTCCGTGCAGAGCTCGCTCTCCGAAGCTGCTCGCCGTGTACGTGTGCTCTCGGCAGACGAATATCGTGCCCTGATTCAGCGTATCGACCCCGCTTCTGCCTCTAAGCTTGGCACGGCCAATACAGACTGGCAGGATGAGATCTATCAGCTGGCCTACGGCGGTGACTACAACCTCAGCGTCAGCGGTGCAGCAGGCAAGCTCCCCTATCGTGTCTCTACGGGCTTCTACCACCAGCAGGGCGTACTGAAGACCGACCAGATGAACCGTGTCAGCGGTGACTTCAGCATCAATCCTCGCCTCTTCGACAGTCATCTAGCCATCGACGCTAGCGTGAAGGTCACAGCGACGCACAACCGCTTCGCCAACAAGGATGCTATCGGTGCTGCTGTCCAGTTTGACCCCACGCGTCCTGTCCGTGACAACGATGCTAAGTTCGCTCCCTTCGGGGGCTACTGGGCTTGGATGGACGGTGCTAACCTTCAGACGCTAGCACCACGCAACCCCGTCGCCCTCCTTCAGCAGAAGGAAGACATCAGCGATGTCTTCCGTACCATCAGCAACCTGAAGCTGGACTACAAGCTCCACTTCCTCCCCGAGCTCAAGCTCAATGTCAACCTCGGCTACGACTACGCCTCCGGTAAGGGGAGCGTCATCATCCCCGCTGCCTCTTCGCTAGGCTGGCAGCGCTTCACCTACAAGCAGGCTGGCAAGCCCGACGAACTGAAGAGCGGGACGAACAACACCTACGACCAGCGTAAGCGTAGCTTGCTCTTTGACTTCTACGCTAACTATGTCAAGGAGTTCTCCTCTATCAAGAGTCGCCTCGACGTCATGGCAGGGTATTCGTACCAGGACTGGAAGACCTACGTCCACAATACGCCTGACTACACCTACGACAAGACGCTGGTCTCGGCTCCTACCTACGAGTACGACTATCCTCAGAATACCCTCGTCTCCTTCTACGGACGTCTGAACTATAGCCTCCTTGATCGCTACCTCCTCACGGCTACCGTCCGTGCTGACGGCTCCTCTCGCTTCAGCAAGGAGAACCGCTGGGGTATCTTCCCTGCTCTGGCTCTGGCTTGGCGTATCAACCAGGAATCCTTCCTCAAGGATACCTACTGGATCGATGACCTGAAGCTCCGCCTCGGTTACGGGGTCACAGGGCAGCAGGACGGTATCGGTAACTACACCTACCTACCCTTCTACCAGCTGAGCACGAACACGGCTCGCTACCAGTTCGGCGACACGTACTACAACATGCTTCGCCCAGCTGCCTACGATGCCAACATCCACTGGGAGCAGACCGCTACCTACAACGTGGGCCTCGACTACAGCTTCATTAAGGGTCGTCTCTCGGGGACACTGGACTTCTACCAGAAGAACACCAGCGACCTCCTGAACGAGATCCCTACTCCTGCTGGGGCGAACTTCTCGAATCGTATCCTGACGAATGTAGGGAACATCACCAGCAAGGGCTTCGAACTTAGCATCAACGCTACACCTGTACAGACCAAGCGTTTCTCCTGGGATGTGAGCTACAACATCAGCTCCAACAGCACCAAGATCACCAAGCTCAACGCCGTCGAGGTACCCGGCTATCAGGGTGTCCCCACCGGTGGTGTGACCGGTGGTACGGGTACTAATGTCCAGATCCACTCCGTAGGCTATGCTCCTGGTACCTTCTTCGTCTACCAGCAGAAGTACGACGCTAATGGCAAGCCTCTGGAAGGCCAGTTCGTCGACCGCAATAACGACGGCGTCATCAACGAGCTCGACAAGTATCGTACGCACAACCCCGAACCAAAGGTCATCATGGGCTTCTCTACTAGCCTCTCGCTCGACCGCTGGACGCTCTCGACCTCGCTCCGTGCTAGCCTCGGGAACTACATCTACGACAACGTCTCCTCGTACATGGCGACGCGTACCGCTGTGCTGAACTCGGGCCAGTACTTCCGCAATACGACTCCCGAGATCAATGCTTCGGACTTCAAGAACAGCAACGACAAGCAGATCATCTCGGACTACTACCTGCACAAGGCATCGTTCCTCAAGATGGACAACCTCTCCCTCAGCTACGACTTCGGGCGAATCCTTGGGCGTGCTAACCTCCGTGCTTCGGCTACGGTACAGAATGTCTTCACCCTCTCTCCCTACAAGGGTCTTGACCCTGAGCGGGCGATCGACTTCAGCCTGTACCCCATCCCACGCACCTACACGCTCAACCTATCTCTCTCACTCTAATGCCTAGCTAATCATGAGTACAAATAAGAAGATGCTTCGCCGTAGCTTCACGGCGCTGGGGCTTATCGGTGCGCTCGGCCTTAGCTCTTGTGTCAAGGACCTTGACCGCTTCCCCACCAACGGCGATACGAATAAGACGATCTACTCCTCACCAGAGAAGACCCTTCAGGCCTTCGCTAAGGTCTACGGTGCCTTCGGCCTCACGGGTAATGGTGGCGACGACAAGAAAGACCATAACGGAGGCGATATCGCAGGGATCGACGAAGGTACGAGCGACTTCGTTCGTGGCCTGTTCAACCTCCAGGAACTCCCAACGGAGACAGCTATCTGCGCTTGGGGTGACGGCGGGGTACCAGACTTCCACGCCTTCTCGTGGTCGGCTTCTAATCCGATCCTACGAGGCTTCTACTACCGCTCTATTTACCAGATCAAGCTCGCTTCGGAGTTCCTCAAGAACACTGAGGATCAGAGCTCGGATGCTACCGTCCGCACCTACCGTGCAGAGGCTCGCTTCCTGAGAGCTTATCAGTACTGGGTGCTGATGGATCTCTTTGGCAATCCTCCCTTCATCGACGAGTCCACCCCCACGGGTAAGGTCTATCCTCGTCAGATTAGCCGTAAGGAGCTCTTCTCCTACGTCGAGTCTGAGCTGAAGGCTATCGAGTCCGACCTCAAGGCACCTAAGGCTAATGTCTACGGCCGTGCTGACCAGGCTACGGCTTGGGCGCTCCTCTCCCGCCTGTACCTCAATGCAGAGGTCTACACTGGTACCGAGCGCTACGCCGATGCAGCAGCGTATGCTGAGCGTGTGATCGCTTCGGGCAAGTACAGCCTACACACCGACTACGCTCGTCTCTTCCTAGCGGACAACAACCTCAATAATCCTGAGGTCCTGCTCTCCATCAACTACGACGGACAGCGCTCGCAGAACTGGGGCGGTATGACCTTCCTCATCAACTCCTCTACCGGAGGTGACGCTAAGAAGGCAACGGGTGTGAACATGGGGGTCAATGGTGGCTGGCAGGGTAATCGTGCTACGGCAGGCCTGCTTAACCTCTTCGGTGGTAATCTGGCTACCGACAAGCGTGCCCTCATCAAGGCTGTAGGCTCGGGCGAGATCAATTCGGTGACGGAATTCAATCAGGGAGTTTACGTCTACAAGTTCCGCAACGTCACCAGCGCTGGCGCTAACGGCAGCAACGGCGACCATGCAGACACCGACTTCCCACTCTTCCGTCTGGCTGAGCTCTACCTCAACTTCGCCGAAGCTGCCGTGCGTGGCAAGGCTGATGCAGCGAAGGGTCTCACCTACCTCAACCTTGTCCGTGCTCGTGCTTACGGCTCGGCTGTGGGCAACTATCCTGCACTTCCCGCCCTCACTGAGATCCTCGCCGAGCGTGGTCGTGAGTTCTACTGGGAAGGACAGCGTCGTACGGACCTGATTCGTTTCGGGAAGTTCACCTCCGGCGACTATGTCTGGCCTTGGAAGGCTGGTGTGAAGGAAGGGAAGGCTTCGGATGCTTACCGTCAGCTCTACCCCATCCCCGCCGACGACATTCAGGCCAATCCTGAGAACCTTCGTCAGAATCCGAACTACTAGTCACGGCTTCGGACGCTCGTTCTGATACGACTTCGCCCCCTCACTCCTACCGCTGGAGTGAGGGGGCGAATGTTTTTCCGTCTCTGAGGCTGATTACTTCGGGAGCAAATAGACCAATTGTGCCCTCGACCCATACCGCTCCAAGCGCCCTTCCTCAGCGAAGGCACGGAGCTCCACTCTTGCAGCCGTCGGGGAGAGTGATACTAGGCCCTGATATTCCTTGACGCGCATCATCCCGTGGCTTCGGAGGAAGGCCTTGGCCACTTCCCATCGGCCCTCCCGCCCCGTCGAAGGACTCACGTAGCCGGGGCATCTCTTTCGCTTTAGATGACAAGCTCCTGCCGTGGCGCCTATCAGCCTCTTGTCGGGGCGAAAGGCTATTCCCGAGACCCGAAGACTCGCTGCATTGCGTCGTCCTCCTTCGCTCTCCTCGGGCTCAATATCCCTTCGGTAGGCGAGCTTAGCGGAGAAAGCGCCGAGCCCCTCAATGCGGACCGTGTAGCCATCGGCAAGGCTTCCGCTCAGCTCATCGACGAGCAAGGCGACGATTCCTTCGATCTCGGCGCTAGCGAAGGTCGTACCTCGGGCAATTCGTTCGGCTAGTTGGCCCAAGGTTACAGTTCCTTCGACGAGCAATCTAGGTGCATGTCGTCGCTTCCCACGCCCGAATTGCTCGGGCAATTCTCTCATGATGTACTTAGCCATACGTTTGGTTTTAGAAGGCAATGTTTCTCAAATGGTCTTGCAAGTCCCCTTCTTCCGAAGCCCTCTTTAGTGGAAGGCACTAGCTTTCACCGCAGAAGCCCAAGGCGCTAACCTCAGAATCCGAAAGCTTTTATAAAGGAAGTCCACAGCTTCTACAGCAGATTCCGATGGCCTTCACAGCAGAAGACGCAAGCACTTACCTTAGAAGACCACAGTATCTGCACGAGAAGTCTATAGCTTCTACAGGAGAATACGAAAGCTTTGACGGTAGAAGGAGACCCGCTCTTCAATAGCAAAAGTAGGCAACTTACTGCAAGAAACCTACGAACTTACTTATAAAAAGTTGAATCTACGTTCGTCGCTCCATAAAGCTATGTTCGTTGCTTTATAAAACCGCGCTCGTAGTTTTATCAATCTACAGACGTCGCTCCAACTTTCCTCATATTATTTTGCATCTATTCTTCGACGACTTCGCCCTTTTCGTTCCCCCGCCTCCCCCCTTCTCTTCAAGAGATCTTGGGAAGGGATAAGGCGAGTCTTCGATCGAATTACCCCCTCCCCCGAGGTAAGATGAAGGAAGACGGCGAGGGAAGAAGCCAATTCAAGCACCCAACGACACTCGGAACTCATAATGCACCTCGAGCAAATGGCTCTCTTTCTCACCCTACTTTTAGCTCTTCATCTAAAAGGAAATCGACGGATTATAGCGCTAAAGGCACGGGAAAAGCAGAGAGAATTTAAGTATCTTTGCGCTGAACAAAGCACTTCATCTCAACACATTACCCAACAAGAAATGGAAGCTACGGAACAAGAAGTCAAGAAATTCTCCATCTCCAGGCTAGTCCTCTGGTCAGAGAATCCCAGAGATCCACTCCCCGACAGAAAAAGCGTGACAGAGAATGATAGAATTATTCGCAGGGCAATAAAGGATATAGACGATAGCTGGAAGCTCTCATCGCTACTTAATCAGATGGGTGATGCGTATGATTTCAGTGAGATACCTACTGTCGTAGTTAAGGACGGGCATCCTATCGTATATGATGGCAATCGCCGAGTCATTCTTGCTATAATTCGACACACCCCCAAATACCTCAAGTTGCTACCTAGTAGTACGAGGAAGAAACTTGAGAAATTTGAGGTTCCGACGAAGCTATATTGCAATGTCTGTCCCGAAGGCAAAGCGTTGAAGTTCATCGTCAGGAAGCACTCTAAATCAGGAAGCTGGAAACCAATTCAGCAAGGCCTATTCAGGATGAGGTATATCGATCAAGCCCCCAGCGCACTCCTCCAGTTCAATTCACTTACAGGCGGAGCGATTGAGAGGAGCGATGTACTTAACCAGGGGTTTGTCGAGACACAAGTCTTCAAGAAAGGTCACTTAGAAAGCCTAGGTATATCGGTCGAAAAGGATTGTATCAAGAGTCCTTATACGACGGAAGAGCTACAGTCTATCATAACTGATATTTTCGAGAAGATTAAAATTAAGAAGATCAATACTCGAAAGAGACCTCGCGTTGGGGACCTACCGGGTTTGCTGAGTAACGAAGTTCAAGCGCTCTGCTCAAGTAAAAAGGACCAGCCCAGAGTATACACAGAGAAGTATACTCCAATAGATCCTGCACCCATCGAAGAGGGGGAAAGAGAAGAGAAAGCAAGCTCGCCTAAGAAGAGAACACCAAGGAGCAAGCTGTATGAGACTCCGCTATTTGGAGGAAGCTTAAGTCTCAAAGAAGGCCCCGTAAACAACCTGTATAGAGAGATTGAAGCTCTAGACAAACTCATCACAAAGAATGTCGGGAAGGGGCTCTCAGAAGATGCTCATATCGTAACACGGATGGCATTAAGGCTGCTATGTGAGACCGCTTGGAAAGAGCTCAAAATGCACAATCTGGAGGAGTACTTAAAGGAGTACTTTGATGTAGCCAAAGCAAGACTCTGTAAAGCAGAGAAGACTCTTCTATCGAAGAATATATCAGATGAGGCTCCGAAACCCTTGGAGACTCACAAACAACTTTTAAGCTGGTTACAAGATTCAGCTCATACCTATGATGAATCCACGAGTAACTACAAGCAGACTGTGGCAATATCAGTTTTAGTGGGGGCTATCCTATCTTGCTCTCACGGGAAGGAATAACTAGATGAGGCATATATCCCCACTAAGATATCCTGGAGGGAAAAGTTGTATCCATCCGTTTATCTCATCACTTATCGACGAAAATAGGCTCCAGCACTTTAGCTATGCAGAGCCTTATGCTGGTGGTAGTGGTTTGGCCTTGAGGCTTCTCTTTGAGGATGTGGTCGATTCCATTCATCTCAACGACCTAGATCGGTCTATCTACGCCTTTTGGCATAGTATTCTCAATGAAACAGAAGCTTTCTGTGACTGGCTCAGCAATGTAAGCATTGATATGGCGCAGTGGCAGCATTCCCACGAGATACAGGGACGTAAAGAAACAGCTGACCTCTTGGAGCTGGGGAAATCTACATTCTTCCTAAATCGGACCAACGTATCTGGGATCATCAAAGGTGGGCCAATCGGCGGATATGCTCAAACTGGGAAGTATAAGATTGACGCTCGCTTCAACCGGGATGCTTTGATTCATCGGATCAAAAGCATCGCCACGAGGTCTGGAGATATCCATATATCCAACCTTGATGGAATAGAGTTCATCAAGATGCTCAACGGTAAAGCAGAGGACATCTTCATTTACCTTGATCCTCCATACTACAAGAAGGGATCTTCTTTGTACATGAACTACTTCCAAGAACAAGATCACATTGCTCTGAGAGATGCACTCAAAACCATCAGGAAGCCTTGGATAGTTTCGTATGACTACAATGATTTCATCCTTGCCCTATACGAAGAGTATGCGAGGGTAAACTATCAGTTGTCTCAATGCACATCCAATCGGATCGGAGAAGAAGTAATCATCCTCAGCGATTATCTGCACGCAGATACCTCTCTTCAGTATCTCAAAGCCCCCCAGCCCATCACAGGTAAGTAGAGCTAACCTAACAGCATCCTGCAAATACGGTCTCTATCCCCTCTCTTCAGCTTTGAGCGAAGAGGAGTATCTTTGTGACGGCTTTAGCGCCCCTAAAAGACTATAGATGAATAAAAATATCACCCGCATCGCCCTCACAGGCGGTCCCTGCGCCGGTAAGACGACAGCCCTGGCGCAAATAATTGAGCACTTCAGCGATCTTGGCTACCTTGTCTACGCCTTACCCGAGACACCGACGCTCTTTAATAATGCTTCGATCAACTTCGCTACCCCCGATCGCCAGTACTTCTACAATATCGAGAAGGCCGTCCTGAAGTATCAGATCCAGATGGAAGATACCTTCCTCGAGCTGGCCCACGCTGCATCGCACCCCGTACTTATCATCTCCGACCGCGGGACAATGGATATCTCCAACTACGTCGAGCGGACAATGTGGCAGGCAATGCTCGACGAACTCGGCCTCTCCGAAGTCAAGATCCGTGACGCTCGCTATGACGCCGTCATCCACATGGTCACAGCGGCCCAGGGCGCAGAAGAATTCTACACCCTCGAGACCAATAGCTTCCGAGGCGAAACCATCGAAGAGGCTCGCGACTTAGACGCTCGTATCCTCAAGGCTTGGACGGGGCACCCCCACCTACATATCGTAGAAAACAACGTCGACTTCCAAGTCAAGATCCGCCAAGTCCTTGACGCTATCCACGAGACACTAGGTGACGACCCAGCGACCTTCAGCGACATCCGCCGTCGCTTCCTCGTCCACGTCACCGGCGAAATACCTTACGGCGTCGAGACTGACCTCTACCAAGCTTACCTCGATCAGGAAGACGGCTCCAGCATCCGTATCCGTAAGCGTGGGCTCCGTGGGAACTACGTCTACTTCATGACCCGTAAGAGCCCCGTCGAATCACAGCAGATCATCACCGAGCGACAAATAGGTCCCGACGAATATGTATCGTATCTCAACTCGATCGCTTCGCTCGACGAAGTGCTCGTGCATAAGCTTCGTCGCAGTTTTGTATGGGCCAAGCAGTACTTTGAAGTAGATGACTTCATCGAGCCACGTCGTGATTATCAGATATTAGAGATCTCTTGTGCGCCGGATCTTGAGATCAAATTCCCGCCCTTCATCGAAGTGATCCAAGAGATCACAGGTGATCCCCTCTACGTCCGCCTCTAGCCCGCCAAGGACTTAGCGGATATGCACTGACCAATCTCCCAACATTTATGCTATCAAATACATCTCTGCTGGGCAATTCTCTCTTTGGGCGCTATCTGCAGCGCTTGTACCAGCAGCGTTTCTTTGCGCTCCTGCTCTTCCTCCTACAGCTGTGGGCTGCGGGCGATTATTATTTAGACCAAGGTAGACTACCCTACTCGGGTGAGATCGTCTATCAGACGTTAAGCCTCTTGACGTGGTCAGCTCTACCGACGCTCATCGTAGCGCTCTCCCCTTATCGCTGGCTTCGTGGCCTTCTTCAGGGGATCACGCTCTTCGTCTATGGGTATCTTCTGCTCTTCGAATCCTTCCTTGTCTTCTCCTATAGCTCGGTATACACGGACAGCATTGCGCTAAACATCCTGTCGACTAACCCTGGAGAAGCCACCGCTTTCCTTGAAAACCTCAACTATAAGGTATTCCTCCTTCCCCTCTTTGCGCTCATCGTCCTCCTGGGTCTTTATTTCTGGAGCGCCCGTCGCTGGGGAAAGGGCACCGGTTCGCCTGTGATTCGGTTCGTCTTCTTCGGAGCACTCCTAGTGACTCTGCCGATCTCGATCTTCTTCGTACAGCCAGCACAGCGCTCAATCGCTAGCTATCTCTACATGGCTCCCGTCGAACGAATCTACCGAGGTACAACTAATTGTATGAAGGATGCCGAAGAACTAGCGAAGTATAGTGCCGAAGCTCGCCTCATCAATGTCGGTACCATCGAGCATACTCGTGATATGAAGGGGATCAATGTCATCATAGTACTCGGCGAATCTATGCGACGAGACTACATGCATTGCTATGGCTATCCACTCCCTAATACACCACATCAGGACTCGCTCGCTAAGACAGGTGACCTGGTGCTCTTCACAGATGCCGTCTCTTCTGCAGCTTGGACTACGAGCTCCATCTCAGAGAGTATGACCTTCTATTCTCGTGAAGGAAAGGAGAAGGAATGGTATAAGTACCCCACGCTTCCTCTGATACTCTCGAAGGCTGGCTACTACACTTACTGGGTCAGTAACCAGGAGAAGCAAGGCTCTGGCGTGCAAATGATACCTACGATAGCTGCTACGGCAGACAGCACTCGCTTTGTACGCAACCGCACTGCTAGTGACTGGGATACCTCGCTAGATAGTGATATCCTCCCTCTTCTACTGGATCGCACGTCCATCCCTCAGAGAAGTGATCGCACGGAGTTCTGTGAAGTCATCCATTTGATGGGGTCACACAGCCCCTTCACAGAGCGCTACATCCACGAGAAGGCAGCATTCAGCACGAAGGATCTTCCGAAGAACCTCCCCAATGGAATGCCTACACCTACGGACAATAAGCGTCGTGGAGTCATCTGTGACTACGTAAACTCCATCCATTATAATGACCAGATCATCTCGCAGATCATACAGCGCTACAGCTCGACACCTACTATCCTCGTCTACCTTTCAGATCATGGACAGACTGTCTTCGAGAATCCTCAGCGTCCTGACTACTGTGAGCACGAGGTCTCTCGCCCAGGGGTGACGATCCCACTGATGGTATATGTCTCGCCCGTGCTTCGTCAGGAGCGTCCCGAGATCTATGCAGAGATCGTCGCTGCTAAGGATAGGAAGATCATGACAGACCTACTCTCCAACTCGATCTGTGGCCTCTTGGGTGTCAAGACTAAGTACTATGATCCTCGTCTTGACTTCTTCTCAAGCCAGTACAACAATTCTCGCAAGCGCCTCGTACAAGCATACGACGGACAGATGATGGAATTCTAACGACAAGCCCCTTCGTTACTCCGGTAGCGAAGGGGCTTATTCTATCCCCACGTTGGCAGTAAAAGAAGAGCATGGCTCTATGCATCTCCGAGGGAAAGGCGGGAAGAAGGAGGCAAAATATATAGAAAAACCCCAAGCGTCTACCTGTAGACGCTCGGGGTTTTACTATACAGTCGGGAGGAGTCAGCGGGTGACTACTTCTCGAGGAGCTCGAGGGTGGAGAGCTTGTAGATGACAGAGGCCTGGATCATCTGCTGTGCTTGCTCTGCGTCCCCCATGAGAAGAGATTCGCCATAAGCCTGATTGTAGTACTCACGTGCCTGCTTGTAGTCCTTCAGTTCACGATAGGAGTCGCCCGCCATGACGAGGAAGTTGATCTTGTTCATCAGTACCGTCTCGCTGGGGATGGCCTTCTGAAGCCAAGCGATCGCCTGCTTGTGGTCGGCAGGTGTCAGCTTGTTACCAGCGGCATTGTAGAGCGACTGAGCAGCGATACCATAGTCGGCAGCGTTGGCATCTTCGCCAAGGCCGTCGAGGTAGCTAGACATGAGCTGGATATAGCGGGCTACGTCCTTGCTCTTGTATATAGCATAGAGGGCGCCGTAGTAGTCAACGGACTTCTGATAGGGCGTAACCTTCTTGAACTTGATCACATCATACGCCTTCTTGTAGTCGGTGCGGATCTTCTCGAGATAGGTCTTGTAGGACTCATCACCCTTCTTGACGAGCTCGAGCATACGTTCGTCGTTCTTCTCGATGACGTAATAGGCGGCGGGCTCACCCACAGCTGCGATCCACTCATCCAGATGAGCATTGATGTACTCGACGACACGAGCGACCTCATCGGCGTCATCTCCGCCGAGATTGCTGATGATCAGGTAGTCTTTCTTATTGATCAGGCTACCGTCTGCCATCTTCTTGGAGAGGTATTCCTTGTAGATCTTGCGGACACGTACGACCCACTTCTCGGCATCCATACCGTCCTGAGTGGTGAGGAAGCGTGGAGCCATGGTCAGAAGTTCCTGCTGGATCTTCAGATCATTGGGGTGTGCACGATACTCTTTGTAGAGATCGTCGAAGCCTTTCACTTCACCGACGGCGGTCTTTGCCATCTCGAGAAGTTCGTCTGCCTTCATGAAGCCGACGTTTATCTGGATAGCCTTGCCGTCGCTGGCAATAATCCCGAGGGTGGGGAAGGCTTCGACCTTGTACTTTTTCGCGATCTCGACGTTCTCAGGAGCTTCTGCGTCGAGCTGGAGATTGATGAACTTGGCGTTGAAGAAGGCACCCACTTCAGGCTGAGTGAAGATAGTCTTCTCCATCTTCTTACAGGGGACGCACCACGTGGCATAGAAATCCACGAAGAGTGGTTTGCCTTGGCGCTGAGCTTCTTCCTGTGCTTCGGCGAAGGAACCCTTGAAGAAACGGATGCCAGTAGCCTCTTGTGCGGAGCCGATCGCAAAGGACAAGAGCGCTACGACCACGAAGGTCACATACTTGATATATCTCATAGGGAGCGAGTTTTATTCTTCGTCTTGGATGATGAAGGTGAAGAGGCCACGGAGCTCACGGCTGTGGCTCTCGTTGTAGACCCGTAGATTGACGGTGTACTTGCCGTTGGGCAGGGTCTGGACGGCCGAAGGGAAGAGGTTGATCGTACCACCGTTGACGGTGACTTTACCGTCCTTGACAGCGGCAGCGAACTTAGCGGCGTCACCTCCATCGGCGACATCGACGCTGAGGAACTCGTAGTTCACGGGGTTAGTACCTGAGACACCCTGAATACGCTGCGAAGTCCAGGGGGCGGGATACTCACGCTTGAGGCTGTGAGGGTCGTCATCGGGGACGGTACGATAGACCTTCAGCACCTTGGCTGCGAAAGTCGCATGTGTCGCGTCAAGGTAACCCACGGCGACTTTACGGCACGAAGGCAGAGCAAGTGCTAGAAAAGTCATGAGGAGCAGGCTATAAATGGATCTTGCTTTCATCGTAAGGGAAGATTAGAAGTCCGTAGGCGTGAAATCGTACTGCAGGGAGTGGACGACGCCCGTACGTGTCTGGATGTTGTGAGAAGCGATATCTCGGGAGATCGTCGTCGTAGGAGAGACGATGTGCAGACGGTTAGCTCCGGCCCCCGCTACACCCGCATAGGTATCACGGAAGGTATAGAGCCAAAGTTGCTTACCTGAAGCCATGGTGTAAGTCTTACCACCCGTACCGATAGCCTTCCCGTCAGCAGACTTGCGCCCTGCGGGGAAGTCCTCGAGCATAAGCTTCTCTTTGGGGATGACACAGTCGAGGATGAGGCTGCGACAAGTCGCTACACTCATACGATCTATGAGCTTCATCGTCTCCTCTTCTGTGAGCTTGCTGGGGTCGACTGCATTCTCTGGGGATTCGGATCCATCGGTCTTGATGCCGTAAGTACGGAAGAGATAGCGACGGATACTATGATTCGTGATCCCGAGGAAGGTGATATTCGGCCCGAACTCCGTGCTCTTGCCTTGGAAGAGATCTTCTAGGCCGGCACGCTTGGCCATATAGACCAGGTAGCTCCAGTTGTAGCTGTCGGTCTGGAAATACTCCCACATCGTCGTGTCATGATAGCCCTTGGCCTTGCCTGTCTCGACGAAATCATACTTAGTACAGGAAGAGAAGAGCGAGAGGACGAAGAGTGCGAGTAGATATAGTGGATGCTTGATCGTTCGCATGATAGATAGAGCTTAGAGAAGTACTACATGTAGCGGAACCAATATGGGCGCTGGAGGATGAGTCCATTGATGACCTTGCCGTCCTTGTCACGCTGAGCGCTCGACGGAATGGGTAGACACAGCGCACCGCCAGCGATATCTGCAGCGGTGAGTGATGGGAACTTACCCATGAGCTCTGTACGATGGTAGCCGTTGCGCAGTATGTCATAGTAGCGGCTATCATTCTCTAGTATGAACTCACGTTCACGCTCGTGGAAGATCGCCTTCTTGAGATCGCTCTCCCCAGCAGCTGGATAAGCGGTCGCACCAGCACGAGAGCGGATACGATTGAGGTCGGAAGTAGCGGAGGAAGTATCGCCTAGCTTGGCCGAACATTCAGCACGAAGCAGGTAGACATCCGCTAGACGCCAGTAGACATAGTTCGCATTGATGCTGAGGAAGCTCTTACCCGACTCCGCACTTTGGTCGACAGTGAAGACCGCATTACGGAACTTGTAGGGCACAGCATAGTTCACACCCGAGACTTCGTGGTCTTTATCAAACTCATAGAAGAAGGCTGTACGACGTGCATCATCAGCATCGGGGTAGAGCTTCTCTATGGTAGACTTCTTCAGACGGAAGGCAGCCTGGGCCAGATCACCCTGAGTAAGCGTGCTGTTGACCGGCCAAGTGGCGAAGAGATTAGCTACTTCGTTCTTCGACGTAGACTCATTGCCACGGCTCTTGTCATAGACGAGCGAGAAGATTTCTTCTGGGTTCGACGCATTGGGATCAGAGAGTAGCTGGCAGAGTTCGTCGGGAGAAGAGACGAGACTGTAGGCACCCGTCTCGCCGTTGATGACCTTCGAAGCATACTCTACACTCTTACGATAGGCGGCATTAGCATCTACTGAGGTATCGCCATATAGCTCAGCCATGCTTCCCTTCCATGCATAGAGGTGGGCAAGTAGCGTAGCAGAGTTCCCCTTGCTCCCGTACTGCTTGTAGGTGGCAAGGCTACCTGAGGTCGTGCGGAGCTTGTCGTAGGTAGGTAGTAGTTCGAAGGCCTTGAGCGCATGTTCTATACCGGCGTCGATGACTTGCTGTTGTGTCGAGAGTCCGTACAGCTTAAGATCCTTGGCATTGGCCGTAATGACGGCCTGACCATAAGCACGTGAGAGCATGAAGTAGCCGAAGCCAAGAGCGAAGTGCGCCTGTCCGGCGTGGTATGCATAGCGATCTTCGGAGAGCCCCTGAGTCTTGTCGATGTTGTCAAGCAGTAGGTTCGCCTCGAATATCATGCGATAGACATACTCCCAGTCTGCAGCGGCCTGGATGATCGTACGAGGGTTGCCCTCACGGAGCTGCCCATCGTCCTGCGTCTCATCTGCTAGGAGGCCGATCTTCGTGAGTGGAGAGAAGGCGTCCATGCAGTTGTCGAGGTAGAAGTGTATGGAGCTCGTCGTGGTGTTGAGCTCAGCCTCGGTGGAGAATGCATTGCTGTAGGTGATGGCATTCTCGGGCGTCAGGTCGAGCTTGCACGAAGAAGCAAGCAGGCTGAGCGCCAGGGCGGGTAGGATATAGCGTTTCATCAGAACTTCAGATTGAGACCAAGAGTAAGCTTTCTATTGAGCGGATACATGCGCCCAGTATCCTTACCCGTAGCAGGATCAACGATCTCGGGGTCAAGTCCCGAGTAATTCGTCAGGAGGAAGAGGTTCTCGCCGGCCAGATATACACGCACATCCTTCATGCGGAGGCGCTTGGTCCAGCTGTCGGGGAGCGTATAGGAGAGGCTGAGTTGCTTGAGACGGAGGTAGCTCACACGTTCGATATTGGAGTCGATATCCCCATCGAACTGGCCGGTATAGCCGTCATCGGCAAATTCTAGCGATGGATACTGCGTCTCATCACCGGGCTTCTGCCAGAAAGTAGCACGAGAGAAGTCGTTCATCACGACACCAAACTTCTTGTTGAAGAGGAAGGCGCCGTTCTTCACCATATTCATCATGCGCTGATCGATGGTATATGTCAGCAGGACATTCAGTGCAAGACGCTTGTAGGTGAAGGTATTCGTGATCCCCCCGTAGGCTTTCGGTAGAGCGCTACCAGCATAGTAGAGGTCTTCGCTATTGATATAGCCGTCGCCATTCTGGTCCTTGATCTTGCGAGCACCGACACGTAGAGGGTAAGCTAGCGAACCAAAGGAGAGCGGTACACGCTGACCCGTCTGGTCGTAGTAGTAAGGGATGTCGGATTCACGCTGTACGAGACCTTCGTCCTTATAGGTATAGATCCCGTAGATAGGGCGACCGAGCACCTTGTCACCGAGGTCCTTGCCGTCGTATGAAGCGAGGAAGCGGTTCCAGTTGCGTGCGATGTTGAAGCGAAGATTCCAAGAGAAGTCCTTGCGACGCATGAGATCGGCCGAGAGATCTAGTTCAATACCTTCGTTGGAGATAGCAGAAGCGTTCGTCCACGTCGTCTTAGAGATGAAGAAGTTACCTGGAGTGGGCACCTGCATCAGTAGATCGTACGAATACTTGTAGTAGTAGTCGAGCTTGACCTTGAAGCGATAGTTGAAGAGGTCTACGTCCAGACCGAGGTCGTACTGGTCGCTCTTCTCCCAGGTCAGATGGCTATTGGCCATAGCACTAGGCTGAAGACCGGGCTGACCTAAGAAGGAATTCGACTCCTCCATCAGGCCATGTGCCAGGTACGCTTCTTGGAACTTCTGCCCACTCTTACCCCATGAAGCACGGAGCTTACCGAAGCTGAGGAACCAGAAGTCACGCATGAAATTCTCCTTGGAGAAGGCCCATGCAGCACCGAGTGAAGGGAATGCAGCCCAGCGTACATCACGACCGAAGACGGAAGATCCATCATAACGGAGCGAAGCTTCGAGCATGTAGCGCTTGTCGAAGTTGTAAGCGACACGGCCTAGATAGCTCAGCATGATCTGCTCCTGTCGGTCCGTGGTCACTCGCTGCAGGTATTCGTCACGCCCTTCTATGGAGCGAGCCTGGGGCCATCCATCGCCGATCTCGTAGATTTGATTCGTAGGTCCACCGGCGGCTTTACCCTTGATGTTCTCCATCAAGTCGTAAGTCGTAGTGATCCCGGCCATGACGTCGAAGTTGTGACGGTCACGTAGGCTGAAGCGGTACGAGAGAATATTCTCCCACTGAAGCATAGCTACCATCGAGCGAGAGGCTTCGACGGAGGAGAGATTATTGTTATTGAGGTAGGAGGGACGGAAGACGTGGTTGTTGGAGAAGTACACATCGCCCGAAGCTGACGTAGCGAACTTCAGCCCAGAGATAGGAGTGTAGTCAAGACCGACGGAGAGTCGGGCGTTGAACATCCCATTACGAGCCCGCACATCACGGATCTTCTGGAGCGTGAGTTTCTCTGCGATCGAGCCACGTCCAGGATAAACCGAAGGCGTTTCCTTGGGGTCGACATCGAGCCCTTGGATATTGGAGCCACTGATAGCGTCTTGTTTGTTGTAGGCTAGATTGAGACGGGTGAAGGCATTTACCTTAGGTGTGAGGCGTAGATCAAGGTTGGAGAGGAAGCTCAGACGCTTGAATCCCGAGTTGATCTGTATCCCACGCTCGTCGTAGAGGCCTGCACTGACGAGGTAGCGTACATTGTCATTCCCACCCGATGCATAGAGATCACCGGAGCTGACACGACCGATCTGGAAGATGTACTTCCACCAGTTCGTATCATTATTATAGAAGCTATTGAGTGAGTCTTGCGCTGAGGCAGGGGGCTGATTATCCTTAGAGAGGACATTACCATTACCCCAGAAGTAGTCGTAAGCACCGTCGAGCGTGGGCTCCCATCCATAAGACTGGCCGTAGCTACGTGGTAGGAGGTAGCGGTTCGTCGTATAGTCGTTGTGCCCGATACGCTGATAGCGAGCCAGGAGGTTGTGTACCAGGCGCTCGCCATGACCACGCATCTGCAGAGGCGTAGCAGGGAGGAAGGAGATCGACTGCGAGAAGTTCAGCCCGAACTCTGCCTTACCCGACTTCCCCTTCTTCGTAGTGATGAGGATGACCCCATTACCCGAACGGGAACCATAGAGCGAAGCTGAGGCAGCGTCCTTCAGTACTTCCACCGACTCGATGGTCGAAGGATCGAGGCCCGCTAGCGCATTGATCCCGCCGGTAGCTTCTGCAGAGACCTTGGAGAGTGGCACTCCGTCGACGACGTAGAGTGGTGAGCCGTCGTTGATGCCTTGGTCATTGAGCGAACTAATCCCACGTATATTGATGCGTGTACCACCGCCACCAGGCGAGCCGGACTGGTTCGTCACCGAGAGCCCTGACATCTGTCCCTGCAGGAGTGACTGCAGACTAGGAGCGGGAGCATCCTTGAGCTGGTCAGCCTTGATGGAACTCACAGCCCCGACGAGCTCGCGGGTATTGCGTCGACCATAGGCGATGACGGTGACGCCATCAAGTGATTTGACATTTTCTTTCAGGACAATCGCCACAGGACTGCCTGCAGTGAAGGCGGCGCTGCTATCATAGTAGCCCACGAAGCTCACTTGGACTTCGCCCGCTTGCTTATCTGTCTGGATGGCGAAACGCCCTTCGACGTCGGTCTGTGTCCCGAGCTTCGTGCCCTTGATACGGACATTCGCTCCGATGACAGCTTCACCTCGGGCGTCCTTTACGGTACCCGTGACTTGGCCCTTAGCGGTAGCTTGCTGCTGGGGACGGAAGATGCGGATCGTCTTGCCGTCTACGGTGAAGACGAATGGCGTGCCCTTGAGGAGGCCTTCTACGGCCTTCTCGGGAGTCACCTCATCGAAGGAGACGGTCGCCTTGTAGCCCGCAGTGCGGAGCTCAGGCTCATAGTCGATCTTGTAGCCCGAGTTCTTAGCGATGAAATCAAGGATAGAGGCGATCTCTTTATCCTTGAAGGAGATCGAAACGGTCGGCACAGGGCTCTGGCTCCAGCTCGCAATAGGCGAAGAGAGTCCAAGAGCACACAGGCAAAGCCCAAGGGCTAAGCGCCGGCGTATACTACTGGATAGATGTCGCATGGAGGATAGGTATAGGTATGACTTATCTATTATCGGTGTGATGATATCGGAGGAGTAAGGCAGCCCTCGTGGTGACTCTCGGGATCAACTGTGGGATGATCCCGAGAGTCTATACATGAGGCTATCTAAGCGATACAGGCTGTGATATAGGGAGTGTGTGCTTGAGGCGGGAAGCTCTTCTTAGTGCTCCCAGGTCTTTGCTTCGGGAGCGATGCTCTTGACTACGATGTCTCGGCGCTTGCCTTCGTCGAGGAGCTTCTTCAGCAGTGCCGACAGATCCTGAGCCGTGACGGCAGAGATCTTGACAGACTCCAGAGGAGTGCCCTTCTTCGAGAGGTCTGGTGCCTTGCCCGTCTCAGCATAACTATTGAGCAGAGCAATCCAAACGCCGAGTCCCATCTCGTCACCCGAAGCCTTTTCTTCTGCTTCTTCGTCGAGGACTTGAGGTATGTGCACCTTCTTGTACTCGTCACGATCGATCCCACCGGCTGCGATGGAGCGGAGGATCTCATAGGTGCGAGCCTTGAGGTGGTCGGCCTTAGCCCGTGAAGTGATGAAGTGAATGGAGAGACTAGCGCTAGCGACGGGATCGTCTGTATAATTCGTCTTGACGGCGATACTGTAAGTCCCTTGCTCCTTCTCACGAAGTTCGTCGAAGAGACGGTTCTGAAGCAGAGGCTCCAGCAGGCCAAGGGCGAGGCGCTCACGCTCACTGAGCTTCTTGTCTCCGATGAAGGAGAGCTCGACTTCACCGAGATCCCCCTCGGTATCTACTTCGAAGGTACGCTCGATGACACGCTCACGGGAGCTGTGGTCACGGATCGTGTAGGTGCGACGTGGTGCCTTGGGGTTGCCGGGTAGGGCTGCCAGATAGGTCGTGACGATACGCTTGGCTTCGGCTTCGCTGATATCCCCGACGAGACAGCCTGCCATCTGGGAGGCGTCACCGAAGTGCTCGGCGTAGAGTCGGGGCAGATCACTCAGCTTCATCTTGTCATAGAAGGACTGATCTTCACGAGGATTGGCCTCGGTGATGGGATTCAGGAGCTCACGTATCTCACGATCGACCGCTTCACGTCCTTGCTGGGGCTGTGAGGCATATATATAGCGCTTGCGCTGGAGCCACTTGTCGAAGATCCGCTGATCGAAGCGCTGCTTATTCAGTACAAGATAGAGGTAGGAGAAGAGGTCGTCCACGCCGTCGGTCTTGCTACGTGCCTGCATCCCGTCGATATATTCAGTGATGGAGAGATTGACTTCCATCGGACGGGAGCGTAGCCACTGGGCGAGCTGATTGCGGTCGTACTTATAGAGACCAGATGCCATGATGAGGCTCTGCATCGCAGAGAAGGAGGGCAGATCCTGTGGCTTGACGATGGACTGACCACCCTTAGCCGAGGCGAGGAAGAGTACTTCACCCTTGAGCTCCTTAGGCAGATATTTGTAGAGGATCTTCATGCCATTGGAGAGCGTCCATTCCGTAGCGCCGAGCGAAGGTATCTTCTTCTCACGGGTGATCTTCCCTACAGGGAGCTTGAAATCGATAAGCTTCGTGATGGGCTTGGAGTCGCTAGCATCTAGGTCGAGTACCGTACTCTTGTTCACCGCAAGCTCATCACGGAAGGTTTCCTCCGAGATAGCCGAGGCGGTAGGACTATCCGTGTAGGCGACGAATGCAAGATTGCGGGTGCTACCCAGACGCTCGCCGAGCCAAGACTGCATATCCTCTGCCTCCAGCTCTACCAGTGTCTCGAGGTTGTCCTCAAGCTGCTGACGGAACTCTCGCATAGGAGTGCCATAGAGGTAATTATTCCGGTAGATGTCGATGAAGTTCTGTGGCGTGCCGAGCCCCTTATCGTCGCTGAGCACTTCCTTCATTCCTTCGTAGAGCTTCTGCTTCTCTGCCTCGAAGTCTTCCTTGCTAAAGCCTTCGACACTCATCTTGGTTCGGGCAAAGAGTACCTGCTGAAGCGCCTCCTCATCTTGGCCAGCGTAGGGCACGAAGTCCCATGCGAACTGGGCGTATCCACGTACCAGCGGGGAGTAACTGACGGAAGCAGCGATGAAGGCTTCAGCACCACGGTTCCTCAGACGTGCGAAGTGCTGAGGCGCAAGAGTATTAAAGAGCTGACCGAGGAGATAGTCCTTGGTCGCTTCTTCTGTAGAGCGGTTGGTAGGGGTAGCTACACGCTGATAGAGACCATACGAATGAGAGCGGTTCTCCTTATCGATAAAGCGATAGTAGAGGGGGCTGACATTATCATCGATCGAGAAGGCAGGACGGGCCTTAGCATTACGAGGAGCGGGGAGGGATGCAAAGAGTTGCTGTACCTGCTTCTCATAGGCTGCAGGGTCGATATCCCCGACGATGATCACGCACTGCAGGTCGGGGCGGTACCAAGTCTTGTAGAAGGCCTGGATATCGGGATACTTGAAGGTCTTCAGCACGTCGAGACTCCCGATGACATTGCGCTGGGAGTATTGTGAGCCATTGTAGATCACGCCGGCGATACTATCACTGAGGCGCTTGTCTATGCCTCCACGCTGGCGCCACTCTTCGATGATAATGCCACGTTGCTTCTCCGTATCCTTCTCGGTGATGGAGATGCCACTGCACCAGTCTTTGAGGATGAGGAGCACAGAGTCGGTAAGTCCCTTCTCAGCCGTAGGTACATCCATGATGCTGTAGCGGGTATCGTCGGTCCCGGTACGAGCATCGAAGCTGTAGAGACCACGAGCACGCAGGAAGTTCATCACGCCACCAGGGAAGTGCTCGGTGGCTTCGAAGGCCATGTGCTCTAGGTAGTGCGCTAGGCCATTTTGATGATCATCCTCGAGGATAGCACCCACATTCTGCAGGAGGAAGAAGTGAGCCGTACCCTCCGAAGCGCCAGCATCACGGCTGATGTAGTAAGTCAGGCCGTTGGGGAGTCGTCCCGTACGGAGACTCGATACTTGGGCAGAGAGAGAGGTGTAGGAAAGTCCTCCCAAAGCAGCTGCTATCAGGAGGTGTTTAGCGAAGCGGGTCGCTCGTGGTGTCTTGATCGTCATCACGTAGTTGGGTCTATTGATCAGGTTACTCGTGTCTAGAGGTGCGGAGGCAGACACAAGACTAGGGTCGAGCTTCTTGCCACCTCTCTCAAAACGCGCTAAAGGTACACAAAGTACTTCATATATATACTCAGGTGCGATGAGCTGATACCAGGCTCTAGGAAGAAGACTAGCTACTGAGCGCTATCGGCGTGTAGCGAAGAAGCTACGCATCAGCTCGGCAGCTTCCTCTGAGAGGACACCGCCCCGCACTTTTGCCCTGCGTGGGAAGATATCTGGAGCGTAGTGGCGGTAGCCGAACTTCTCCTCCCCTGCTCCGTAGATGATCTCTCCTAGTCGAGCCCAGAAGAGCGCCCCTGCACACATCACGCACGGCTCTACGGTCACGTAGAGCTGACAGTCGGAGAGGAACTTCCCTCCCATATATTCTGTCGCAGCGGTGATAGCTAGCAGTTCGGCGTGGGCAGTAGGGTCCTTCAGTCGCTCGACCTCATTATGAGCTCGGGCGATGATCTGCCCACGACAGACGACGACTGCACCAATGGGGATCTCTCCCTCCTCGAAGGCTAGGCGTGCCTCCTCAAGGGCCTGACGCATGAAATAGGTCTCTGAATAGAGCTGTAGATCCATCAGCGCATCTCTTCTTCGTCAAAGAGCAGGGGCGAGCGGAGCTCATGCTCACGGATGACTTCCGCCATGATGACCGAGCGTATCCAGCCAGTGCGGTTAGCGATCCTACACACCTGGCAGTGGTCTAAGATAGCCTTGTACTCCCGCTCATTGAGCGTCAAGCGTAGGCTATGCGTACGCTTGAGTCGTGCTGAGGGCTGGGAGCTGACCTTCTTCTTTGCCATGGAGGGATTGCAGGGGAGGGAATGGGCGGATAGACTACCTCGGGATCAAGGGATGATGACCTCTAGGGAATGAGGGCGGAGCGAGACGTCGATGTGCTCACTCATCACCAGCGGTTCGCCATCGAGGTGCACTGAGCCTCCGCTAGTACGCTCGATACGGACGTGCCGTACTCGCTCGGTGTAGTAGTACTTGTTGTCAGCCAGCTTACCACGCATCAGATCCCCGAGGACGAGGGCAGCCTCTAGGACGGGGAAGGGGCGGATGATCGCCAGATCCAGCATACCATCCGACAGGTCTGCTTCGGGAGCGATGTAGGCATTATTGCCGTACTGCGAAGCATTAGCCACGACGAGGACGAAGGCTTCGGTCTCGATGGTCCGCTCTCCCTCGTCTAGTATGATCCGATAGGTCTCGGGCTTGAAGGATCGGTACTCATCGATCATCGTACGCAGATAGGTCACTGGTCCTCGAGTAGAGGCCTCAGCGAAGGAGCGACTCACCGCTGCATCGAAGCCCATCCCGCAGGTGCAGAAGAAGGGCTGACCATTCATCTCGCAACTGTCGATAGTGATCCTACGGCCCGAGGCCAGCTGCTTGATCACTCGGTCGGTGGACATCGACAGGCCAAGAGCCCGTGCCAGCCCATTGCCCGAACCCTTAGGGACGATCGCTAGTGCGGTCTTGCTCCCCACGAGTCCACGAGCTACCTCATTGACCGTGCCATCACCACCGACGGCGATGACGTGATCATAGCCCTCCTCGGCAGCTCGGCGAGCCAGCTCCTCGGCATGGCCTGCTGCCTTGGTATAGGTCAGCAGGAGCTCATGCTCTAGTGGAGCGTAGGCGCGAGCCAGCAGGTCAGGGATGCTCTTCTTAGAGCCAGTCCCTGAGATGGGGTTGATGATGGCTAGGACTTTACTCATCGCACGGGGTGGGTAGCGAGTCGCTGTGCAGCGAGCTCTTCATACTTGGTGCCGGGACGGCCGTAGTTAGCATAGGGCAGGATGCTGATCCCCCCTCGAGGAGTGAAGTCACCCACGACCTCGATATAGCGAGGGTCCATGAGGGCGATGAGGTCCTTCATGATGATGTTCACACAGTCTTCGTGGAAGGCACCATGATTACGGAAGCTAAAGAGATAGAGCTTGAGACTCTTGCTCTCGACCATGCGCACATCAGGGATATAGTTGATGTAGATCGTCGCATAGTCGGGCTGAGCGGTGATGGGGCATAGGCTGGTGAACTCGGGGCAGTGGAAGCGCACCCAGTAGTCATTGCCCTGATGCTTGTTGGTGAAGGCCTCCAGCACCTCAGGGGCGTAGTCCTGGCTGTACTGGGTAGTCTTCGATCCAAGGAGAGAGAGTTCGCCCTCTCCGTCACGTATGCTGGCCATAGGGATATCTATCTAGTGTGAAGGGGGATTAGTAAGCGCGGGCGAAGAGGACACGCTGTGCCGAGGGCTTGCCCGTGACCATGCACTTACCTGGAGTCTTGTCACCAGAGAGAGGGATACAGCGGATCGTAGCCTTTGTCTCGGCCTTGATCTTCTCTTCCGTCTCGGGAGTACCGTCCCAGTGAGCGAGGATGAAGCCACCCTCTTCGATCTTCTCCTTGAACTCTTCGTAGGTATCTACCTCGATGGTATGTGCCGCACGATAGTCGAGGGCCTTCTGGTAGATGTTCTGCTGGATCTCATCGAGGAGCTCGACGAGGTAGTCGCTGATGCCATCGAAGGAGCGGGTCTCCTTGGTCAGGGTATCACGGCGGGCTACTTCGACGGTGCCGTTCTCGAGGTCACGGCCACCGATAGCTAGGCGGATGGGTACCCCCTTGAGTTCGTACTCGGAGAACTTCCACCCGGGCTTCTTATTGTCCGCATCGTCGTAGCGTACACGTACGCCACGCTTCTTCAGCTCAGCGATCAGAGGCTCTACGTGGCGGGTGATCTCGTCACGCTGCTCGAGGCTCTTGTAGATAGGTATGATGACGACCTGATGAGGAGCGAGCTTAGGAGGTAGGACAAGGCCATTGTCATCGGAGTGGCTCATGATGAGGGCACCCATCAGACGGGTCGATACCCCCCAGGACGAAGCCCAGACATATTCCTGCTGTCCCTCCTTGTTGGTGAAGAGGACATCGAAGGCCTTGGCGAAGTTCTGACCCAGGAAGTGAGACGTACCACTCTGTAGGGCCTTACCATCCTGCATCAGCGCTTCGATGGTGTAGGTCTCTACGGCACCGGCGAAGCGCTCGTTGGCACTCTTCACACCGACATGCACAGGTACGGCCATATAGTTGCGAGCGAAGTCCTCGTAGACGTGCACCATGCGGATAGCTTCTTCTTCAGCCTCCTCACGGGTAGCGTGAGCCGTATGACCTTCCTGCCAGAGGAACTCTGCCGTGCGGAGGAAGAGACGGGTACGCATCTCCCAGCGGACTACGTTCGCCCACTGATTGCACAGAATAGGTAGATCTCGATAGGACTGGATCCAGCCACGGTAGGTATTCCAGATGATCGTCTCGGAGGTCGGGCGGACGATCAGCTCTTCCTCAAGCTTAGCCTCGGGGTCTACGACGACACCGCCATCGGGACTCGTCTTGAGACGATAGTGCGTGACGACAGCACATTCCTTAGCGAAGCCCTCGACGTGGTCGGCCTCCTTGCTCAGGAAGCTCTTGGGGATGAAGAGGGGGAAGTACGCATTGTAGTGCCCTGTCTCCTTAAACATATCATCGAGCTGACGCTGCATGCGCTCCCAGATAGCATAGCCATAGGGCTTGATGACCATACAGCCACGCACTGCGGCGCTCTCGGCCAGGTCGGCCTTGATGACGAGATCCTGATACCACTGCGAATAGTCGACGTGGCGAGGGGTAAGTTCCTTGAGTTCTTTTGCCATATATGATTAAGTTCTTTGTATCTAGACTATGAGCCACAAAGATACGAAAAGCGGGGGAGTGACAGGGAGGAAGCCTAGGTGCCCTCCAGACAGGGATATAATAAGGTAGCCAGCACCCCCGAGATGCCCTCCTGTCAGAAGGGGCTCTTCACCACCCTCCGAAGCCCCCATTTTCACCCCCGAATCCGAGGAACGAAAACGAGGCCTTCCGACACCCTTCGCTAGCCCTGATGTGGAGCGGTCTCTCGAGGGGGGCAAAAACGACCCACGGTAGGTCGTCGAAAAAACCTACTGTGGGTCGTCTCACCGAC
>ERZ773063.159-NODE-159-length-46110-cov-27.928151_pt1 | contig 46110 bp, 54 predicted proteins | sample MGYA00580625_ERZ773063 | MGnify/ENA primary metagenome ERZ773063 (study PRJEB29015, sample SAMEA2738022) | human oral metagenome | biome: human oral; feature: human-associated habitat; material: dental | place: China | collected 2042 ... | reverse complement strand
GCAGCATGAAGCTGCGCCCGACGCGTTGGAGCACACTAAAGATTTCATCCTTCATGTTTCTATACCCCTTTCCCTCCGCATCCATCCCCCTGTACGCGCTCTCCCCTTTGGGCACTACATGAGAAAACACCAAAAAGATTGTGAAACCTATGCTCGTGTTTCGCTGATGAACTGCGGAATCTATAAAATCATACATGGTAATTATACCGTAGATAGAGAGGCAGTGTAAAGAGACGATTTTGAGAAGAAGGATAACAGTGGAAAACATTTTGTGGGAATGTTTCTTTTGGTCTGTCTGTAAAGATGTGGTATAATAATAAAAACGATCTATTGAGGCAGGTGATCCGATGCGTGCGGCAGGAGGTCGGCAGTATCAGGACTCGGTGTTCCGTATGTATTTCAACGACGAGGAGCGGTTGAGGGAGCTTGCGGGTGCGCTGCACGGATGTGTGTATGCGCCGGAGGAGCGGCTCGAGATTGTAACGCTTGAAGGCACATTCCTGTCGCAGATCAAAAATGATGTTTCGTTCGTGTTGGCGGATCGTTATCTTGTGTTTTTGGAGCATCAGAGTACGCCGAATGGAAATATGCCGCTGCGCTGCTTGTATTATGTCTGCGAGCAGTTTCGGAAGGACATTGCGCCCAAGGAACTCTATGCAAAAAAGAAAATTCGGCTGCCAGTGCCGGAGTTTCACGTGTTTTATACGGGAGAGGACAATGAGCCCGAAGCGTATGAGATGAAACTCTCGGATGCATATGTCGCGGCGGGGGATGCCGTCAACCTGGAGCTCGTGGTTCGTTTTCACAATGTTTCCTATGATAAGGCAAAGGTGCTCCTACATCAAAGCCATGCCCTTCATGACTATGCCTTCTTGGTATGGCGTGTGAAGGAAAATATTCGACAGGGAATGGCACGGGAAAATGCAATTCGTGAAGCAATTCAATACTGTATAGCGCATGATGTGATGAAAGATTTTTTGGAAGCACATGAACGCGAGGTGATGAATATGGTCGGATTTGAGTGGAATGAGAAGCTGTTTCGCGAAGCCGTATTTGAGGACGGTCTTGAACAAGGACTTGAGCAAGGCCTCGAGCAAGGACTTGAGCAGGGACGTATCTCTGCTGTCCTCAATATGTTGAAGGAAAAACTCCCGCTCGACATGATTGCACGCGTGTCGGAGATGTCGGTCGAAAAAATTCGGGAGATCGGCAGAATGCACAGCTTGCTATAGATATCTTTCGTATGCTATAATATTTTCATTGTCATATCGTATATTGGAGGCGTGTGTATGAGAGGTGCGGAGGCGGTTCTGGCGTGTCTGCGCGAGCAGGGTGTGGATACTCTGTTCGGTTACCCGGGTGGGATGATCCTGCCTCTTTACGATGCGCTTTATGCACAGAAGGATATACGCCAGATTCTTGTGACGCACGAGCAGAATGCCGCCCACGCAGCGGATGGATATGCGCGTGCGACGGGGCGCGTCGGGGTCTGCATCGCAACGTCGGGACCGGGTGCGACGAATCTCGTGACGGGACTTGCGACGGCGTACATGGACTCGATCCCGATGGTCGCGATCACGGGGCAGGTGGATATCGCCATGCTCGGGCGCGATGCCTTTCAGGAGACCGACATCCTCGATGTGACGATGCCTGTTACGAAGCACAACTATAAGATAAAAAATGCGGCGGATCTCGTGCCGACAATTCGTCAGGCGTTCGCGCTTGCACGGAGCGGGCGGCCGGGACCTGTGCTCCTCGATGTGCCGCGCAATCTCTTCTTTGAGGAGGTTTCCTACACGGCAGCGAAGCCGGAGGTGCGTACGCCGGGGCGGCCTGATGCGGACTTCATGATCTGCGCGGCGGAGGCGGCGGCGGAGATTGTCGCCGCTGCGCATCCGCTGGTCATTGTGGGCGGCGGTGTGATTTCGGCGGGAACGTCGGCGGAGGTCACGGCGTTCATCGAAAAGTACCATCTGCCTGTCGTTCATACGCTCATGGGCATGGGGGCTGTGCCGAGCACACATCCGCAGATGCTCGGGTTTGCGGGGATGCATGGGGAGAAGGCGGCCAACTATGCCATCGGTGCGGCAGATCTTGTCATTGCGATTGGCAGCCGCTTTGCTGACCGTCAGACGGGCAACCTCAGCAAGTATACGGCAAACCGCAAGTTCATTCACATCGATATCGACCCCGCCGAGATCGACAAGAACATCGAAAACAGTCTTGGTCTTGCGGGCGATATGCGTACGATTCTTGGGCTGCTCATGCGCCAGTCGCCGAAGAGTGATCTCGCGGAATGGTGGGATCAGATTCGCACATGGCAGGAGGAATACGACTACGATTATCACATCGGACGACTGACCGTGCCGTGGGCACTGCATCAGGTGGCGCAGAGTACGACGGGCAAGGCGTACGCCTATGTGACGGACGTGGGGCAGCACCAGATGTGGGCGGCACTCCACCTGCGTGTGGAGGAGCCGCGGACGTGGCTGACTTCGGGCGGGCTTGGCACGATGGGCTACGGACTGCCCGCTGCGATGGGCGCACAGCTCGCATGGGGGGACAGCCGCCGCGTGATTCACATCACGGGCGATGGCAGCATCAAGATGACGGGCAATGAGTTCTATACGATTGCACGTCTTGGGCTTCCTGTGATCTCGATCATTGCGAACAACCGCAGCCTCGGGATGATCCGCCAGCTGCAGAAGGTGCTCTATGATGAGCGGTATATCGCCTGTGAGCTCGATCACGAGATGGACTATGTGAAGTATGCAGAGAGTTTCGGTATCAAGGCGGTCACAGTTTCGACGCAGGAGGAGTTTGCGGCAGCGCTCAAGAGCGCACTGGAGGATAGAACGCACCCGCGTGTGATTGTGATGGATGTGTGGCGCAGTTTCGTAGAGCCAATGGCAAAAGGCGGTGCGCGCATTGATGAGTTTGTGGACTTCAAATAAGCGGAAATCTGTATGCAGAATGGGAGAGGGGGGCTTCTCCCTGCTCTCGACCCTGCTTGCCGTGATGATTCTCGCGGTGGTGCTTGCGATTGCCGTGCCGCGCTTCTCCTCTGCGCTTGCAACGGCGAATACCGTGCGGATACAGGCGGATCTCACGACGCTCGATACGGCGATTGTGCTCTATCAGACGGCACATGGGACGACCCCGACCAAACTCTCGGATTTGGAGCCGTATGTGACCAATGCGGGAAAGCTGAAGCCCCCCTCGGGAAATGTGATTCTCGATGGGAAGGAATCGTCTTTGACCAATCCGACTTATGAGATTACGACAAACGATAAGAAGGTTTGTCGTGCGACCTGTGACGGAAAGACGGCGGAGGCATTCCATCCGAAGGAATAGTCGGTGCTCCCGTGGAGGGAGCTGCTGTGTCAGAGAAACGGAGGCATATGTCATGCGGGAGGAGGCGCAGCTGCTTGTTCCGGCAGGACGGCCGCTGCTTCTGCTGACTGTCCTGTGGCTCTTCGCTGTCGGCGGTATCCTCTTTATCTGCGGCGTTGGCGCACGCGCTCTGTGTGGCGGGCTCTTTGCGGCTGTTGTCCTGTGGCTTTCCTTTCTCGATCTGAGGGATGGTCTGCTCTATGATGTGATTACTCTGCCGTTTGCGGCGGCGGGGCTTCTGTTTTCTCTGGTGGGCTTTTCCGTGCCCGTGGCAAATGCGGTAATTGGTGGGACGCTTTGCGGCGTCTTATTTTATTGCCTGTATATTGCCGCGCGGGGCGGGCTTGGCGGCGGCGATGTGAAATTTGCCGTGGGGCTTGGCGTGTGGCTCGGCTGGGAGGATGCGGTGGTCGCTGTCTGGATTGCCTTTTTGCTCGGCGGCATTGCGGCTCTGTTTCTGCTTGTCACGCGGCGCAGAGGGCGGCGCGACGGGATCCCGTTTGGCCCTTTTCTCGCACTGGGCGGGTATGTCGGCTATGTTGCGGGGGCAGAGCTCTGGCGGCTCTATTGGGGGCTTGTCTGATGCGGTGCTTGGATGTGCGGGGCATGGCACTCTTGAATGTGCTCATTGCGCTTGCCATCGTCAGCACGGTGCTTGCGGCGGCAGTTCCTGCGGCTCTGTCATTTTACGCGCAGGCTGCGGTGGAATACGAGGCCATCCGGCTCATCGGAGAACTGCGCCACATACAGGCGGTGAGCCGTATGACGGCGACGCCGCTCTCCCTGTTTGAAGGTCAGATCGCGTGGGAACGCGTGCCGCGCCTGCGCATTCACTCCGGCGGCTATACGGTCAGTCATCCGTACAATGGCGTTGTGTATGCCCATACGCCGCTTCCGCTTGTCTCGTTCAAACAGGAGACGCAGAAGAATATGCCCATCGTGTTTGACCGTAACGGCGGCGTTGGTGAGGCGAGTCACAATATGACGATCCGCGTCTACGCTGTGGGCTGTGAGGAGGCCGTTCTGCGTGTTGTCATTGACGGTGCGGCGCGGATTCGTCTGGATCGGAGGGCGCAGGGTGCGGCGGATGAGGAGTGACGAGGCGGGGCTGGTTCTCTTGGAAGCCGTTCTGCTCGGGGGGATCGTTCTCGCGGTGGCGGGTTCGATGGGAATTTTCGCACGTGCTGCGTTTCTTCGGGAGAATGCCGCTGCACGTATGGAGGCCGCATTTGTCGCACGTGCAGCATTTTCCCGTATGGAGGCGGCTCTGGATGCGGGGATGCTGCCGCGCAGCGGTGAGACGGAGGTTCGCACGGATGACCGTGTCTATCGGATTGAGACCGAGGTTTTGCGTGTGGAGGATTTTTACGATGTTCGGCTGCGGCTTACGTGGCAGATTGCGGGGCGTGCGGAAGCGGCGGATTTTGTGCGGAGGATGCGGCGTCATGTGCGGGGGGAAGATATGTCCGGAACGTTGTGAACGTGCGCGGGGCTTCCTGCTCATGGAGCTTGCCGTCACACTGTCGGTCTTCGCTCTCCTTCTGACGTTTCTTGCGTTTGCACTTATGTGGAGCGTGCGGAGCTTTCGGCAGGAGTTGGCGGATGCCGAGCTGCGGCAGGAAATGCAGACAGCTGCGGCGCGGATTGTGGAGTCCGCCCTGCTGTCCGACCATATCGGTGAGCGGCAGCGCGGGGTTTTTGAGATGCGGCAGTGGGCGCTTACGGGCGTGCCGCTTGACCGATATTGGCTCAGTGACAAGAATCTGGTGCTCAATGCGGCCACAAATCCGATCACGGGGGCGTTCGAGGGGGCGGGCGTTCACATTACGGCGTTTTCCGTGGAGGAGGATGTGCACGTTCCGCGCCTCTACCACATTGAGCTGAGGGGCGAGAGCACAGTGACAGGGCGTACGTACAGCATTGCGACGGCAGTTTATCTGCGGGAGGATATGGGTGGACAGAAGTGATGAGCGCGGCGTAGTCTCCCTCGTCGGACTCTGGGTACTCATGGTGGTGCTCCTGTTCGGTCTCGCCCTGGCACATTTCGTGCACAGCGGCGGTGCACTCGCCGCAGAGTATGAGCGTGAGATGCAGCTGCGGCTTGCGGCGGAGAGCGCTGTGGAGACGGCTGCCGCACGGCTCGAAGCCTCTGCGTCCGCCTACGGTGTACCGCCCGATCAAGGCGCACACAGGCAGGTGACGATAGATCGTATCCCTATGGCAGACGGCATTGAACTGTCCGTCTTTATCGAAACGCCGTCGGAGCACGCGCCGGCGGGAACGCTCGAGGTCGCTGCGGTAGCACGCGACGTGAGTGCACGGATGCCGGACGGCGGGACATGGCAGCGTGCAAAGATCGTTCGTGCACGTTTGGAGAAAAGGGGGGAGCGCTATGTTTGGCGGCGTTGGTTTTAGCCTACACCCGCCGCGCGCGGGGGTAGGGCTGTATCCTTCGGATCATGGCTTGGTGCTCGTTCGGCTGGATGCTCCCGAAGCGGTGGACGGTGCGTGGCAGGTTACGGAGTCGCGCACGGCGGAGCACGGCTGCCCGGCTCCCTCGGAGGCGCGTGCGCTGGCTTCGTTCGTTCGTGCGGAACTCGTGCGTGCGGGGTGGGAGCAGCTTCCGCTTGCGCTCGCGCTTCCCGCCGCCGAGGCGGAGACTGGACTGCGGGAGCTTCCCGTACGGCTCGCGGGTGCGGAGCTGCGGGCGGCACTTCTCTGGGCGGAGCGTGCGGAGGAGGATGAGCGGGGGGAGCAGAGGCCTTGTGAGCGGTGTATTTGCTGCATGGAGCTGCCTGACTGCCCGTCGCCGTGCTATTGGATGGCGTGTATGGAGGAGGAGCGTGTACGGGGGTATTTCGCTGCATTCCGTGCGCTGAGTCTCGATCTGCGGCGGCTTACGATCTGCCCGGAGGAGGAAAGCGCATATGCGGATATGATTGCGGCGGCATATGTGAGCCGTACGTCATGGGAGCCGGTGCGCTCCGAGGATACCCCTGCTGTCTATGCAGGAATGCTCCTATATGCGGGGGCGGCGGAGCATCTCTACTGGGCGGAGGAGAAGCCGCTGCGCGAACACATTCGCACGGCGGCTGCACCGCTGATCGCTGTTCTTGCGACCGTGTTTTTTGCCGCTTGTGTGAGTGCCGACGTTGCGGCCTGTATGACGGCGCAGGATGCTGCTGCGTATGCCGGGGCGGAGCTGCAGCAGCACGCGTCCGAATACGGCCACATGGAGAACTTTTTCGCACGGCACAATGATGTCGCGCAGCGCGAGGAAGCGTTGTGCGCGTTTTCCACAGAATCTTTGCCGCTGCGTGCGCTGCTTGTACATCTTGGCGGTGTATCGGTGGACGGCATCCGCTTTACGGGGGTGCGGGCGGAGGGGCGGACTGTCCGTATGGACGGCGTTGCGGAAGACTATACGGCACTCGCCGCATTTATGAAAATCATGGAGGAGGATTCCTTTTTTCCCACAGCGGTTACGCTTTCGGATACGGGGACGGTACCGTCAAGGGATCGTGAGGCAGCGTCTGTGATCCGTTTCACACTGCACAGCGACTGGTAGGAGGGCGGATGGAGCGGTTTTCAGAACGTCGGTGCATGGCGCTTGCATTGAGTTGGGCGACGAGTCTCTGCCTTCTCTATACTTTCGTACTTGCACCGTATCTGTCGGCAATGCGAGAGGCTGCATATGCTGCGCGGATGGAGGCGCAGGTGCAGTGTGCTCGCGTGGATGCCTATCATCAGATGCTGCTGCGCGATACACAGGCGGAGGAAAAGCTGCATCTGCGTCAGCTGCGCCTTGCCCGTGCGCTCCCGGAGGGGGGCGGTCAGGGGGACTTTATCCATGCGTCGGAGACGTTCGCGCGGCGCAGCGGCGTGACCATTGACGCAGTCACAGCAATGCCTGCCGTACGTACGGATCCCCTGGTCATACAGCCGATGGAGCTGCATCTGCACGGTAATTATTTTGATGTCCTCTCGTTCCTTCACGGGATAGAGGAGGGGGAGCGTGCAGTTCGTTTCGGCGATTTTGCACTGACCACAGAGGGGGCTGTTGTACACGCTGTCCTTCGCATCGAGATTGCGGCGTACGCAGGGGCGGAACATCCGAGGGATATGGGGCATGGCGCTGTTCCTGATAAATAAACGTATGCTGCATGGCAGGAAAAGAAAAAAATAAAGCGAATTTATTTTTTTAGATGGAATATGATTCTTACATAAATAGGGGGATTTGGATGAGTCATCTGCGTTTTGTCACGGGCGGCGAGTCGCATGGAGCAGCACTGACGGCGATTCTGGACGGGATGCCGGCGGGGCTGCGCATTTTGCGTGCGGAGATTGATGCACAGCTGGCACGCCGTCAGCAGGGGTACGGACGCGGCGGACGCATGAAGATCGAGACGGATCGCATCGCGGTTCTCTCGGGACTGCGCTTTGGCGAGACGCTGGGCGCACCGATCACTCTGCAGGTGGTGAACCGCGACTTTGCAAACTGGACGGAGCGGATGGATCCCTTTGGTGCGCCGTCGGGGGCGCGGGTGACCGCCGTTCGTCCGGGGCACGCCGATCTTGCGGGTGTGCTCAAATATGACCGCCATGATGCGCGTGACATCCTTGAGCGATCGAGTGCACGCGAGACGACGATGCGTGTCGCCGTCGGTGCGGTCTGCCGTCAGCTGCTCGCCGCCGTCGGCGTGACGATCGTCTCCCACGTGACGGAGATCGGCGGTGTGGCGGTGGATCGTGCGGCCATCCGTGACGAGGACATCGGTGTGATGAACAGTGATGATCTGAACTGCTGCGATCCTGCGGCAGAGATACGGATGAAAGCACGCATCGACGAGGCACAGGCGGCGGGTGACACGCTCGGCGGCATTTTTGAGATCGTTGTGCGCGGACTGCCCGTCGGGCTTGGAACGCATACGCAGTGGGATGCGCGCCTCGATGGGAAGATTGCGGGCGCTGTGATGTCCATTCAGGCGATCAAGGGCGTGGAGATCGGTGCGGGCTTTGCGTGTGCGCATCTGCCGGGCAGTGCGGTTCACGACGAACTCTATCGGGGCGCAGATGGCCGTCCCTGTCGCAGGACAAACCGCGCGGGCGGTCTTGAGGGCGGCATGACGAACGGAGAACCGCTCATCGTGCGCGCAGCGATGAAGCCCATCCCTACGCTGATGACCCCGCTGCATACGGTCGATCTTGAAACAGGTGCGGAGGTCTCGGCGAGCAAGGAGCGCAGCGATGCCTGTGCCGTTCCCGCCGCCTCCGTCGTCGGCGAGGCGATGGTCGCCTTCGCCCTTGCCGATGCGATCTGCACGCAGTTTCATGCGGACTCCATGACGGATCTCCATGCCTCGCTTGCCGCCTATCGCACGCGGATGGAAAGACGATGGCAGACGCTATGAAGAACATCGTATTGATTGGCTTTATGGGGACGGGCAAGACGAGCGTCGGACATCTGCTCGCCGCGCGTCTTGGCTGTGCCTTTCACGATCTCGACAAGAAGATTGAGGCGCGGTGCGGTATGACGATTCCTGCGATGTTTGAACAGCACGGCGAAGCGTATTTTCGCGCACGCGAGAAGGACGCCGTGCGTGCTGTCTCAGCGCGTATGAACCTCGTCATTGCGACGGGCGGCGGCACGGTCAAGGATGCGGAGAATGTTGCGCTGCTGCGCCAAAATGGCATCCTTGTCGCCCTGACTGCCGACGTTGACACCATCCTGCAACGGACGGCGGCACGCGGTACACGCCCTGTTCTCGACGGTGCCGACGCGGGCGACCGTCGTGCGGCGGTTGTGCGTCTGCTGGAGGAGCGCAGCTCCCTCTACGAGACAGCGGACATTACGGTCGATACGAGCGGGCGCGCCCCGCTCGAGGTGGCGGAGTACATCGTACAGGCGACGCGGATTTGGAGAAAATGATATGCGTAAGGTAATGGTCGAACTCGGGGCACGCAGCTATCCGATCGTGATCGGCAGCGGCATCGCCGACGAAATCATTTCGTTCGTGTCTCGGGCAGGGTACTCCGCACACGGCTTGATCGTCACGGATACGAATGTTGCTCCGCTCTGCGCCGATGCTGTCGCAGGCATTGTTGCACGTGCGGGTGTGCACGCGGAGATCGTCACAATTCCTGCGGGCGAGTCGTCGAAGAGTCTCACACAGGCGAACGAACTTTTTACGCGTGCAATCGAGCTGGGCCTCGATCGGAAGTCTCCGATCATTGCACTTGGCGGCGGCGTGGTCGGCGACCTTGCGGGCTTCGTTGCGGCGAGCTATATGCGCGGCGTTCCTTTCATCCAGATGCCGACGAGCCTCCTCGCGCAGGTAGATTCCAGTGTCGGCGGCAAGGTCGCCGTCAATCATCCGCTCGGCAAGAACCTCATCGGCGCGTTCTATCAGCCCGATGCCGTCTTTATGGATCTGGATCTGCTGCGGACGCTGCCCGCGCGGGAGGTTGCAACGGGGCTCGGTGAGATCATCAAGTACGGCATCATCTGTGACGCGGACTTCTTTGCGTGGCTTGAGGAGCACTGCGCGGATGTCCTTACTCTCGAACCCGCCGCGGCGGCGCATATGATTGCGCGCTCCTGTGAGATCAAGGCGGATGTCGTGCGGCAGGACGAGCGCGAGGGGGGGCTGCGCCGCATCCTGAACTTCGGTCATACGATTGCACACGCCGTCGAGAAGGAGACGGGCTACACGCGCTATCGCCACGGCGAAGCAGTTGCGATTGGTATGATCGGGGCAGCGGATATCAGCGTTGCGATGGGGCTGCTCAGTACAGCGGATCTTTTCCGCATCGAACAGTTGATTCGCAGGATGGGGCTGCCGACCAGAGCCGAGGGCGTTGCACCGGATGCGATGTATAACGATCTTTTTCACGATAAAAAGACAGTAGGAGGACGTATTCATTGGGTGCTTGCCGAGGAGATTGGAACTGTTTCCGTGCACGCCGATGTTCCGGAGGATATCGTACGTATAAGCGCGCAAATAGTTTTGGAAAATTTCTCATTTAGTTTTGGAAAACAGCGCGAATTTTGAGCATCAAAAAAGGAGGGTATTTGCCCTCCTTTTTTAGCTTGTAGAATATTATTTTTCTTTCCTCATCATCTGTAATTTTTCAACGATGAGGTTCTCCGCCCAGAGGGGCGGGTTGCGCTTGCCTGATTCCCAATTTTCGATGGTACGCAAGGGAATCAAAAGAAGCTCGGACATTCTTTTTTGCGTCAAGCCTGCGGATTTCCGGGCTTCTTTTATGCGTTCGCTCATACGCCCCTCCTCCTTTCAGTTGTCACCTGCGAGCAGCTTTGTAACAAGCCACTACCGCGATGACAAGAGCCACGACCGACATAACCATTGTGATCTCTTGCATTTTATCCGCATGGTAGATATAATGAAAGTAAGATCCCCCTCGCGGGGGAGAGGGCTTGAAGCCCTCTCGGAAGTTCTTACTTCCCTCTAGCAGCCTTGTACAGCAGTATCGCCGTTACCAAGTTGATAACTGCCGTTACAAGGCTTATTATATCTCCCATGCTCTCACCTCCTTCCTGTTCTTTATGTGTTTATTGTACCACTCATTGAGTGGTATTGTCAAGTCTTTTTATGAAAATAACGGCTTAAAATCTAGGATTTTTCCTGTTTTTAAGCCGTTATTTTATGCCTTTTGAAGGCTCTTTGAGACTTGCTTGTCACCTACATCAAAAGATATTCGGCGACCATTTCTGTGTACTCCTGCGGAACGACTTTCTGTTCCTCGCTCGTGCGATCGGCTTCTGTGAGAATGTAGCGCCCGCCTTTTACGAGGATTGCATAGGCACGCGCACGGAATTTATACAGCGTCATAGGTATCACCTCCTTTCTGGAGGCCTCTGATTGTATCGGACATATCGAGTATAATCTCTGCCATGTCCATAAGATCATCAGAAACAGTGGGATCTACCTCCGCACCCTCAAAGATAGGCTTTTCCAGTTCTTTCTTCCGGATCTGCCCGTTTACAAGCGCAATCTCCGAAATGCTAAACTGCTCACCACTCTCTGTTACTTGTTCTCCACGCTTGACGAGATCATCCATGTCAGGACGGAGATCACAAGAAGATATGCATGCCCCCTCCATATTAAATATGTAGTACATATTTATTTCACTCCTATGATAATATAGTTAGCCGTTCCTTTTCTTAGAGATTCACCACGTTTAGTAGGATAAGCACTATAACATGATACTTTGCGACCACTCATATCGCACATAATATACTTTGGATCTTCATTCGCTGGATGGATTTCTATATTTCGCGCCGAAACCATCCACTTACACTGCGCCTCTGTATAGCCATCCGGCAGTGGAATCGTCCCGCCATCGGCAATCACCCCCGTAAGAACCGCGACCCGCGTCCCAAACGAGCGAATCTGCTCGAGACTATACCCCTCTAATCTGCTTGCACTATCCGCATTCCCGTGAAAGGCCTGCGCCCACACCTGTCCCGGAAATGTCGTGTTTCCGTTCCCATCCAGCAGCGTGAGGGTACGAATGAGATTCTGAAACACCCCCGTATATTGCCGCACAACGATCGGCTCGTTGCCGTCGTCGGCGGTAGCAATCTCGGCGTAACCGCCGTTATTATCTCCACCGACGCCGATGCGAAAGAAATCGTTCAGTGCCATACAGGCTTTCACAAGCTCTTTGAACCCGTTGCGTGAAGACATTTCCTCGACGCGCTGCGCGGATGTAGTCGTCGTATCGATTGTGACATTACCAGATCCATCAAAAGAGGCTTCGCCGCTCGTGTTTCCCGTAAGGCGAAGTATACGCGATGTGCTTAGCCGGTTTGCCGTTGCAGCATTGCCCGTACAGGAATCCGCCGTTACGTTCGTGACGTTGAGGCTAATATTCCGTGTACCGTCAAATGCAACGCCCGCTGCTTTCACTTTTCCATCAATCGCAATCGTCCGCCCGACAGATAATTTCCCCGCAGCATTTGCAGATTCGACGGCACCGGACAGCCCGATCGTAATTCGGTCATTCGCCGCATCAGGAATCAGAGAGATATTATTGCCCGCTGCGAATGTCAGCGTGTCGGTCTTGTTATCCGCCTGAAGCAGGGTACCACCAACATCAACGACCGAAAAGGTGTTTTGATTTTCCTCCGCGCCCGCGTGAATGCTGCCTAGCTTGACTTTATCGGCGGCGGTCATCATACCATCGCTGCTTGAGGTCGCCGCTCCGTGTGTATGCCCCATGAGGGCAAACGCTTCGGCGGATTTTCCTTCAAGCATCGCGGCATTGAGGTTCTGATTCAGTGAACCGTTATTGACGGCGATGTTCCCGCCCGCATTCCCCGGTATGAGCCCCATGAGAAGCCCCGCATTGACAATCTCATCATGGATAATCGCCCGCAACTGTTCGCGCATCTCGGGGGGAAAATCTGCCAGATAGCCTTGATCTTGCGGTTTTTGTGCATCAAACGCCATATTCTCGCCTCCTTAATAGCCCTTGATTCGGATGTCGACCTTGCCGCCTACATCGTTGTTGTTGCGGTCTTTCACCTTGATAACACAGGCCTCTTCGTCCTTTTCGATCAGCTCTGCATAAAGCCCTTCGCCAATCGCGGCAGGAATGACAACGGGAACGGTATAATAGGTGTGACCGTAAGAGATGCGGCTTCCTCCTTGTGCAACGGATGCACTCGTAGAGATATCCGTGTCCGGCACGTCGATCTGGACGATAAAGCGGCTGACCTCGGGCGAACGTGTACCATCTCCACGCATCCGAACGCGGAACTGCACATAACGAAAAGTGAATTGCAGAGGTTTGAAGATATTCCAATCAATCCACGTCTCGCCGTCCTGACTTGTCCGCACCTCAAGCGAAATCACGCCGTTATCTCGAAGCACTGATGTGTTATTAAACGTCGTTGTGATATTCGCGGTGATGATGCCGCCAACGTCGATGACCTTGCATGTGTAGACACCCGTCGCCGCATATCCTACACCATCTTTTTTAAGTCGCAAGATGTTCCCGCCGCCCGCATCGGCAAATTTGACCTTCGGATAGTCGGAAAATCTGCCGCCGATCGTCTGCCAGTTCAGATCGGACTGTGCGAATTCCGTACGCTCATGTACGCCATCCCTTACTGCAAGCTCATCGTAGGAGTGAATGATGTTCTTCGGCATGAGTTCGGTCACGGTAATTGTGACTGCTGTTGCGAAGACGCTGTAATGTCCCGCCTTATTGATTGCCTTGACGGTATAACGATAGGGGCGGCAGGTGTCGATCTCGATGCGGTGGCTCGGTGTCAGGACACCGAGGGCAACGATCTGTCCACTCTCCCATGCGTTCCCCTCGTGAATCTCATAGCTTACAATGTCCTTTTCCTCCGCTGCGTCCCAATAGAGCTCGATGCTGTCACCATTCTGGAATGCCTTGAGATTCTGAACGTCGGAAGGTTCGATTTTCGCCTTGTAGGAAATGGCAGTTTCCTCGGAATAATAGCCCGCTGCATTGAGTGCCTTTATCATGACACGCACGCTCTTCGAGGAATGCAGCTGATAAGACGCATAAAGCTCGCCCGTGAGCGGTAGTGCCTCAGAGGTCTCCCATTTATCGCCAATCCGCACTTCGTAGCCCTTTAGATCACCATCCTCGACGCGGCTCCATTGAATCATAAGGCGTGAACGGTCATCCTCCGACTGTCTGCATTGGAGATCACGCACAGGTGATGGATGTAGAGAAAAGACAGAGGAGACACTTGCCGCATACTGCGATTCATGTCCTGCGATTGTGACTGCCTTAATCATCCATGAGATCAAACGCTCCTCCGTGATCTTAATGTCATAGGAAACACCCGAGACACGCGGCGCAACGATGCGCCCCGTCTCCCATGTATCGCCTTCCTTGATGATGTAGTAAGCGGTATCCGCATCGGAGACCGTGTCCCATGAAAGGCGGATGATAGATTTATCGGTGTGCGACTGCGCTGCACGAAAGCCTGTCACATCAAGCGGTTCTATAGAGAGTGTGATGGCAACATTGGCGATCGGTGAAACTTGCCCCGCAATCGTCACCGACTGAACCATGATGTTATAGGTGCCGGATGCCGGAACGCTCCATGCGTGCGCGGTCTCCTTCGTTGCAATAATGAGTGTCCCCGTCTGCCAGCTATCCCCATATTTGATGATGTAGCGTGCAATATCCTCACCGGGCGAAGGTGTGAAGGAAATGACCGCCCTGCTGCGGTCCTGCTTGCTCTGCATAGCCGCAAGATCTGTCACAGCGTCGGGCACGACGCGAATCTGCTCGGTTACGCATGTGTCATTTATGGAATAGTTGCCGCTGTTGTCAATGGACTTTATGCGGTAGGTATACGACCCATCGGATTTTACAATGTGACTAAACTCGTTCCGAAAGACGGGATCGCCGTTTAGCTTCTTCGACTTCTCCCAGCTCTCATTGCCAAGGCGGATTTCATAGCCGCGCAGATCGGGCACGTCCGAGAGCGTCAGGTCGTCCCATATCAGAAGGATTTCCTCGCGGTTGTATGGATTTTGTCGAATGCGAAGACCTGTCACATCCGGAGGCGGTGCACTCTTGCCGACGAGCGTTATCACATCGCTCACAGCCCCCACAGATTCAACACCGTACTTTGTGACCGTCGTCACCTTGACGCGGACGTGCTGCGCCTGCGGCAGTGCCTTGATGCGATAGTCCCCATCGGCAGCAGTCCCCGAAAACTGCCAAGAACTGCTCTTGTTGAGCTCATAATAGATGTTATAACCGCTGATAACAGCCTTTGAACCGCCCTTGAAGGAGACAAGCACATCGGATAAGACCGTGCCATCGCGCAGCCGATAGGTGTCCTCATCCAGTGCAATGTTCGTCACCTCCTGCGGAAGCGGGCAAGCCAGCGTATAGGTATACGCCTCCACATCTGCGAGCGATTCCTCCGCGATCCCATAGATATTGAACGACGTGAATTTCAAATAGATCTTCTTGCCGAGGTCGCTCATCTCATAGGGATATTTGAACACCGCCGCATCCAGACGGACAAAGGCACTGCCCGCCGAATGCGCAGCGATCTCCGAGCCGTAACCGCCGCGCCGGAGAGGTGATAGCTCATAGGTGCGTACATCCGTCAGCTTCGCGCGGCGGTAGGCGATGACTTCGCCATCCACATAGCACGCCGTACGATAAGCCTGTGCCTCCTCGCTCGTCCCTGAGAGGAGTTCATCGCCCGATGTGAGACGTACACGCAAAACATTCTTCTCATCCGCAGCCGTCCCGATCGGCAACTCTTCGATGAGTTCCCCACGCCGCGCGGGGCTGTCAATCTTACCGATACTCTTATAGGTGTTGCCATCCGTGCTTACCCAGACCGTACACCCGCCCCAGTTGATAGAGTCCCCGCTCGCTGCAATCCACGTTTCAAAGCCCGTGGCCGTCATCTCCGGTGGCGCGGGAAAAATGACGGGACTTACAACCCTTCCCGCGCTGACGTTATAGTCCATCTTTGGCCGCTGCGCCGCCTGTGTCGTGTAGACGGTCGGGCTATTGATGCCGTCGGGACAGTCCTCCGCCGTGATTTTTAGGTTCAGTTCCTCATCCTCCTCGATCGTGAGGATGCGCACGGGATGACGGTCAAGCCCTAGAATCTCGTCGGTAAGCGTCACCACGTCCATCGGGTCAAGGAGACAATGCCGCCACGAAAGCGTAAATTCATACTGCGCCGCAATGTACAGTTTGCGTTGGAGGATTGCCTGTGCAGCAAAGGTCGCAACCTCCGGCTCAGTGACAAAGTGCATCTCGATACTGTCGGCTGTGCGGATACCGCGTTGACTGATGTCCGCGTCGTCCGTCGCCTTAATCGGCTCGACGTTGTAATCATTCTTACGGTTGAGTATCTCGACGGGCTGCACGTTGTAACGGTCGGTCGTTAGGTTCGGGCGAATTGTGATCGGTGTCTCACCTTCGGTATAGACAAGATCATCGTGCGTGATGTCGTAGAGTGGTGCTTTCGGCGGTGTATACGTCACACCATGCGCCGACTGTTCCGCGAGACCATAGGGCACAATCTTGAGTTTGCCCTGCGACCATACAGGCGCAGCGTTTGCCGCCTCAAGGAGCGTGGCAATGAGCTCATGCGCTTCCTTCTGACTGTCATACGCGGGCGAGAAATAGATGCCGTTGACCGCACAATAACGCTCGAATTGCGTGGTATCTGCAAGATACTTTGCAGGAAAGCCGACACCGATCTGCGCATCCGAGAGGATTCCGCGAATAATGGAGATCGGCGCAGCGTCCTGTTTGCCGGGGGCAATATCGCGCCCTGCAACCTCATAATTAAAGGATGGAAGGCTTGCAGACCCCGAAAGTTCGAGGTTTGGGCTTGCAACATAACAAGTCTCGGGATAGCTGAGCGCACGCTCGGGATGTTTGCCAGCCATCCACGGCCACGGTGCTTGAGCGGGCACACCCGTATAAACAGACATGCGCAGTGCAGCGGGGCTTCCGTGAACCTCCTTGTTTTTCCATACACGCCCAACCCCCGCAACAGGCCCTTCACAAAGCGCAAAGATCGCTCCGACCTCATAGGTGTATGTCGTATGGGACGAAGTAACCCCGCCGCCCCCCTTGCCGCCGCTGTGCGTTGTGGTCGTGTGCGGTATCGCCGTAAAGTCGATATAGTCGATCATGTTGCCCGCGATGCGTGCCGTACCGAACACGACGGGGATCGCGATGCCATAGGTGCTCTGTGAGATCGCAAGGCTGCCGATGCGCGTGTCCGCCGTGCTGACCGTCCCGCCGCCGCCGAAGATTGCCCCCATCTCTTACCCCCAAAAACTATAGATGCCGCTCTGTCTCTTTTGCATCTCTGCATCATTTCCATCTGCAAACACAACACCAAGCCCGAGATAGGCATGTATGATCTGCGGCCAGTCAATCACAAGAGCACCGTGACTGATACAGCGTCCGTAACGATAGACGACGATATCCCCGGGAAGCGGAACACTGCGCTCCACCTTTTTGCAATAACGCGTCACCCATCCGAGATAACGCTCTGCGCTTCGATGTAAATGCCAGTCCATCGGATAGTATTCGACCTCGGTATCTTCAATCAGTCCGGCGTTGATAAACGCCTGTAAAATGAGCATACCGCAGTCCGTCCCGCCGCCCTTGACGCGCCCCGCGTGATGATATGGCGTACCGAGCCACGTCAGTGCCTCGGCGACCAGATTCTCGCGTTCACGCTGCTCTTTTCCGTCCATCTCCAAAACCTCCTCAATATGCCGTCTCGGGCACGGGGATAAACGGATAGCCACGAAAACGCGCGAGATTCCCGAACCGTACCTTGCAGCAGTGCATGCTTTTATCACAGGCGGGCAGCACATAAAACGCATCGCCGACGGCGGGCGGATAGTAAAAAGGAAGAACGACCGAGATGTTCCCGCCCTCGTTTGTGCGGATCGTGCGCGTCACGCCCGCATTCCGCCCACTCGTAAATGTAATGCTCCCTTGCGTAAGGTAGCCACTCTTGATTGCAAGCCCCGATTGGATGATGCTGCGCGTACCGCCCGCCGCCGTCCCCTGCTGCCGAAACTTTGTCAAATCGACACCACAGCTTGCATCGCCGAGCGTGTAGATACAGGGCGGATAGTAGAGATGCGTCGGGAATTTAACGTTGAGCAGTTCCGTCATGGATGCGACCGTCGCCTCAATCGTAATGCCGCCCGCACGCTCGATGTTGAGCCTACCAAGCCACCAGAGCAGCGCATAGTCGGATCCAATGCGTCCCGTGGATATGGTAAAAGGCTGCGGCGAAAAGAGCCGGTGAAGCTCCACCTCCGCGTCTGCAAACCGTCCCGCAGCGACCGCCTGCATAATGGTCGTCTCGCCGGCAAGACGTTCCGACGGGTCAACGGTGATTGTCAGGTGCATCTCGTCGACGCTCATATCATTGGTCTGCGTCGTTCCGTCACGCTCGATTGCAAGCGGTGTATAGCGTTCATCGCCGACCGTGAGCGAGATATCTGTCGCCGTATAGCGCAGAACCGTCCCATCGGTGAGCGTGATCCGATAGAGGTCGGCAATGTAGAACGTCTGCGATTCCAGCAGCAGCCGCTTCAGCCGTTCACTTGCTTCTTTCATGATGCGAACACCTTTCTTGATGTGACGAACTCAACCGTCTGCGCCGACCAAAGCTTGAACGCAAAATTTTGAAACGCTAACGTAGATTCCTTGAAACGACAGCGATAGTAGAAAGCCCCCGACCATGTGAGCCGTTTACCCGCTGCGGGCGGTGCGGTGAATGAAACGAGACCGCCGCGCACGGTGTAGCCCCCGACCTTTTGCACATCTCCGACATAGATGATTTCATCGGCGGTATCATAGAGTGGTTCGACAAAGCCGCCGATTTTGTGACAAAGTTGGAATGTGGCCGTCTGCCCATCTCCCGCGCCGAACACCTGCCGATCGACACTATGATCGCTCGGATCGCGATAGAGAAAGTCGACCGCATTGCCGCGACAGGAGAGGAAGAAGCCAAGAAGCTTTTCCAACTCGCCCTCCGCACCCGCACGCAAGCACTCATACGAGAGCGAGAAATGCCAGCGCGGATAGGCGGATAAAGATGCGGCGATATCCACACCGGACGGGCTGACCTTCGAGAGTGTGAAGAACTCCGGTGTTTTCGTCACATCCCACGAAAGCCCGCGCAGTTCCGGAAATATCGCCGTCGACACAATATCACCCCTTTAGATTTCCTCGGTTGAATTTTCGGTACTCGCTATTGAGCACCTTCACCATGTATTTCGCGTTATCCCGCATCTCACGCCGCACGTCCGCATCCGTGCGCCCCGTATGTACGGCACTGTACGTCAAATTGATCTGTGGGGATTGCCGCGTACCACCGCCCGAGAGGAGGCTGCGCACCCCGTCCGCCTGTCCTCCCACAGCGGGCACGATCATCTCGTCCTTGTGCACCATCGCAAGCGTATCGGCAGGAAGCCGCCACGATCCCACATCAAACGACGGAATCCCCGTAAGACGCGGTGTCTTATAGTAGCTGTCAGGATTGCGCCCGAGATTGATGCCGGGCCCCGTGCTCTCCGACTTCGAGGAACCACCGCCGCCGAAAAGTCCTGTAAGTGCCGAAAGCAGGAGCATGATCGGCAGCATTTGAAGCATTGCCACCATACTTGCCTGTATCGATGCAACGGATGCCTGACCCGCGACTACCGAGGATGTGACGATGGTTTCATCCTTTGCTGTCTCCACCCCGACCTGCGTGGTCGCCTTCTCCGTCGTTGCCGCGACCTGCATCGCACCGCTTGTTTGCTCGATCGTCGTGCGCTGCATCGCGCCCGCCTGTGCTGCCGCCGTACGCGCTGCCTGTGTCGTCTGTTCGGCTGCAACCGCAGTCATATCCGGCGCACTCTTTTTCTGCAAGACATTCGCAAAGGCCTTTTGAACGATGTTTTCAGAAAGTCGATTCGTGATCTGTTTGAGAATGCTCGACATGGTGGAAGAGATCAGTGACCGAATCCCTTCAAGCACGCTCTTCGAGCCCTTTGCCACGTCCTGCATGACAGCAGACATTTCATCGGCGAGCGTGTCGCGCACGCCCCTCACGATGCCGATTTCCTTATCCCGCTGTTTCTGCTGGATGCTGAGGAGCTTCTCGGCGTGCTGCGCGTAAAGTTCCTCAAGAGACTTGAGTGCTGCAATCGTCGCTTCTTCATTTTTGGAGCTGAGAAGCATCTCATTGAAATAGATTTCTTTGTCCAGTTCGGTACGCGCCGACGCATACGCCTCATAGGCAGCGGTCATCTTTCCGATGTCGAGCGCATTATCCGCAAGTTCCTTCTGCGCTGCCGTACGCTGGATGTTATAACGCTGCTCCTCGAATTCACGCTGTCGCGCGAGAAGAGCCTCCTGTGTTATCGCGCCCGCGTTATAAAGACCTTCCAGACGCTTCTCTTCGAGTGAAATCGAATCAAGTGCCCGTGTCCGCTGATACTCAAGGATCTTGTTCTGAATCGTCAGCTCGTAATCCGCAAGTTTCTTCTCTGCATTCAGAACTTCCGTCAATGCAGACTTATACCAGCTTGTTGCCTCAATCTTTTCTTTGTAGGCGGCAAGCTGTTTTTCTTTCTCCTCCTCCGTGAGGCGATTCGCCTCCATAACGGCACGGGCGCGAAACTCTACTTCTGCGTCAAGACTGTTGCGTTTGATGTCCGCAAGCTCCGCCTGATAGGTCTGCTCGCTGACTTTTCCACGGATATGCGCATTCTCAAGGTCGACCTCGCGCTCCTTGAGCCGTTCGGCAAAGCTCTCCTTTTCAAGCGCATAAAGCCCGATGCGGTAGTCCATCGCCTCCTGCTCGGACTTCGTGACATTTTCAAGATAGCGTTTATAGAGTTCTTCCTTTTCGGCAGCCGTATACTCTGCAAGCTGCATCTGCTGCTCATAAAGTTTCTTCGCCGTCTCGTAGGCACTGGATGATTCGCCGCCCGCGCCTGCTCCACCCGCATCGCTGCCACTTCCGCCGATCGGATCAAAGCCGCCGGTATCGCCGCCAATATCAAGGGGTACATCCTCGCCGCCGAACCCCATCACCTCTTTAATGCTTCCCCAAAGCGAGCCACCTGCCGCTTTTGCAAAATTGAGTGCTCCCTCGGGATCGGATGCCGCACCATAGATTGCCTGACCGAGCCCCTTGATCCCATCGAAGAAACCCGCGCCGATGTCCTTAACCCCCTGCATCATACCCTTTGCCGCCTCGGCTGCGCCCGAGAAGTCCCCGACGAGTGCCTTGCCGATCGTAAGGGCGAGACTTGTAAAAATCTGACCGATGCCCGAACAGATTTCACCAACGCCATCGGCAAAATTATTCAGCCCGTAGATCAGCCCGTCGCACGTTCCCGCAGTTGCCTCGCTGATATTCGTCATCCCGCTCGCCCAGACGGCAGCGAGTGCAAGGATCACGGCGATACCCGCCGTCGCAGTTGCATAGAAAGCGAGGAGTGCCACGCGCCCGACGGCAAGCACGGAACGCAAAGAAACAAGCGAAGCACAATAGGATAGGACGGCACGCACGCCGCCGATCTGAAACGCAAGAGAGACGGCGACCACGGTGCTGCGCGTTGCGACCATCCCTGCGCGGGCGGCTGCCATCGCCGCCGTCATCTTTCCATGAATCGCCGTAAAGAGCTGCCCCGAGAGCACATATTTTCCAAGCGCAATCGTCCCGCTTGCAAGCCCGACGACAAAGGTCTTGATGCCCGCTGTGCACGCTGCGATGACATTCGGCATAGAGCCCATCATCACACCGACGCGGGCAAACGGTCCGCCGAACGCCGCAATCGCCGCAGCCGCCGCCCCCCATCCGAGCGTCAGTGCGGCGATGGCAGCCGCGAGACTCGTCGCCGTAATAATCGCGCTGCGCGTCTCCGGGTCGATGCGGTTAAACGCCTGTAAAAGGTTTGTTATCCCCGTTGAAAAGGCAGTTAAAACGGGAAGAACGCTGCTCCCGATCTGGATTTGCAGGGATTTGAGGGTTGCGTCCCATTGCCGCTGTGCGGCGATATAGGATTTGAATGCGGATACATTATCAAAGACAAGCCCGAGGCTCTTCGCCTTCTCCCCCATCTTTTGAAGCCCCGCGCTCCCCTGATTGAGCAGCGGAATCATCGTGCGCCCCTCGCGCCCGAAGATGCTCATGGCGAGTGCGGTCTTCTCCACGCCGTCCGGCATACGCTGAAAGCGGTCAGCAACCGCACCGAGAATCTCACTCGTCGGAAGGAGTGCGCCGCTTGCATCGTGCACACTGATCCCGAAACGGTTAAAGACATTCCCCGCATTGTCCGCATCACGCTCAAGGCTTGCAATCGAGCGCGCAAGGAAGCCGATGTTTCGCGTCAGATCAGCGGTGCTCATCCCGACCTGACTCGCCGCAAAGGCAAGCTCGGAGGACGTGGCGATTGTCATGCCGCTGGTGCGCGACAACCCCGCAAGTGCCTTTTGGTACTCGATTGCCGCATTTGCCGATGTGCCGAATGCGCCGACGACGGCGATGCCCGCTGCGCCGATTGCATTCTTCATGGAGGCAACGGAGGCTTTGACACTGCTCGCAGTACTTGCAACCGCTCCGCGAATCCCCTGCATCCCGCTGCCGAGAGCCTGCTGCGCCTTGTTGATGCCGGAGACAAACTCCTGCGGCGATGCCGTAATCTTTACGTCTATCTTGTTCTCCGCTGCCATCCTCTCACCTCCCTATCGCATGGTCGAAGCCCGCGCGAAGTGCCGCCGCCGCGCCCTGCTGCTCTTCAACGTCATAATAACTTTCGTCGTAGTAGATTTCTCCCTGCCCGCTGCTTGTCGCACGCTGCGGCTCATCCGCCGTGAGCTTCATACCGAGATATTCGCAAATTGCCGCCAGACACACATGTGCGGGCGGCGACTTTCTCCATACCGCCTTGAGGGCTTTATAGCGTTTGAGTGTCAGGCTGTGCCGGATGTGGTCGATTGTCCACCCCGTCGCACAGGCGATCTCGGCATAGACCGCCTGAAAATTTATGCGCCCGCTGCGGGCAGAGCTTCCCCCGCGTGAGGTACGCCCTCCTCAAACCCGCTTTCGGCGAGAATGTACTGGAAGAGCTTCGGCGCAAGGCGGATGTCGATCATGTTCTTAAACTCTGCCTCACTGATCTCGGGATAGTTGCGGCTGAATGCAAGATACAAGAAGTGCGCGAGCTTTCCGATTCCCTTCAGCATGTCCGCATCCGTCATCTGTTGGATCTCCTCGATCTCGGCGATATTGTCCTCAAGCTGTGCAAGGCTGAGCCCCGGAAAGATGTATTTCTCCCCGCGAATCGTGACCTCCGTGCCCTCATAAAATGCCTGTGTGTTCATGTATGTGCTCCCTTCTTACTCAAGCATACTCAGCTCGCCGACGCGGTTCGTATCGTCTGCCATCGCCGCAAAGTCGAATTCAGGAATGGAAAAGTCTTCGAGCTTCGTCGAGATGAGCGAGAGCTTCGAGGACGTACACGAGTTGAGGATCAGCGTCATCTGCTTGCCGTTGAACCGCCCGTTGAAAATCGCCTTGAACGTCGGTGCTTCCCCCATCAGCTGATTGTTGATGATGATGCGGCTGCCGTTTTTCTTGTCATGGTAGAGATACGAGATAAAGACGGGCTTCTCCTTGAGCGAGGCGTGGAACGTATACACGCCTGTCTTTTCGTCAAGGCTGTATTCCCCCTCATTCGGTGTACCGCTTACACGCGTGAGCGTCTTACCCGCGTTATCCAGCACGCCGAGATTTTCGAGGAACACTGTATTTGCCGCGAGCGTGGGGGTCACGGTAAATGCCGTCTTATCGACCGCAAACTCCTTGTTGAAGATGGCAAGATTCTGTCCTTGCAGAACGTCCTCGTTGAAATAGGTATCGTTGTATACATCCATGTTGATGGATGCCATTTTCGCCTTGCCCGTGATCTTCTGCTGACCGCGTGCGACGGCTTCCGCGAACTGGTGCTGTCCGAACAGTTCCTTTGTCGAGCCCGAGAACTCGATGCTTGCCTCCTGCATCGTCCCGAGGACGCGAGGGGTCGGTGTCGGCTTCTTCGGGATCGCGATCATCATGCCCGCTCCAAACATAAACTGAGCCATTTTATACCTCCTAATCTTCTGCCAGTATCACAAGTGGGATGATTGCGACCGACTGTGCACCGAGCACGCCCGCATCGGTCTCGATCTTTCCCTCGATCCTGCAATCCAATACAAGCCCGCCGAGCGTCTGCTCCATCTCACCGAGTTCTCGGCGCGGTCGCAGCGCATCCGCAATCTTATCGACGATATGATTCATCGGTGTCGCCGTGACCGCATCCGCGTCGCCGCCGACGGACACATAGACATACACATCCATGCGGAGCGTCCAGACCGCACAGAGGCGGTCGATCTGCTCCCCGCTCTGTGTCAGGAACACGGCGGGTTGTTCGATTTCCGGCACATCGTTCCAGTGCCTCAGTCTCCTGCTCCACATCCACACATCATCTCCGACGTGCGTGCGCAGCCAGTCAAATACGCCGCCGTAAATCGCTTCACGGTTCACCGCATCGCCTCCTTCACCGCCTCATTCAGCGCGATCACAATCTCCTCACGCTGATCCTTCAGTGCCGTGCGAAGGAACGATTTCCCCTTGTAGTCCAGCTTGCGCGTATGCGCATGGACAACGACCTGCTTCGGTTCTTTCAGTTCCTTCTTGAACGCCCTGCGGATCGTCCGCACATGCTCGCGTACGCTCTGTGTTCCGTTGAATCCATATTCGTGAAATGCCGCGTATTCGACATTGGTGCCGACACGCCCAACAATCCCGCTGCTGTCGCGGATGACCTCCTGATGGATACTACCGCGCAGATTGTTTGTCCGCACCTTCAGGACTTGCCCCGAAAGTTTGTTTCGGACGACGTGCGCCTGTAAACGGATCGTGATGCGTCCCATGCTGTCCGCGAGCTTTCCGTCAATCTCCCCCGCCGCACGATGAAAACGTGCCCGCACTTCCTCATCGCCGACGATGACCGCCTCAATACTCATGGTGTCACCCGCTTATAGTGACGGATGACCGCGCGACCGAAGTCACTCAGGTCTTTTTGTGAGAACGCGACGGTCTGCCCGCCAACGTCTTTCGAGACTTCGCCAAGGCGGCTTTTTTCTTTGTACCGCAGGGCGGCGAGTTCGCAGCAGGCGAACCGTACGTCATCCGGGATGTCCAGATACCCTTTCGTGTGCTCATAGTCGTGCTCCAATCCTTCCCGTCGGTTCATCTCAGCGAGCAGAAAAGCAGACGCGGCACGGATGAGCAGAAGGAGCAGAGCGTCATCTTTATCGCTCCCCGAGGTGATGCCGATGTAGTCCTTTAGCTCGCTGAGTGTAACAAGCTCATGCCGCGCCATCGCCGACATCCTTACCCTTAGCGTCAGACTTGCCTCCGGCATTCCCGCTGTCGGGATTGGACGTGTCAGTGTTTTGACCTTTTCCGGTCTCACCTCCAGCATTATCGGCGGAGGTGTCATTGGAATCCTTCTTTCGTGCGGCAATCTCCTCTGCCGTCGGCGCATCCAGTCCGAACAGGATTGCCTCCTGCGGGCTAATCGGCGCATCAATCAGCCCACTCTCAGCCATATAGGCCACGCCATCAATAACGATTTCCGTAACATCATGCGCTTTCAGCAGCATATTGATAACCTCCTCACACGTCTGCGATGTTCGTAATCACGCCGAATGCGAACGGCGCATAGAGAGCAAACGCCTCCGTCGCATAGACACCATACTCATATTTGCGCGTCTTGCGCGGCCACTCCGTCTGAAAGTAGTCCTGCTGACAGCGCACTTCGGCGATGTTTGCGACATTCGAGACGGGATAAGGCATGGTCGTCGAGCGGAACAGGATCGTCCCTGCGGGCATGTTCGGATGAAGCACGATGCGGACAAGCGTGCCGCCGCTCATCGTGTACTTGTTGAGATACGAGCCGACCGCCGTACCTGCCGAAAGCGTTGCCGCTTGTGTCGTGCTCGCGTCGAAATTGAAGCGGATGAGGTTGCTGCCGCCGTTTTCGAGCACCTTCTTCGTGATGCTCTGAAGCTCCTGTGCACTGACATAGATTTCATCAGGGCTTGCCTTGTAGTTGTCCCAGAACCAGCGGAACGCATCGTCGATCTCGGCAATGCCCGCTGCCTTGTCTGCCGTCAGCCCCATCCCCACCGGCAGGGTTTTGAAATACCCGCCGTTTTGGATGGTCTGCGTCAGGTAGCCGTCAATCACCAACTCATTTGCCGACCAGTCCGCAGCGGGCAGGTCTTTCGCTGTCTGCGTCCCCTCTGCATCAGCCGTGATGGTGACGCTGTTCGTCGTCGTAATCGCACCGAGCTTTTCGGCATTCTCCGCGCCCCAGAACCACGCATAGGCAAACGCGCCCTTTGTCGGTGCGACCGTCGCCGTAACACTGTTCGTTGTACCCGCGCCGGTCGTCACCTTTACCGCATCAGACTTCTGCGCCGTGCCGCCGCCGTATACATCCTTTGAGCCGTCCGCATTTTCGCGTGTCACCTTCGCCTTGACACCTGTCGTCACATTCGCCGCGTGATACCCCTCGAACGTGAGTGCAGCGCAGACAACGGAGACGACCGCCGATGCGCCAAGCGTGCCGCCCGTCGCCTTTGCCGCGAGGATCGGCTTGTTTGTCTTGCCGATCTTCATCGAGCAGTTGCCGCCGAGCAGCACCTTCTCCTCGCCGATGATAACCGCCTCAAGCAGATTCTTCGTGCAGATCGCACGGAGATTGTCAAACCCCTCCCCCTGCAGAACCGCCTCATCGGTCACAAAATTCTCAAGCCCGAGCGTCTTGTAGAGCGCAAACGCGTCCTTCGTCTCAATCGAGATCACGCCGCTGCGCTGCCCTTCCGACACCCCCATCGACACACTGTCAATATTGACCCCCGTGATTGCTTTCCAGTGCGTTGCATCACCGCCGCCGCCCTTCACACGGGGCGTTGAGTTGCGCAGCGGAGAAAGAACGGGGTACATAAGCCGTGCGGCGGGCTGCAAGTCGTAGTTTTTGAGACCGCTGCCCGTCGTGATGCCGTCTGCCTTTTTGAGCGGTGTCGCAAGGGCGCTATGAAGTGCCTCGTTCATCCGCGCAAGTGTCTCTTTCGAAGTCTGATACATACTCATTTTATTGTCCTCCACCATTCCTTAGTATGCCCACGAACGCTGTGCGCCGTGCTGCTCTTTGATGCGGTCAAGTGCATCATCCGCAGACGGAGTGTCCGGCTTATCGGTCTTGAGCTTAATGCCGTCCGTTTTGAGTACGACCTTCGTGGGTGCGGCTGTTTTCGCGAGTTTCTCAACCTGCTCCTTGAGTGCTGCGGCCTCCTTGTCTTTTGCCGCGAGTGCCGCCTCCATTTTCTGTACGGATGCGGCAACGGGCTTCAGTGCCTCAGCGACGGCGGCCTGTACTGCTTTCGCTACATCCCCCTCATCCGGCTTTTTCGGAGGATCGCCCCCCTCGGACTTTTCCGGCTCGGCGGACTTGTCAGGCTCCGGCGCAGGTTCGCCGCCGTCCGTGCACGCTGCAATCGCAGCGGCAAGATTCGCAACACAGGTCTTCAAATTCTCGGGGACGTTCTCGTCGTCCGCAATCCCGGCGTTAATGTCGCTAATCAGCGCACCGAACTCCGCAAGGTCAATCTTCTTCACATTCTCATTCATTGTTTTCCGTCCTTTCAGCACCATATTCCGAACGCCGCCGTCCGACTTTACCACCTCGACAATGCTCGCCGACGGTACACAGGGGCGATCCGCAAGGGAAAGCTCTTGAGGCTTCAGTGTGTAGCGCATCGCCGCACTGTCCTCCCAGCGGCGCACATACTGCCCGCCAAAACTCAGCCCCGTATATACCCCCTCAAGCACCTTGCGCCATTCGCCGTCGTCCACGACCTTGATGCAAACATTGACTGTCTTGCTCTCATCGTCGAAGTCAATCGGACGGATGATCTTGCCCGCCGAAACATCGCCGTGCATCGCGCGAACGTTACCGTAGTTCGCGCCGCCGCTTTCCTTCGCCTGCTGTGCCGACCACGTTTCAATGTACGGCTTCGAACTCTCATAGTCGAAAATCTCACCCGCACGATCCACCTCTTCGGCGGCGGCGATGCCATAGACGAGCCGCCGCTCCTCCTCGATTTTCCGAATTGGGATATAAAGCAATGTCACACCTCCTAAAATCCTCTGTACGCGTTTTTTGTGTCCGATGTATAGAAACCCCTTCATCTTGGATTTCTCAAAAAATTAAAGGGTGTTTGAAAGCAATTAAAAGGTAGTCTAGCTGTCCCCGTCCGTCATGTCCTCCGCAAGCACGGGGACGAGCGTACAAAAACAGTTTGGATGATAGGGCGGCGCATCATGTCCCGATGGGAAATTCTCGTCAATGCCAACCGTCCCCGCCTCGGCGTTCTCCACGCACATCTCGCAGCCACCGTCAAGACACAGGGACTGCTTGCCGCCAACGATGCCCGATGCCTTCCACCCGATGAGATTTCCGTTTTGGTGGGCAAACTGGAATTCCGTGCGTGCAATCATATCCGCACGCCGCGCCCAGAACTTCTCATCGTCGCGAATCGCGGCCGTGAGCTTCTGCGGGCTCCACCCCTCATCAATCGCCTTGCTGATTGTCCCGCGCAGGACTTCCCGCGTGGATTCGGTGATCGCCCATTTCGGCTTGGGATTGTCTATGTACTCCTTGCCGTTCCACTTCTTGCCGACAAGTTCGGCGGCGCGTACGCGTGCCCACTCCTGCGCATCAGCGTCCACCATGTCCGTGATGCCGTCCGTCGAAACATTGAGCTTTCCGAGGCTCTCATAGGCACCCGCCGCCGCAATTTCGCCGAGATATTCCACAGCATCGTCAAGAAGCACCGCCCAGCCGTCAAAGTCTAGTTCGTCAAGCGTCGTCTGCAAAATGCGCTTTTTCTGCAGCGCATCCAGTTTCTCCGCTGACTCCATCGCTTTCGCATACGAGGTTTCGATCTGACGGCAGAGGTCAGGCTTCACGCGGTCGAACATCTTGCGAAGTGCAGCGGTGAATCTTTGCCGTGCTTCCTCGCCATCGGGCGCACGGGGCTTTGGAGGAGTATCTGCTTTCTGCACATTTCCGGCGGTAAAGAATGCTGGGAGCTGCATCTGCTGCGGCGTGAGTGTCGCGAACTCCGCCGTCTGCTCGTCAGTGAGCGGATCGTAGCCGAGACGGCTGCGCACCTCGCTCGGCGTGAGGATGCGGAGATTCACATACATCTGGTCGATCTGCGCCTGTTTGAGCGGTTCGACCTCTTCCTTCGTCGCCCAGACGAACTCCACACCGTTCACATCGAAATAATCATGCAGCAGAATGTCCATGATTTCTTTCAGGTAGTTCAGAAAAGCCCGCTGCCCCTCATCCTGACTTGCCGCCTGTGTCGTCTCGGCGGTTGCGCGGTTCGTCTCCTTGACGAGTGCGGTCGGCGGCAGGTCGAGGGCATACGAGATGATGCGTGCCAGCCACTCGTCGAACTCATCTTTCATCGGTGAATCTTTCGGGAAAATCGGATTCACGCCCGCAGGAACAAAACGAGCCTTGCGCTTGATCTTGGTATTTCCTTCAAACAGTGCATCCCAATAGACTTGAAATGTGCCGATCTGATCGACCGTCCAATCCGGCGGACAGGATAAGAACGCCTCGGGAATCGTCCCCTGCGTGTAGTAGTCCAGTTGGTACATCTGCCGATTGAGCGCAAGATTGACGGTCATAATGACCTGCTCCACCTTGCTCATCCCGTAGAGCTTGTGAGAGCGTACATTACGCGGGAAATAGAGCAGTTCGTCCGTCGTGAGATCAACCGCCGGGAACCCGTCAATGATCTGCTGATATGCAGGAAGCGGCGGCGCAGGTGTACGCCCTTCATTCGTAATGTTGACCTTGATCGTCGCCCCATCGACCAGTTCGAGCGCGTGAATGTGCCCGGCGATATTGCGGCGCACATAGATCGCGGGTGCGTCGATGACAAGCACATCCTCCACGATCGACCGCATCCAACGAGAAAAACTGTGTACGCCGTCAGGTCTGCGAAGCTGCTGATAGAGCTTTTCCGCCTGTGCGCGTGCCACGGGGTCAGTCTTGTCAACCGCCGCGATGTTCCAATCCATTGCCTCAATCTGGTCTTTACGCTTCTCGATCGCAAGGCGCAGGAGATCATAGCCATCGGCAAATGCGCGAAGCTGTTCAAATGTGACCTGCGCATCCGCACGCGGGGTTGTTTGAATATTGCTCTGCACATCGAAATCGAACCGTGACGGGGCTGTACCTGTCGGCATAGCGGCACGCTGCGGCTCACCCGCGCTTAAATACGCTTTGATGAAGCCTTGAACACCGCTTAAAAACTGTGTCCCAAAACTCATGCCCCGCCTCCTTTCATTGCGTCTTTGCGTGTCCCGAGAAGTCCGCGCTCCTCTACCTGTGTGCGGTAGTAGTCAAGGATGCCGAACCGTGCGCTCGTCAGCATTGTGAGCGCACCACTCACAGCGTCCACCATATCGTCATGGCGACCGTTCGGGAAAACCTCGGCTTCATCCAAAAAATCCTTATTCCAGTCGCCGAGGATGAGCTTCACGTTTCCCGCCTCTGCCGCCGCCGAGAGCGGCATTGCACGCTCAACCTTGTTGCTCGTCTTCTTGTCGCCGTAGTAGGCATAACCCTTGAGTACGGCGCGGCGATAGTGGTCGATGGTATTCACACCGGACGACCCCGGTTCCTGCTCCATGTAGATTTTCACCCTGCGTCCGTCCGCCGCGGCAGTCTGCGCGACAAGCCGCTCCACGCCGAGCGGCGAACTCTGCACATGGCGAATATCTACAATGTAGTAAATGCCATCCTGCTCGGCGATCCGTGCACCTGCCGTCCAATCAGGATCCTTGCCCGCACGCTTTTCCGTCGCCGCGAGATCCCAATAGCGGACACTGCGGGCCTCACGCGGATAGTCCCGCACAATCTCGAACCATGAACGCCCGAACATCCGCACCGCATCCGGCGGCTGCGGACGCTGCTGATAGAGCGCGTACCAGTCACGGCTGCCGACCGTCTTTTTCTTCTTTGTGAGCCATTCTGCACCGAACCGCTCCGGCCAGAGCGGCTCGCCAACCGTGCGGCCGAGCGGATCGTTCTCCTCCGCCTCACACGGCAGGTTGATGATCTCCCAGTGTTCGCCGCTTTCCTTCGCTTCCTTCAGGATGCGCCCCGCGAGATCATCCTCGTGCCAGCGCGTCATGATGAGGATGATGCGCCCGCCCGGAGCGAGACGAGTGAGCAGTGTTGCGCTGTACTCGTCCCAGATGCCATCGCGCACCGTCTCCGACTCCGCCTCTTTACGGTTCTTCACCACATCGTCGATGAGGAGGAGATCCGCCCCCTCGCCCGTGATACCGCCGCCGAGACCGACGGAGATCATACCGCCCGCGTGCCCCTCGATATCCCAGTTCGTTTTACTGCTGTTCGAGCGGTCGAGACGGATGCCGAAAAGGGCTTCTCCGAAGTCCGCGACCTTCTTGCGGTTGCGGTTGCCGAACTTCTGCGCGAAGTTCGCGCTGTAGCTCACCTCGATCACGCGCCGATCGGGATTCCTACCAAGGAACCATGAGGGAAACGTCTCTGTTGTCGATTGGGATTTCCCGTGACGCGGCGGCATGAAAATCATGAGACGGTCAATCTCGCCGCGCTCCACCGCCTCAAGCTTTTCGCAGACGAGATGAAGATGTCGGCACGGCTTCCATTTGCCGTAATGGGCATATTCACAGTATGCCTCATAGCTTGTGCGGTACCGCTCCATTGCGGGGCTGTGTGTCTTCCTTCCGACAAGCTCCTTTATGACCGACATGCCCGCGCCTCCTCGATGCGCCGCTGCGCGATTTCAAAATATCTGCGCTCCTGCTCGATCCCGATAAAGTTCCGCCCCTCCTGCACACAGGCGACCCCCGTTGAACCGCTGCCCATGAACGAATCAAGGACAGTGTCTCCGAGGTCTGTATCATTCTGCAAGATTCGCTGAATAAGCTCTATAGGTTTCTGTGCTTGATGAAACTTGTTTTTTACATCCGTATAGTTGATACACCGAATACGCCAAATATCTGTCTGTGCGCCGTCGAATCTGCGCTTCCGTTTCCCTTTTGTTCCATACATGATGAACTCATGGGTAAAACGATAATGTGACCCCGCCTTCATCCACATATAGTCCCATACGATCAAATTTCGCATGGAAAAATGACTGCAAAAGGTTTCATATAACAACGGATATGTTCGCCAATCTGTGTTGATATAGAGTGGCGCACCTTCTTTTAGAACACGCTCATATTCTGAAAAGACAAGTTCAAAAAAAGGCAACATCATTCGGTTATCAATGATATTGCTCTTTGTGCCGTTACTTGAAACACCGACACAATACGGCGGATCGGTAAGAATCATATCCACGCTTTCATCGGGAATGTTCTTCATGAGTTTCAGACAGTCCCCTTGGTAAAGCCGTATCTCTTCCAAATACTCACCTCCCCGAATACAAATACATCAATCTACTGCTTCTCCCGCATCTCTGCCGTTACAGCGTCCACCATTCCGACCAAACGTGTAAGCACCTCGGGACTTTTCGCAAGTTCCTCTTGGAGACTCGCCTTGATCTGAGCTATCGCCGCTTCCATCATACGCCCCGCCTCCATCTTGAGCTTTTCCCGCTGCACCGCCGAGCGTTCGAGGAGCGCGAGAGCCTTGAGAATGTCGCTGCTCTTCGCATCCCTCAGATCCTCGGCTGTAACCAGCCGCTCCATGATGAGCTGAAGGGCGAGCTGTGTCGCCGCTTCTGTCATCTCAAGCGCAGGACCGTCCTTGCCCTCGCTCATAATCGTACGCGCCTGTTCCTTCACGATGCGCAGCCGTTCGAGCTTGCTGAGAAAATCCTTGCCGTACCGTCCGACGCTGCTCTTTGAAATATCATGCCCGCGCTCCCTGAGATACGCGGCAATACTCTCATACGTCTCACCCGCAACCAGCCGCTCATTGATGGCGCGAACGAGGTCTTTCGGCAGCTCCGTTGTAATGCGCGGGTGTTTTCTCCGGCTACCCATTGAGATTTACCCCAACGTCCGGAGGGATATTGCCCTCGATGAGGTCAATCCCCTTCGGCAGCAGCTTCGCGAGTTTGCGCGAAACACCGAAGCATTCCGCTTCCTCAAGCGCGATATACCCCTTCTCACGCAAATAGACGAGATGCGTCTCCACCGCTGCGGGGGTCGTCGAATACTGTGCATCAAGCAGAATCTCAGCGATCAGCTTGTCCCCCGTCTGCTGCGGATAGTTCAGACGCAGAATCTTCATGATGCGCCCGCGAATCTCGCGCGACGTGTGTCCTTCCAGTGTTGTCATCTTTTATTTCTCACCTCCCGTAAGCTTTGCGATATTTTTGCTGATCGCACTGACCTCGCCCGACATACGGTCGATCTTCGTATCCAGTGCTGAGATACTGCGCAAAAAATCGTCACGCAGAACATATTGGAGCGGCAACCCGCTCCGGAGTGCTTCAATTTCTCTATGCACCTCGGCGAGATGGTCACGGTTTTCCTTGACTTCCTTATTCAGTGCTGCACGAATCTCACGCGACTGGTGCAGAATGATCCCGAACATGGTCGAGCCGATGCCGATCATGACGGATGTCCAGTTAAAATCCATCAGAACCGCCTCCTCACACCCACGCCCCAGAACTTCGACGGCTCAATCGGATGCACAAGCAGATCAATCCCATAGTCCCGATTCTCATACCCGATCCCGACCGCCGCGCCCGTGTTCGTTCCATACATGCCAATCGAAAAATGCTTTGCCGCCGCGTGAGCTTTCTGCTCCGCAGCTGTATCAATCAGCGGTGTAAGGTCGAGCGTTGCGTGCGTTGTAACCGCACTCTGGATCTTCCCGCGCTCGAACTTCGTCGTCTCGCCCGCAATGCCCGGCAGATCGTACTCCCTGCCGTTGTACTTCACCGCGACCGTTGGCGGCGCAACGCTGATTTCCGTATCCGTCCGCTCATAAGTGCGGCTGCCGTCGTCAGCCGTCACATGCGCTTTGGGAACGTATGCCGTCGTCGTGGAGCTTGTCGCCTCCGTTTTCACCTCAACGGGCTTCTTCCCCTCGCGTACGCGGGCACTCTCATAGACAGCGATCTGCTCCTTTGCAAGGGCAAGCTCGCGCCGCAGCGCATCATTCTCCGCCTCTTTCCATGCAAGCACAAAGAGCGACACGATGAGCAGGGTCAGAGCGAGAACGACACTCACCGCTGTCGGCGATTCCCGCAGCCGCTCGTATGTGCCACGCACGCCCTCCGCCGCCCTTTCCTTCCATCCCATCTCACGCACTCCCCAGCATCGCAAGAGCCTCGGCGCACTCGCTTTCAAAACGATTGTAAAGACCATAGCGGCACGATGCCGCCGTCCACTCCGGTGTCTTGCACACGGAAAGATAGATCGCACGGATGAGGTCGTAGTCAAAGCGTGCATCGTCCACATACGAGAGATTCGGATAGCCGCTGTAATCGTCGTTCGCCTCGTTATACATCCGATGACATGCCGTCTCGAACATCTCCACGATGTTGCCCGTGCCGTACTGCACCGTACGGCTCCAGATCACATCCTGCATGACGTGCGTGTGCTTGTCCGCATCGAATCCAACGCGCCGTAGTTCCTCCACGGCGGGCAGGTAGTACGCATAGCAGACATAGTCGTGCTGCATCCGTTCAAATCCCTCAGCGTCGATGCGTGCAATCTCACGCCACGCACAATCAAAGTCCGCCGAGCCGATCGGGAACTGCGAGAGCGTCCGCCCGTAGCTCGCATAGACCGAATTTGCCGACAGACGGATCGCCCAATCAAGAAAGCTGCGCACACTCCCCATGCGGCTTGCCAGCTGATATTTCCCGTAGCTCTTGCCGCCGGGGTCGCCCTCACCCGACGAGATCGTCGCAGGGCTGCCGCTCGATTCATATTTTGCACTCAGATCGCCAAGCATTCGTTTTTCCTCCCTGTTGCCTTTTCACACAGCGGCGCACGATTTCAGAACCGCCCCGCATTGTTGATATACTTATCCACCATCTTGCCGCCCGCACTCAGCGTCGTCGTTGTCCCCGCAAAGACAGCGTAGTCCTTCCACTCCTGCCCCGTATAGAGCAGATAGATCGTCACGAATACAAAGAGGACGAAAAGCCCGAACGTCATCGTCGCCAGAAGCGACGGCCGCCCGTCCGGCCCATAGATGAGATCACGAATGAAATGCAGCACAAAAAGCACCAGATTTTTCACACACGCAAACACCGCAGCCACCTCCATAAAAAAAGAACCGTATCGAGTTTTTCACTCAATACGATTCTACAAAATATTTCCTGCACGCTATATCTGCACAGTTCAAAGATTCTATGCCGAAGGGAAAAGGCTGATCTGACTTTTGCGCCAGCTGAGTTCTGAAGCGATCTCATACACACTGCGCTCGGAAAGCTCGAACCGCCGTGCAAGTTCCTTGTGATTCTTCCCGTCGAAGAGTTTCGCGACCGCCCGCCGCTTCGCAGGTGCGATCAGATTATCATACTTCGGGATGTAGAGCGACGTGCCGCCGTAGAGCTTGCACAGTTGCAGGAGATTGACGAGACCAACCGATGAGGCGAGTTCCTGCCACTGCGCCGGCAGGTCGTCCGGGGCGATCTCATCCAAAAGCGCACGCATATCCTCGCCGTTCATGGTGCTGCCCTCTTTGCCATCGCCTTCAGGCACTCGATCATCTTGTTCGCTTCGCCGCGCGTCTGGGGCCACGCCTTCTTGATGACGCGCTTACAAAGTTTCTGCTGACGATCTGCCGTATCAATACCAAGGGCAACGTAAAGCTCCTCGATCTTCGCCGTCTGCCACGGCCCGATGAGTGCCCCTGCGTCACGCTTCCTGCGGGTCTGCGGGGCAAAGGCAGGGGCTTTGAACCCGATGCGCACAAGGTAGTTCATGAGCCGCGTAAAGCCCGCCTGTGTCACATCCTTCGCCGACTCCGCGCCGCCGTAGAGCGAGAGCACCGCCCGATAGTTCCCCTCGTCAAGCGAGAGTTCCCGCTTTGCCACATGCAGGAGGGCGATCTGCTTCGGGCTAATCTTCGCCGTCTTTATCATCCGGCTCATCCCCCTTCTGCGGCGTGAGCGTAAAGCTCAGTGTCTCCTCAAGGAAAACAGCGTTGCGAATCTCGTCGCGGTCGATCAGATCAGGCTCAAAGAACCGCTCGACAAGCTGACGGTTCAGCTCGGCGCGGATCGCATCCAGTTCCTCCTCGCGTGCGCCGTGGATTCCCACGGCGGCGAGCACTTCCAGATCCTTTGCATAGTCGCCCTTGAGCTTCTTCCTGACGACCTTGCGCATCTTTGCATCTTCAAGCCCCATACCGGAGAGGATGCCGTCAATGTCGTGCTCTGCGTAGTCGCCGCGTACCAGTGCGATCAGAGCCTCCTTGAATCGCGCGTCAACATCGTACTTGACACTCAGCCGCCGCACGATCTTGTCCTCTACGAGCACCGACGCGTCCAGTGCCGCCGCAAGCCGCGCATAGTTGTCGATCTCAAGCTTCGTCTTGTACGTCGTTTCGGCACTGCCATAGAGCGAATCATAGCGCACATAGCGCAGATTCTTGTTCTCCATCTCGGCAAGTGCCGCCGTCTGGAGCTTCGCCTTGATCGCTTCAAGCGACTTCTTCCGCTGCCGAATCTCCCTGTCCAGTGTCACCGCACGGCTAATCAGTGCCGCGACCTCCTTCGGCTGCGTCTCAATCACCTCAAACATGACCGTCCTCCTTTCCGAGCGCGGCGGCACACGCCGCACACACAAACCGCCCCTTGTACATCCGCAGTTCCTTGTCCGCGCCGCAGAACACGCACTGCCCGACAATCCGCTTCATGGAGATCATGCCCGCCGCATCCATCTCGATCGCGACCTGCTCCCCTGCCGTGATACCGTATGCCCGCCGCAGATGCGCAGGGATCGTCACACTCCCCGCACGGCTGATTTTCTTCTGATTCAGCATTCCGACGCTCCTTTCTCATCCCGAACCTCATGCCATCCATGCGCGGCGGCGTATGCGTCAAGCTCTGCCTGTGCCTCGTCGCGATTGTCCCGCATCTCGAACTGACGGCACGCATGGAAACTCTTCTTTCCCGCCTTGCAGTAAAATGCCTTATAGGTGTTCGCCCGCAACGTCTCACGCACTTCGTAACGCCACCCGCGTCCGTCTTCATACGTCTTTTTCATGTCGTAGACTCCTTATCACATTTTCATACGCCGTTTTCAACCGCGTATACTTCTTTGTCGATGTCCAGTCCTCTTCATCCTGCGGCTCATCCCCCAACACGGAGACGGCACTTTTTACGGGAAGCCCGAGCTTCATCCGCTCACGCTCCGAGACGATGAGCACAAAGGGCTTGCGGCACGCACTGACAGGGAACGTATACACCCTGCCGAAACTCCGCTGCCGAAAATAGAACCCAACGGCGCAGTGTAACGCTTCGTCCTCCCCGCATACCACCATCAGCACGCCTCCGGCGAGATAATCACCTGCCGCGCCCTGATGATGTCATCCATCCCGATCGCACGCTTCGCACTGTTCGCAATCGTCCACGCAAAGAGAAACAGCTTCGTCATCACACGCAGCGCACCCGTTCCGCGTGCCACGCGGTGAAGCTCTGCGATGCAGTCCTTGTCCATCTCTACGCCGTGCTGCAACACGATCTTCTTCACATCCGCGAGCGGAATCTTCGCATCCAGAGAGATGCGCGTCGAACGGCTGAAGAACTGCCCCGTCAGTGTCTTGTTCTGTTCCGTGATGATGTCCATGATCGCAGGATTGCCAACGAGGATGAGCGGCACATCCGTCACATCATGGATGCGGCGCAGCGTCTCAAGTGCTGAGAGCCGGAGAAAATGCGCCTCGTCAATGATGATTGCCCGATTCGAGCCTTTGAGCATCTGCACAATCGACTTTTCAAGTGCCTTGTTGCGCCCCGTCTGCTTCTTGCCGATCGCTTCTAGAATCTCCTCCATCACGTCGCGCCCGTTGTGGATATTCGGCGAGGCAGTGAAAAAGATACTGTTCGGATGCGTCTCGACCCATCGGTTCACCGTCACCGTCTTGCCGATGCCGGGTGCGCCGTAGATGCAGATGATGTCGTTGCGGTCATTCGCGTACTGGAGACCGAACATCATCTTCTGCATGACCTCCGTCTCCACGATCTCCGGCTCCTTGACCGTCATGACCGCATCGGCGCGGCTCTCCTCCGTTTCGAGCACGGCGGCAATCTTCTGCGCCACCACATCCACGCGCCCCGCATAGCTCCCCTTCAAAAAGGACGAGAGCGCACCGCCCGAGATCCCTGCCATCTTCGCGAACCGCTCGCGGCTGACCTCCTCATGCGCCGCAAGATACTCCTCCACGCGGCGGACAATATCCGCCGTCGCCGTATCCATCGTTACCGCTTCCGCTGTCATCAGCTTTTCCTCCTCTTCTCAATCTTCGCCGTTGCCATAAGGGCGAACGGGTTCACATCATCCGTCCCCGTCGCACGCATCGCCTGAACGGACTCCTTGCCCGTCTTCGGCAGCGTCACCAGCTCCACCACCTTCGACGGCTTCACATCTGCCGCCGTGCCGCCGCATGCGCGGTAAAGCTCCGTAATATCGGCGGGCGTGAGCGGCTGCGCGTTCTTCGCCGCCTGATACGACGGGTGCGCGATCACCGCCTTGCGCTCGCGTGCCTTGCGTGCCTGTTCCGCATCCAGCTCCTCCGCCGTCGCCGTGATTGCGGGCAGAGCCGTGATCCGCTCCGCCTCGCCCAGATAACGGTCGTCCGTATCATAGAGCCAGATGCGCTCCGGATCCTCGTCGCGATAGCGGATATACACCCGCTTTCCCTTGAGGAGTGCCATATCGGGGTGGTAATACTCCGCCTTGCGGAACGTGATGCCGTTGCGCCCGATGCGGAACGGATTCGTCGAACGCATGAAGTACAGCCGCATGACCTCCGTGTCCGCCGTCCGCACCGGCAGACGCGTCCGCATGTATGTCTCATCCGGGCACTCGCCCGCGCGTCCCTTGCCCTGTGAAACCGTCTTGTTGAACACCGTCCGAATCCAGTCGCCGAACACCGTGCGGAACTCATCAAGTCCCATGCCGTACTTCGCTGGATTCTTCAGCCGCTCCTCAAGCACATCGGGACGCTCATCTTGATTGCGCCCGCAGTACGTCGGGAAAAACTTTGAAAACCGCTCAACGACCTCCTTAAATGCCCGTTCAATAACCTTTGCACGCGCATTTTCAACAATCGCCCAGTGCGTCTTAATATCGAGCCGATCCATGAGCGACCGCGCCATCTTGCCCTCGGCAATCAGCACCTCCTTGTCCTCATCGGTGAGCGGATTGCCGCGATGCCCCCGTCCCGCACACCGATAAGAACAGTAGTCGCGCCCGTTGTCGATGTAGATGTGACGCGGCAGCCCGATCGCAGGATCAAGGGCTGCATTCGCAAAAGCCGCGATGATCTCATCCGTACACGGCGAGAGATTCACCGTCCACCCGACAAACTTGCGGCTGCGCATATCCAGCCATGCCGTCATCCACGGACGCACCCATTTCGGCTTTTGCACCGTCCCCGCATTGATGAAAACGTCGAGAATGTGATGATCGCCGACGAACACCTCGCCCGCGCGGATGCTCTCGGGATCGCGCCGCGTAAAGGTCTGAATATCGTCCATATACGCCTTCGCCCCGAGCCGTCGGAGCGTCCGCACAGCGGCGGGGATATCCTCCTTCACCATCCGCGCAACCGTCGCACGCGAGGGGATCTGCCAGCCCTCTATTTTTGCCTTGCGCGATAGGAGGATATAACAGTCGCCGACACTCGGCTGCGACTCTTGCAGGTATTGCGCCTGAAAGAACTCCCACGCGGGCGCGTCGATCGTGCGCTCGCCCTTTCGTTTCCCGTACTGCGGCAAAAGACCCGAGAGACCGTCTGCACGGTGCTTCGCTTGCCAGTTGTAGAGCGTTGACTGCGAGAGCCGCGCGGCGGGGTGCGCCGCGTTCCATGCAGCGAGGAAGGCACGCGTCAGCTCCGTGCGCTTGCCGGGCGTTGCGATGAAAGCCTCATACTCCTTCAGCGTTCGGTACCGCTCGTTTGCCGTCTCCCGTGCCGCAGCGTCCGCACGGTCATAGGCAGATGCGGCGGGACGCTCCGGCTCCTCGATGATATTGTGCCGCCGATAGTACGCCGACTGCACCGCCTCGGGGAGAGAAGAAAGACGAATCATAATCATCTTGCCGCCCTGACAACGTACGCCGTCACGATATTCCAACGCACCATAACGCCCTGCCATCGCATTTTTCTGTACCGCACGCTCGCCGATCGACAGCAGCTCCGCCGCCTCCTTCACGCTGAGAAGATGCTCGCTATTCTGCATCGCGTCACCTGCTTTCCCTGCGGCGCGGTGATCTCGTGCACTTCGCCCCGCCCGATCTGGTACGTTACCCGCTCCGCGCAGCTCGTCAGGCGGACGACCTGCCCGCCGATCACAGCGCGGATCTTCTGCACGCCGCCGACGCGCGACTCAATGTATCTCATCATCGTCATACCCCTGTACCTTTCTCAGCTCCCGCGTAAGCGCGAGATGCTTTTTCCGCGCTGCCTTCTCTACGGCTCGCAGTCGTCCGATCTCAAGAAAATACACATCCTCCGATTTTATCATCCGACACCCTGCCGCAGCCGTCAGCACCTCCAGCGGCGTGTAGTCCTTCACGATCCGGCAGAACGTCGGCAGATACTCGGCGGGCATACGGTAGCCCTCCTTACTCTCTGCCGTGTACGCGTTCAGCATCGACTCCGTGATCTCCGTGCCGAGCATCTCGCTCATCTGCCCCGCAATCGCATAGCGTTTCATACCGCTGCCCTTGATCGCCTCCGCGATCGCCTCCTTCATCCGCAGCGGCAGCGGCTTCGTCTCCGCCGCATAATCCGGACGACTGAACTTCTGCGGATTGATTTCCTCGATCATATCAAAAAGGCTCATCTGATTTTCATTGGCCTCGGCAGTCTTTTGTCTGCGTTTTGCCATTGCCACACCTCACAAAAAACGGTATACTAAAAAGTAAGTTACTTTTTAAGCCCCCGATTCATAACGGGGACGAGGAAAGTTACTGTAGCATGAGCCGGCGACTAGTCGCCAAACTTTCGCGCCGCTCATGCTGCCTTAAAAACCTGATCCATCGGCCGCCCGATGATCTCCGCGATCCGCTCCTGAATCCTGCGGCTCTTGCTCTTGCCGTAGATGATATAGTGCACCGCAGGATGGGACACACCCAGCTCCCGCGCAATGCGGATCTGCGTATACCCCTTCTTTCGCAGGAGACGAATAATCCGATCTCCCGTCACCCCTCTCACCTCCTTTCACTAGGAAGAAGTGACCAAACATGACAACCGCCAATCCTCCGATCACTGTCATGCCGGATGTCCAAGCATCGCTTGCCAGTCTCTGCATGACATTTCAGAATGCCATCGCCGCAAGTCAGACAGCCATCCAACAAGCGGCACTTTCATCTCACGAGAATCAACAACGCGCCTTGCGGCAAATGCAGGAATCATTGAGTCAATCACTCGGTCATCTTGCACGATCCTCACGCACCACCGCAGAGAATTTCCAAAACGCCTTAAAAGAAGCCCTCTCATCACTCAACACGCGTTTAGACAGTCTCACCCCCGATCAGCGTGCCGCCCTGATTCATGATCTAACCAACGAGCGGCTGCAAACCGTCACGAGAGATTACCTTGATTGGCTGGTATCTCAATCCGAAGAAGAACCGAGAAAAACGGTAGTCGTTGAAATCACAGGTACTGTGACCCTTTCTGCTGACGATGCTCCTGCTCCGATTGATCCCACAGAAGTATTTAGGGAAGAATATGGGCATCTTTCTCCGACTACACAAGAGATCGTAGAGGAAACATCTCGGCTGAAAACCTTGTTCTTTAATAAAAATTTTTTGTTGGGTGTCTTTACCTCTTGGATGAATACCAACATTTTCGAGATACAGCTATTGGGCTTTCTCTGCTCTCTTGCGCTCGGCGTAGCGGCTGCTCTCTACAATAAACCATGCCCGAGCGAGTCGGATAAAGATTCTCAGATCTTCGGAAATCCTTCCAAGCAGCAGCATGATAAAAACTAGAACACACGCAGCAGTTTTTTCAGCTCCCCAATCATCCCAATGCCAAAGGATATAGGGCATTAACACGACCGTTGGTTGTTCATTCAAATTATCAATGATCTGCCGCAGCCGCTTCCGTGCACGAGGCAGGAAGTCACGGATTTTCTGCATTCTCTCACCTCCTTCCTCGTTTCCACCCACCTCCCCGCATCCTCCGCCGACGCTCTCATCTCCAAATGTTTCGTCCGTCCGGATGCGGTTCAGGTTTAAGTTAATAATTAAGTTACACCTCTATTATAATCCACACTTGCGTATAAATCAATAAAAATATAAACTTTTGTTGTTTTTGGTGCTCTTATGGAAATTTACGAACGCATTTTTGAACTGCTTGGTAGCAAACGCTCTCGGCAGTTAGAGTTAGCTAAAGCTATCGGTGTTTCAACACAAACGGTTAGTTCTTGGAAAACAAGAGGAAGCGATCCCTCTGCAAAGCTAATATCCTCTATTGCGGATTTTCTAGGTGTTTCTACAGACTATTTGTTGACAGGAAAAGAATCACAGACAAAAAAAATCGAGGTCATTCCTGACCCCGAGCTAAAGCGTATGATTGATATTTTAACAGAGATAATGAACGACCCCGATCCGCGTCGTCGAACATGGGCGACGATCCAGTTCGAGGATGCCTTTAGGTCATATTGCACTCTACACGACGAAAAAAAAATGCAGGCATGATACAAAATGCGCGTGCACTCGCAGAGCAGCGAGGGATAAAATTAGTTACATAATGGACAGCGGCAAAGAAATTTTCTTGCCGTTTTTTTCATGCTCAAAATACAAATTATCCACAGGTCGGCAGTTCGTTAATCAGTTTTTCTAATTATACTCGTTTTCCTTGATATTACTAGCTTTTCGGGGATTTCCCCTTAGTTCGTTAATCAGTTCGTTAATCCACCCTGCAAAAGACCGAAAAATACATCATTTTTCAGCTGCGAAAAACCTCTTGAAGCTAGAATTAAAAGGCTTTTGAAGGTTTTTGAAAGACCGTTTCAAAAATCTTTTCAAAACCGCATTTTCCCCCGCAAATCCCATTTTTTCCAAAACTGATTAACGAACTCGCCGCCCATCCAAAATCCCCCGAACCCCTTGATACTCCTATCATCCCGCCCTTTCCCACCTATTCCCGTTTTTTCCTAAACCATTTGAGTCGTTATAGTACGGAAAAAAATGATAGGACTTTCTTCCTAAAGCGGTTTAAGAAAATCTCTTATCTCAACGAATAATAAAATAGGGGGAGGTGGTTGGATGATTTGTCGACGTTTTTGTGGGTTTATACAAGCAATGATTTTCGCATTGCTTCTTTGCACAGGACATACCGTTGCTGCCGCAGATACGGAACTCTCATGGGAGTATTGGCAGGAGAATGTGCCAAACCCGGATGCCAAGATGGAGAAGACGGTTCCGGACTTTCCGAAGGATGAGGGGCGTTGGCGGCGGTTCAATCCGCAGTTCGGTGTCTCCGCGCCCGAGGGGACGCACTATGTCTGGGTGCGTGTCTATATCCCGCCCGATACGGGGGTGGACGAGAGTCTGTTTTTCTCAACAATTGATCAGTCTGTGCAGATCTTTTTGGATGGTGTTTCCATCTATCGCTACGGAGATCTCTCGGTACACGGTCATTCCTACGGGCGCAAATGGCATCTCGTCGATCTGCCCGCATGGGCGGTCGGGCGGCAGCTCTATATACAGATACACTCGGACAACATCTGGGTGCTTGGGCAGTTTGACCGCGTGCGGCTGGATCGTGCCTCACATCAGATCGAGGGGATATTTCTCTACGACTTCCCCTACGTCAGCGGCATTACGGCGCTTGCAATCTTTATCATGCTGCTCGGGGTTTACTTCTTTACGGAAAAAGAGTTGCGCGATGTCTACCTGCGGCTGATCGCCGTTCTGGTTGTTTTCTTTGTCTGGATGCTCAGCTCCTCGAGTCTTGTTCTTCTTTGGATGGATTGGCCTGTTTTTTGGTGGCGCACGGAAATTATTTCTTCCTATTTGATCCCTGTGGCGGCCTATTCACTTGTCTATCGGGTCGTCGATGATGCGTACAAGAAGAAGGTTATGAAGGCATCGCTGGTATTTGTCGGCATTATTGTCCTCGCCGTCGTGTTGGAGCTCGCCGGGCAGAGCGGTCTGTATGTGATGCGCTTCTTCTACTATCCTGCGCTGCTCATCTGCGGACTCATGGTGGGGTATTGGCTCTATGAATGTCACAAAAGCGGGAATACGCGCTGCCGCCCACTGCTCATCGCGTTCGGAACGCTCTCGTCGCTCGCCGTGGTCGACGGATTTTCGTTCCAGTATCGCGTCTTCGAGTGGCATACCTATCTTGTTCCGTTTGGCATCTACACGATCGGCTTCTTTATTGTCCAGCTGATCTTGGAGCGTGCGGAGCACGAGCGCTATCTCGCGGAGCTCTCCGTCAGCCTCGAAAACGAGGTCAGTGCGGTGACGCGGCAGATGGAGGTCGATCCTCTCACCGGTGCATTCAACCGCAATAAATTTCCCGGAGCGACGCGTGACTTTATGCGGATCTCCCTTGAGATCAAGGAACCGTTCTCCCTCATCATGTTCGACATCGACCATTTCAAGAAGATCAACGACACCTATGGACACGATGTCGGCGACGTGGTGCTCGTCGGCTTTGCACAGACGATCAGCAGCTTCCTCGACCGCCGCCACGTCCTCATCCGCTGGGGCGGCGAGGAGTTTATCCTCCTCTGCCTCCACTATGACGGGGCGGAGGCGGAGGCGTTCGCGAACAAGATCCGCGAGGCGGTTTCCGAGGCGCATATCCATCCCTCGGATCAGGTGACGTGCAGCGGCGGCGTGGCGGTCTGGTACGGCACGGAGTCGGATACGGCGGAGCTCATGGTAAAGCGTGCGGATACGGGGCTTTACCAGTCCAAGGAAAACGGACGCAACCGCATCACCTGTGAGCCGGATTGGAAAAAACATATGCCCAAACGCCGTCCGAAGCCGAAGGAAAAGCCGCTTGCAGGTGACCACACGGAGGATACGACGACGGGAGGCCGGGATCACTGAGGAAAATTTTTCTTGCGCGAAGCGTGATCTTATGCTATAGTCACTAAGTATGTGTGTGGATGGTCCGCTGGGCGGCATGAGCCGGCTATGAACGTCCGAGCGAAGGAGGAAAACATATGAATATCATCGAGATCCTTGAGAAGGAGCAGCTTCGCTCCGACATCCCGAAGTTTGCGCCGGGCGACACGGTTCGCGTTCATGCGCGTATCGTCGAGGGCACGCGCGAGCGTATTCAGGTGTTCGAGGGTGTGGTCATCGCGCGTCAGGGGGCGGGCGTTCGTGAGACGTTTACGGTACGCCGCATTGCGTCCGGTGTCGGCGTGGAGCGTCTCTTCCCCGTACACTCCCCGCGCATTGCAAAGATCGAGGTGACGCGCCGCGGTATCGTCCGCCGTGCGAAGCTCTACTATCTGCGCGGACTCACGGGCAAGGCGGCTCGTATTCGGGAAAAGCGCTAATTGTACGATGGATAGGGACTGCTGCGGCAGTCCCTATTTTTGCTGTATTCGTCATATGAGAGGAGGAGTTTATGGAAAAGGAAAGATCAACCGCCGAGGAGATCAAGGATTGGGTGGTCTCCATTGTCATTGCTGTCGCGCTCGCCATGTTCATTCGCACCTTTATCGTGGAACTCTACGTTGTGGACGGTCCATCGATGCGCCCGACCCTTGAGTCGGAGGAGCGTCTCGTCGTCAATAAGTTCATCTATCGCTTGCGTCCGCCGGAGAAGGGGGAAGTTCTCGTCTTTCAGTATCCGCGCGACCCGAGCCGCGACTTCATCAAGCGCGTGATCG
>ERZ773063.153-NODE-153-length-47429-cov-17.633238_pt1 | contig 47429 bp, 38 predicted proteins | sample MGYA00580625_ERZ773063 | MGnify/ENA primary metagenome ERZ773063 (study PRJEB29015, sample SAMEA2738022) | human oral metagenome | biome: human oral; feature: human-associated habitat; material: dental | place: China | collected 2042 ... | reverse complement strand
CCTCCTTAGCAGGGAGGCGCACTCGACCGGACTATGCGACGTCTCCAGTGCCGACTACTTTAGGGCATTTTTGCCGCGAGCGCGAACGTGCGCCCGCCGCGATGCCCATTGGCGGTCAGCTCGGCGGAGGGCGAGGGATTCGAACCCCCGGTGCCATTGCTGACACAACGGTTTTCAAGACCGTCTCTTTCGGCCACTCAGACAGCCCTCCAGACTCGGATCATCCTACAGGACTGGGCCCGGGGATGCGACCCTCGTATCCCCGGGCCCGAGCCCATCAGACACGTGATGCGTCAACCGCGCAGGCCGAAGAAGTTCCATGACTTCTTGTCGGGGGCCGGTTCCTCGGGGTGGTCGAGGAGGCCGCGTGAGATCGCGGGGGCTGTCGGCGGCCAGAGCGGCACGCGGATCGCCAGCGTCGCCTGGATGGCGTGGTAGACGTCCCAGCGCGAGGACTTGGCGGGCTGCACGTTCTCGTTGTGGGCGCCGAGGCGGCGCACCCAGCGGCCGGGCTGGCTGATGAGGTAGTCGTGGATGTAGTCGACGAAGGAGCGGTAGCAGTGCTCGAAGTGCTCGACGTCGGAGACGCGAGCACCGTCGTCCAGCATCGCGCGGCGCACGGCGACAGCGGCGCATACGCCCTCGCAGACAACCCACTGCTGGTGCTCGTCTTCGCCGGGGATCGGATCACCCTCGTCGTCCACGCCGGTGGAGAAGCCGGGGCAGGCGTCGGTGCGGCGCCATCCGTCGACGCGGGCGCGCTCGAAGAGCTCGGTCCCCATCTCGAGGAGGTAGTCGGGCACGTCCCACCCCATCGAGCGCAGGCCCGCGCGCACCTGCAGGGCGAAGCGTGCGAGCTGCATCGAGTGGCCGGTCACGTACCCCTCGTAGTAGCGGCGCCCGTCGTTGAGGAGCTTGCCGGCCTCGTGGTTGGCTTCCCAGTTTTCGTCGAAGTACTCTGGGATGCGCCATCCGTTCTTGGAGGCGACCTTGTAGGCGAAGGCTGCCATTTTCTCGGCGCGGTCGAGCCACTCGGGTTCGGTCGTGGCCTCGGCGGCGGCCATGTAGGCCTCGATCGTGTGGATGAGGGTGCCGAGCGTGTGGACGGGGACGGCCTCGGCGAAGGCCTCGTCATACTCATCCCAGACGCGCCCGAAGTCGTCGGTCCACAGCTCTTTCTGTTCTTCGAGCATGCGGTTGAGCAGCTCGTGGGCGCCGGGGCGGTTGGCGACGGTCGCGGCGGCCACGCCGAGCAGCGCGTACACGGTGTGGTACTGCGATTTCACGCGCGAGGCCTCGTCCCATGGCACGCCGTGTCCGTCCTCGTCGGGCTCGGGCTTGATCGCGAACCACATGCCGCCGTTGACGGGGTCGGTGAAGTAGTTGGTGAGTGCCTTGACGGCGTGGTCGGCGTAGCGGCGGGTGCCGGGCAGGCCCATGAGGGCGCCGAGCGAGAACACGTAGGCCATGCGACCTGTGACGGCCAGGTCGATGGATCGGGTCGGGTCGGGCTTTCCGTCGGCGTCAAGGTGCGCGAAACCAGTCGCGACGATCGCACCTTCAGCCTCTTCGATGAGCGCCTGCATGTGGGCGCTCAGCCAACGGTTATGTTCGATGGAATCAAACCATCCCACGGTGTTCCTCCTGACGACACAGTCACGGTCTTCGGTGACCGACATCTCATAGGATAGTCGATCACTGCCGTTTTTGGGAAAACGTGCAGACCCCCTCGCCTTCCCCGGGGACGAGGCCGGGGCTGCCCCCGCTGCCACCTGCCCTTTTGTGCCCGCGCGGCCACGGCCTCGAACAAGAGAAAGTATGGGGCGGTCCACGCCCTGGGACGGCGCTACCCACAAAGCGACGTAACGTGTAACACTGTCACTATGCATGAACGAGCTGGCACACGTGCCCTTCCAGAAGACCTCATCAACGTCGACGATGTCATCTCCGCCTACTACGACATCGTCCCTAACCCGACCGACGTGGGACAGCGCGTCGCGTTCGGAACGTCGGGCCACCGCGGCGCTTCGTTGGACGGTAAGTTCAACGAAGCGCACATCATCGCCATCACCGCGGCGATCATCGAGTACCGCGCCTCCCAGGGCATCAACGGTCCTCTGTTCATCGGCCGTGACACGCACGCCCTGAGCGAGCCCGCGTGGCGCACCGCCCTGGAGGTCCTCGCGGCCGCCGGCATCGACACGCGCATTGACTCGCGTGGCTCCTACACGCCGACCCCCGCCGTGTCTGTCGCGATCCTGGGCGCGAACGGCGCTCCTGCCAGCCTGCGCACCGAGGGCGACGGCCTGGCCGACGGCATCGTCGTCACCCCCAGCCACAACCCGCCGCGCGACGGCGGTTTCAAGTACAACCCGCCTCACGGCGGTCCCGCGGACACGGATGCGACCGGTTGGATCGCGGCGCGCGCGAACGAGCTGCTGGATTCGGGCGAGTGGAAGAACGTTCCCCGCGTGACCGGCTCCGACCTGCTGCACGACCCGAACATCAAGCCCTTCGACTACCTGGAGTTCTACGTCTCGCAGCTGGACCAGGTTGTCGACATTGAAGCCATCCGCAAGGCGGGCGTGCGCATCGGCGCGGACCCGCTCGGTGGCGCGTCCATCGACTACTGGGCAGCCATCGGCGAGCACTACGGCCTGGATCTGACCGTCGTGAACCCCGAGGTCGACCCGGCGTGGCCGTTCATGACCCTGGACTGGGATGGCAAGATCCGCATGGATTGCTCCTCGCCCTACGCGATGGCGTCCCTGCGTCAGGCCATGACTCCCGACGCCGAGGGCAACACCCCCTACGACATCGCGACCGGCAACGACGCGGATTCGGACCGCCACGGCATCGTCACCCCCGACGGCCTGATGAACCCGAACCACTTCCTGGCCGTCGCCATCGAGTACCTGTTCACGCATCGTCCCGGCTGGGGTGCGGACGCGGCCGTGGGCAAGACCCTGGTGTCCTCGGCCCTCATTGACCGCGTCGTGGCCGCCATGGGCCGCAAGCTGATTGAGGTGCCCGTGGGCTTCAAGTACTTCGTGCCCGGCCTGCTGTCCGGCACCGTCGGCTTCGGCGGCGAGGAGAGCGCGGGAGCCTCGTTCCTGCGCAAGGACGGCACCGTGTGGTCGACTGACAAGGACGGCATCATCCTGGCGCTGCTCGCCTCGGAGATCCTGGCCGTCACCGGCAAGACCCCCTCCCAGCTGCACGAGGAGCAGGTTGAGCGCTTCGGCGCCTCCGCCTACGCCCGCATTGACGCCGCCGCTTCCCGCGAGGAGAAGGCGAAGCTCGCCGCACTGTCCCCGGATGACGTGACCGCGACCGAGCTGGCCGGCGACCCGATCGTCGCGAAGCTGGTGCGCGCGCCCGGCAACGACGCGCCCATCGGCGGCCTGAAGGTGACGACCGAGTCCGCATGGTTCGCCGCGCGTCCCTCGGGCACCGAGGACGTCTACAAGATCTACGCGGAATCCTTCAAGGGTGCCGAGCACCTGGCGCAGGTCCAGGAGGCCGCGAAGAAGGTCGTGTCCGACGCCTTGAACGGCTGACGCTCTGACAACGCCCGCTCACGCGGGTTGCGAGGGGGGCGGCGCTCAATCGAGCGCCGCCCCCCTCGTCCGTCGAAAAGATAACTCCGATGGATGTCGTCAGGATTGCGCGCCAGTGGCAGCCGCGTCGAACCACTCGGGCACGCGTCCGGGGATATCCGCCAGCTCCTGAGGATTAGTGGACGTTCCATCGCTGCGCAGGTGACCCGTATAGTAGCTAATCGAAGTCAGCCAGTTTTCAGAGACCATCACGTTGACGACGACACCGTAACGCTCACTCGTCCAGAAGGAGAGAAAGTCTGTCGTTCCGTCATCGTCTTTGAGCGTGTCGTCCCGACGGTCGAAACCAAGAGGCTCAAGTTCAGCAGCAAATGCGGCACGGACGCGAACAGGATCATGCTCGTCGAATTCGTACGCCCGCGACATCAATGAGTAGAGTGTTTGGTCTCCGACGGGGTGAGCATAAATGTAATCATTCCGGCTGTAGCTCCTGTAGTTATCACGCGTCATCAGAGAGTTACGCGCACGAATGATCGCCGGCTCCACATCACGCTTGAACGCCTCGATGGACTCGAGAGACTCGGCTCTCGCCAGATCTGCTTTCTGTTCCGGGTTCAATCCTTTTCCTCCTCCGAACGGTACGCACGCGGCGCACACAGCTGCTAGAACAACCGCGAGGACCCCGAAGAGCGGGCGCCTCACTTCTTACCTCGACCCGCAATGACTCGCGAGATATCTTCATTAGCTTCGCTGTACTGAGCGAAGTACCCATTGTGCTTCTGGAAGGGGTAGATCATCGATTTGTCAACCCCCTGCTCGCCGACGTCACCGGAGAGGTGGTTGTAGCCCTTCATCGTGTCCGGGTTCTTCCCGAAGCGCCAGTCGTCGCCCACGCCCTGAACCATGTCCTGCTTATAGTCCGTGGCGCTCACCCACGCATGTCCCGGGGGAACCCTGAACTCAGACACATCCTGGGCACCAGAGCCCGGCGAGCCGAACTGGATGAGGTCGTCCACGACACCCGGGTTGACCTGCTTGAGCGCGATGCCGGCGGTCGTCGACCCGTAGGAGTGTCCCGCGACGCTAATGTGGGCGTCACCTGCTCCAAGCTCGCGCGACGCGCCAAGGCCGTTGAGGAATCCGGACAGTTTCTTTGCTCCATTTTCCGCGTAGCTGATGTTCGTAACCTCGGCAAGGTCCTGCGGAGCCTCGTACCCGAGGTATGCCACCATCGCAACACTCTCGCCCTTCGCGTACCTCTTGGCAGCGTCAGCCATAACCCCGGCATGGCCGTCATACGTGCCCAGGTTCGTCGCGACGTTCGTGTACAGGCCGGGAACGAGAACACCGATGTGAGCGGCCGTGTCGACGTTGCCCTGGGCCACAGCTGCGGTGACGTGCTTGCCCGAGGTGTCCAGACTGAGAAGCTGGCGTTGGGTTCCGTCTCCCTTCGGCGGGGGCTCCTCCAGACCGATCGTATCCTTGACATTATGGAGCGCCGTCACACGCTCTTGGACAAGCTCGAGTTCCTGGCGCTCGCGGCGCGACGGGTGTGGGCCGTAGCGCTGCTTGAGACGCTCGAGCTTCTTCTCTTCCCGCTTGGTGGCGTCCTCCAGGTAAATCCGGTTCGCCTTGTCGCGCGACGTTCCGTCAATGCCGTTGAGGCTACCGATCTCCTGGGGGTGAGCCTCGATCATCTGCTGTTTTTCGGTGTCACTGAGCGACGACCACCACTTGGCCACCTCCTTCTCGGAGGCTCCCTTGGGCGGCAGCTTCAGATCCTTCTTCGGGACGCGCGTTCCACTGGTCGATCCATTCGCGTAGGAGCTTCCCGCTCCACCCATTGCCGCGAGTTTGCTCTGCGTGTTCTGAACGACGCTGGCCGCCGTGTTCATGATTGCGCCCACCTGACCAGACACGATCGCCATGTTTTTCTTGATCGCCACCGCATCGATCGGAGATACATTGTGCGGACCGACGTAATGGACAGATCCATCCGGTCCGATGTGGAGGAAGTTATTCGCGGCTGCGCCATCGAGATTCCTGGCCGCTGATCCGACTCTTTGTGCGCCCTCCGAGGCCTCGATAAAGATGCTGGCGAGGGCCTTGAGCTTACCCTCCTGCCGTTCGACGTCTCCGCACAGCTTGAACAGCGCACTACGGGCGGCATCGACGGTAAGCCCGTGCGCGGTCAGAGAGCTCAGTTGGGCGTCGAGACTCTCACGCACGTTCGCCAGTGACTCCGCGCTCTTTTCATATCCCTGTGCTTGTTGGCTGAGAGACGAGCCCTCCCACTGCAGGAGATCGGACCACTTCATTGTTACGACTACCCTCCGAGTTCTGCGTTAAAGCGATTGGCTCCCAGATCCAGCGGCTCGATTGGATCCACTATCGGGGTCGGGTTTCCCATCCTGGGCAGCTTCACGGGAGGCACCTCGGGAAGCTCGATGGCAGGTTTCGGAAGGGGGTGGGGACCGGTCGGCCCTGTGATGATCGGATCCAAGGGCTCGATCGGCCCGACGGGGTTATAGGGCATGGGCTCAACCTTCGGCCGACCCGTGCGAGGGCGGGGTTGGTGGCGGCGGCGGCGATGCCCACCGTCCCTGTGATTCCTCTTCTGCTTGTCCGGGTCACCAGGAAGACGCGGACCGTGAGGAGTCGGCTGACCACCATTGCTCGGTGAGGGAAGAGGAACGAGTCGCGGATTCTCATGCCCCTGTCCACCGCCAGAGCCGGAACCCGAGCCCCCACCGTATCTGTTGCCCTCGATGATGGAACCGATGAGCTGGCTGTTCTCATCTTCGGTGGCGACGAAGTCGCGCTCGGCAGCTTCGAGCGAGTCGGCGTGCTCGTCCAGGCTCGTGCCCGTCTTGGTTGCCTGATCCGCGAACTTCTCTTCGACGCCCTGCATCTGCGACGACAGGCTCGTGCCGGGCATCGCCGAGGCAAACGCGCTGGCTCCGCCCTCGGGGCGAGCCGAACGAACAGTCTCTGCGGCCTCGCGCGCCGTCGAAGCGAGGCGAGGGAACTCGCCGGCAACAAATGAAAGATCGCTCATCGTCCACTCCTGTGTTCATAGATGCGTGACCGGGACAATATTACCGGACGGAAACCTGACGCGCACCCATTCATCCGGGGCGCCCGTACTCCCCTATCGCACATTTTTACCGCTCACACCCCTAGAAAATTGGTGGCGGGGCGGCTACCTTGGCACTGTCACCCCCACCGGGGCCTGACTCACACCCACCACCTCCAGGAGCCAAGATGAGCGAGGCACGCCGACCCGCACAGTCCGCGGGAGCGGATGCGCCAGCCCATGCCTCGTCCGCAACGACGACGAGGTCAGCCATCCCCCGCCTGCCTGTCGGCCGCCTCGCGTTCCTCCTCCTGGCGGGCGTCGCGCTTCTCGCGGGCCTGGACGCTTCCCTCGTGCGCCTCGGGGCGCTCGCGCCCGTAGCCTCGACGAGCCTGGGGACCGTGCACGGACTCCTCATGATCTACGGGTTCCTGGGCACCGCGATCTGCCTCGAGCGCGCGGTCGCCTTGCAGTCCGACGGGCGGCGCGCGTGGGCGTACGCGGCTTCTCTGTTGACCGGGGCCGGCGCCGTCAGCGCGGTCGTCATCTCCCAGAACGAGGCCGTGGCCGCGACGCTCGCGGACCTCCCGATCCCCCGCTTCCTCGCCGCCCACCTGACCGGTTTTGCGCCCGAGCGGATGATGCCGGGCTTCCTCATCACCCTCGGCATGGCGGTGCTGACGTCCATCTACTGCTACGTGTGGGCGCGCAGGCAGGCCACCCACGCGGTCCTCATCCAGCTGATGGGCGCACTCATCGGGCTGGGCGGCATCCTCCTGTGGTGGCGGGGCCTCGAGACGCCGCGCGCGGCGCCGTGGTGGCTGGCCTTCCTGATCGTCACGATCGTCGGTGAGCGCGTCGAACTCGCGCGGCTCGCCTTCGCGTCCGGTTCCACCGAGCGGCGCATCACCGCCGAGGGCGCCACCCTCATGGTGGGCCTGACGGTCGCGCTCTACTCCCCCGCGCTCGGCTACCCGCTGATCGGGCTGAGCCTCGGCGCCCTCATGGTGGACACCGCGTGGCACGACGTCGCGCGCGGCACCGTGCGCATGCAGCGCCTGCCGCGCCTGGCCGCCGTGTGCATGCTGAGCGGCTACGCGTGGGCGCTCGTTCCCGCGCTGATGTGGGTCATCGCACCCCCGGCCTTCGACGGGTACGGCTACGATGCGTCCGTCCACGCAATCACGATCGGTTTCGTCGTCTCGATGCTGCTCGCCCACGCGCCCGTCATCATCCCGGCAGTGGCTCGGCGCGAGGTCCCCTACCACGTCGCCATGTGGGTGCCCTTCGCGTTCCTGCAGGTTTCCCTCGCTCTGCGTCTCCTCGCGGGCGCGCGCGAGGCCGCCTACCCGTGGCGCCTCGGCGGCACCCTGGGTGTCGTGGGCGTCCTCCTGTTCGTCGCCACGACGCTGACGGTGACGATTCGCCGGGCGCGCGCGGTCTCGCGCGAACGCCGCCTCAGTGACGAGGCCGACTCCCCCTCCGCGGATCCCGCATCGTCGGGTGGAACGGAGGCGCGATGAGCAAGCCTCGTGTCCCCCGCACCGACCGCGCAACTTCCGTCTGGATGTGCGTGGCGGCCGCTGCCGCCGCGATCACGATCGTCGCCCGAGGCCGCATCCCGCAGAACCTGTGGACGATGATCCACCTGGTGACCCTGGGCGTCCTGTCGAACGGGATCTTCCAGTGGTCCTGGTACTTCACGCGCGCACTCGCGCACCTGGCCCCGGATGATCGGCGCGCCGGGCGTGACAACACCGCGCGCATCATTGCCTTCAACCTCTCCCTCCTGCTCCTCATCGGCGGCATGTGGTCGAATCTGTGGTACGCGACCGTCACCGGCGCGACGGTCGTCGGCGTGATCGCCGCATGGCACGGGTGGGCGCTGCTCACCGCGTCCCGCGAGCGCCTGGCGTCGCGTTTCGCGGTGATTATCCGCTACTACATCGCGGCGGCGTTTTTCCTGGTGGTCGGCGCGACGCTGGCCGGTTTCGTCACGGTGGCAATGTTCGACGCGAACGCGCCCGCGTGGCTGGACTCGGCCCGGGACCGTCTGACGGTCGCCCACGCGCTGGCGGGTGTGGCCGGTTGGGTGGGCCTGACGATGGGCGGGACCCTGGTGACGCTGGGGCCGACCGCGATGCGTACGCGCATGGATCCGCGGGCGGTGTCCTTCGCGACGAGCGCCCTGCCCCTGTGGGTGGGGGCGCTCCTCGTCGCGGGCGTGGGCACGCTCGCCGGGTCGATGCGCGTGGCGTCGGTGGGCCTCCTCGTCGTTGTGGGTGCGGCCGCCCTGGGCGTGGGCGTTCCGCTCTGTCGCGCGGCGCTGAAGAAGGGCCCGGCCGAGTACGGCGCATGGTCCCTCACGCTGGGTGCCGCCTGGATTCTCGTCGCCGGCGCGGGAGCATCCCTGCGCGCCTTCGAGGCCGCGGACGCGACCGGCCTGCGCGCGGCGTTCCTGCCGTGGCTGCCGATCCTCGGCGCGGCCGGGCTGGGCCAGCTCTTCGTCGGCGCGCTCACCTACCTGATGCCCGTCGTCATCGGCGGCGGACCGTCGGCCGTGCGCGTCGGGGTCGGCGTGCTCGAGGCCGGGGCGCCCATCCGGGAGGCGGCTCGCAACGTGGCCGCAGTGTTCACCCTCGCGGTCGCGTCCCTCGGCGGCGTGTCCGCCGATCGTCTGACCATCGCCGCGTGGGTGGTTCTGCTGGCCACCTACGTCGTCGACATCGTCCTCATGGCCCGCTGCGGCGTGGCCCAGGCGCACACCAAGCGCGCCGCCGCTTCATCCCCTACCACGCAAGGAGGCCGCCGTGGCTGACCTGAACCTGTCTGCGTCACCCTCATCGGGAGGAGACGCCCGCACAACGTCCGCCTCGAAGGGTAGCTCGACGGGAACGCCGAAGCTGCGCATGAGTCCGGCGGGCGACCACTCGCCCGTGAGCCGCACGGCGGGCGCGATCATCGGCGTCGTCTCCGTCGTGGCACTCGCGCTCGCGGTCTTCCTATCCAACCCGTCCGCACCCACGACGTCGGGCACGGGGACCACATCGGGGGCCACGGCCTCGTCCGTGACGCCGACCGGGCACACGACCCGCGTGTCGGTGGGCGTCGAGGGCATGGCCTTCACGCCCAGCCACATCGAGGTGCCGGTCGGCGACCGCCTCATCATCGACTTCACGAACTCGGGGGATCAGCGCCACGACCTCGTGTTCGAGACGGGCGTGTCCTCCGGGTCCCTGGCGGCGGGCGAGACGAAGGAGCTGGATCTCGGCGTCATCGGCGGCGACGTCGAGGGCTGGTGTTCCCTGCCGGGTCACCGCGAGATGGGCATGACGCTGCACGTGCAGGCGACGGGCGCCTCGTCCACCTCGGGAGCCTCGGCCTCGAGCGGCCACACGGGACACGACCACGGTCAGGACACCACCGGCGGGCCGGCCACGGCGACGGAGCTGACCGACTACGCGGCCTCCATCGACGCGCGCGACCCCGCCCTGCCGGCCGCGACCAGCGAAACCGAGCGCTACTACACGTTCACGGTCACCGAGCAGACCACCAACGTCACCGACACGCTGACCCGCCAGACGTGGACCTTCAACGGCGAGGCACCCGGCCCGATCCTGCGCGGACACATCGGCGACACCTTCCACATCACGCTGGTCAACAACGGGACAATGAGCCACTCGCTGGACTTCCACGCGGGCCTCGTCGCCCCCGACAACGTCATGCGCTCCATCGAGCCCGGGCAGAGCCTCGAATACACGTTTATTGCGAAGAACGCGGGCATCTGGCTCTACCACTGCTCGACCGCGCCCATGTCGATGCACATCGCGAACGGCATGTTCGGCGCCGTCATCATCGACCCGACCGACCTCGACAAGGTCGATCGCGAGTACGTCATGGTCGCCTCCGAGCTCTACCTGGGCGCGGACGGACAGAGCGCCGACGCGTCCCTCCTGTCGGCCCTGGCGCCCAACGCGATGGCCTTCAACGGCGTGCCCTTCCAGTACAAGGCCCACCCGATCCCCATCAAGACCAACGAGCGCGTGCGCGTGTGGGTCATGGACGCGGGTCCCAACCTGGCGACCACCTTCCACGTCGTGGGCACCCAGTTCGACACCGTGTGGCGCGAGGGCGCCTACGTGATCCGCGGCGGCGGCAGCGGGGGCGGCTGGGGCCAAGTCCTGTCCCTGGGTGCCGCCGAGGGCGGCTTCGTCGAGTTCACGCCCCTCGAGGCCGGCCACTACTCCTTCGTCAACCACGCGCTCTCTCTGGCAGAGAAGGGCCAGACCGGCGTCTTCGAAGTGACCGACTGAGCCTGTTCCCATCCCCTGGCCGCGGCGCCTCCTCCCACGCGCCGCCCGGCTTGCCAGCGCTCGTCGATCATCGCGACACCAGGTTTTTCCTCCCGCGCGCGGGGCCCGGATGGTTACGTAAGCCCCACTCCGCGCGGCTTTTCCGCCCACCGACCAACGGTAGAATGAGGGGATGCTCGGTACCTATCTCGATATTCTGCGTGTCCGTCAGTCGTGGAAGTTCTCCGCGGCTGGCCTCGTGCTGCGTATGCCCATGTCGATGGTGGGCCTGTCGACGATCCTGATGGTGCGCGCCGAGTACGGCAACTACACGCTGGCCGGCGCCGTCTCGGCGGTCAACATCATCGTCATGGCGCTGTGCGCCCCCATCCTCGCGCGCCGCGTCGACCGCCACGGGCAGCTGCGCGTCATGGGTCCCGCTTGGACGATCTCGGTCCTGTCGATGTCCGCGCTGGTCGCCGCCGTCTTCATGCACGCCCCGGCGTGGACGCTCTTCATCCCGGCAGCCCTCGCGGGTGCCACGTGGGGCGCGCCCGGCGCGCTCGTGCGCTCGCGCTGGTCGACGATCCTGCACAAGCCCGGACAGCTGACGACCGCCTACGCCCTCGAGTCCGCGGTCGACGAGTTCGTGTACATCGTGGGCCCCGTGCTTTCCACGGTCCTGGGCACCGCGGTGCACCCCGCGACCGGCCTCATCATCTCGATCGCGAGCCTGGCGGTGGGCGGCATCCTGTTCCTGTCGCGCCGCGACTCCGAGCCCGCCATCATCCCCCACGACCCGAGCGCCCCGCGCGAGTCCGTCATCCGCAAGCCCGTCGTCCTCGTCATGGCGGCGACCTACATCGGCATGGGCATGACGTTCGGCGCGATGGAAGTGTCGATGGTCAGCTTCACCGAGGAGCTGGGTACCCCCGCGCTCGGCGGCATCCTCCTCGCACTCTCCTCGATCGGCTCGCTGACGGCCGCGCTCGTCTACGGTGCCCGCACGTGGCGGCGCCCCACCTGGCAGCTGTTCGTGATCGGCGTCATCGCAATGGCGATTGGTATGAGTTTCTTCCCGGTGGCCTTCAACATCTGGACGATGGCCGCCGTCATCCTCATCACGGGCCTCACCTGTGCGCCCACCATGACGAACGTCAACGTCATCATCCAGAAGTCGGTCTCCCCCGCGAAGCTCACCGAGGGCCTGACCTGGATGTCGACCTCGATCAACCTGGGGACCTCCCTGGGCACCGCGGTCGCAGGTCCCGCGATCGACGCGATCGGCGCGCGCGGCGGACTCTTCACCATGTCGGGATCCGGCTGGGCGATGGTTCTCCTCATGCTCATCGGCCTGCCCGCCCTGCGCAGGAGCACCGCCAACGCCCCGAAGCCGACGCTTCCGCTCGACTGACGGCCAAACACTCCGATTCTTGCGCTCCGGGTGGGGTGAGGCCCTATGATTGCCCTCATGCGCCTCCGACCGCCTCTCATCGACGACGAATCCCCTTCGCTCGCGCTCGCCCTCACGGCTGGCGTCGGCGAGTTCGCGTCGACTCTGCTGGTCGCAGTCATGTCGCAGGGCTGGTACTACCCGGGCGTCGTCGGCTTCGGAGGCATCGGCTCCCAGCGCAGCGCCCGCATCCTCGGCCGCGTCCTCATGGCGCGCGGCGACGACGGCCGCTCGTGGCTCCAGACGCGGCGCGGGTGGCGCCAGTTTTTCAACGCCCAGGTCCCCCGCCAGCCCGTGCTCGTCACGGTCGGTAACGCGCGCAGGCTCGCCTTCGCGGACCGCGGCGGCTTCGTCGACATCACGGTGCTCGGCCACGGACTCGAGCCCGGCTGGCACGACGCGACCATTCAGGTCCTGCACGCCGGCGACGTGCGTGCCCTCGGCATGTCCGAGGACCCCGCCGCGAAGCTCGCCGCCACCCTGCGCACCGCGACCCCGCTGCCCGCCCCGGCCTCGGCGATGCACGATCGCCCCCGCAAGGGCCGCATCCGCGCCGGACGCCCCGCCCGCGTGCGTCTGCGCATCGTCTCCGACGACGAGCATTTCGGGGTGGTTTCAGACATCGACGACACCGTCATGGTGTCGATGCTGCCGCGCCTGGTCACGGCCGCGAAGCATGCGTTCCTCGACCGCGTCTCCGCGCGCGAGGCCGTCCCCGGCATGGCGAATCTGCTGACGACGCTGACCACCTCCTCGGCCACATCGGAGGGCGTGCCCGAGGGCACCCACTCCCCCATCATGTACCTGTCGACGGGCGCGTGGAACGTCGTGCCGACCGTGCGGTCTTTCCTCGAGCGCACCGGCTATCCTGCAGGCGGCTTCCTCATGACGGACTTCGGCCCGTCGAACACGGGATGGTTCCGCTCCGGCCCCGAGCACAAGCGCCGCGAGCTGCGCCGCCTGGCCCGCATGTTCCCGCACATGCGCTGGCTCCTGATCGGCGACGACGGGCAGCGCGACCCCGAAATCTACGCGGAGTTCGCCCGCGAGTTCCCCCAGTGCGTCGCGGGCATCGCGATTCGCTCCCTGTCCGAGATCGAACAGTTCATGGCCCACGGCAGCTTCGAGGCCATGGTGCCCGACGCCCTGTGGACCGTCCCCGAGTCCATTCCCGTCTGGTACGGCTCGGACGGTGAGGCGCTCCTGGAGAATATCCGAGGTCGTGGCACGGCCGGGCCGCTCGCCAGCCGCTGACCGGGCGCTGACCGGCCGCTGAGCGGGCAAGCCCGCCGACGTGATGCTGCTTGGGACCCCACGGGCCACTCTCCCATCAATTTCGCACGTAATTCCCTTGCAACTTGTTCAGACATTGAAATCACCTCGTTGGAATAGCAACGTTTTTAGGCGGTCTCAAAAGATGACCGTCGGAAATTACGTGCGACATTTGTCTGGACCGGGCCCCGCCGCCGCCCCCGACACCGCGGCCAGGCCTTCCGGGCCGCCACTCCCTCCAGCACCCTCCAGCCCCTGCGGACCCTCCGGTGCCCTCCGCTCCACGACGGTGGCGGTGGGGTTTTGCACGACACGAAGCCCTCCGACGGCGTGTCGGACCCCCGTGTCGTGCGATTCCCCCCGATTGGCGGTGGCGCGGCCGCGGTTTGCGGTGGTGTGGCGCCCACATCGCAGACCACCTCGGTGAATAATGCTGAAAACGGGCTGCTAGTGGCGAAGTGGTCTGCGTTTTGGGCAGTTCCCGGGGGTATGGGTTGCTCGCGCACATTGTCGGGCGCCTGGCCAGGGTGGTAGCGACCCGACAGCCACATTGTGCGTTCGCACGTTAACCCCGAAACGATACTCATCGACAAACGACATAAAAAGGCCGCCCCGAGGGGCGGCCCTTCCATCTATTGCGTCGTCACAAGTCCTACTTTGATCCGGACATCGGACGGCACTTGGTGGGCTGCTCGATGGGATCCGTGGACTTCAGGACTCGCTGCACGTCTTCGGCGCTCATCACATCGTCGTAGAAGGTTCCCAGCTCGACGGTCACCGTGGAAACCTGCGCGTCGGAGAGACGCACGTGCGCGCCGGGGAAGAAACGCGCCACCGAGTAGGCGTTATCCACCGCGTTCGGACCGGCGGTAATGCGCACTTTGCCGGTGTACTCGACGTCCGAGTTCGCGGGCTCCGCCGTCTGGAATCCAGCGGTTGTCAGCATGTCCGTTGCCTTGGATGCCAGGCCCTGGTGCTGCGTCGTGTTGATGACGGCGACGGACACCTGGCCGGGTGCAACGGGCTTCGCGTTCGCGGTCGGGCAGGGGATATCGCCGGTTTCGGCGTACTTGATCTTCACCGAAAAGTCATTGCCGAAGGGGACGGGGATGATGCCCGTGAACACCAGGGAAGCCACCACCGCGGCCACTAACATCACGACACCGATGATGGCGAACGTCGTGTTTTGACGCTGCTGACGCTCGCGCAGGAATCGCTGGCGCGGGGTGAGGGCAGTGCGGGGCGCGTTCGGAGTACTCACAGTGTCCAGCCTATCGAATGGGAGCGTCCCGAGGCCAGACAACGCCCCGTCAGGCACGTTACATCTCGCCGCCGCACACCCTCAGCGCTACAGTAAGGTCACCCTGAGTCACGGGGCCACCGCGCTACCGCGCCACGTCGCGCGAGGCGCCCCGGCCTCGTCTCCGTCCGACCCGAAAGAGGACCGCAATGAGCTTCCTGGACACCGACCTGCTCGCCCGCATCCACGAGCGCGCCGCCGACGCCGACGCCGCGAACACCTACCCCGAGGCCGACCTCGCCGACCTGCGCGAGGCCGGATACCTGCGCGCCTTCGTCCCCACCGAGTTCGGGGGCGCCGGCCTGAGCCTGACCGAGATCGCCGCCGAGCAGACGGCGCTGGCCAAAGCGGCGCCCGGCACCGCGCTGGGCATCAACATGCACCAGATCATCGTTGGCTTGGGCCGCTACCTGGTCGCGGCAGGCAACGCGCGCGGCGAGCAGATCCTGCGTGACGCCGCCGCCGGCGAGGTTTTCGGCTTCGGGATCTCTGAGCCGGGCAACGACCTCGTCCTCTTCGGCTCGACGACGCAGGCAACCGCGACCGCGGACGGCGGCTACTCCTTCGAGGGCACCAAGATCTTCACGTCCCTGTCCCCCGTGTGGACGCGCCTGCTCATCTTCGGGCGCGCGCAGGCCGAGGAGGGCCCCAAGTCCGTGTTCGGCATCGTCCGCCGCGACGACGACGGCTACTCGATCACAGACGACTGGAACACGCTGGGCATGCGCGCCACCCAGTCCATGACGACACTCCTCCAGGGCGTGACCGTGCCCGAGGAGCGCATCCTGACGATCACGGACCCGGGCCCGAGCGCTGACCCCGTCATCTTCGGCATCTTCTCCCACTTCGAGATCCTCCTGGCGGCCACCTACCAGGGCGTGGGCGAGCGCGCCGTCGAGGTCGCCGCCGAGCACGTGGCGAAGCGCCGCTCGGTGAAGAACCAGACGACCTACTCCAACGACCCCGACATCCGCTGGCGTATCGCCGAGGCCGCCCTCATCATGAACGCGGTCGGCCCGCAGATCCGCGAGCTGGCGCGCGACATCGACGAGGGCGTGGACCGCGGCCGCTCGTGGATGCCGCAGCTGTCCGCCGCGAAGAACGCGGCCGCCGAGGCCACGCTGCGTGCTGTCGAGCAGGCCATGCGCGCGTGCGGCGGCAGCGCCTACTACAACACGCACGAGCTCTCGCGCCTGTACCGCGACGCCCTCGCGGGCCTCTTCCAGCCCTCCGACCAGGAGTCCCTGCACGCCGCGTGGGCAAACCTGATCCTGGGTCCCATCGAGAAGGCGTAGCGCGGGGGCGGGAACGAGGCCGGGGCCGCAGCGCGGCGCCAAGAACGCGCCGCGCGGGGCCAGGCGGCGTCCCACAGGACGGCCGCACCCAGGCCTCGTCGACTCAGACAGAGAAGGCGGGCCCGAGGATTTCCTCGGGCCCGCCTTCCGTGAAGCGCGTGTTATGCGCGTCGCGTCAGTCGTTCCACGTGAACTTTTCGGGGCCGATCTCGCCGGTCGTGCCGATCATCCAGCCGCCGCGCGCCAGCGCGAAGGACTGACCGGTCTGCGTGTTCCAGCAGCTGATGCCGTCCTGCGTGGAGTGGCAGGCGTAGTCGCCCTTCGTCGCGGCCGCGCCGTAGGCGAGGGCGTTGCCGCCGTTCGGCGAAGCGCTCTCACAGGACTGTCCCGCCTTATCCTTCGTGGCGGTCAGGACGCCGACCTTGTTGCCGGTGCAGGAGGCGAAGCCGTCCTCAGCCCAGTCGGACTCGCCTATGCCGCAGCTGACACCGTCAGCGGTGAAGGAGCAGGTGATATTCCCGGACGGCGAGGAGAAGGAGTCGACGGTAATCGCACCGGCGGGGGCCGGGTACTTCACGGGTTCCTCGGTCGTGGCGCTCGCAGAAGGCGTCGGGGTCGACGAGGACGAGGAGGACGACGAGCTCGGGCTCGAACCGGCCGCGGGCCCCTCGTACCCGCGCGTGAACACGTAGATGACGAACGCGAGGAGGACCGCCGCAGTCACGGCGAGGACACCGAGAATGACCGCCATGACGGGGAAGCCACGCTTTTCCTTGACCTCGGCAGCCGGAGCAGCGCTGTGCGGGGCGCTCGGCTGGACCTGGTAGGAGGCGCCCGCACCCGGGTACGCCTGCGGCGTGGGCTGCGTGCGCGCGGGGGCGCCCGACGCGCTGGGGTAGGACGAACCTGCGGATGCGCTCGGGTAGACGGCGGTTGCCTCGGGATCCTGGGCGGCCTTGCCACCCAGGATGGACTGACGCTGCACCTGGGCGACGACCTGCTCGCGCGCACCCACCTTCGGGACGGGCGCGTTCGAGCCGACGACCGCGGAGTAGGGGGTGGTGCGCTCGATCTGCGAGTAGGAGTTCACGCCGCCCTGACCCAGGACGTACATGCCGGACTCGGAGGTGCGGATCGAGGAACCGGCGACGGCGCCCGACACGTCTCCATTCATGACGAGGTAGCCATTGGAGTCGATGTAGCCGTCGTAGTCGTCGCGCGCTTCGAGGGCCGCGTTGACCTGCGGATCGTTGAACTGGTGCAACCAGTCGAGCAGCCCGCGATAGGCGCGCGGGTGGGCGGCCACCACCGGGCGCAGCTCGGGGTAGCGGTACGCCAGCTGGCGCAGCGCTTCAGCGTCGGTCGACGGGTCCTGGGCAGCCGCCGCAGGGTTGTCGAAATGCAGCTCTTCAGCCATCGAAACTCCAGACTTCACGGTCACGAGGTTGTTACACAATACCGCGATCAGGGGTCACAAGTGAAACCTTCACCATATTTTTCCCACCATGCGGCGCTGTCACTTGACACAAGCTCTACGACTCCCCACGGAAGATAAACCTGTCAAAGCCCAGGGTTTCGATGTCCCGCGCGAGGGAGCGAACCTGGTCGTCCCACCCCGGCCTCGTCGCACAGAACCCATCGGGCGTGCCCATGTCGCGAGCCTGCTGGAGCGCGAAGGTCCTCGCCCCCATCTCTCTCGCGCGCGCCGCAACCTCGAAGCCGTCGGAGGGGCCGTCGGGGTAGACGGTCAGGCGCACCTCGTGGTCCACCTCGGGGTGGGCCAGGACGATGCCCAGCGACTCCCACGCCCGCTCCCCGGCACCCGCGCGCCCGGCCACGGCCTCGTAGTTGCCCCGGGTCGCCTTCACGTCGATGCCCACCCAATCGACGAGGCCCGCACCCAGCAGCTCCGCCAGGCGGCGCGGGTAGGGGCCCGCGGTGTGCAGGCCGACGCCGAAGCCGAGCTCGCGCACGCGCGCCATCGCCGCGCCCAGCGCGATCTGACGCGTAGCCTCGCCGCCCGAGAACACGACGCCATCAAGGAGGCCTCGGCGGCGCGCCAGCAGATCCTCGAGCGTGCTCCACGCGACCACGCCCGGGATACGCGGGTCGATAATCGCGCTGTTGTGGCAGTACGGGCACGCCCACGGGCACCCCTGCAGGAACAGGGACGCCGCGAACTTGCCCGGCCAGTCGACGGACGACATCGGGACGAGGCCCGCGATCTGCAGGTCGTCCGGCGTCCACTCGCGATTCGCTCGCCCCCCGACGAGGCCGGGGCCGCCCAGGCTCAGCGTGCCCTCCCGGGGAGCCCCGGCCTCGTCGCAGTGGGGACGGGCGCCCACGTCAGCGGCTCCCCGCGGGAGGGAACGCGCTGACGAGCTCACCGTGCGCGTCCGCGGCGGTCTCGGAGAACATCTGGCGCTCGTGGTACTCGCCCTTCTTGCCGATGTTGAAGGACTGGACCGGGCGGAAGTAGCCCATGACGCGAGTCCACACTTCGCAGGCCTGCGGCTCTGCGTGGGGGTGGGCGGCCGCGCACTTGTCGCAGGTGAAGTGCTCGCCCGCGAGGTAGCCGTGGACCGGGCAGATCGAGAAGGTCGGAGTGATCGTGATGTAGGGGACCTTGAAGGCCGTCAGCGAGCGGCGCACCATCTCCTTGCAGGCCTCGCCCGAGGAGACACGCTCACCCATGTACAGGTGCAGGACCGTGCCGCCCGTGTACTTGCCCTGTAGGACCTCCTGATCCTCGAGGGCCTGGAATGGGTCATCCGTGTACGCGACCGGCAGCTGCGAGGAGTTCGTGTAGTACGGCTCAGCGTCCGTGCCCGCCTGAATGATGTCAGGGAAGCGCTTGCGATCCTCCTTCGCGAAGCGGTACGTCGTGCCCTCCGCAGGGGTCGCCTCCAGGTTGTACATGTGGCCGGTGGCCTCCTGGAGCTGGACCATGCGCTCGCGCACGCGGTCCAGGATGCGCACGCACATGTCGAAGCCGCGCGGGTCTGTCAGGTCGTAGGCGTCGTCGCTGAAGTTGCGCACCATCTCGTTCATGCCGTTGACGCCGATCGTCGAGAAGTGGTTATCGAGCGTGCCCAGGTAGCGCTGCGAGTAGGGGAAGAGGCCGTGATCCATGTGGTACTGGATGGTCTCGCGCTTGATCTCGAGGGACTTCGAGGCCAGGTCAATGAGCTCATCCATGCGCGCGAGGAGGCCCTCCTCGTCACCCTTGTACAGGTAGCCGAGGCGCGCCATATTCAGCGTAACCACACCGATCGAGCCCGTGAGCTCCGCCGACCCAAAGAGGCCGTTGCCGCGCTTGAGGAGCTCGCGCAGGTCCAGCTGCAGGCGGCAGCACATCGAGCGGATCATGTGCGGGTCCAGGTCCGAGTTGATGAAATTCTGGAAGTAGGGCAGGCCATACTTTGCCGTCATGTCGAAGAGGGCGTCGACATTCTCGCCCTCCCAATCAAAGTCGGGCGTGATGTTGTACGTCGGGATCGGGAACGTGAAGACGCGGCCGTCCGCGTCCCCGCCCGTCATGACCTCGATGAACGCGCGGTTAATGAGGTCCATTTCCCGCTGCAGCTCGCCGTAGGTGAAGTCGACGACCTCATCGCCGATGAGAGGATGCTCGTCGGCCAGGTCGTCCGGGCAGGTCCAGTCGAAGGTCAGGTTCGTGAACGGGCACTGGCTGCCCCAGCGCGAGGGCACGTTCAGGTTGTAGATGAGCTCCTGCATGCACTGCACGATCTCCTCGTACTCCATGTCGTCCAGGCGCACGAAGGGGGCCATGTAGGTGTCGAAGGAGGAGAACGCCTGGGCGCCCGCCCACTCGTTCTGGAGGGTGCCGAGGAAGTTGACGATCTGGCCGCAGGCCGACGAGAAATGGCGCGGCGGGGCCGAGGCGATCGCGCCGCCCACGCCGTTGAAGCCCTCCTGGATGAGGCGCTTGAGCGACCAACCCGCGCAGTATCCGGCGAACATGTCGAGGTCGTGAATGTGGTAGTCGCCCTCACGGTGCGGGGCACCGATCTCGGGGGTGTAGACGTGTTCGAGCCAGTAGTTGGCGACGATCTTGCCCGCCGAGTTCAGGATCAGGCCGCCCAGCGAATACCCCTGGTTTGCGTTGGCGTTCACTCGCCAATCGGAGCGATCGAGGTACTCCTCGACGGTTGCAATCGCGTCGACGTCGTAGCGGGGTGCGGTCATTGTTCTGCTCCTGTCTTTTCTGCGTTGCCGCGTGTTTGCGTGTCTGTACTTCTGCAGTGGGTACTTCGGCGTGGGGATCTGTGTGGTTGTGGGACTGTGTGTGCTTGTTGCTGTGTGGTTGTCACTGTGTGGTTATTGGACTGTGTCGCCGTGTCGCGGCGTTGCGTTGCAAAGGCGGCCCGCCGCCGCTTCACCTGCCGCCTCCGGCGGGCGACCGTCCTGCTGTTCGGACGCGTGATCGACACGTCGTGAACACTGCGCCCTTGTGGGGCGCGGTCGTGGCACTGTGGGTGATGGAGGTTTCCTCCGCCCGGTGCGGCCTCCCCTAGATCTAGGGGTACGCGATCACGGATCACTAGATCTAGTGTTGGAGCCGAACGATGACCACAATATCTCGTGTCAATCGTGCGTCAGAAACGCGACGCGCACGGCGGGCCGTTCCCCTCATCACGTGCGCGCTTTTTCAGGATCCATCGGGGACCTACGTCCCGACGCGAGGCTGTGCGAGTCGACCGGACAGCACGCCCCACACCCGCCAACAACACAGCGAGGCCGCGACCGGAGAACCCAGCCACGACCTCGTCGAGACTGTCGAACGAATCAGATGAGGAAGGGCAGCTTCTTCACGAGCCCCAGGCCCTTCCACCACGCGCCCAAGCCGAGCGTGTCACCCGCGCTGGTGAGCGGAATCAGGATGAGAACGAGCGCGTAGACCAGGTGCTCGTTGACGACCGGATTGAGGGAGCCCCACACCCACGGCGCGACGGCCGCGTACATGAAACCCAGCATGACAACGCCCGCGACGGCAGCGAGCCGCGTGCCGATACCCAGCAGGAACGCCAGCCCAATGCCCAGCAGGCCCAGCATGAACAGCCAATCCATCGCGGGCACGGCGAGGGACTCAAAGAAGGAGGCCAGAGGCTTGCCAGTCGTAGCACCCGTCAGGTAGCTTTGCGCGGGTGTGCCACCGTTGATCCACGCGCGCGACGGGCCCGTCGAATAGTGCAGGCCGAATGTCTTATCCACGAACGACCACAAGAAAATAAAGCCGACCGCGATGCGCAGCAGCGCCAGGACGAAGCGCGCAGGCTTGGAGGTGACGACGGCTGATGCGGGACGAGGCATGGCGGCCCTTTCTGGTGATCTGCGGTTGGACGGGGGCGACGGGTGACTATCTGCCGAATCGAAGGCCCAGCTCCCTCGCCTCATTATCCACTGCCCAAACCCCGCAACGCCAGGGGCGGTTCACTGAGCGAGCCCAACTGAAAGATGACAGAAGGTTGATGGGGCCTTCGAGCAAACAACTGCGCCATGCCGGGCCCATTCCGCGAAAAATCTCGCCCAGCACGGCGCCTCCAGCGTCCTTTCCGCGAAAAAACTCGCCCAGCAAGCACAAAAACGCCGAATTTGGGGTGTTTTAAGCGCGCCGGGCGAACTCTTTCGCGCTTTCGCGATGACACAGCGCCGCAGGGCGAACTTTTTCGCACCCACATGAAACCGCCACCACGAAAACCGGGCCGCAAAGGTGACAGCGGTTTCAGCCTGGCAACGCGTTGCACCGAAAAGGCAAGCGATGCACTAGACACAAGACCAATGCACCAGATAGCACAGCATTGCAGTGGCAACGAAGCACTGCAATGCCCCTGAGGAACAAGCACCATCGCGACGACGAGCCCCCTCAATTTCGCACGCAATTCCAACTCAGCCCAACCCCACACCAACGCAGAATCCACAGAATTCCAACGATCAGACTTCAAACCCTGAAACACATCCGAAGGAATTGCACGCGAAACTGCTGGGACAGCACAGACAGCTCCCCCGAAATCTCGCACGTAATTCGATTGGACGAAGTTTCAACAAACTCTGAAAACGCTGCAATTCCAACGATCTGAATTCAATATTTGAAAGAGTCGCAGGGGAATTACGTGCGAAACTACTGAGCGGCGGCGGGGCCTGGCCGGGCTTCGAAACGCGGCACCAAGCCACCGATCAGCGACCAGGCGCCGCCGGTGTGGAGGGTGCCGGAGGGCCCGGAGGGCACGGGCGGGCTTCGAGATCCACCACTCCGAGCGAAGCTCGCGTGTGGCGATCTCGCGGGCGGCCGGGCCCGACGGCGCCCAGAACACCAGCGGCGCCACAACCAACCAGGCAACCCAAGCAACGCAGCCTCAGCCACAGCCTCAGCCGCGTAATTTACTCGCCCGCGAGGCGGTCGACTTCGTGCATGATGAGGCCGCACACGGCGCTCACCCACGCGACAGCTGCGACGCCGAGGACGCGGGATCGCCAGGGCCTCACCTGCAGGAAGTCCACGAAGCCGTACCCAGATCCGGGGGATGCGGCGGACATACTGAAGCCCCACATGGCGGCGCCGGTGGCCAGCAGGGCGATCACGATGAGCCCGAGGCTCGCCCACATCATGACGCGTTGGACTTTCGCTCCGTGCCGGGGCCGTCGCTCGATGGGCGACAGGGCGAGCGCCCACGCCCCCGCGATGAGGACGGCGGTGATGACGTCGGAGGGGCGGTGCCAGCCTTCCATCATGACGGACACGCCCATGAGGGATGTCCACGCCCACCCGATCCACGCCGACGGGCTGCGGAACCATTGGGGTGCGACGACGATGAGGGCGAGCGAGAGGGTGACGGCAACGGTCGTGTGCCCGGAGGGCAGCGAGTTGCCGGCACCCGTCGTGACGCCGAGGTTGGGGCGGGTGAGGATGTAGTCCTTGAGGAGTTGGGTCGTGACGTTCGCACCGACGACGGCTCCGAGGGCGCGCCCGGCGAGGGTAGGTCGGCGTCGCGCGGCGGCGACAAGGGCGACGAAGAGGCCGGCTGCGACCATGACGGGCACGGACACGATGCCCGTGATGAGCGTGGAGAAGGCTTCGTAGCGGCTCGCGGAGCGCATCGTGCCTTCCATGAGGATGGTATCGAGGACCTGCCCGGGCGCGGTTGCGAGGGCCACGTGGCTGATGAGCATCGTGAGCGCCAGACAGGTCGCGACGCCGCCAATGCGTCGGGTCAGCTTGAGCCGGTACCAGGAGTCGGAGGTTAGGCGACGAGGCCGGGGCCCGTCCGCCGCAGGCGTGTCGGCGGGTGCGGGGCTGGGGGTGCGCCCTCGGGCGCCACGCTGGTTCGCGGACGCGCTGTCTTCTCGGGGCGCGCGGCCCGCGGTATCGGCGGGTGCCGACGAGCGCTTGCGGGGGCGCGCAGGGCGCGAGCCTTTGGTGTAGGACTCGTCGACGGTCGGGTCGGAGGGCAGGGCGGCGTTGGGGTCGTCCATGGTGTCCTCCGTTCGTGTCGATGGCGTATTCCGCCTCCACTGTAGTGGAGTGTGGCGCGGGCGTGTGGATTGGTTCGGGTTTGACGCTAGTCCAAGGCGATCGCAGAGGGGAAGGTCGGCACGCGTGCAGGCCCGGGGCTGGCGCCATGCGGAGGAACGCCCGGCGCATCACCCCCGGAAGTTGTCAGACAAGGTGGGCGCGCGCAGGAGAGAGGCCTCGGTTACAGTGGGGGTGTCCGATCCATACGTGTCACGCGGGAGTTGTCAGTGGCTGCATCTTCACCTGTCAGCACCGATCGTATTCGTGATTTGTTGCGTTCTCGCGATGTGCGTTTCGGCGACTATAACGAGGGCGAGCTGGCTTACTTGACGCCGAATGCCGCGTTTTTCTGGAATGCGACGAACCCTCAGATTCTGCAGTTGCGCGCGCAGTGGCGCGGGATTGCGCGCACGCCGGAGCAGTTCGGTGAGCTGGCCCGAGAGGTCGCGGCCTGCAATTCGACGCGCACGGGCCCGAAGGCGTACCTGGCTCCCCTGGAGGACGGCACGCAGTATGGCTTGATCGCTGAGTGCAACATCGTGGTCATGTCGGGGCTCACTCAGACGCAGTTGGATAATTTCTTTGAGACGTCGATGTCGATGATTATGGGTTTTTTCGCGGATCTTGAGGTGACGTTGCCGGGGTTCGTGGATTGGGATTCTCAGGGGCGGGAGGCTTCGCTGTGAACGTTCCGTACGTGGTTCCCGAGGATGAGGTGACCCCCTACCCGGCCGATTTTGAGCGGGTTGTTGAGGCCGTGCGCGAGATGGGCTACGGGCTGGATGTGATCGAAAAGGGTCACGCGGCGGGCGCGATTTTCGACGATGTTCCGTTCCTGGTGTCCTTCGATACGGCGGGGCGTTTCCTGTCGATTCGTGCGCTGTGGGAGTCGGATCTGTCGGCGGAGAGCGCGGAGCCCGCTCTGTTCGCGACCGCGGACAATTGGAATCGCGAGAAGTATTTCCCGACGGTGTACACGTCGACGTCGCCGGAGGGGACGCTGGGCGTGTACGCGGATTTCGTGGTGGACACGGAGGCTGGCCTGTCGGACGTGCAGCTACGTGACGCTATTTCGTCGGGTATTTCGACGGGTATCGCGGCGATGCAGTACGTCAAGGAGTCCGCCTCCGAGGCGCTGGGGTTGGTGAGTCCGGGCGCGGATGAGCGCTGACCGCCCTGCCTCTCCCGACTCGCACGAGGCCGGGGCGGGTTCACGCGAGGGCGCGCACTTGGCTCCGGGCGCGGGGTCGTCGGCGTCGCATCGAGGCGAGGCGGATGATCGGGCGCGACCGAACAGCACTGCCGTGCCGGACCTCGCCTCGTCGCCCTCCCCCGCCGACCTGCTGGCGGTCGTGGAGCGCCTGAGCGCCGGGGATGATCGGCTGCTCGGCCACGTGACGCTGCCGGGGAGGAAGGGGCGGATCGCGGCTTGGCCGCAGTGGGTCAGCCCCGCGGTTGTGGACGCGTGGGCGCGCCGGGGCGTGGAGCGCCCGTGGGTTCATCAGCGCGAGGCATTGGACGCGATCCGGCATGGCCGCGACATCGTGCTCGCGACGGGCACGGGGTCCGGCAAGTCGCTGGCCGCGTGGACGCCGATCCTGTCCGACCTGGTGGAGGCCGAGGATTCGTCGCGTATTTCCGCGATCCACCGCCGCCCGACGGCCCTCTACCTGGCTCCGACGAAGGCTCTGGCGGCGGATCAGCTGACCTCGCTCATGGCGCTGCTCGGCCAGGACGCGACCCCCGCCGACGCGCAGGCAGAAACAGACCCAGCAGGAAGCTCCGGCCTCGTCGATGAGAGGCTGCGCCGCGTGCGCGCAACGACCGTGGACGGGGACACGCCGCGCGAGGCGAAGGAGTGGGCGCGCGCTGGCGCCGACCTGATCCTGTCGAACCCGGATTTCCTGCACTACGTGATGCTGCCGTCGCACCAGCGGTGGTCACGTTTCCTGGCGTCGCTGCGCCTCATCGTCATTGACGAGGCCCACCATTGGCGCGGCGTGACCGGCTCGCACATTGCGCTGGTCGTGCGCCGCCTACTGCGCGTCGCCCACCACCTGGGGGCGGATCCGCGCGTCGTCATGCTGAGCGCGACCGTGCGCGACGCGGCGGCGATCGGGCGCGCACTGACGGGGCGCGACGCGGTCGCCATCACCGAGGACGGCTCACCGGCTGGCGCCCACGAGCTGGTCCTGTGGCAGGGCGCGATCATGGCCGACGAGTCCGAGGTCGACATCTCTTCTTTCTTGGAAGCCCTCGACGCGCCGCCCGGCACGGCCACGCTCACGGTCCCGATCGTGCGGCGCAGCGCCGGGGTCGAGGCCGCCAACCTGGCCGCCGCTTTCGTCGAGGAGGGGGCGCGCCTGCTCGCCTTCGTGCGTTCGCGCGCGGGGGCCGAGGCCGTGGCCGCTCAGGTGCGCGACCGGCTCTCGGCGCGTGGTTCGGCGAACGCGGGGCGGGTGGGTGCGTATCGCGGCGGCTACCTGCCCGAGGAGCGTCGGGCGCTCGAGGAGGCGATCCGCACGGGAGGCGTGAGGGCGCTCGCGACGACGTCGGCGCTCGAGATGGGCCTGGACATCTCGGGGCTGGACGCGACGATCACGGTCGGCTGGCCGGGCACGCGCGCGTCCCTGCGCCAGCAGATCGGGCGCGCGGGTCGCGCGGGCGCGCCGGGCACGTCCGTGCTCATCGCGTCGGACAACCCGCTGGACGCGTACCTGGTGCGCCACCCGGAGCATATTCTCGGCGAGGTCGAGGCCTCCGTCATCGACCCCTCGAACCCATGGGTGCTGGCTCCGCACGTCGCCGCCGCAGCCGCCGAAATACCGATCACGCCGTCCGATATCACCTACTTTGGACCGGAACTGCGAGGCGTCACTGAGCGCCTCGTCGCCGACGGCTACCTCAAACGCCGGCCCGCAGGGTACTTCTGGGACGCCACCAAGCCCGAGCGCCCCAGCGACCTCACCGACCTGCGTGGCGTCGGCGGGGACGTCCAGATCGTCGACTCGGCCACCGGCACCGTCATCGGCACGATCGACCAGGCCTCCGCCGACGCCCACGTCTTCCCCGGCGCCATCTACATCCACCAGGGGCGCACCTTCCACGTCCTCAGCCTCACCTCACTCACCACGCCCACTGAACCCACCGCCCAGGGATGGCCGCGCGCTCTCCTGCCCGAGGCGCCGGGCGGTGCCCAGGGAACCGAGCGCCTCGGGGGTGGGGAGCGGGAGGTGGCCCAGGCCTCGTCGATCATCATCCCGCCCGCGCGGACGGGCGACGCGCGCGTTGCCCTGGTCGAGGAGGTGCGCACTCCCCTGCGCACGCGTTCGGCGACCCACACGAGCGTCGAGGTGTGCGCCATCGAGGAGACGTATGTGTGCGGGGACGGCACGGTCACGTGGCATCACGGGCCGACGAACGTGTCGACGCGGGTCACCGACTACGACCTGCTGCGCCTGCCCGGGCTCGAGTTCATCCGCAACATCGAGCTGTTCCTGCCCACCCACACGCTGCCCACGAAGTCCACGTGGTTCACGCTCACCCCGCCGGCGCTGGCCGCGATGGGGATCGAGGCCGCGGACCTGGCGGGCACACTGCACGCGACCGAGCACGCGATGATCGGAATCCTGCCCCTCGTCGCGACCTGCGACCGCTGGGACCTGGGCGGCCTGTCCACCGAGCTGCACGACGACACGGGCGCACCCACCGTCTTCATTCACGACGCGTTTCGGGGCGGCGCCGGGCACGTGCTCGCCGGCTTTCACAGCGCGCGGGCGTGGGTGGCCGCGACCCTCGAGGCCGTCTCCTCCTGCGACTGCGAGTCCGGGTGCCCACGCTGCGTCCAGTCCCCCAAGTGCGGCAACGGCAACGAACCCCTGTCCAAACAGGGCGCGATCACGCTGCTCACCTATTTACTGGATCGAGCACCCGGGGCGTGATGCATTGCCTTAACATAACTTGTCTTCTTGAACACCTGGTCTTATGCTGATCAGCGTCTCATTTTGTTCCGCAGGACACGTGTTTGGCGGACTCACTACGCAGGAGGTGCGCCATGGCTGACGTCGCTTTCGATTCCAACAAGCACGCCCAAACTCGGCAGGACGTCGAGCACGGGGGGCGGCAATAGCCTCCAGCTCCGAGGCAATCACTCGTCTCTCCTACGGACAATACGAGCGTTTCTGGACCGATGAGGCGGGTCCCCAGGCACTGCGGAACGCGTTTATAGCTTTCCTCGGCGCATACGACAAAATTGCCGCTACCGAGCGCGACACTCTCCGCTCCTTCGGGCACAATGTCGATCAAGCGATCGAAGACTTTGCCGCCGTTGAACAGGCTACGGGGGACGAGCTGAAGGCGCTTCGCGACTCGATGGGCGACCCATCGGCCTACACCTCACCAACACCCACTTCTTCGACGAACCCTTCCTCCTCACCTGCCGGTGGATCAGCACCAAGTACCGATCCCGCAACGACGGCGGGCACCAACGGCGCGCCCACCCAGGACGCACAGACAGACTTCTAGCCCGAGACGCACGATAGGAGACAGACATGGTGAGCAGCCCCATGTACGATCGCCTCATGAAGTTCGTTGAGGGCGTGGAGGAATCCCGCAAACTCAGCGGCTACGACTCCGAACACTCCGCGATTATTGCCGGAATGGGGATGATGAGTGCCAGCGTGGCCCATTTCAAGGAATACCAGGGCTTCGAGGGACAAACGGGCGAGGCCATTGACGGCTGGATCGATCGGACGCAGCAACGTTACAGCAGCGAGCGACAGGGGTACGTGACCGGCACCGAGCACTACGTCGAAGGCCGACGCCTGCTCGTGCACGCCGCCGAGGACGCTAAGCTCCTATCACCAACGCTCCTAGACAAGGCAACCGAAGCAATGCGGGGGCTTGCTCAGGTCGTCATTCCTGTCACGAAGCACATGGGCCCATTCGGAGAGACCATCAACACCATCGCCACGACCGGCGCCGCCTACGTGGACGCGATCGAGGCGCAGGCAAACGCACAGCGCGAGGCTGCGGCCACGGCGATCCTGCAGCGAGTCAACGACGAGGCGCAGAAGCTTGCCGATCAGTTGCAGGCTTATACTCAGCGGGTAGAGGAATTCACCACGGGACTCACGAACGTTGAAATACCTCCCCAGAATGGCCCTTCATCTCCTTCTGTCAGCGATCAGCTGAACCAAGGCAACATGTGGGTATCTCCCCACGAAGCAGGCGTGTACGGAGCCAGCCGCGATGACGACTACGGCCGTTCCGACCTTCGGGGGCAAGGGTCGGGCTTGTACGCGGACGGATACGACGAGGGCGGTCCCATCGATTCCCGCGTCATGTCTTCGAAGCGTATTCCCAACCAATACATCTCCGAAGGAGAGATTGGATCACGCCTGAACCCCGTGACCGATCCGCAGGATCTGATGGATATCGACCTGCTGCACACGCGCGTCAACGGTGACCGTCACGCGAACGGCGTCATTGGCGGTCACACCCCGGCTTCCCCCGTCGATCGCGATCATCCTTTGTGGCGTCTCAACGGTGGCCCTGCCAGCGAATCGTCGACGGCTGGTCGCCTCGGTGGAGCAGGCATGCTCGGCGCAGGGGCGCTGGGTCTTCGCGGCTCCGCTCGCATGGGTTCTGCCACGTCCAGCATGGGGCGAGCCGGTGGAGCGGGAGTCGGAGGCTCAGCTGCTTCAGCTGCCCTGCGCACCGGTTCCTACTCCGGTGCGGGATTCGGCAAGTACACGCCCCCTGCTCCTGCCGGCGCGACGGGGGCTGGTGCCAACGGAACCTCCGGAGTGACGGGGACGTCAGGGGCGTCCAGCGGCGCGAATGGCGCTGGAAGCTCCGCGGCCGGCGGTCGCACCCAGGGAGCCGGCGGCTTCATGGGTGCTGGCGGCGTTGGCGCTGGAGGCAAGAAGGACGAGAAGAAGGCCCAGCGACGCCGCTACACTCCATTCCGCTTTGAGGACGATGAGGACGAGCTGCCCGAGGGCTATGTGAACCCCTTGTCGCAGACCTACGGGTCCGACAAGGACCTTTCGCCCGCACCACGCAAGGACGACGGATGGGATCCCCGCCAATGGTGACACGCAACATCAGCACGGCGCGCCTGCTCGGCGTCGCGGCCTCAACCCTGGTGCTCGCCGCCGGGGCCACCACCCTGCCGTCCGGACCAGCGCAGGCGGCGGACACCATCACTGCTGCCGACCAGCCCTATTTCGCGTACTACCACCTCGACCAGGCGCGCGCGAAGGGCTACACCGGGCAGGGTGTCACAATCGCCATCCTGGACGGCGAGGTCGACACCAGCGCGCCCGAGCTGGCGGGTGCCGACATCACCGACAAGACACCTTGCACCGTCACCTCCAGCGCATCCACCAGGCAGCATGGAACGGATGTCGCATCCGTACTCGTAGCGCATGATTACGGGATTGCTCCCCAGGCAAAACTGCTGACGTATCGCATTCCCCTGACGTCTGCTGGCGACACTTCTGGAAGTGATTGTCGCGGGCAGCTCAGTGTCAGTAAAGACGATATTTCTTCTCTGCTCAACACGGCCATGAACGATGGGGCAATGATTATCAGCCTGTCACTGGCCGGAGCAAGCAACGGCGACTCACTTAAGTGGGCGATGGCCCGAGCTCTTTCACAGGGGGTCATTATCACTGCCGGTGCAGGCAATGATGCCAAAGAACAAACCTTTGAGTCTTTCGGCCATTGGTCTGGAGTTGTCAGCGTCAGCGCTATTGGCACCGATGGTAATCGCCAGGACTACTCCTCGTGGGGAGAAGGAGTAGTCAGCGCTGCGGTAGGTGGACCTATCACCGTAAGAAACCTACAGACACAACAGAACGAACAGGCTTTCGGCACCTCGTTCGCGACCCCCCTCGTCGCTGGTTCTCTTGCACTCGCCCGCCAGAAGTGGCCCCAGGCCACCACGAATCAACTCCTTCAGCTCCTCATTCACACGGGGACCAACCCGGACCACACGTGGAATAAGTACACGGGCTACGGCGGCGTCGCGCCCGGCGCGATGGTGAACACCGATCCCAGCCAGTATCCGGACGAGAATCCTCTCACGAACAAGAGCACGGGTCCAGAACCGACGCCCGAGGAGATCAAGCAGTACACCGACGGTGTGGTCTCTCCCTTTGAGATCGCCTACGACAACTCCTACATATACCGGGGTCTGGACGAGAACAAAATCGGCGACAGCCGAAACCCCTACCCCACTCACCTGGGGACCAGCCCGCGCTACCACGGCAAGTAAGCTAACCTCGGCGCACCGAAGCGCGCCGCACAGACTCGAAGGGGCCGACCCTGAGGCCGACCCCTTCGAGTATCCCATCAACACAGTGCAAGTCTTCCGATGCGCTCCCTTTCTCGGCTCACCCTTGGTGGGTGTCGCCCTTGGCTTGATGACTATTAATGTACGGACCTCACCTGTGGGAACCATTGAACGAAGCTGGCAATTTCCTGAGAGTTTTTCACCGCTCCGGCCCGGCTCGCGCCTTCGCACGCGCAATCGTTGATATTCCAGCGATTCTGATGCTCTGCGCGGCAACGACGAGGCAATCGCTGTCGCGCACTTCGCACAACTCGATCCCTACTCCGTTCTCCGCAGCGACGGAGGAGGCCGCCACGCATGGGCGTTCTCCCACGTCCTCCCAGGGCGCCGTTGCCGATTGTTCGGCGCCCGCTAACGCCGCTAGGTCGGCGACGGCTTGCAGACGCGCCTGCTCGCGGTGCGCGGCGCCCACCCCACCGAGGACCACAGCGAGCGCGAGCGCGAGGACGATCAGGGCTACGGTGTTGACGGTCCCCGATCCGTCCTCCCCGGTGAGTGCACGCGGATCACCCGCGCGCTCGCGATCGGTATCGGGGGCGGCTGCCACCCCCTGTTCGTGGATCACGGCAGGGCCCCCTCGTCGATGGTCGTCACCGAGCAGCGCGCCACGCCCCCAACCCAACCTGCGGCGCCGCGGTAGGGGGCATTCCCGCTGACCGTCACCCACCCGCCGACGCGGGTGACGGCGTAGGATCCCGGCGCGTACGCGGCCGACGCCACCGCCTGCGGATCCCCCTGCCCGATCGAGGCGGCACGCGCCCCCTCGCGCACCGCCTGGCACAGGGATGCCCCCGTCAACCCCGCCTGGGCGACCGCGACGATGACGCCGATGACGGCCGTGACGGCGAGGAATCCGATGGCGTGTTCGACGGTGACGTACCCGTGGTCGCAGCTCTTCATCGGGTGTTCAGCGCCTCCTGGATGATGGACTCCAGGGCGGCGCGCACGGTGTCCGATTTGAGGATCACGATGAGGAGTCCCGCAAATCCCGCGGCCGCGATGGTCCCGATCGCGTACTCCACGGTGGTGGCCCCCTCTTCCGGGTCGGCGGGGTCTGTGGGAGCCTCCCCGCCCCGCCCCACCGTCATGTGATGGACCACGTCCTGCAGGGCGCTCAACGCGCGGATCTGAGCGCGCGTGGCCGCGGAATCGATTCTGTCGATAATCATCATTGATCTGTCCTTTCATCTGCGCGCCTATCGACGCGTGTGTCCAGTGTGCGCGCGCCACCTACCCCGATTCCATGCGGATTCGGACCCCTGTGGATAACTCACGAGCGCCACCAAGCCCTGTGGATAACGCCTATATGTCGAGGCCACCGGTGAGGGTGGCGAGCAGGGGCGCAATCCCGAGCGCGAGGAATGCAGGGAGGAAGCAGGCGCCCAGTGGCCCGACGAGTCGGACGCTGAGTTCTTCGGCGCGGGTTTTCGCGTCGGCCAGGCGGTCCCGGCGTTCCCACGAGGCGCTGCGAGCGAGCATCGTCTCAGGCGCGTTTCCGCTGGTCCAGGACGATTCGAGGGCATCGCGCAGGGGAATGCTCCACTTGGGGGTCTCCTCCCACGCGTCCGCCCAGCTCACCCCGAGCCGCAGGGCATGGGCCGTCCACGCGAGGGATTCTTGCGCGCAGGCAGCGGCCAGGGCGTCGAGGACGCGCGGGATCGCGGCCCCACATGCGAGGCCGGCGGCGACGAGGTCGCACGCCAGGGCGGGGTCCGTGTCCTCGTCGACAGATCGGGCTCGCGCGAGGATCCGGCGGCACGAGGCGATGCCAACCACCCAGGCGGCCGCGCCAAGGAGCGCGCAGATTCTCCCGACGGTCGCTCCCGTGTAGAACTGCCAGGGCGAGGCGCCCAGGGCGAGCGCGCTCACGATTCCGACGAGGGGAAGCGCGGCGAGGACTCGCGCGGACATGAGGGGACCGGCCGAGGCGACGCGGCGCGCTTCCGCGACGGCCTGGGCGTCATCGATACTGTCCCCGATGGCGTCGAGGATGTCGGCCATGGGCGCGCCGAGGCCGTGGCTGAATCGGCAGGCCAGGGCGACGGAGGCGGCGGTGCGACGAGCGGCCGCGTCTGGGGCCCGGGCGCGCAAGGGGAGCTCCCACCGCGGCGGCTCTCGCGCCCATTCGTCGAGAATGGGCGGGTAGGACGCGCTTTCAGGCACGATTCCGCCCGCGCCGATGCGCGCGAGGGAGTCCGACCAGGCTCGCCGCGTCGGCGTTCCCGCGCGCAGCCGCGTCGCCACCTCGGCGACCAGGAGGGAGAGCTCGCGCGCCTGAGGCACGCCGCAGGCGCGCCCTCGATGCCTCCCGCTTTCTCCCCTGCCTAGGCCTCTGCGCAGGCGGCGCATCCACGCGCGTTCGGCAGATTGACGAGAACCGGCAGGGCGCATCCACGCGCGCACAATGCGCCGCTCGTGCACGACGCGCCAGGCGGCCGCGAGCGCACGAGACACCAGCATGAGCGCGCACAGCACGAGCACGCACGCAAGCGCGCGATCGGTCGAGCGCTCCACGACGTCGCCACCGCCACCGAGAACAGCCATCCAACCGGCACCCCACCTCATAGTCCGGCCTTTCGGGCCAGGGACGCCCAGGCCTCGTGAGTGGTCACCTGTCCTGAGGCTGTGGCGCTGAGCGCGACCACGCACTCGAGCGGACCGCGAGCGCGCGTCAGCACCCCGACCTCGGATACCCAGCGGTGCCCGCAGGGGGATCGTCGCATGTGGAGGACGGCGTCGAGGGCGCTGGCGGCCTGGGCGGCGACGGCTTCCTCGGCCATGCCAGCGAGCGCGCCGAGGGCGGAAAGACGCGCGGGCACCTCTCGCGCCCCATTCGCGTGGATGGTCGCCCATCCGCCGTCATGTCCCGTGTTGAGGGCGGTCAGGACGTCGCGCACTTCGGGGCCTCGGCATTCCCCCAGGACGAGGCGGTCGGGGCGCATGCGCATGGCCGCGCGCACGAGGTCGGACAGGGTGACGGCGCCTCGCCCCTCGACGTTTGGCTTGCGTTCGACGAGGTGGACGCAGTGCGGGTGGGCGGGGGTGACCTCGGCGACCTCCTCGATGCACACGATGCGTTCGCTGGAGGGGACGAGGGAGAGGGCAGCGCTCAGGAGGGTCGTTTTGCCGCTGCCGGTGGCGCCGGAGACGAGGACGTTGGCGCGCGAGGCGACGAGCGCTCGCAGGAGCGGGCCGAGCGCGCCGGGCAGGGTCCCGCAGGCTTCGAGGTCCGCGATTCCCAGCCGACGCGTGCCGAGCACGCGCAGGGAGATGAGCGTTCCCGACCCGGAGACGGGTGGCAGGACCGCGTGCAGGCGCACGCCGCCGGGCAGGGTCCCGTCGGCGATGGGGCTGGCGTCGTCGAGGCGCGCCCCGCACGCGCTCGCCAGCCGGATCGCGGCGTGGCGGGCGTCGGCCTCGTCGTGGATGCCGACGTCGACGCACGCGAGTCCGCCTCCCCGCTCGGCCCACGCGTGAGCGCCGTTGATGAGCACGTCGGTGACGCCCGGGTCGTCGAGGAGGCGCGCGAGGGGCGGGTCCATCCCGCGCTGCCGGGCACGCAGGGTCTCGAGGGCGTCGGCGGCCTCGCGCGCGCCGCACCCGGGTCGCGACGTGTCGGCGATCGCCCCGGCGGGCGCGGTGCCCCGGGCGAAGAGTCGCAGGGCGCTACGCACGGGCCACCTCCAGGCGCACAGTCTCGGCGCGGGCGAGGGAACGCCCACACAGGGGCGTCGGCTCGAGGGAGGCAAGGGCCCGGTGCAGAGCACGCAGATCCCGCCCCTGTCGCGTCGGCGCGCGCAGGATCGGGCGCGGCGCACACGCGGACAGCCCCGGGCTACGCCTCCTGCGACCAGTTGACACAAGCGTGATCGCGGGGCACGGCGGAGGATGACAGGCGAGGCTCGCGGCCATCGCTGCGGCACCCTCCAGGTCTGGGCGCGTCACGAGGACGAGAGCGTTCGCGTGAACGGCGGCCGCGCAGCGCGCAGCCCGTTCATCCCATCGTCCCGCGTCCACGATGAGGGGAGCGTGCAGGGACCGGCAGGCGGCGGCGACGCGCGGGTCGTCCGCACTGGCACCGCCGCGCGCGTCCCCGACGAGGGCCCGCACTCCGCTCAGGATGGGCAGGTGATCGCGTAGCGACGGCAGATAGCAGTCCTCCCCCGGGTCGAGGTCCGCCCACCGCACGCCGGGGACGTCGCACTCGGGGGCGCGAGCAAACCCGGGCACAGACCCGGAGGCGTCAACGACGACCGCTCCCCGATCCCGCCCGCGTTCACGATGCCTCGCCCCACGCCACCACCGCCCTCGAACACCGCGCCGACGCCCGCGCTCCCCGGCCAGCAGCCGCACGACGCTCGTCGTGCCCACCCCGCCGCAGATCCCGGCGACCACCCACACCGCGCCGGGCATCGCCCACCGGTGGCAGGCCTCGGCGATGAGGGAGACGAGGAGGGCCGTGTCCCCGGGCAGACTCACCTGTCCCTCTCCCCCGACGCGCACGCAGGGAACGCCGACGGGCACTGGCGCGCCTGTCGAGGCGAGGACCAGCAGCGCGCGGGCCGGGTTCGAGCACACCCGAGCCCCGGCGAGTTCCACCGCGTCGCGGGCGCACTCCAGGTCGGGCGGGGCGAGGCCGACGAGGGCGACGGGCCCCCGATTCTTCGCATCGTGCGTCTCATCATGCATGTCCATGCAGCTACGCTGCGCCTGAGGGACCCCTCCCGTCCACCCGCGCGCGTGCCCCTGTGGACAACGCAGACCCGAAATGTCACCCTGTGCATAGAAGGGGCCCGACGGAGGGCCCTGTGGATTGAGCCAACGCTGGAGTAGACGCATGGTACGCACGGCCTTTTTCGACCTGGATAAGACGATTCTCGACACGTCCTCGAACGTAGCGCTCTCGGGACCGTTCATCGAGGCCGGGCTCATGAGCCGCCGCACCGCGATCACCTCCGTCCTCGTACAGCTGCCCTACCTGCTCACGGGAGCTGACGAATCGCGCATGGAACAGATGGCGCAGGCGCTGGGGCGCATGGGACGCGGATGGAACGCCGCATTCCTCGAGGCCACGGTCGAGGACGCGCTTGAGCGCACGATTCAACCCGTCTGCTACGCGCAGGCTCTCGCGCGCATCGAGCAGCACAAGCGCGCGGGCGACGTCGTCGTCATCGCGTCGGCCTCGGTCGAGCAGGTGGTGCGCCCGATCGCCCGCATGCTGGGGGCGGATGAGGTCCTTGCCTCGCGGGCGGCCGTCGACGAGGACGGGTGCTTCACGGGCGAGATCACGCACTTCAACCAGGCGCAGGGCAAGGCGGACGCCTGCGAGGCCTTGGCTCGCGCGCGCGGATGGGACCTGTCGGAGTGCTCGGCGTACTCGGATTCGGTGTCGGACGCGCCGCTTCTGCGCCTCGTCGGCCACCCCTACGCGGTCAATCCGGACCGCGGCCTGCGCGACATGGCGCAGCGCGAGGGCTGGCCCACGCTCACCTTCACGTCCACGGTGCGCGTGTTGCCGCGCGAGGTCCCAACCCCGGCGAAGGTCGCGCTTCCCTTCATTGCTGGCGTCGCCGTGGGTGTGGCGGCCTGCGCGCTCCTGCGCCGCTGACACGGCGCGCGGATCAGACGGATCGCGCGGATCGAGCAGATTTAGGAGAGTCTGCCCGCCTGCACGTGGCGTGCGACGTCGCGCCCTACCTGGGCCCCGTAGACGATCCCCGCGCAGTAGTGGGTGATCCACCGGGCCAGGCCGGCCTCGTCGGCGCTCACCCACCCGGCGAGCTCCCGCCCCGCGCGCGCGGGATCCAGCGCGTCGTAGGCGCTGGGCACGCACACGCCGGTCAGGTCGACGCCGCGCGTGACGAGGATCCACCGCGCCAGGCCGCTTCCCACGACGGACGAGGCCGGGTCAAAGACGCGCCGGAATCGGAAGTGGGCGGTCAGCGCGGCCGCGACGGCGAGGGCGGGCGCATCGGCGCGCGCATAGGCGAGGGCGGGTGCGAGCAGGGCGGGATCGGTGGGCAGGGCGACGGCGTTCGCCGGTGTGAGGCCCGAGGCCACCAGACTGGAACACGCATCTCGATGCAGCCCGGCGATCAGCGCCGGCAGGGGCGTCGGGGCGACACGCACACCACCCTGGGAACGCGTGTTGAGAGCGGGGAAAAGCGAGGCGAGATTCCACTGCGAGCGCCAAATCCCCAGGGCGAGGGCTGCACCCGGATCGGATGCAGGCCCGCCCTCGTCTCCCATGGACGCGGCGCGCACGTCGTCGACGCTCGTGCGGGCACCCTCGATGATGGACAGGGCGGCGGCCTCGCGGACGGCGGCCTCGGCGCGGGCCTCCTCCCAGCCTCGGCGCAGTCCCTCACTGAAGCGCAGGTCGGCGAGCGCGGCGTGCACCTCGTTCATGGCCGAGGCGACGTCGGGACGGGCGGCGGCCGTGCGCAGCACGGCGGGCGCGGGGTCAACGAGGGCTTCGATACTCACCCCTCTACACTAGGGGCATGACGCTTTTGCAGCATCGAAACTTCTCCGCGCGCCTGCGCTCGGGGCTGTTCGCATTCATTTTCGCGCCGGTTGCCCTGGTGTTCCTGGGTTCGTCGATGGTCGACGTGCAGGCGCTGGCCGCCGTCGGTCAGCCGCTCGCCTCGGTGGAGGGCCTCATCGGCATGGCGCTCGCGTCGCTGCTGCTCGCCCTCATCGCGCTCAACTGCGAGGAGTCGAGCGCGGGCATGGTCGTCACTTTCGTGTGGTCGCTCGTCGTGGGGGTCGCGCAGTTCCTGGGCGTGGCGCGCCTGCCGCTGCTCATGAAGTCGTCGGTGGGCCGCGAAGACATGCTCGCCGGCGTCCTGTGGTGCATGTATCCGGTGTGCCTCTCCCTCATACTCGGCGCGTGTGCGCTGACGATCAAGTCAGTGCGGGTGCGCGCGGGCAAGGACACGCGTATGCCTCTCGCGCGCGTGCACCGTCACGCGTTCGGAACGACGGTCGCGCTCCCGGCCGCGATCGCCGCGGGCGTGCTGATGGTGGGGGCGGCGCCCTCGGATTCGACGAACGTCGCGGCGATGGGCCTGGAGGGAATCCTCGAGGGCCACACCCTCGCTCCGCTGTTGGCCCTCGGTTCGGGCATGGCCTTCGCCGTTTTGGCGGTGAACGCCCGCTGGTCGATCACGGGCACGCAGATCGCGACGTGGGCGATTCTCGTGCTGCCGAGCTACGTGATCTTGCCGGTGTGGGCGTCGCTGACGGGCAACGTGATCGTTCCCGGTTCGTCGATCATCACGAAGTGTTCGCTCGCCGCTCCTCCCCTGGCGGCCCTGGGGATGGCGACGGGCTGCGCGTCGATGGGGGTGCTGTGGGCGCGGATACGCGCGTTGAAGAACCTCGATGCGTCGCAGGCCGCATCGGCGAATGAGGGGCCTGCCGAGGCCTAATGCGCGCAAGCGGTCTGACGGACCGTAATATGTGGGCAGATACAAGGAGGAAGCATGTCCGAAAACGAGTTTGACGTCCAGCGCGACCGCGCCGAGGAGGACCGCGAAAACGTGGTGCTCACCGGCGAGGAGATCGAGCTGCCGGGCGAAGATTCCGACGCGTCGGCGATCATCGGCGAGTCCAGTGAGCCCATCCACACGGGTGAGATCGAGTCGGTCGCAATCGGCGGCCTGACGGGACGCGTTCCGGCTGCTGCCCCACTCAAGCCCACGATCGAGGACAAGATTTCCACGGGCGAGCTGCCCGTCGTTACCGCCCCCGAGGGCGACCTCCCGGTCGTGTCCACCACGGACGAGGCCGAGGCTGCTTCCGAGGAAACGCCTCAGTTGGCGGATGGCGGGCAAGGCGACGCCGACGCTCCCGCCGACGCCGACGCTCCCGCCGAAACGGCGAACGATTCCGAGGGTGCGCACGGCGCCGACGCCGCTGGCGAAACGTCTTCCGAGGACGACGCCGTGGACGCCCCCGCGCAGGAGTCCGAGGACGTCACTGATCGGCAGGAAGCATCGGCCGATGAGACGCCCACCGAGGCGTCCGCAGAGCGCGGCGCTGCGGACGCCGCACCCGAGGCCGACCAGTGGGACGACGAGCCTGCACGCTCTGCGGACAGCGCCCCCGAGACCGAGAACGCTTCCGACGAGGCCGGAATCCCCGAGGAACCGGAACCCACGCGCACGCCCGTGATGACGCCCGCGCAGGCTGCCGCAGCGCTGGGCCTGAACCTGGATGAGGCAGTCAAGAAGGCCGAGGAGCCCGCTGATTCCGAGGAGTCTGCCAAGTCCGCGGAACCCACCGAGGCCGCCGACCCCAACGACGATTCCGCCACCGATTCTGCGGATGGTTCCGCGCACGAATCCACCGACGAGGCCAAGGACGCGGACCAGGCCGGGGAAACCACCTCGGCCGTCGGCGGTGCGGCGGCCGAGCACCCGCTCGCCTCGCGCCGATCGATGATCTTCGGTGACGACGAGGCGACGACCCCGTCGATCCCCGCACTCGCGCCCACTGAGCAGGCCGCCCCGGCCTCGTCGAACAAGACCAACGAGCCTTCCGCCAAGCTCGACCAGCCCGCCGAGGCGCCCGCCCCCTTCACCGAGCCGACGGCGCAGCTGCCGACCCAGGAGGCCCAGGCCTCGTACTCCTTCGCGGACCAGGACGCCGCCGAGGAGGCGCGCCCGCGCCGCCGTTCCCTGCTGGGTGAAGGCAACGAGGACGCCGAGGCCGCGACCCTGGCCGCGATCGCGTCGACCGCCTCCCGCGGCGACAAGTCCGACTCCGGGCGACTGGACGACGAGCTCTTCTCCGCGGCTCCTCAGATCACGGAGATGCCCTCGCGGACGGGCGCGCACTGGCTCTCGTTCCTGCTGTTCCTCATCCTCACGCCGGTCGGCTGGTACCTGGCCGCCGACGCCGGCGCGCGCATGACACTGGCTGACGCCGCGCCCATGTACACGGGTTTCGCCTCGATGCTGGCACTCGGCGAGCTGCTGGGCTCGGTCATCATTGCTGCGATCCTGTTCGTGGTGGCGCGCCGCTCCTCGCTGGGCGCCTGGCTGATGGGCCTGGGCACCCTGATCGTTGGCCTGCCGTGGGTCATGGCCCCCGGTATCACGGCTACGTCGGCGCTGGCCGCACTGACCGTGCTGACCAACACGGGTTCCCTGGGCGCAAACCTGACGCACCACCTGCAGGCCTCCGGCTACTCGGGCCGCTTCGTCCTCATGGGCGTGGCGCTCCTGGGCCTGGCGTACGTGTCGCACTCGGCGCGTCGCAGCGGCCGCGACGATGAGGCCCTGCGCACCTCGATTGAGGCCACGAACCCGGCGGGCGCCTTCTACTCCAAGCGCGCACGCAAGAAGGCAGCAAAGGACGCGGCCCGCAAGTGAAGACTCTGATTCCCGCCAGCGCGATCGAGCTCGAGGGTCCCTGGACTCACCGGCACGTGAGCGCTGGCGGCGCCGCATTCCACGTCGCCGACATGGGCGAGGGCATGGACCACGCGCTCGTCCTTCTCCACGGTTTCCCCGAGCACTGGTGGGCATGGCGCGACGTTCTACCCGCCCTCGCCGAGTCGACGTCGCGCGTGTTCGCCCTTGATTTACGAGGCTTTGGCACCTCCGACCTGACCCGCGGGGACTGCGACCTCACCCAGATGGCGAACGATGTCATCGCCGTCGTGCGCGCCCTCGGCATCGCGTCCTTCTCCGTGGCTGGCATGGGTATCGGGGGCACGGTCGCGTGGATGATCGGCGCGCTCGCACCCCTGGAGCTGCGGTCGGTGGCCGTCCTGTCGGCCCCTCATCCGCTCGGCGTTCAGCCCGTCATTGGCCGCGCGCCGTGGGCGGGTGGACGCGTGCTGCAAGGACGCCTCGCGCTGCCCACGGGACGCGAACGTGCGCTGCGGTCCGGGTCACTCATGACGACCGTCTATCGCGCGTGGGCCTCGCCGGGGAACGTGGATGGCCTCGTCTCCCAGTCAGGAACGTACCGGGCCGCGCTGCGTCGCCCCTTCGCCGCGCACACCGCGCTGCGCGGGCTGACCGCCACCCGCAAGATCTCGCGCGAGGAGCGCCGCATCCTCGCCGAGCCGCTGCGCGTGCCCGTTCTCTCGCTGGTCGGGCGCGATGATGGCGCCTGGTCGACGCTGGATCACGCGGCCGACGCCCAGTTCGTGGATGCGCCGCTCACGCAGATCGTCATTCGCGAGGCCGGCCACTTCCTCCCCGAGGAGTCTCCCCAGGCGGTGGCTAACGCCCTGTCAGAACACGCTTTAGCACACGCCAAATAGCGCATTTTTCATTAGACAGCTCACACACATCGCGAAATGAAACGCGTTTCACCTGATAGATAGGGCATAATGGTGTGATGCGCGGTACCTCCTCGTGAGTGGTATTACGTATGGGAACCACTGCGCAGTCCAAATCGGAACGCCCGAGCAATCGGGCACGAGCGGAAGGAGCTCCGCACAATGATCGGTGACGGAAACTTCATCAGCCAGGTGCCGCTGTTCGGTGGCCTTGATGATGCACAGCAGGTGTCCCTCCAGCAGAAGATGGGTCATACCACCCTGCGTCGCGGAGAGACTCTCTTCGACGAAGGCGATCTCGGTGATCGCCTCTACATCGTGACCGAGGGCAAGGTAAAGCTCGGCCACACCTCCAGCGACGGCCGCGAGTCCCTGCTCGCAGTCCTCGGCCCCGGAGAGATCATCGGTGAGCTCACACTCTTCGATCCGGGCCCGCGCTCGACCACTGCGACCGCCGTGTCCCCGGCATCCCTCCTCTACCTCGAGCACGAGGACCTCATGCACGTGCTCGACACCAACCCCACGCTGGCAAAGCACATGCTGCGCGCCCTCGCACAGCGCCTGCGCCGCACCAACGAGTCCCTCTCGGATCTCGTGTTCTCCGACGTTCCCGGCCGTGTTGCCAAGGCCCTCCTGGACCTTGCGGACCGCTTCGGCACCGCGACCGATAAGGGCGTCCACGTCCCCCACGACCTCACGCAGGAAGAGCTCGCCCAGCTGGTCGGCGCCTCCCGCGAGACCGTCAACAAGTCTCTGGCCGACTTCGTGTCGCGCGGCTGGATCCGTCTGGAAGGTCGTGCTGTGACCCTCCTCGACGTTGATCGCCTGGCGCGTCGCGCTCGCTGACCTCATCACGGATTGGGCCCGGCACCAGTGGTGCCGGGCCCAATCTCTTTGCCCTCAACACAAACGAGGCTGCAGCCCGCGTGCGATGAACGCACACGCCAGCCACAGCCTCGTCGTATTCGATTGTCTGCGCGCGGATACTGCGCGTCAGTTCTGAACGGCTGGAGCTTCCTCAATCGGACGCTTGAGGTAAGCCACCAGGTTCTCGGAGCCCGTGGGGCCGGGGATCACCTGGACGAGTTCCCACCCGTCGGCGCCCCACTGGTCGAGGATTGCTTTCGTCGCGTGCGTGAGCAGCGGAATCGTGGAGTATTCCCATTTAGTCATGCTTCCATCCTACCTGCCATCTGCGGGCGAACAAAGGACAGAACCTTAGGGACGTGAGGACTGCGCAGCTCGCGCGCGAGGGACTCGTCGGAGGTGCGCAGCCACTCCAACCAGTTTTCCGCATGCGGATAGTGGCGCAAGATCGCGCGGCGCTCCCGCTCTGTCAGCCCGCCCCACACGCCGTAGTTGGCTTCGGACTCAAGCGCGTCGGCGAGGCATTCGAGGCGAACCTCGCACTCATAGCAGCGCATACGAACCTGACGCTGAGACGCACCCTGCACGAACAGCACGTCCGGTTCGATGGACGCGCAGAGTGCGCGAGCGACCCAGCTCTGGTCGTCGCCTTGCGTTGACATCGTGGAACTCCACTTCACTGTATTTCGAGCCCTGCCTGTGACCATACACACATACGATTGTGGGTGCAAACGCTGCGACCACGATCAAGGCCGTCAGGCGTGACTCATCAGGCAATTCTCACGCGTCGCCAAACGCCAGATGAGCACGCCGCCACGTAAGCTAGGAATATGTCGCACTCTCACTCTCGCGCTGTCCGACCGGCACAGCTGCTCGCGCTGCTGCTGGCGTTCCTGAGCGTGTCCGCACTCATGGGCGTCGTCGGGGCAGGCATGCTTGTCCCCGTCGCCGGCCCCACCGCGCTCGTCGCGAAGTCGGTTCCGTCCGTCTTCAACGAGCTGCCCGGTGATCTGCAGACGGTGACTCCCGCCGAGGAGTCCCAGCTGCTGGATTCGTCTGGCGCCGTGATCGCGCACTTCTACGACAAGCAGCGCATCGTTGTGCCCAGCGCCAATATCGCCGACGTCATGAAGAAAGCGATCGTGGCGATCGAGGACAAGCGCTTCTACGAGCACAACGGCGTCGACGCCACCGGCATCGCGCGTGCGCTGGTCTCCAACCTGGGTGACAGCGGGCGCCAGGGCGCGTCCACGATCACCCAGCAGTACGTGCGTAACTCGCTAGCCGAACGCGGCTACCTTGAGGGTGACGCTGATCAGGTGAGCGCAGCGACTGAGCAAACCACCGAGCGTAAGCTCCGCGAGATGAAGTACGCGCTGGCGCTGGAAAAGACCCAGTCCAAGGACGAGATCCTCACCGGCTACCTCAACATCGCACCCTTCGGCCCGATCACCTACGGTGTGGAGGCCGCTTCGCAGCGCTACTTCTCCAAGTCGGCCTCGGAGCTGAACTACCTGGAGGCAGCACTCCTCGCGGGCCTCGTCCAGTCCCCCGTCCAGTACGATCCGCTGACCCACCCCGAGGCCGCCCAGGAACGCCGCGACACGGTCCTGGCCACGATGCTCGAGCAGGGTGTCATCACGCAGGAGGAGTACGACCAGGGCGTCGCCACGAGCGTCGAGTCCATGCTCAATCCGACGGTATCCTCCGAGGGTTGCTCCGGCGCTCCGTCCGCGCAGGCCTACTTCTGCGACTACATCCTGTCGCAGTTCCTGGAGGATTCGGCTTTCGGCTCCACGCGCATCGAGCGCGAGCGCCTGCTCAAGACGCAGGGCATCACCATTCGCACCACGCTGGACCCGGCGAAGCAGAGCGCCGCCTACGCGTCCCTCACGAACGCGATTCCCGTCGGGGACGCCTCCGGCCTGAACAACGCGCTCGTCTCCCTGGATCCTCGCACCGGCAAGGTCCTAGCAATGGCCCAGAATACGACGTACGGCATCGAGAGCGGCCAGACGATGGCGAACTACTCGGCCGACGGCAACTTCCAGGTTGGTTCGACCTTCAAGGTATTCACCCTCCTGGAGTGGTTCAAGGAAGGCCACTCGGCGTACGAGACCGTGGGTTCGAACAACACGTTCTACCCCAACGGGTCCTTCAAATGTGACGGCCGACCTATCACCACCGAGGGCTACCAGGTCAACGACCTCGCAGGTAAGACCGGTTCCATGAACGTCGTGCGCGCGACGGGCCAGTCCGTCAACCAGGCCTTCGTCAACATGGCGTCGCGTGTGGACTTCTGTTCCATCTTCCAGACCGCCTATGACATGGGCGTCACGGAGGACGGTGGGGTTCCCTCGCCTTTCCCGGCCAACATCCTTGGTTCCGTGTCGAGCTCCCCACTGCAGATGGCGTCCGTGTTCGCGACGATCGCGAACTCCGGCCAACAGTGCACGCCTCAGTCCATCGAGTCGGTGACCGACCGTAACGAGAACGTCCTCAAGGAGTTCTCGGCGGACTGCAAGGAGGTCATCTCCCCTGATGTCGCGAACAAGACGGCTGCTCTGCTGACGGCGTCGGCCGGCCAGTACTACACGTCGACGCGCCTGGGCGACGGCCGCCCCTTCGCCGCCAAGTCGGGTACCACCGACGGCCACGCGAACACGTGGCTGACGGGCTTCACGCCGTCGCTCGCGACGTCCGCATGGGTGGGTCACGGCGACAACTCCTCGCAGGAAGTGTCCGGCGTTGTCATCAATGGCGTCTACCACTCCGAGATCTTCGGTGAGACCTACGTCGGCCAGAACATCTGGGCTCCCTACATGACGCAGGCGCTGGCGGGCACCCCGGTGGAGGCCGTGTCGAACGCGAACATCGGCGCGTCCACTCCGCAGCGCGGCGCCACCCCGACGCCTGCTCCTTCGCAGTCCCCGGCTCCGTCGCCGTCGCCGAGCCACTGAGATGACGACTGATACGGCAGCGTTGCTTCAGGAGGCCACGGCCTCGTCCACTCGACGAGGCCGTGGCCTCCTGCGCACCGCGGGCGCGCTCGTGGGTGAGCTGGGGCTCGCCGGGTTGGCGGCGGGAGGCGCTGCGCTCGCCTGGGGGTCGGTCGAGCGCACCATGCCGGTGCTGCGGCGCTACGAGGTCCCGGTTCGCGCCCACGTGCCCGAGGTGACGATTCTGCAGATCGCGGACCTGCACCTGTTTGCCGGACAGGAGTTTCTCCTGCGTTTCCTGTCCGACGTAGCCACCTCGGAGCATTTCGACATGGTGGTTGCGACAGGCGACAACTTCGGGTCGACGGAGGCTTTGGACATGGTGATGGACGCGTACCGTCCGTTCCTGTCCTACCCGGGCGCGTTCGTGCTCGGTTCGAATGACTACTATTCGCCGATCCCTAAGCGTTGGAGCCGCTACCTGGCGCGTTCGAAGCCGCATCCGGTACGCGTGGTGCCCGATCTGCCCTTCCTGCCGATGGTGCGTCAGATGCGCCGGGCTGGATGGCTGGACCTGTCGAATGCGTCCGGCACGCTCGAGCTACCCACGGGCATGGTCTCTCTCCTCGGCACGGATGACGCACACATTTACCGTGATCGCTTGGGCGCTCCGGCCTCGTCGTGGGGAGCATCCGATGTCTTGCGCCTCGGGGTGACGCATGCACCGTACACTCGGGTCGTTTCCGCGCTCACCGAGGTGGGTTCCGACCTGATCCTCGCGGGGCACACGCACGGCGGCCAGATCGGCATTCCGGGGTTCGGTGCGATCATCACGAATTGCGACATTTCGCGCCCCTACGCGAAGGGCCTGAAGCGCTGGCAGGCACCGGATGGCTCGACGGCGTGGCTGCACGTGTCGGCGGGCCTGGGGACGTCCCCCTACGCGAAGGTGCGCATCGCGACCCGCCCCGAGGCATCGCTCCTGCACGTGTACCCGGCGTAGCCACATACGTATACGCGGTGTCACCACATACCTATACGCGGCGTCGCGACATATGTATACCCGGCGTCGCGAGGGTATTCGCGTCGCGACGATTCCGCGCAAGACAGCCACCAACCGACCAGTCTAATGCGGCGTGGGACACACTTATGCCGCTTGCTTGATCTCCGTTTGGGAATATCGGCGAGGAAACGCTATACTCGAACGGCACCGGGGTGTGGCGCAGCTTGGTAGCGCGCTTCGTTCGGGACGAAGAGGCCGTGGGTTCAAATCCCGCCACCCCGACCAATTGCATAGCACTCAAACCCACGTCATGAACCCACGTCATGGTCGTCCCATGACGTGGGTTTTTGTATGGAAACCGGGGTGTTTTGGCTCGTTTCGGCCAGTTCTGATCCGTCAAGACGAGCTGAGCGGGCCGTGATGTGAGCTGCCTGAGGGGCGATGAGGTCGGTTGTTCCGACTTCGTCGTCTCTTTCGACTTCGTCGGCAGTGGGTGTGGGCCCTGGTCTTGCGCGCCCCATACCCTCTGCAGACCCTTCATCGTCTGTGACCTCCGTCTCCCCCTGCGACTTTCCAAGGTTGGCGGGCTCGTCCAAGGCTGAGCCCCTCACACCTTCAGTCCCCTCCACCCCCTCCGACTTCCGTCTCTCCACCACCGCTCCCTCTGTGCTCTCCACGTCAGCGGTCGCTCTCCACCTCAGGATGCTGTCGAAGGGTGGGAGGCAGGTGGCGGTGGTGGTGAGCTGGTCAGTGTCTTGGTCTGGCACGAGGTAGACGTGGTCGAAGAAGAGCTGGTTGAGCATCCGTCTGATGTGGTCTGGTGCCTGGTGGTAGGCGGAGGCTGTGTGCTGAGCCAGGTCCAGAGCTTGGGTGATGAGCATCTCTTTGTCAGAGAGGTCGTGCTCTAAGGCCTCGATGTGCTGGGTGGTCCGGTTCAGGCTCTGGGTGATGCGGTGCTGCTCCCGTTTGAGGACATCGAGGGAGATGGCGTCTTCGTAGTGAGCTTGGAGGAGCTTGGATTGCTGGTGCTCGAGCTTGTGGCGGGTGGTGGTGAGCTGACGGAGCTGCTGCTCCGTGTCCTGGACCATGACGGCCAGCTGATGGCACAGCGCCTGCTCCTGGGCTGCCGGGCGTGTCTCGGACTGTGGTTGATTGTGTTGGTCAGGCGGCTTTGTTAC
>ERZ773063.152-NODE-152-length-47481-cov-5.194661_pt1 | contig 47481 bp, 40 predicted proteins | sample MGYA00580625_ERZ773063 | MGnify/ENA primary metagenome ERZ773063 (study PRJEB29015, sample SAMEA2738022) | human oral metagenome | biome: human oral; feature: human-associated habitat; material: dental | place: China | collected 2042 ... | reverse complement strand
GCAAGGCCGGATCACGGATCCGGGAGAGCGCCCCGAATGACGGGGCGCCGGGTACTGAAAATGCGGCAGACGGCCGACGGCACGATTCTAGCATGCCACGAATCGCCTCGCGGACAGGCTCAGTGCCTGTCGTCCTCGGCGGCACCGCGCTCAGGGGCAGCGGCCCTGGAGCGGGCACGCAGCTGGCGACGCGGAGCGGGTGCGGCATCGGTCGCGGCCGGGGCCGCAGGCTGCACGCCACTGCCCAGCACCGGCTGCAGCAGCGGCACCAGGATCGAGAAGAGCTTCGGGTTGCCGGCCAGCATCTGGCCACCATCCAGATAGTTCGCCTCGCCGTCGAAGTCGCCCACCAGACCGCCGGCTTCAGTGACCAGCAGGCTGCCGGCAGCCACGTCCCAGGGCTTGAGCCCCAGTTCGAAGAAGGCGTCGAAGCGGCCGGTGGCCACATAGGCCAGATCCAGCGCGGCCGAGCCCGAGCGGCGCATGATGGCGCCCTTGTCGACCAGCGGACGCAGCACCGTCAGGTAGGCGTCCTCGTCCTGGTGACGACGGAAGGGGAAGCCCGTGCCCAGCAGCGAATCCTCCAGACGGAAGCGCTTGCTGGCGCGGATGCGGCGGTCGTTGAGGAAGGCGCCCCGGCCACGGGTGGCCGTGAACAGCTCGTTGCGGTTGGGATCGAAGATCAGTGCCTGGGTGATCACGCCGCGCTCCATCAGGGCGATGGAGATGCAGTAATGGGGCAGACCATGAATGAAGTTGGTGGTGCCGTCCAGCGGATCGATGATCCAGACGTGCTCCACGTCCTTCAGCGGGGTGTCGGCCGGGGTGGACCTGCCGGGCTTGAAGCCGGATTCCTCCGCTAAGATTGCGTGGTCTGGGTAGGCCGCAAGCAGCGTCTCGATGATGGCGGCTTCGGAAGCACGATCCACCTCGGTGACGAAGTCGTTGCGGTCCTTGCGGGTGATCTGCACCGTTTCGATGTCGACACTGGCGCGGTTGATCAGTCGGCCAGCCTGCCGTGCGGCACGCACGGCGACATTGAGCATCGGATGCATGGTGACTCTTCAGAAGAACAATTCCGGGATTCTACATCAACAAATGACCGAGCGTTCAGAAACTCACCGCAAACTGGATGCATTCAGCCAACACCTGCTGGATGCCTGCCGGTTCGTGCTGGTTTCGCCCAGCCTGTCGGCCAATATCGGATCGGCCGTGCGGGCGCTCACCACCATGGGCATCCCGGACCTGATGGTGGCGGCACCGCGTGACGCCGCGTTCCGTGAAGACGCAGGAGCGCTGGCTCTGGCCGCTGGTGCGGAGGCGCGGCTGGCCCAGGTGGGTAGCCGTCCCAGCTTGGACGCGGCGCTGGCCGACTGCCAGCTGGCCGTCGCGGTCAGTGCCGAAGGGCGGGAATTCGGGCCGCCGCCCGCCTTTCCGGGGCCGCTGTGTGCCGAGGTGCTGGGCATGCTGTCGGCCGGGCAGGTGCAGCGGGTGGCCTTCGTCTTCGGTACCGAGCGTACCGGGCTGGGTACGACCGAGATGGCGCGTTGCCAGCGCTGGCTCACCATTCCGGCCGATGCTGACTACAGTTCGCTGAATCTGGCGCAGGCGGTGCAGATCGTCGCGTTCTCGCTGCGGCAGGCGGTGCTGGAGCGGGAGGCGGCGCGCGCCATGACCCGTGGGGAATCCGCATCAGGTGGAGCGCTGAGCGGAGAGCCGGGCGGAGAGCTGACCGGTGCCCTGGATGGACAGCCGACGGATGTGCGCGGCCGTGGAAATGAGGCAAGTCTGGTGGCGGGCATGCGCCACGACGGCAGCCGGGGCGTCCGACCCAGTGAAAGACTGGCTGATCTGGGGGCTGTGGAAGGGCTGTATCGGCATGCCGAAAGCAGTCTGGCGGCGCTGGGCACGCTCGACCCGGCCCGGCCGCGGCGGCTGATGGCGCGGCTGCGGCATCTGTTTGGCCGCACGGCGCTGACGGCGGCGGAGGTGGATCTGCTGCGCGGCATCTGCCGCGACATCGATCGGCGGAGGAAGGGCGCTCAGTCTGCGGCGACGGGCAGTGCCATGCCTTCGGCGAAGGACATGACATGACCGCGCGGCGGGGTTGAGGTGTTGCCTTCGGTCCAGTCGCTCAATACCCAGCGGGTACGCTGACCCCCCGGATGCGACCAGCGATGCAGGGCGGGGCGATGGGTGTGACCATGCACCAGGACCGGGCAGTCGTGGGCATCCATGGCCGCATCCACGGCATCACGGTTCACGTCGGCCAGCACGGCCGCACCCTGTTGCTGCTGGGCACTCTGCTGACGCAGCGATTGCGCCAGCGCAATGCGCTCGGGCACACTGCGGGCCAGCAGCGCGGCCTGCCAGACCGGCTGGCGGCACTGGGCACGCCATTGCTGGTAGGGCACGTCGTCGGTGCACAGCGGGTCACCATGCGAGAGCAGCACCCGCTGACCACCGATCTCCACCACAGTGGGATCGGGGAGCAGCGTGGCGCCGCAGCGCTGACTGTAGGTAGTGTGCCCGGGCTGGCCGGGCAGCGGTGAATCGATCAGGAAATCCCGATTGCCGTGCATCAGGAAGACCCGGCCGCCCTGGCCGGTGAAGCCGTGCAGCAGTGCTGCCAGCCGCTGTGCGGCCGGCCCCACGGCATCGTCGCCAATCCAGTACTCGAAGAGATCCCCCAGCAGGAAGAGCGTGCTGCCCGATGCCGGCGTGGCCTGCAGGCGTGCGGCCAGCTCGGTCAGGAAGCGCTCGACCAGTGCCGGATGGCGGTCGTCCAGGTGCATGTCCGAGGCGAACAGCACCCGGTCGGGATCGGGCAGGCTGGGCAGGGCAGCGCCGGACACGGCTTACTTGACCCGCTCGACCGATTCGATGATCACCGGCTCACGCGGCACGTCGGCGTGCATGCCGGCGCGGGTGGTCTGCACCTGGGCGATCTTGTCCACGGTCTCCATGCCCTCGATCACCTTGCCGAACACGGCATAGCCGTTGCCGTCCGGCTGCGGGTAGTTCAGGCCGTTGTTGTTGACGGTGTTGATGAAGAACTGGGCGGTGGCGGAGTCAGGCACGCTGGTGCGGGCCATGGCGATGGTGCCGCGGTCGTTCTTCAGGCCGTTGCGCGACTCCAGCGGGATCGGGCTGCGGGTGGGCTTCTGCTGCATCTTCGCGTCGAAACCGCCGCCCTGGATCATGAAGTTGCCGATGACGCGGTGGAAGATCGTGTCCTTGTAGAAGCCGTCGTCGACGTACTTCAGGAAGTTCTCGACGGTCTTGGGGGCCTTTTCCGGGTACAGCTCGATCACCATCTCACCCAGCGAGGTCTTCATCCGCACCTTCGGAGCAGCTTCAGCGGCGGCGCCATCGGACGGACCCGACATCAGCAGGGCGCCGGTGAGCAGGGCCAGAACGGGCGACAGCAGGGAGTGGGGACGGGTGAAACGGATCATGAGGGTGTTGCTCCTGTGAAAAACGGTTTGTCATGAAGGCCGGGTCCGGGCATCAGGCCCGGGGCAGCCGGCGATGTGGACGCCCTGCCGGTCCGGCCGCGGGATCGTGTGGCCCAGCCCGGCGCGGGACGGATCATTCTGTTGGCGAAGACCTGCGGGGTGTCGTGGACTCGCCCGCCGGGGCACGCCTGACGGCCGATTCTGCCGGCCGTGTGACGGAACGGGAAGCCTCGCCCGAAGAACGGTCGGTGGACGGTTCGAGCAGCGTCTCCAGCGCCTTCAGCCGGGTGGCGCGCACGGGGCTGGGGGCCAGCTTCTGGGCATGGCGCCAGCGCTGCGCCGCCAGCTGCAGGTACAGATCGCCCAGGTTCTGGTAGGCCACCGCGTAGTCCGGGACCGAGCGGATGGCGGCTTCCAGGGCATCGCGGGCGCCTTCCAGGTTGCCCTGGGCCGCCCGGACCACGGCCAGGTTGTTGTAGGGCTCGGGCAGCTCGGGAAACTCCTCGATCAGCCCGTTGAACTCGTGCTCGGCATCGGCCATCCGCTTGAGCTGAAAGAGCGCCAGCCCTTTCAGGAAGCGCAGCCGGGCATCACCCGGCGCCTCCTGCAGGGCCGCATTGGCCATGGCCAGCGCCCGGGCCGGATCGCGCCGGTTCAGGGCCGCCTGCGCCTGCCGGCGCTGGTTCTCCAGCTCGGCACGGGCATCGGCGGGCTGGCCTCCGCGATTGATCGGCAGGGGATCGGCCAGGCTCGCATCCGCACTGTCATTGCCTGTACTGCTTGTTGAGGCGCGCGAGGCCTGGGCGGACGCGGCATCCCCCTGGCTGCTGTCCTGCGTGCCGGCCGTCGCTTCGTCGGCCGTTGTCTCGACCAGGGCACCGTGCGAGGACATGATGGCGCTGTCCAGCCGTTCGGTCGATGCGCTGTCGGCAGCGCCAGCCTGGGTGGTGGCCAGAATCAGCGCCGGCAGCAGTGCCATTCGCATCAGGGAGGCGGGCAGGGAGGAAACGGTGGGCATGGGCGACGAACGGATGAGACGGAAGGGGTGCAAAGGACAGGGGCAGGCCAGGGCGCACCGGCATGCACGTGATGTCACGCGCTCTGGAATACCGTTGCAGTGCGGGGTCGATCCACGACTGTCGGTTACACTCTGAGTTTAGTGCGGCATTCTAGAGCGTGCAGCGGGCGGCATGTGCATTTGTCCTTGCAGCCCGGCCGGCGCTTGGGGTGTGCGCCACAGGTGCGGTGGCCACAGGCTTTCCCGGGTCCGTCCCGGACATGAAGCCGCGTGTTCACGGTGCTCTCGTCCGCCGTGCCCGCCCTTTTCATCCCTTTTTCCGTTCCCTACCGTCGACCCTCCATGGCCCGGACGCTCAAGCTCTACAACTCCCTGACCCGTCGCAAGGAAGACTTCCAGCCCCTCGAAGCGGGGCGGGTGGGGCTGTACGTCTGTGGCATGACGGTCTACGACTACTGCCACATCGGCCATGCGCGGATGCTGGTGGCCTTCGACGTGGTGCAGCGCTGGCTGCGTGCGCGTGGCTACCAGGTCACCTACGTGCGCAACATCACCGACATCGACGACAAGATCATCCGTCGTGCTGTCGAGAACGGCGAGACGCTCTCCAGCCTCACTGGCCGCTTCATCGCCGCCATGCACGAGGACGAGGCTGCGCTCGGCATCCAGCGCCCGGACCTGGAACCGCGTGCCACCCAATATGTGCCGCAGATGCTGGATCTGGTGAGCCTGCTGGAAAAGAACGGCTACGCCTACCGCAGTGGCGACGGCGACACGCTCTTCCGGGTCCGACGCTTTGCCGGCTACGGCCGCCTGGGCGGCAAGTCGCTCGATGACCTGCGCGCCGGCGAGCGCGTGGCCGTGGCCGCCGGCAAGGAAGACCCGTTCGACTTCGTGCTCTGGAAGGCTGCCAAGCCCGAGGAGCCGCCCGAGGCCTGCTGGCAGGGGCCGTTCGGAGCGGGGCGCCCGGGCTGGCACCTGGAGTGCTCGGCCATGTCCACCCAGCTGCTGGGCCGGCAGTTCGACATCCACGGCGGCGGGGCCGACCTGCAGTTCCCGCACCACGAGAACGAGATTGCCCAGAGCGATGCTGCCTATTTCCCCGAGGGCGGCAAGAGCTTCGTGCGCTACTGGCTGCACAACGGCTTCGTGCAGGTCGATGGCGAGAAGATGTCCAAGTCGCTGGGCAACTTCTTCACCATCCGTGACGTGCTGAAGAAGTTCGACGGCGAGGTCATCCGCTTCTTCATCGTCCGCTCGCACTACCGCAGCCAGGTCAATTATTCCGATGCCGGGCTTGATGACGCCCGCGAATCGTTGCTGCGTCTCTACAACGCACTCTCGACCGACTGGCCAGCCGCACAGGCTCAGGTCGAGGGCCAGGCCGGGCAGGGCGCAGCAGCATCGGCCGGGGCAGGCCAGACAGCCGCTGCCACCTGCGCCGGGGGTGAGGCCGCCCGGGCTGCCGTGGCCGCCATCGACTGGTCCGAGCCGCGTGCCATGCGCTTTGCCGAGGCGATGGACGATGATTTCAACACCCCGGTGGCTGTCTCGGTGCTGTTCGAGCTGGCTACCGATCTGAACCGCACCCGTGATCCCGCCATCGAGCGTCAGCTGCGCGGCCTGGCCGCCGTGCTGGGGCTGCTGGGGCAGGATCCGGTCGCAGTGCGCCGCAACGGATTGCGCGGCGCAGCAGCTCATGAGGGCGATCTCGACGATAATGCGATCCAGGCATTGGTCGACGCCCGATTGGCTGCCCGCAAGGCTCGGAACTTCGCCGAGGCCGACGCCATCCGCCAGCAGCTGGCCGAGGCCGGCATCACCCTTGAAGACGGTCCCGCCGGCACCACCTGGCGGCGTTGAAGGTCGCACCGACATCTATGAAGACAACCTATCTGGATTTTGAACAACCCGTCGCCGAACTCGAGAGCAAGATCGAGCAGCTGCGCTACGTGCAGGGAGAATCGGCCGTCGATATCGCCGAGGAGATCGACCGGCTGCGCTCGAAGTGCGATTCCAAGCTGAAGGATCTCTACGACAAGCTCACGCCCTGGCAGACGGCCATGGTGGCCCGGCATCCGCAGCGCCCCTACACGCTGGACTACATCCATGCGCTGATGACCGACTTCCACGAGCTGCACGGTGATCGCGCCTTTGCCGACGATCCCGCCATCGTGGGGGGCGTGGCCCGTTTCGATGGCCGCAGCGTTGTCGTCATCGGCCACCAGAAGGGGCGTGACGCCAAGGAGCGCACGCACCGCAACTTCGGCATGCCGCGTCCCGAGGGCTATCGCAAGGCGCTGCGCCTGATGAAGCTGGCCGAGAAGTTCGGCCTGCCCATCATCACCCTCATCGACACCCCGGGCGCCTTCCCCGGCATGGGGGCCGAAGAGCGGGGCCAGTCCGAGGCCATCGGCCGCAACCTGCTGGAAATGGCGGCCCTTGAAGTGCCCATCATCAGCATCGTCATCGGCGAAGGCGGCTCGGGTGGTGCGCTGGCGCTGGGCGTATCCGACATCCTGATGATGCTGCAGTACAGTGTCTACTCCGTCATCTCGCCCGAGGGCTGCGCCGCCATTCTCTGGAAGAGCGCCGACAAGGCCTCCGAGGCGGCCGAGATCATGGGCATCACGGCGCCGCGCCTGAAGGCCTTGGGCCTCATCGACGAGATCATCGACGAGCCGGTCGGCGGTGCCCACCGCGACATGAATGCCATGGTGGCCAAGCTGCGCCCGGCCATTGCCGAGGCCCTGCGCCAGCTCTCCGGCATGCGCCGTGCCGACCTGGTGCGCCAGCGCCAGAGCCGCATTGCCGCCTACGGCAAGTTCAAGGAAGTCACGGCCTGACCCGCCATCGGGCAGACTGCCTGCCATGCCCGGTCGCACCGCGCCCGGGCATGATCCGCCGGATCCACTGACCTGACGATGAGCGACGACACGCCTGTGGATGCCTTGCGCCAGTGCCTGCAGCGTGCAGGCCTGGGGCCCGACGACACCCTGCTGCTGGCCTGTTCGGGCGGGCGTGACTCGCAGGTACTGATGCACGCCGTGGCAGCCCTGCGTCCCGTGGTGCGGGCTGCCGTGGCTCATGTCCACCATGGCCTGCAATCCCGCGCCGATGACTGGCTGGCCTTCTGCGCCGCCGAAGCTTCCTCGCTCGGGCTGCCGTTCCTGTCGCGCCGGCTTCGTGTGTCGGCCGGTTTCGGCACCCTGGGTCTGGAAGCCTGGGCCCGAGCAGGGCGCTATCGTGCCCTGGCCGACATGGCGGCCGAGATTGGCGCCCGGGTGGTGCTGACCGCCCATCACGCCAATGACCAGCTGGAGACCGTCGAGCTACGCCGCCGTCGGGGCAGCGGCCTGCTGGGCCTGGCTGGCATGCGCGAATCCTCTCCCATGCCCCACGCACCCGCCGGGATGCGCGTGCTGCGTCCCTTCCTGGGGCTGTCGCGCCAGCAGCTGGCCGAGTGGGCGCAGGAACGCGGCATCCAGTGGGTGGAAGACCCGTCCAACCAGGACACGCGTCTGGCCCGCAACCGGGTGCGCCGCTTTCTGGACCGGCGTCTGCGTGACGACGCGCTCTCGCTGCCCGATGAGCTGGCCTCCATCGGCCTGCTGCAACAGGCGGCCGATCGTCTGCTGGGCCAGGCCGAGGCCGATGTGGCGGCCTGCACCGTGCATCTGGCGTCACACACTGCAGCAGCCGGCTGGCCCATGCTCTCCCGGTCGGCCATGATGGGTCTGGACAGTGTGCGCCGGGCCGAGGCACTGCGCTGGTGGCTGGGCCGGCTGGGCTGCCGCATGCCGTCGCGCCTCAAGCTCTTCGAGATCGAACGTCAGCTGCTGCTGGCCGCGGCCAGCCAGGCCCTTGTCCGCCACGACGGCATCACCCTGCTGCGCTATCGTGACCGCATCGGCGTCATGCCCGAGGTTCCGCCCATCACACCGCTGCTGCTGCGCTGGAAAGGCGAGACCTTCGTCGATCTGCCCGCAGGTCGGCTCTATATCGAACAGGCCGGGCCCGAGCAGGCCATGCGCACGGCCGCGCCGGATACGGTGGATGCCGACTGGCTCAGTCGCACCGAGATCCTCATCGACCAGGGGCGGGGAGGCGAGCGTCTGCGCCTGTCCCCATCCTCGCCCAGTCGCAGCTGGAAGAAGCTGATGCAGGCGCGCGGCATTCCCGCCTGTCTGCGCGCCTGCCTGCCGGTGATCCGCGCGGACGGCCAGCCCATCCATGCGGCACCGTTCGGGCTGCTGGCCGACATGCCGCCCGATGCCCACGCAGCCTACGCGGCCTACGGCAGTAGCGGCCCCCGCGTGCACCTGTCCTGGCAGCCGGCTGCGGCCTTGCAGCCCTGGCTGTAGAGGGCGAATCTCCGCTGCAGGTGGCTCCCTTCGGCCGTCTCTGCCGTGCAGCTTCCTGTTGCACCGCTTCAGGGCATCGCCGCGTCTGCCCGCAGACGTTTGCACGGAAGCGGGGCAAGATCTGCCCGTGGTTGTCGGTTTTGCCTATGAGACTCGTTTACATCAGAAATAACGGCCTGCACACCCCCGCTGTGCATTTTGGCAACTTATAATCACTGCCCCATAGAGAAGGTCGCACCCGGGGCACGCCAGACGGGACTCACAAGGGTCGTCTGGCGCCTGCACGACGGGGAAACGCCAGCCAGGCGCAGCATCTTCGTTCCTTCACGAATCCCGGAAGCACGGTCCTTGCACCGTCTTCCTCCATCAAGCGGGATCCTCACATCAATGGCGCTCATCGTTCACAAATACGGCGGTACCTCGATGGGGTCGGTCGAACGCATCCAGAACGTGGCCCGGCGGGTTGCCAAATGGCATCGTGCCGGCCACCAGATGGTGGTCGTTCCTTCGGCCATGGCGGGCGAGACCAATCGCCTCATCGACCTGGCCAAGGCCATCCAGGCCGAGCCCGACCGGCGCGAGCTCGACATGCTCGCCTCCACCGGCGAACAGGCTTCCGTGGCCCTGCTGGCCATGGCCCTCAAGAGCCAGGGCGTCGATGCCATCAGCTTCACCGGCTGGCAGGTGCCCATCGTCACCGATGATGCCTACACCAAGGCCCGCATCGAATCCATCGACGACCGTCGCATCCGCGAGAACCTCGCGCAGGGGCGGGTGGTCATCATCACCGGCTTCCAGGGCATCAACCGCGAAGGCCACATCACCACGCTGGGCCGCGGAGGTTCCGACACCTCGGCCGTGGCCGTGGCAGCCGCCATCAAGGCCGATGAATGCCTGATCTACACCGATGTCGACGGCGTCTACACCACCGACCCGCGCATCGTCTCCGAAGCCCGCCGGCTTGATCGCATCACCTTCGAGGAGATGCTCGAGATGGCCAGTCTGGGCAGCAAGGTCCTGCAGACCCGCTCGGTCGAGTTTGCCGGCAAGTACAAGGTCAAGACCCGGGTGCTCTCCAGCCTCACATCGCCCGACATCCCGCTCGACGAGGAAATGAAATCGGGCACGCTGATCACCTTTGAAGAAGAAATGGATGGAACCAACATGGAGCAAGCCGTCATCTCCGGAATCGCCTTCCAGCGCGACGAAGCCAAGATCACCCTGACCAAGGTGCCGGACGTGCCGGGCATTGCTTCCCGCATCCTGGGGCCGGTGGCGGCTGCCAACATCGATGTCGACATGATCGTGCAGAACCAGGCGGTCAACGGCACCACCGACTTTTCCTTCACCGTCAACCAGAACGACTTCAAGCGCACCATGAAGGTGCTGGAAACCGAAGTGGTGCCGGGCCTGGGCGGCGGCGAGGTCAAGGGCGACCCGCTCATCGCCAAGGTCTCCATCGTGGGCCTGGGCATGAAGAGCCATGCCGGCATCGCCGCCCGCATGTTCGAGTGCCTGGCCAAGGAAGGCATCAACATCCGCATGATCTCCACCAGCGAGATCAAGACCTCCGTCGTCATCGAGGACAAGTACCTGGAGCTGGCGGTGCGCGCCCTGCACGCAGCCTTTGGCCTGGAAGGCGAGGCGGTCGAAGAGAAGGTGGTCTGAACGCAACAGCGAAAGGCGTTGTTCAGGCGCGCGGTTTTTTCGCCAAGCGCTTGAAAAATTTCCTTTTCTCTGCCATCATTTCATCTTTACGAAAGTCGCCTGGCGGCTTTCGCTGGAAGTGAAGGGCGCCAGCCACTGGCCGGTGCCCGGAAACCTTCCCCGGAGACGTGACCGAGAGGCCGAAGGTGCTCCCCTGCTAAGGGAGTGTTTGCTCAAAAAGCGAACCGTGGGTTCGAATCCCACCGTCTCCGCCAGATACCAGCCCGGACGGCGTGACTGCCTTCCGGGCTTTTTTGCGTCCGAGCTGGTACGATCCTGAACGCCGTCCACGGCATGCCAGTCCGCCCTGTCCCTGGGCTGGCCATTCGCCCCTCTGCGCTTCCCAGGAACGAGACAACACCATGCCCACCGACATCGAGATCGCTCAGAACGCCCACTTGGAGCGCATCGGCCATATTGCCGCCAGGGCCGGCATCCCCGATGACGCCCTGGAGCCTTACGGCCACTACAAGGCCAAGGTCTCGCTGGACTGGCTCGACAGCCAGCCCGAAAGGAAGGACAGCCGACTGGTGCTGGTCACCGCCATCAGCCCCACGCCGGCCGGCGAAGGCAAGACCACCCTCACGGTTGGTCTGGGTGATGCGCTCAACCGCATCGGCCGAAAGACGATGATCTGCCTGCGCGAACCATCCATGGGGCCAGTCTTCGGTATCAAGGGGGGGGCAGCGGGCGGCGGTCACGCCCAGGTCGTGCCCATGGAGGACATCAACCTCCACTTCACCGGCGACTTCGCTGCCATCGGCCAGGCCCACAACCTGCTGGCGGCCGCCATCGACAACCACATCCACCACGGCAACGAACTGGACATTGATCCCACCCGCATCCACTGGAAGCGGGTGATGGACATGAACGACCGAGCCCTGCGCAGCACCATCGTGGGCCTGGGCGGCCACGTGAACGGGCAGCCGCGCGAGGACGGCTTCGACATCGTGGTGGCCAGCGAGGTCATGGCCATCTTCTGCCTGGCCACGTCGCTGATGGACCTGCGCGAGCGGCTGGGCGAGATCGTCTTCGGCCTGGACCGCCAGGGCCAGCCCCTGCGGGCACGGCAGCTGCAGGTCCACGGCGCCATGGCCGTGCTGCTGCGCGACGCCATCAAGCCCAACCTGGTGCAGACCCTGGAAAACAACCCGGCGTTGCTGCATGGCGGACCCTTTGCCAACATCGCCCACGGCTGCAGCTCGGTCATCGCCACCCGTGCGGGCCTGAAGCTGGCCGACTACGTCGTCACCGAAGCCGGCTTCGGCGCCGACCTGGGCGCCGAGAAGTTCCTCGACATCAAGTGCCGCAAGGCCGGCCTCTGGCCCGATGCCTGCGTCATCGTCGCCACCGTGCGTGCCCTCAAGTACAACGGCGGCGTTCCTGTGAAGGAACTGGGCACCGAGAACCTCGCCGCGCTGGAAAAAGGCATGGCCAACCTTGAACGCCACGTCGACAACATCACCGGCCGCTTCGGCCTGCCCGCCGTGGTGGCCATCAACCGCTTCGATGCAGACACCGAGGCCGAACTCGACCTCATCCGCCGTGCCATGCGGGCCCGTGGCGTGGATGTGGTGCTGGCCGAGCACTGGGCCAAAGGCAGTGCCGGCGCCGAGGCGCTGGCCCACGAAGTGGTGCGGCTGGCCGAGCAGGGCAAGGGCGCATCGGCAGCCCACACGGCTCCGAACCCCCTCTATCCGGACGACATGCCCCTCTGGGACAAGCTCCGGACCATTGCCACCCGCATCTACGGCGCGGCCGACATCAGCGCACCCGCCAAGGTGCGTCGCCAGATCGAGGACTGGCAGGCCCAGGGCTACGGCCATTACCCCGTCTGCGTGGCCAAGACGGCCGCCAGCTTCTCCACCGATCCCACGGTGCTGGGCGCACCCAGTGGCCACGTCGTCAACGTGCGCGAGGTGCGTCTGTCGGCCGGGGCCGGCTTCATCGTCATGATCTGCGGCGACCTGATGACCATGCCCGGCCTGCCCAAGGTTCCCTCCGCCCAGCGCATCGACATCGGTCCGGACGGCAAGGTGGTGGGGCTGTTCTGATCATTCCCCTGCCAGTGCCCGCACCGGGTCCAGTCGGGCCGCCTGGCGCGCCGGCATGAACCCGAAGATCACACCCGTGGCCACGGCACAGCCGAAGGCCATGGCGGCAGCCAGCGGCGAGAAGGCCATCGGGATGCCCAGCGCCTTCAGTCCCAGGCCCATCAGCAATCCCCCGCTCACGCCCGCCGTGCCGCCGATGCCTGTCAGCAGCATGGCTTCCACCAGGAACTGACGCAGGATGTCGGCCTGCCGGGCGCCGGTGGCGATGCGGATGCCGATCTCGCCGGTGCGCTCGCGCACCGTCATCAGCATCACGTTCATCACGCCGATGCCGCCCACCAGCAGCGAGATCGCGGCGATCAATCCCAGCATCAGCGTCAGCGTCCGGTTGGCCTGCGCCAGCTGCTGCACCGCCTGCGCCTGGTTCAGGATGTTGAAGTCCTTGCGGCCATGGCGGGCCGTCAGCGTCTTCACGATGGCGGCCTCGGTCTCGGCGGCATGCCGCATGTCACGGATGACCACGTTGATGCGGCTCAGTTCCATGCTGCCGACCAGCCGCACCGCTGCCGCGCCCACCGGCACGATCACCTGGTTGTTGACATCATCCTCCGGGAAGGGAGCGGGTTTGGGCGCCATCACCCCAATCACCCGGAACGGCACGGTGCCCACCAGAATCTCCTGGCCCACTGCCTGGCCGTGAGCGCCGAACAGTGCCTCGCGCACCCGCTCGCCCAGCAGCACCACCTTGCGCAGATCGTGCTCGTCTTCCGTCTCCAGCAGCGTGCCCTGGCTGACCGGCCAGTTCAGTGCCTGTGCGAAGTGCCGGGTGGTGGCGCTCAGATTGGTGCGCAGCGTCCGGTTGCCATGACGCACGATGATGCCGTTCTGGTCAATGACCGGCGAAGCCTGCTCCACGTTCGGCACCTGCTGCACGGCTGCCACATCGGCCATCGACAGTGGCCGGGCCTGCTGGGTATCGGACAGCCATTCCCGGAAGATGTAGATCGTGCGCAGCCCGAAGGTCTGCATCTCGGCCAGAACCTTCTCCTGCGAGCCCTGGCCCACGGCCAGCATCACGATGACTGACGCCACGCCGATGATGATGCCCAGCAGCGTGAGCCCGGTGCGCAGCCGGTTCAGCCGCATCACCCGCCAGGCCGAGCGCAGGATCTCCGGCAGGTCCGCCAGCAGCGGCAGCCGGCCCCGTCCGCGCAGCGCGGGCAGGTCTTGCGCAGGATGCCCAGCTGGCGCAGGTTCTCCGCCGCGTCCGCGCAGCGGGTGCAGGTCGGACAGGTCGGCAGGGGCTTCTGTCGGTACGTCTGCCGGCACCTCTGCCGGCGCCTCGGCGCACGGCCTGCCGCCTTTGCGTACCGGCGCATCGGCATGCCGGACCGGCAGGCTGTCGTCGGCCACGGACCGGTCGGTTGCCGGCAGCGGACGCACCTTCCCGTCGACGGGCGCCGTCACATCCCCCACGATCCGACCGTCAGCCATCGAGACGATGCGTCGCGCCCGGGCTGCCACGGTTGGATCGTGGGTGATCAGGATCAGCGTGTGACCGGCAGCTGCCAGCTCGTCCAGCTGCTGCATCACCTGCTCGCCGCTCGTCGAATCCAGCGCTCCGGTCGGCTCGTCGGCCAGAATCACTCGCCCTCCGTTGACCAGTGCCCGCGCAATCGACACCCGCTGCTGCTGGCCGCCCGAGAGCTGGTGGGGCAGGTACTGCAAACGCTCCGCCAGGCCCAGTCGCGAGAGCAGGGCGGCTGCACGCTCGTGCCGGGCCTGTTCGCTCACGCCCGCATAGCGGGCCGGCATCGCCACATTGTCCAGTGCCGAGGACGTGCCGATCAGGTGGTAGCCCTGGAAGACGAAGCCGAACACCTCGCGCCGCAGTGCGGCCAGCGCATCGTCGTCCAGCCCCGAGACCGCCTCGCCCTGGAACAGGTATTCGCCGCTGCTGGGCCGGTCCAGGCAGCCCAGGATGTTCATCAGCGTCGTCTTGCCCGAGCCCGATGCCCCGACGATGGCCACGTACTCGCCCGCGCGGATCCGTAGGTCGATGCCGTGCAGGATCTCCACCTCCGGCACCCCGTCATGCCCCCCGAAACGCTTGCGCACCTCACGCAGCTCGATCAGCACCGGTGCCGCCATGGCCGCCTCCCTTCCCAGATCCCGCCCTTCATGTCCTGCCTCCCACGCACCGGAGCATCCGGGACTGCCTCGCCCCTTTCCCATGTCTGCCATGTCCCGCCTTCGTGGCTCGTGCCGTGTCCCGGTATCCTGGCCGCCTGCTCAGACGCCTGGCATGACCATGCCAGGGCCGGGGTCGATGACGATGCCTGACGCGTCGGGGGATGCTTCGGTTGCGACGTTCAGCAGGACCTCATCCCCCTCGTCCAGCCCTTCCAGCACCTCGCCCAGCACCAGATCGGTCACGCCGATGCGTACCGTGCGCTGCAGGGCGCTGCCGTCGGCAAGGCGCAGTCGGGCGCGGTAGGTGCCCGGTGGGGCATCCGGCTGTCGTTCCAGCGCCGCCATCGGCACCGCCAGCACGCCCGGCGCCGAACGCGCCACGAAGGACACCTGAGCCGTCATCTGTGGTCGCAGAACCCCGTCGGCGTTGTCCACGTCGAAGAGGGCCGTGTAGTTGACCACCGTGGGGGTCGTGGCCGATGCACTGCTGTCCTGGCCGCCATCACCCTGGCTGCCGCCGGCTGGCAGATCCGGCGCTGGCAGCACCTGTCGCACCTTGCCGTGCCAGCGCCGGGGCGCCTCCTCGTGACCCAGCCGCGCCACCAGTGGGCTGAACCACACCGGCATCCCCGCCGTCACGCCCTGCACGTCGGCCTCGGACACCCGGGTGCGGACCGTCATGGTCGCCAGGTCGGCGATGCGCATCATCCGGGGCGTCTGGTAGGTGGCATTCAGCGTCTGGCCTTCGCGAGCCTCCAGCGCGATGACCGTACCGTCCATCGGTGCATAAATGCGCGTGTACGAAAGCCGGGTCTCCTCGGCGCGCAGCGTGGCACGCGTTTCCTGCATCTTCGCCTGAAGGCTGGCGATGCGGGCCTGTGCCATCTCCAGCGCCGCCTCCGCATTCTCCAGGTCCTCGCGGGTGGCCGCATCCTGCTTCAGCAGGCGCCGTCGCCGCTTGAGCTGCTGGCTGGCCAGCCGCATCTGGACACGTTGCTCCACCTCTTGCGCCTGAAGCGACGCCAGCGACGCGCGGGCGCCCTCCACCACGGCCTGCTGCACGTCCGGATCGATCTCCAGAAGCAGCTGGCCGCGCTTCACATCGTCACCCACCTGCACATGGATGCGCTTGACCTGACCCGACACCTGCGCGCCCACGTCCACATAACGGCGCGGTTCCACCGTGCCCGTGGCTGTGATCAGCAGCTGGATGTCCGCCCGGGTCACCCGGGCCGTGGGCGGCGTCACCGTCGGCGGACGCCACCACCACCAGCCACCTGCGGCCAGCAGGAGCAGTACCGTGACCATCGCCAGCCAGCGACGCCATGAACGGAATTGCCCGGCCGTGCCGGCGCGGGTCTTGTGGGGAGCGCTCATGCAGGAAAGAAGAAAGCGGCCTATGCGAGGCCAAACATGTCCGACGATGAACCATCGGTCCGCGAATTCTTCTCACTCAACGCGCATGGCAGCCGCCATGTTGACACGAATCAACGGTGCTCCTGACGGTCTGCCATGCCATGCCGCCGGCATGCCTCCAGGGCCAGCGCAGCGCAAGATCCGCAGGGCGGTGAACCCACCCTGGTGACACCTTCGCGTCCCTGCCTGCGCCTCCGGCCGGACGCCGGCGGGTGTGCCCCCGTGATCGTTCAGACCTCAGACCGGGTGGCGGAAGCGCTCGATCTCCTCGGTCTCGATCGTGGGCGTCGGCCCGATGTGGGTCGCCACCATGGCGCCCAGTGCACAGGCAAAGTCCAGCGCCTCGTCCGGCGAGGCGCCGTTGAGCAGCTTGTAGATCAGACCGGCCAGGAAGCTGTCGCCCGAGCCCACAGTATCGGCCACCTCCACCCGGAAGCCCGTGTGGAAGTGCATCTCGTCGTCGGCAAAATACAGCGCACCGTGCGGCCCCAGCGTCACGCACATCCGCTCCAGACCCGCCAGCCGCGCCAGGAAGCGCACGTTCTGGTCGATCGAGCGGTGCTTCGAGCCGAAGGCCACCGCCAGCTCGTACAGCTCGTCGTCGTTGAGCTTGGCCATGTCCGCCCGCTTCATCAGGCTGAGTACCCGCTCGTGCGTATAGTGCGGCTCGCGCAGGTTCACGTCGAACACCTTGAACGTGTCCGTGCCTGCCGTGCGGTCCAGGATCGTCTCCAGCGTCTGGCGTGTCACCGGATCCCGCGTGCACAGGCTGCCGAACACGAAGGCATCCGACTCGGCCACCCGCGCCAGCGCCTCGTCCTGAAGCGTGATCCGGTCCCAGGCGCATGGGTACACGATGTCATAAGTAGCCACACCGCACTTGTTGATGGCCACTTCCACCAGACTGGTGGGCTGGTCCGGGCAGGTCTGCAGCAGCGCCGTCGAGACATCCTTCTCCTTAATCTGCCGCTGGATCTCGTCACCGTCCGCGTCAGCTCCGCGACTACTGATGATGGCGCAGTCGGCACCCAGGGCCCGCAGGCGAACCAGGACATTGAGCGGTGCGCCACCCAGCTTCTTGCCGCTGGGCAGGTTGTCCCACAGTACTTCGCCAAAGCTGGTGATCTTCATGATGTCCCTTTCTGGTGTCGTGGAGGAGAAGCTGCCATGCCATTGAATCTACCCCAATTCACGTTTCATCACGCGACAAACCCCACTTCGCGGGCGGCGGCCCGGGCGGCCTGGGGCACAGGCGCTTGAGAAGCTGTGCTGTCCTGCAGGCCAGGAGGCCGAGGCCCCTGACACCCCACATATTCATTTCCCGCATATCCATATCCATCTCCCGATGAAGTCAGGTGCCAGAATCGCGGCCATTGCAGTCCTGAACAACTGAACGAAACTCCGGGAGAAAGACATGACCGAAACCGTCAAGACCTACCTGCGCCCCATCGACCGCGACGGCCTGCTGGCCTTTGCCGAGAAGGGCCGCAACAACCCCAACGCCCGTGGCACCAACAAGGTCCACACCGTCATGGAAGGCCAGTACCGCTCGCTCAGCTATGTGGGTGACCACGCCGCCGTGGTGGTGGACGAGCCGCTGCACCTGTTCGGCCAGAACACTGCGCCCGCCCCGGGCGAGATCGTGCTGTCCGCCCTGGGGGGCTGCCTGGGCGTGGGCATCACGGCCGTGGCCACGCTGCGCCAGGTCAAGCTCAGCAAGCTGGAGCTCTTCCTCGAAGGCGACATCGGCAACCCGGCGGCCTGGGGCGCGGGCGGTGCCGAGAAGCAGCCGGCCGAAATGGGCTTCCAGGAAGTGCGCGTGAAGGTGGTCATCGAGGGCGACGCCACCCGCGAAGAGCTCAATGACATCGTCCAGCACGCCAACTTCTACTCGCCGGTGGCCAACACCATCCGCAACCCGGTGCCCTTCAGCATCGAACTGGCCTGATCGGCTGCTGCCTCCGTCCGTCTCGTCGAGTCGAACGGTCGGAAAGGCCCCGGATCCTGAGCGCTCCGGGCGCCGATGCAGCTCCGCCGTGGCGTGACGAATGCCGTCACGCCATCGGCCCTTTCGCAGTCCTTTTGCCCAGGCGCTGCCGTCCGCAGGCTGCGCCGTCTCTTTCTGGGAGTCCCCATGTCCGCTGCTGTCCTGGATCAGGAAACCGTCGAACACCTTTCATCGCTGGCCGAGGAAATCGACCGTCCCGATGATGCCGAGATGCTGGAGGCCGTGCGGGAAATCGCACAGGGTCCGCTGGCTGCCATCGTCGATGACATCGACCGGGGGCTGTATCCGAAGGAGATCATGCAGCAGCTGGGCGAAGCCGGGGCTTTCCGGGCCCAGCTGGCCGGCCTGCCGGGCGGTGCCAGCTATGCCGGTGCCATCCAGGCCATTGCCGAGGTCTCGAAGGTCTGTGGCTCCACCGGCTTTTTGATGTGGTGCCAGATTGCCTGCGCGCTGTACCTGGAGCGCTCGCCCCATGTGGAGGCCCTGCAGGACACGCTGCTGGAGCTTGTGACCGGCGAGGCCATGGGGGGCACCGGGCTCTCCAACGCCATGAAGAGCATCACCGGCATCGAGGAGAACCGGCTGAAGGCACGGCCCGACGGCGACGACTTCATCGTCGACGGCATGCTGCCCTGGGTGAGCAATCTGGGACCGGATCACCATTTCTGCGCCATGGCCGAAGTCCAGACCGATGACGGCCCGCGTGAACTGATGTTCCTGGCCAACTGCCAGGACGACGGCATCTCGCTGTCGCCGTGCCCCACCTTTTCGGGCATGGAAGGCACGGCCACGCTGGGACTGGGCTTCTCGGGCCACCGCGTGCCGGCACGCAACATCGTTGCCTGCCCGGCGCGTCCCTATGTCGCCGGCATCCGGGCCGCCTTCGTGCTTCTGCAATGCGGCATCGGCTGGGGCGTCATCCAGGGGGCCATCGACTCCATGCGTGAAGTCGAGGCCTCACTGGGCCACGTCAACCGCTTCCTCGACGATCAGCCCGATGCCCTGCAGGCCGAACTGGACGCCATCGTGGCCCGCGTGCAGAAGCTGGCCGCCACGCCGTTCGAGACCAGCAATGCGTTCTTCATCGAGGTGCTGAAGGTGCGTGGCGAGGCCGCCGAACTGTCGCTGCGTGCTGCCCAGGCTGCGCTGCTGCACCAGGGTGCGCGCGGCTACCTGATGAAGTCGGCACCGCAACGCCGCGTGCGCGAATCGCACTTCGTCGCCATCGTCACGCCCGCCATCAAGCACATCCGCAAGGAAATCGCGCGACTGCAGGCGCTGGGCTGAAACGGCCCCTGATCCAGAAGACATTCCCTCGTTCCGCTTTCCCTGGAATGAGATCAGATGGCGGCCGGGGGAAGCAGGAATAGGGGCCTGCCCCCTGATGGCACGTCGACCGAGTTGACCGTGACGGGGGAGCATTCGTGGGTTGCTCTTGTCGGGCCAGACTTAGTCAAGTAGACTTGACCAACGCAGAGCCGACAAGGACCCACGATGATGCAGGTCAACGTTCACGAAGCCAAGACGCATCTGTCCCGTTTGCTGGAGGATGTCGGCAAGGGAGATGTCGTCATCATTGCCAAGGCTGGCAAGCCCATGGCAAAGCTCGTGCCGTACGATGGGGAAGACGTCACGCCCCGGAGAATCGGCTTCATGCCGGACTTGTCCGAGATCCCGGAAGACTTCGACGACATGATGGCAGACGAGATCGCCGAGATGTTCTCGTCTGACAGACCATGAAGTACCTGCTTGACACCCATCTTCTCCTGTGGAGTGCACGCGACTCCGGGAAGTTGAGCCCGACAGCCAGAAGCATCATAGAAGATACCCGCAACGAGCTCCATTTCAGTGCGGTGAGCATCTGGGAGATCGCCATCAAGGCCTCGATGCAGAAGCCAGGCTTTCGTGTCGATCCGTTGCTGTTCAGGACATTGCTGCTCCGGAACGGATACAGGGAGCTGGAGGTCAATGGCAGGCATGCTGCTGCCGTGGTCAGTCTGCCCTGGCTGCACCGGGACCCGTTCGACCGGATGCTGGTGGCTCAGTCTCAGGTCGAAGGCATGACCCTGCTCAGTGCCGACGGGAAGGTGGCTGCTTATGGGGCTTCGATACTGAGTGTCTGAATCAGGCAGCTCAGGCCGCCCTGGATGAAGGCTCACCCAGTGACACACACGCGCTGCGCACGGCGGCAATGACGCGCAGTACCTGCCGGTCCGAGATCGTCGGATCCATCGGCAGGCTCAGCACCTCGCGGGCCAGCTGTTCGGCCCGCGGGAAGGACTGCTGGCTGACCGGCTGCCCCTGATATGCACCCTGGTGGTGCACCGGCGTGGGGTAGTGGATCAGCGTCTGGATGCCATGCTCGGCCAGCAGCGCCGCCAGCTGGTCACGCTGCGGATGCCGCACCACGAACAGGTGCCAGGCCGAACGCGTGGTCTCGTTGTCAGCGGGGGGCAGCATCAGTCCCGGCAGCCCCTGCAGGCCCAGCCGATACGTGGTGGCAATGTCCGCGCGGCGGCGGTTGTCACGATCCAGCGTCTGCAGCTTCTCGCGCAGGAAGGCTGCCTGCAGCTCGTCCATGCGGGAATTGAAGCCCGCCAGCTCGTGGACATACTTCCGTTCCGACCCGTAGTTGCGCAGCATGCGCACCCGCCGGGCCAGCGCATCGTCGTTGGTCGTCACCGCTCCGGCGTCGCCCAGCGCACCCAGGTTCTTGCCCGGGTAGAAACTGAAGCCGGCGGCATGTCCCAGGCTGCCGCAGCGCTTCCCATGATGGGTGGCGCCGTGTGCCTGTGCTGCGTCTTCCAGCACCGGCAGGCCGTGCCGTTCGGCAATGGCCATGATCGGATCCATGTCCACGGGGCGGCCGTACAGATGCACCACCGCAATGGCCCGGGTGCGGGGCGTGATGGCCGCAGCCAGCGCATCCGGATCCAGACCGGTGTCGTCCGAAGTCGGCTCCACCGGCACCGGCGTGGCCCCCGTGTAGGTCACGGCCAGCCAGGTGGCAATGTAGGTGTGACTGGGCACGATCACTTCATCACCCGCACCAATGCCCCAGCCCCGCAGCGCCAGCTGCAGGGCATCCAGCCCATTGCCCACCGAGATGCAGTGCTTCACGCCGCAGTAGGCCGCAAAGGCTGCCTCGAAGGCCGCGGTCTCTTCGCCCAGCAGCACCCAGCCGCTGTCCATCACCCGCTCGAAGGCTTCTCGGAAGGCCAGGCGATGACGCTCGTTGATGGCCTTCAGGTTCAGGAAGGGGATGGGGGCGGGCATGTCCATGGTGTGTTGGAGAAGTGAATCGGAGGACAGGCGGGGAATCCTGGTTCAGCCGCGTCACGGTACGGCTGGAGGCTGTGGCAGGAATGGGAATTCAGAGGACCGACTACTCGCTCAGCAATGCGACCTGACGCTGACTTCCTGATTCTTCGGAATTCAGGCTGGCGGCTTCATGCTGTCGTGACCCACCGATGCTTGCGTTCAGTTCCTGCTGCCATTCATCGCGCCACTCGGCTTCACGTCGCAGGAACTCGCGCTTAAAGTCGTCGTAACGCCGCATGTAGTCGCTCTCGTCATAGATGTCGGAGGCCATCACCATGCACACGGCATCACTGGAAAAGTTGTCCAGGTCGTGCCAGATCATCGGCGGTATGTACAGCGCCTGATGGGGGCTGTTCAGGTGCCAGCGCATTCTCTGACGACCATCGTCCATCACCATGTCGAAGCTGCCGTTGATGGCAATGATGTACTGGTGCAGGGAATAGTGCGCATGCCCGCCTCGTGTCGTGCCGCCGGGAACGTTGTACAGGTAGTAGATGCGACGAATGTCGAACGGGATGTGCTGCCCGCTTTCCACGAACGTCAGGTCACCACGATGGTCATGGATGCGGGGCAGAGGCAGCGTCACGCAATCGGCAAGTGTGGTCATGACTGTTCTTTGGGCAAGTGGGACTTCAGGCAGTGCTCCTGGGCGATCGGGCCGGCTGGAGCATTCAGGCTGCTGTCAATGATCTTGCCGCAGTCCGTCGAGTGGTTGTGTCCCCGGAGACGGGCGGCATTCTGATGAGACGGGTGGCTGCACGCAGCAGCCAGCCAGCAACAAGGGGTCAGTCGTCCCGAAGCTTCAGCGGATGTTGAGCACCAGCTCCTCATCGATGCTGCTCTTGTGCTCTGGAGAGGCAGGAACCGCTTGCGCGTCCTTCGTGCTGCCACCATGGGCAGCCGGCGGCGCATGATGGTGCTGCGCACGGTGCCGGGTGTGAACCTCCAGCATGAAGTCGCTGTAGTTCCGGATGTAGTCGGCCTCGTCGTAGACTTCGGATGCCAGCACCATGCACACGCTGCCCGACGAGAAGTTGTCCAGCTCGCGCCAGGTCATGGGCGGGATGTAGAGCCCCTCGTAGGACCGGTTCAGGTGGTAGCGCTTGCGATCGAAACCGTCATCCAGCACGATGTCGAAGCTGCCCGACATGGCAATGACGAACTGGTGCAGCGCCAGATGGGCATGCCCGCCCCGTTCGGAGCCGCCCGGCACGTCGTACAGGTAGTACACGCGGCGGATGTCGAACGGAATCTGACGGCCGCCTTCCACGAAGGTCAGGTTGCCGCGCGGATCATGGACCTTGGGCAGTTGCAGGGTCACGCAATCGACCAGCATGATGTCTGTCTCGAAGTTTGCAGATATTTCGCGCCGAAGCCTGAGGCACCAACACGAGGATGGTGCCTGGGCAACGGCGCGATCTTCAGGAGGTCTGGATCGTCATCCGGCACTGGCCGTCAGGATGCCAGCGCCGGCTCGATGGCTTCTGCCCGGACGTCGTCCTTGCGGTCCACACGATGCGCCATCTGCAGGCCCTGGATGATCTGGTCCGACAGGCCGAAGGCGAAGGGGCCGGCCGAGGCGCCCATCGGCTCGATGCCGGGCAGCGCACGCAGCATCTGCTCGCGGGCTTCCAGGAAGGTTTCCACGGCAGCCGGCGTGGGCAGCGGCAGGGCGCCGTCGAAGCGCTTGAGCTCGAAGCCGATTGGGCGGATGGAAGAAGTGGTCACGCCGATCACGGACAGGTCGCGCAGCATGGCCTGCATGACGGCACTTTCGTCGTTCAGATCGATGCCGACGTGGTGTGCGGCAAAGCGATGCGGGTTGGCCTCCACCACCAGACGCATGGTGCCCTCATCGGTGGGCGTGCCGCAGGCGGTGGCATTGGTGATGCGATAGATGCCGGTGTCGTTGGCCACGGCGTGCAGCACGCTCACCACCTGATGAACCTGGGATTCCGCCAGCTTGAAGAAGCCGAGCATCAGCGGCAGGCGCTCCGGATTCTCGGCAGGAGCCGTCATGCCGGCAACGGCCATGCCCCGGTTCGGCGTCATGGCCCAGCCCAGGCGCTGTGCGTGAATCTCGCCGTGCTTGGCGGTGGTGATGACGAAATGATCGGCCGTACGCCGAACCTGCTGGATCGGGTCCTCCACCAGGGTGATGAGCGGATGATTGCGCACCATCTGGGCCAGGTTCTGGCAGATGGCGGCAATGGAGCCATGCGACGGATAGTTGAAGACCGTGGCAGGCATGCCCGGAACGCGGCCATGGTTGCTCAGCGTGGACAGCAGCGTCTGCGGCCAGTACATCGGCAGCCAGGGCAGACGGTGATACAGCGCGGCCAGATGGCTGGCATCCCGGTTCATCACCTGGCGGGCAAAGGGGACGAACAGCGTCTCGTGCAGCGTCTGACCATGGATGCGACGCGACAGGCTGTCGCAGTCGAAGGGAACATTGCCCTGGGTGCTGGCCCAGTCGGCAGGCGCCGAACCATCCAGCGGCCAGGTGGTCTTGTTGGCCGGATGCCAGAGCACTGTATCGTGCTTCACCTGCCGCTCGATGACGGCCAGCTCACGGTGAATGGCGGCCGAGTTGCTCAGGTGGTGCAGCGCCGAGATGCCATTTCCCAGCATCATGTCGGGCAGCAGCTTGCCGTCCACCCACATGCGCGGCGTACCCACAGCATGCGTGCTGTGCAGACCTTGCACATAGCGGCGGATCACGCCACAGAAGCGGCCGACATCGTTGCGCTTCATCGGATCATAGCTGTCCAGGCGCGGCGCCACGGCCGGCTCGGAGAACGAGCTGAACTCGAACAGCACCATGCCGCCGTCCACACGTCGACCCAGGGCATGCACGCCCGAGAAGTAGCCGCCCAGCGGGCCGCCCGGATTGATGATGGTGGTGGCCAGGCCGCGATGGGCGCGCTCCGTGGCAGCAATCAGGACCGACAGGGCATTGCCGGCCAGGACCAGGGAGGCGGGACGAGAGGTTGCTTGAGTCGTCATGATGTTTTCAGAAAGATGAGGTGTCGAAACGGTTTTCCCGGCGTTTCGGAGCGAGAGTGTCTGAGGGGCCGGCACGGCAGATACCGGCGCAGTTTCATGAGGTATGCGGGCGATCCGTCACACGCAGATTCATGTAGATTTCGGAACCCAGTCCGGGCAGGTGTTTTTCCAGTCCCATCAGGCCGTCCAGCATGCGTTCATCCAGCATGCCGATGTCCTGCAGCTGCTGCATCTGCGCGTGCGCGAAAGGCTTGATGAAGTACGAGCCCTGGCCGATCACTTCATATCCGGCCTGATGGCACAGCTCGGTCAGACTCTGCAGGTCGAAGGTGCTGTGCTGCTGCAGCATGCGCTGCCGGTCGGACAGCGCGTACAGGTCGTCGATCAGCCCCATCTCGAGGGCCAGCAGACGGTGCAGCGAGCGTGCATTGGGCACGTTGACGTGCAGTCGGGTGGTGGACGTGCACAGGGGGCGCAGGGCCTGAAGCAGCTTCTGCGGTTCGGGAATCTCGTGCAGCAGGCCGCTGACCAGAATGGCATCGAAGCTCTGGCCACGAAGGGGGGCGCTGCCAGTCGCGTTTTCCAGAAAGTCCTGGATCACGAGGATGCGATCGTCCGTTCCGGCCAGGTGGCGGGCATGTTCCGCAAAATGTCGGCCGGGCTCCACGATGGTCAGTTTCGAGAACTCCCGGTAGTGCGTGAAGATGGGGGCCATGCCGCAGCCCACTTCCAGTACGCGTCTGGCCTGCCAGAGTTTCAGCTGGGTGGTCACCACCCGCTTGCGTAGTGCAGCCTGGGTTGGCTCGAAGGAGGCGGACTGGTAGCTTCTTTCGTAGCGTGCCAGGTCGCGGGAGGCGCTGGAAGAGGCCGTGGTGGAAATGTCCATGCGTGCTGCCATCGGTCTGTCGAAGTCGTGTGCTTCACAAGGGAAGCACCTGACGGATGGCATCCATGGTGCGCTGGAACAGGGGCGCCAGGTCGGGCATCGGTACCGGTGGCGGCCTGGGACAGCGCAGACGGCAAAGCGGTGATGCCCGGATCAGACAGTGATGCATTCGGGCATCACACGGGCCGTTGGAGAACCGGGCAGGGCGGCGATGACGCCCGGGGCATGCCTATTCTGGCCTGTGTGTAAACGGCGGCGTCGTGCCGGATGGCCCCGGGGCGTTGTTCAGCGCAGATCCAGCACCAGTGTCTGAAGGATGGTGCTGCGTGCGCCGAACATTTCCTTGTGGCGCAGCAGGCCCTCGTTCAGGACGGCGCCCCCGTCGGTGGTGGAGGTACCGAAACTGAACCAGCGCTGGCCTCGGGCCCGTGCAGCTTCGATGGCCAGTTCCAGGATGGCATGCTGGGCGCGTGTCTCGAATCCCTCGGGGGCAGACGCCAGGTATTGCGTATGGGTGACGCCTGCGTAGTGAAAGAGGACGATCCCGGCGTGCAGGGGGCAGGATTCCGGCTTGAAGGGAAGCGTCGCGGCATCCGCTGTGAAATGCAGATCATGACCCGAAGTGGCAGGTTCGCCATCCGATGGACGCTGCCAGGCACCCAGGACTTCCAGCTGCGTGAAGGCGCCTGCCAGGCGCTCGATCTCGGCCAGTGTATGAACGGGGCCCACACCGTGCCGGCTTTGCAGTGTCTGGCTCAGCAACGGCCAGTAATCCGCCCAGCGGCAGCGTCCCACGTCGATGCCTGCACGTCTGGCCAGGTTCAGCGCGTGGTTCTTCTGGCTGGATGTGGGGGCCTGCCGTTGCAGGTCCAGCGTGCTGGACAGCAGCACCTGGGAGGTGTGTGCGCCCAGCCGGTGCAGGGCGTACAGATCGTCCTCACTGGGCAGGCGGTGGTAGAGGTGGGGCGTGGCCTTGTAGTGCAGCTGCACGAAGCCGCGGCCTGCCAGCCAGGCGGCCAGCTGTTCCATCACGGTCAGTACCTGGGCGCCCCCCAGCTTCTCGTCCATCACCAGGCCACCGAAGGTGAGCCCACCGTGCGTGACGCAGTGGTCGCCGTCCGGGGTTCGGCGGCGGTTGGCCGGCAGGACGGCGACGATCCGGGGCGTGCCCTGTGCGCTTTCGACGATGACCGAGGCATCCTCGAAGCGGTCGGCGTGGTAGTCCATGTACTCCCGCTGGAACAGGAAAACGCCGTTGCGGCTGCGACGGATGAAGTCATTCCACGCCGGGCGGTCTGCGGCGGTGTAAGGGCGAATGCGGTACATGGCGTGCGGTTGCGGCGATGTGTGCAGGCATGCGGAGCGCCGATGGTCGCACGGGACACCCCAGGAAGGGTGTCCCGCCGGGCAGGTGTGGCGCTCAGGCTGCAACCCGATGGGAACCGTCCTTGGTGAGAGGCTGGCCGGCGATGCGCTCCAGCGTGTCGCGGAATACCTGCTGCGAGAAGTGGGTCTCGTAGAAGGTGCGGGCACGGTCGCTGGCATCCTGCAGCCGGGAGGGAAGTGCACGCAGCTGTTCGACCAGCGTCGGCAGGTCGTGCCAGGCAAGCGCCATGTCGGCATAGGAGGAATAGTCGGCCAGCAGGGAGCCTGCCTCGAAACCGCTGAAGGGCAGCACCGGGTATCCGCAGCCCTGGGCTTCGATGGCGCCACGCCCGCCGGAGACGGGGGCCGAGCCCAGGTAGGCATGGGCATCCAGCTGCTTGAGCGCCTGCCACAGCGACGGCACTTCACCGTGCGTCAAGAAGCGGGCGGGATCGATATCCTGGTTGATGAGATGCTTGCGGATCTGCTTCCGGCTGCCGTCGTCCAGGGGCCCGATGTGATGGAAGCGGCCGTCGATGGCACGCAGCACGCTGCTGACGATGTCCGGAAGGGCCACGGGCCCCTGCATCGAGAACTTGGCAGCACGCCCGGCCGTCACGACCGAGAAGGGCGTCTTGCGGCTGGGGGGCAGGAAGGGACGGCGTCCCAGATCCTTCACGTACAGGGGGAGCCAGTCTGCCGGCTGGTGCAGGTGGGCGCTGCAGGTCCGCTGCAGCGATTCGGTCACGTCCACATGACGGATGCCGGGCAGGGTGCAGCCCAGGCTGGGGTTGTGGTCGCCATGGTGAACCAGCATCTTGCGGGCACTGCCGGCATGCAGGGTACCGACGAAGGCCACCGGATCCTGATGGTGCTGCAGGTACCAGATCCGTGCGGGCTGACGCCGGGAACAGAGCGTGACCAGCTGGCGCGCCTTGTCCCACAGCTTGCCCGTCTGCACGATGATCTCGGCCGTCGGGAAGCGCTGTCGCAGCCAGGTCATTTTCGTCGATGTCGGGTCGTCGAAGTTGCCCCACAGGTTGGTCAGCACCAGGATGGGGTTGGGCTGGTTGGCGGCAAGTTCTTCCAGAACCCGGGTATGGCCGCCCACTTCATAGACCTCCGAGGCCACCAGAAGGGTCGGGCCGTCGGCGGTCTGGACGGGGGCGGAGCGCGTGGCTTCCTGGGCTTCACCTGTCCCGGACATCTCCTGCTTCAGGCGCTCGGCCAGCTGCTGGACGCGGCGGTCCAGCGCCGGGTAGTAGAGCGCATGCTCGGCGATGCCCGGCTGGTAGAAATGGGACGTGATGCCGTGGACCATCGAGAGCAGGGCCAGTTCGGGCTGCTCTTCGTCCAGCAGCTGGTCGACCTGATCGCAGACATCCGGCAGCATCTGAAAGAGCGGGGCCGGATGTGCGGCGTCGTTCACGTCGTGGCGGCAGCTGTCGCTGGCGGTGCGGCAGGCTTTGGCGGGGCCATGATCCTTGGCCAGGGGGATGCCCGGAATCATGGCTGCGCTGGAAACGGGGGGAACCCACGGAAGCGGCATGCGAGGCCCCACGTAGAGATCGCTGCCGTGTTTGGGCAGCATGTCCTGATGGGCCTGCCAGACGCCCCCGGCAAAGGCGGCCAGGTCGGCATATTCCTCGATCGGGTCCACGGTCTCGAAGAGTGCCAGCTGCTGCCGCGCCACGTCATAAAAGAGCGGGGTGTCGAACTCCTGTTCGAACAGCGCCTCCAGCTGGGCGTCCTCGAACCAGGTGACGCAGGCATCGAAGACAGGGCTGGCGCTGGTGTTGATATGGCGCTCGGACACCACCGGGGTGGCCAGCGACAGGCTCTGGAAGGCGCGCACCTGCTCGAAGCGGGCGGTTTCGTAGAAATGCAGGTTGAGGAGTGCCTTGGCCTGAAGGATGAGGCTGTTGCGGGCCGAGCCGTAGACAGGACAGGCCTGCAGGCTGACCTTGCGTCCGGTGGCCTGGATGCGCTGGATGGCCTTGAGTCGTCGTTCGTTCGTGCTGCCGATGAAGAGCAGGTCGAGCGGACGCTCTTCCAGCGGCAGGGCCTGGTGGGCGTCGGGCTTGAGCCAGGCGGCGTGACCGAAGGAAATGATGGGCACGTCGTCGGGGTGCGCCGTGTAGGCGGGCGGGTTGTCGGCGTTGTAGTCCACCACCACGGCGCTTTTCAGCAGCTGCAGGTAGCTGCTGCCCAGCACGGCGCCGCCCTGGCCGATCTGTTCCAGGTTGACGATGATGCAGCTGTGGGTCTGCAGCAGCCGGGGGTCGAAGCCGCAATGGGCGCCAAAGACGAAGTTGACCGCATCATGCCGCAGCAGGTTGCGGGCCAGGCTGACACGCAGCCCCAGTCGCCGGAACTGCCAGGCAAAGTACTGCGCCGGGTCCAGCAATGCATCTGCATGAACATATCCGGCAGGCGAGATCAGGCAGATGTGGATTGCGGGCAGGCTGGCCATGGAACGGGGTCCGACAGTATGGTTGGAATCCCGTCGAATGTAGCGGGGGCGACCTGGGTATGGTCGTCGGAACAGGAAGGCTCTTGCGGGCCAGTTCAGGAGCAGGCCTGCCGTGTGGGCTTCTGAACAGCTTGGGCAGGGGCACAAAAAAGGGACGCCCCCTTGCGGGGGCATCCCTGGGAACGCTGCGATGCCTGCAGGCGGCGCCGGAGACGACAGACCGTGCAGGCGGGCGGCTTTAGCCCTTCACCACCTCGATCGGACCATGGTCGTCGCAATGGTCGCCGTGCGGGTGGTGCAGGTGGCCGTCGACCAGGTAGTCGATGTGGTCACCGTGCGGGACGGCTTCGTGGCCGCAACCGGGGCCATGGACGTGGCCGGGCTCGTGGCCGCTGCATTTGTGCTCGGGCGTGCAGCGGTCGGGGTTGGTGGCCGAGACGGGGATCACGTGCTCGTCGACGTGGTCGCCATGCGGATGGTGCAGGTGGCCGTCGTGCAGGTAATCGACATGGCCATCATGGCGGATGGCCGTGTGGCCGCAGCCGGGGCCATGGGTGTGGTCATGGTGGGCGTGATGGGGCAGCTTGCATTCGCTCATGATGATCTCCTGTCTGCGATTGATAATGCGATTATATATCCATGACGCTGCATTTGAAGGCTTTTTTCATCAAATGCTGTTATTGATAATGCATTATCAAATTCAATATTGAGCGCTGTATTTCCCGGGAATGTCCTGCGTGGTGGATATTCCGGAAAGCGCTTTGAGACCCTCCGGAAAATGTGCCTTTCCCGGAGGGTGCGCAGGCTCAGGTGTTGCCTTCGGTCATCCAGCGCGTGGTTGCCGGCGGCTGGTAGCCCTTCATGGCCGGCAGCAGGCGCTCGGCGTTGGGTTCCACGATCAGCATGTTGCGGAATTCCGGCTTGACGAAGCCTTCGGTGGCCACGTGATCAAGGAAGTCGGTCAGGCCGGTGTAGAAACCGCCCACATCCAGCAGGGCGCAGGGTTTCTGGTGGTGTCCCAGCTGGCCCCAGGTCCAGATCTCGAACAGTTCTTCCAGCGTGCCCAGACCACCGGGCAGGGCGATGAAGCCGTCGGCCAGGCTGGCCATCATGGCCTTGCGCTGGTGCATGGAGCCCACGACGTGCAGGCGGGTGAGCTTCTTGTGGGCCAGTTCCTTGTCGGCCAGGAAGCGCGGAATGACGCCGATGACTTCACCCCCTCGCTCCAGGACGGCGTCGGCCACGGCGCCCATCAGGCCGACCGAGGCGCCCCCGTAGACGAGCCCGATGCCGGCATCAGCCATGGCATGGCCCAGTTCGATGGCCGCCAGGCGATAGGCGGGAGATTTGCCGGTGCTGGCACCGCAGAAGACGCAGAGTTTCATGAGGATCCTGTTCCTGGAAAGGGGCGGCCGCGGGCCGGAGCGACCAAGGGTGCCGGAGCGGCGGCGGTCATTGTACGCGGGAGCGGGGGAGTTCCGTCAGGTTCCTTCATTCCAGGTTCTGGACCTGTTCGCGCAGCTGTTCGATGAGCAGCTTCAGCGCCAGTGCGGTGTCGGTAATGGACAACGCGATGCTCTTGGAGGCGATGGTGTTGGCTTCGCGGTTGAGTTCCTGCATCAGGAAGTCGAGCCGCTTGCCGACGGGACTGCCTGCGGCCAGGGCATCGTCGATGGCCTGCAGATGGGTGTCCAGCCGGTCCAGTTCCTCGGTGATGTCGTCCTTCAGGCTGAGCAGGCTGATCTCCTGGCGCACGCGGGCCAGGGTCTCGTCGGCCGGGATGCTGACGGGCAGGTCCTGGACGACTTTCTGCAGGCGCTCCAGCAGTCTGGCCTCGGCCGCGGCATGCAGTTCGGGCAGGTGGGGGCGCAGTTGCCCGGCCAAGGCCCGCATCCGGCTGCCCTGTTCCTGAAGGATGCGGGCCAGCTGCGCGCCTTCCTGGGCGCGGCTGGCCTGGAAGGCCTGCAGGCAGCTCTGTACCAGCGGCTCGGCATGCTGCCACAGCGTGTCGGCGTCCAGGGTCTGTGAGGTTGCGTCACCGGCGGTGGGGGCATGTTCCGGGGTCTGCAGCCAGCGCAGGTAGTCGGCCACGGAGGGAGGCCGGGCGCTGTCGTCCACAAGCCGGATCTGGCGGCTCAGTTCCACATAGTGCGCCAGGCGTTCCAGGTTCAGGGCGTCGGTGCTGTCCGGTCGGGGCCGTTGCAGGCTCATCCGGCATTCCACCTTGCCGCGCCGGACGGTGGCCGTGATGGCACTGCGCAGCCGCGGCTCCAGCAGCCGGCATTCGTCGGCCAGCCGGAAGTGCAGATCGGTGAACCGGCTGTTGACGGCACGGATCTCGATGTCCAGCCGTCCGAGCGGGGTGTCGGCGCTCTGGTGGGCGTAGCCGGTCATGCTGTTGACGGTGCCCGTGGCGGCGGCAGGGGCAGGATTCGAGGGGGCGGTGACGGGCGGCGTGGGCTGGGATGACATGTCGGTGTCTGGAAAGACGGGGAAGAAAGGGAAACGGGCCTGCAGAATCACGAACGGCTGCCACCGGGCGGATCGGGACGCTGGGAAAGATGCCACACGAGGGCTGCACCGGTGGTTACATCCGAAAGGGCGTCAGGAGGGTGCCGTTCTGTAACGCTGTCGGGAAGGCAGAAGGTTGGGACGGGTGGGTGTCCGGGCCTGGAAAAGCGGTAAAAATGCCGGTCTGGCCGGGGTTTTTCGGGATGGTTGCGGGTCCGGATGTCATTCAGTCGCCGTGCCTGTCCGTCTGGCGTGTCGTAACACGGAAATACAGAGTTTTGCATCCATCGCTTCTACAATAGCAACCATGGCAAATGAGCAGAACGCACCATTGCCGGAGGGCTTCGAGGCAGGTGGCTACCGGATTGTAAGAAAAATCGCCAGCGGCGGTTTTTCGATGGTTTATCTCGCCCAGGATCAGGACGGGAACCCGGTCGCCATCAAGGAATACCTGCCCAGTTCTCTGGTCCGTCGCACACCCGGGCAGCTGGTGCCCGAGGTGGTGGGCGGCAATCTGCCCACCTATCGCAATGGCCTGAAGTGCTTCTTCGAGGAAGGCCGGGCGCTGTCACGGGTCATTCATCCCAACGTGGTGCGCGTCGTCAACTTCTTCAGGGCCAACGAGACGGTCTACATGGTGATGGCCTACGAGAGCGGGCGCAGCCTGCAGGAGCTGGTCATCCACAACCGCAACCGGCCGGGCAAGCGCGTGCTGCCCGAGCGGCACATCCGCAAGATCTTCGCGCAGGTGATGAACGGGCTGCGCGAGGTGCATGCCAACCGCCTGCTGCACCTGGACCTGAAGCCGGCCAACATCTACCTGAAGAAGGGCGGCCTGCCCATGCTGCTGGACTTCGGGGCGGCGCGCCAGACGCTCACGCAGGACGCGCCCAAGCTCTTCCCGATGTACACGCCGGGCTTTGCCGCGCCGGAGCTGTACAAGAAGAATCAGCAGCTGGGGCCCTGGACCGACATCTATGGCCTGGGCGCCAGCATGTACGCCTGCATGGTCGGGGCGCCGCCACAGGCAGCCGATCAGCGCATGAAGCAGGACAAGGTCGATGCCGTCCTGACGGGTCTGACGGACATCTACTCGCAGCAGCTGCTGGATCTGGTGCACTGGTGCATGAAGCTCAACCCGCTGGAGCGGCCGCAGAGCGTGTTTGCGTTGCAACGGGCGCTGCGCGAACCCTTCATGCGCGAGGGGGTGGAAACCCGCAGTTTCCTGCCGCTGCGCTGGCTGGAGGACATCATCTCGCCGTTCAGGCGGCGGCGTGATCCGAAAGGATCGTCGTCGCACAAGCGAAGCCATCATGTCCATCTGCCACCGCCGTCGGGTCACGAGGAGGCTGATGCCACGCTGCTGACGGCCCGCAAGGGCAGCTGAGACCGGGCCTTCGGTCGGGCACGGGCCGCTGTCGGGACGGCACGGCACCGCCGCAGGCCTGTCAGTGGCAGATGACCCGGACAGGACGCCCCAGAACATTCAACTCGCTTTCGATCCATGCGTTTTTCCATTTTCCAGGATACCGATGTCGGTGGTCGTTCGATCAACCAGGATCGGATGGGGTACTGCTTCTCGCGCGAGTCGCTGCTGATGGTGCTGGCCGACGGCATGGGCGGGCACCTGCGGGGCGAGATCGCGGCGCAGATCGCCATGCAGACGGTGGCCTCGATGTTCCAGCAGCAGGCCATGCCCCGGCTGCGTGATCCGGTGGCCTTCATCGAGCAGGCCTTCCATGCCAGCCACCGCGAGCTGCACCGCTACCGCGAGCTGCACGGCATGAACGAGTGCCCGCGCACCACCATCGTGGCCTGCGTGGTGCAGGACGGGCATGCGTGGTGGGGGCATGCGGGCGATTCCCGGCTGTACCTGCTGCGTGATTCCGACATCCTGTTCCGCACGCTGGATCACTCCAAGGTGCAGAGCCTGATCAGCTTGGGACTGATCACCGAGGCCGAGGCCGAGGTGCACCCCGAGCGCAACAAGGTGCTCAACTGCCTGGGCTCGCCGTTCATCCCGCCGGTCGAGATCCATGCGGCCTTCCCGCTGAAGGCGGGTGACGTGATGATGCTGTGCTCGGACGGCCTCTGGAGCGGCGTGAGCCGCGAGGAGCTGGTGCGCGAGTTCCGCAACGAACCGCTGGAGCTGGCGGTGCCGCGCCTGATCCAGTCGGCGCTCAACCACAATGGCGTGGGTGCCGACAACACCACGGTGCTGGCCATGAAGTGGGATACCGAAAGCTCCGAGAGCGACGGCCTGCCGTCGCTGTCGTCGATGGCGCTGCCCGATGGGGCGGTGACCACCACCATTGCCATCGCCAACAACCTGGAAGCCGAATCGGTTGACATGACCGAGGACGAGATCGACAAGACGATCGCCGAGATCCAGGAGGCGATCCAGCGCTCGAACAAGGAAGTTCCTTGACAGGGTCGTTTCCTGACCCGTCCGTGCACGGGATCTGTCCGGAATGACCCAGGTGCCTGCTCCCAGGGAGCAGGCATGGGGCGCATGGGGCCTGCCGGGTGCATTTCCGGGGGCGATAGAATGCGGGGACCGATCTTCCAGGGGGTCCCCGATGACTGTTTCTTCTTCCACGCTGCGGCATGACGGCCGGGCGCTGGACGGGCTGCGGCCCGTGTGCTTTCAGCGACGCTTCACACGCCACGCCGAGGGGTCGGTGCTGGTGAGCTTCGGTGATACCCGGGTGTTGTGCACGGCCAGCGTGCTCGACAGCGTGCCCCTCTTCCTGCGTGGCAAGGGGCAGGGCTGGGTGACGGCCGAATACGGCATGCTGCCGCGGGCCACCCACACGCGCAGCGACCGCGAGGCGGCGCGCGGCAAGCAGTCGGGGCGCACGCAGGAAATCCAGCGGCTGATCGGGCGCAGCCTGCGGGCGGTGACCGACCTGAAGCAGCTGGGCGAGCGCACCATCCACCTGGATTGCGACGTGCTGCAGGCCGACGGGGGCACGCGCACGGCGGCCATTACCGGCGCCTGGGTGGCGCTGCGCGACGCGGTGAACGGCCTGCTGGCTGCCGGCAAGCTGACGGCCGATCCGCTGCGCGAGGCGGTGGCTGCCATCTCGGTGGGCATCGTGGCGCTGCCTGGTGCCGCTCCGGCCTGCGTGCTCGACCTGGACTACCAGGAAGATTCGGGCTGCGAGACCGACATGAACGTGGTGATGACCGCTTCCGGGGGCCTGGTGGAGATCCAGGGCACGGCGGAGGGCGCACCTTTCTCCCGTCAGCAGGCCAGTGAGCTGCTGGATCTGGCGGCCAAGGGCATCGACGAGCTGGTGCGGCTGCAGCGGGCGGCCTTGCAGGAGGAAGGGGCATGACGGGCGGACATTGGCTGGTGGCGTCGGGCAATCCCGGCAAGCTGAAGGAGCTGCGGGCCATGCTGGCACCGCGCGGCGTGCGTCTGTCCAGCCAGACCGAGCTGGGCATTCCCGATGCCGAGGAGCCGTGGCCCAGTTTCGTGGAAAATGCGCTGGCCAAAGCTCGGCACGGTGCGCGCCTGAGTGGGCTGCCCACGCTGGCCGACGATTCCGGCCTGTGCGTGCCGGCCCTGGGCGGCGCGCCCGGTGTACGTTCGGCACGCTTTGCACTGGACGCAATCACCGACCCGGTCGAGCGCGAGGCCTTGCAGGCAGGTGGCCGGGCACGACTGGATGCCGAGAACATCCGCCATCTGCTGGCACGCTGCCAGGACGTGTCGGCACCGGTGCGGGCGTATTTCTACAGTGTGGTGGTGTGGGTGGCCTCTGCTGACGACCCGCGTCCGCTGATCGCGGAGGGGCTGTGGTGGGGCACGCTGCTGGCCCAGCCGCGGGGTGAGGGGGGCTTCGGCTATGACCCGATCTTCCAGCCCGATGGCCACGCCTGTTCGGCCGCAGAGCTGTCGGCGGACGAGAAGAACGCCATCAGCCACCGTCATCGTGCGCTGGTGCGGCTGAACGCGCTGCTGGACGAGGCAGGCGTCTGATGGGCTGCTTCCGTCCATCCCTGCCCACGCCCGCATCCGCCCATTTTCATCGGCCCTTCTGACCGTGCCTGCTTCCGCCACGCCCATCCGCCTGCATTCCAGCCGCCGCGTGCAGCTGGACAACCTGCCGCCGCTCTCGGTGTATGTCCACATCCCGTGGTGCCTGCGGAAGTGTCCGTACTGCGACTTCAACTCGCACAACCTGCCGGCCGACGGGGTGGACGAGAATGCCTATCTGACGGCGCTGGAGGCCGACCTGGATGCCAGCCTGCCGCTGGTCTGGGGGCGCCGGGTGGTGACGGTGTTCATTGGTGGCGGTACGCCCAGCCTGTTTTCGGGGGCGGCCATTGATCGGCTGCTGGCCAGTCTGCGGGCCCGGCTGCCCCTCATCGCCGATGCCGAGGTGACGATGGAGGCCAACCCGGGCACCTTCGAGCGGGCGCGCTTTGCCGATTACCGGGCTGCGGGCGTCAACCGCCTGTCGCTGGGCATCCAGAGCTTCTCGGATGCCAAGCTGAAGGCGCTGGGGCGCGTGCATGACCGGGCTCAGGCCTGTGCGGCGGCTGAGGCAGCCGCCGAGCTGTTCGAGACCTTCAACCTGGACCTGATGTATGCGTTGCCCGAGCAGACGCTGCCCGAGCTGCGTGCGGACCTGACGCAGGCTCTGGCCTTCTCGCCGCCGCACCTGTCGTGCTACCACCTCACGCTGGAGCCGAACACGCTGTTCGCGCGCTTCCCGCCTCCGGTGCCGGACGAAGACCAGGCGGCTGCCATGCAGGATCTGCTGGGCGAGATGCTGGGTGACACCTATCGCAACTACGAGGTGTCGGCCTGGGCACGCCCCGGCCATCAGGCCCAGCACAACCTCAATTACTGGATGTTTGGCGATTACCTGGGCATCGGGGCCGGAGCCCACGGCAAGCTGTCGTTCCCGGACCGGATCGTCCGGCAGGCAAAGTACAAGCACCCGCGCCGCTACATGGAGACGGCGCTGGCCGGCAATGCCTGCGAGATCGACGAGGTGGTGCAGCCCACCGATCTGCCCTTCGAGTTCATGCTGAACGCGCTGCGTCTGACCGAAGGGGTGGACACGGCGCTGTTCCAGGACCGCACGGGCCTGCTGCCGGCCGTGATCCGGGTGAAGCTGCGCCAGGCCGTGGAACGCGGGTTGATGGTGGATGATCCGGCGCGGCTGCAACCGACGCCGCTGGGGCGTGCCTTCCTGAACGACCTGCTGGAGATCTTCCTGCCCGAAGACGGTGGAGAGGGGCATCGGCCCGAGCCTGCGCCCCGGGTGAGCACGGTCAACTGGGTGGACCGGCCAGAGCTGGACTGAAAGGCCTTGCACCATTATGGTGCATTTGGGAGCTTGCGTTGCCTTGATATGGTGCAATGCCCCGATGCAGAGCAGGTCTGCTCATGCTTCCGGCGCCCGGCTCACATCGTGCGCTGGCCCGGTGGAGGCGCACGACCAAACTCACGGACGCTTGGGGGGCAGGACGGGGCGGTCTGTGCGTGGCCTTGGCCATGATGGGCCGAAGATGCGCCCGAATGGCTGTGGATGGGCTGCAGGCTGGGGCTTCCCGGTTGCAGGGCATGACCCGGGCCATGGTCTGAATGTGCAGGTTTGCCGCAACGGTTTCGGAGGCCGGCAGGCCGTCCGGAGGGCAAGATGTAACTTTTTTCTGTGCAGAAGGCGGAGTTGGCACGCTTTCTGCTAGTGTCTGGATAAGGGGCCGGATCGGCGCAGTGTCGTCGGGCGGTCATCGGTTGCAACCGCGGTCGGCACGACCGTCGAACAGGAGAAGCTGAACATGGCAAGCGCCAAGGAAGTGATGAAGAAGATCGAGGACAACGAAGTCAAGTTCGTCGATCTGCGTTTCACCGACATTCGGGGCAAGGAACAGCACATCACGGTACCCATTTCGCATTTCGATGAGGATCGCTTCACCGACGGTCAGGCCTTCGACGGGTCGTCGATGGGCGGCTGGCGCGGCGTCCAGGCCTCCGACATGCTGCTGATCCCCGATCCGGACACGGCCGTGATGGATCCGTTCCGTGAGGAGCCGACGCTGATCCTGACCTGCGACGTGGTCGAACCGACCGAAGGCAAGGGCTATGACCGGGACCCGCGCTCGATTGCCCGTCGGGCCGAGGTCTATCTGCAGTCGTCGGGCATTGGTGACATCGCCTACTTCGGTCCTGAGCCCGAGTTCTTCATCTTCGACAGCGTGACCTGGAAGCAGGACATGTCGGGCAGCATGGTGGCCATCGATTCCGAAGAGGCCTCGTGGTCGTCCGACAGGAAGTTCAATGGCTTCAACAGCGGTCATCGCCCGGGCGTGAAGGGCGGCTATCTGCCGGTGCCGCCGGTGGATTCCTTCCAGGACATGCGCTCGGAAATGGTCATGCTGCTGGAGCAGATGGGCGTGCCCGTGGAAGTTCACCACCACGAGGTGGCAGGTGCCGGCCAGTGCGAGATCGGCACGAAGTTTGCGCCGCTGGTGCAGCGTGCCGACTGGCTGCAGCGCATGAAGTACGTGATCCACAACGTGGCGCACGCCTATGGCAAGACGGCCACCTTCATGCCGAAGCCGCTGGTGGGTGACAACGGTTCGGGCATGCACGTGCACATGTCGATCTGGAAGGACGGCACCAACCTGTTCAATGGCGACAAGTACGCGGGGCTGTCGGACTTCGCGCTGTTCTATATCGGCGGCATCATCAAGCACGCCCGCGCGCTGAACGCCATCACCAACCCCAGCACCAACTCGTACAAGCGGCTGGTGCCGCACTACGAGGCGCCGGTCAAGCTGGCCTATTCGGCCCGCAACCGCTCGGCCTCGATCCGCATCCCGTTCGTGAACAGCCCGAAGGCACGCCGCATCGAGGCCCGCTTCCCGGATCCGGTGGCCAACCCGTACCTGGCATTCGCCGCGCTGATGATGGCGGGCCTGGACGGTGTGCAGAACCGCATCCACCCGGGTGATCCGGCCGAGAAGAACCTCTATGACCTGCCGCCCGAGGAAGACGCGAAGATCCCGACCGTCTGCCATTCGCTGGAACAGGCGCTGGAGGCACTGGATCGCGACCGCGAGTTCCTGACCCGGGGTGGCGTGTTCGACAACGACATGATCGACGCCTTCATCACGCTGAAGATGGAGGAGGTGACGCGCCTGCGGATGGTGCCGCACCCGATCGAGTTCGACATGTACTACAGCTGCTGAGCAAGACGTCCGGCCGGCAGACGGTTGATGCCGCCTGTGCGGCCGGCGTTGTGCCGGTGGCATGCGTATGGCCGCAGGGGTGTGCTTTGCCGGTAGACTGCGTGTGTCTGGACCTTTTCCGGGGACTGTTGCATGAACATGAAAGCACACGACGATGCCGGCCTGCGCCATGCGGTTGTGATGAAGGGACAGCTGCTGCTGGCGGCTGCCCTGCTGGGAGCGGGCATGGCTTCGGCGCCCGTGGCCCTGGCGCAATCGGCCACCACCGTCTATCGCTGCGACGGGCCCGATGGCACGCCGCTCTACCAGAACGCGCCGGGCAAGGGCTGCCGACAGCTGGATCTGCCGCCGATCAACAGCGTGCCGGCCGCCAAGCTGCCGACAGGCTCGGGCTCGGGTGGCAAGTCGGCCCGGGTCAGTGACAGCCAGCAGCGCGGACGTGATTCCGACCGTCGCCGGATCCTGGAAAAGGAGCTGGCCAAGGAGCAGTCGCGGCTGGATGCGCTGAAGCAGGAGTACAACGACGGTTCGCCCGAGCGGCTTGGTGACGAGCGCAATTACCAGAAGTATCTGGATCGGGTGGATCGCCTGAAGGATGAAGTGGCGCAGGCGGCGCAGAACGTGAGTTCCATCCGCCGCGAGATCGATTCGCTGCCCTGAGGGATTCTCCAGGAAGGTTGCGTGCCCATCATCCCTGAAGGCCACCGTCAGAGGGTGGCCGGGATGGGCGCCCGCATTCCTGTTCCCCGGGGTGTTCTTTTCCCGGGGAGGGGCCAATGGATGACAGTGCGGGCGAAGGCTCCGATCAGACCCGCCACGGCAGCGGCCGGCGCATTCTGCCCGACCTGACCGGGCTCGACCTGTTGGGGTCGGGCGTGCTGGTGCTGGATGCCGAGGGGCGCGTGGCGTTTGCCAATATGGCGGCCTGCCAGCTGCTGGCGATGACGCCCCGGCGCATGCGCGGCTGCACACCGGGCGAGTTGCTGCCGGACCTGCAGGCGCTGGACGCGCCCCTGGATCAGCTGCGCAGCCAGGCCTGGGGGCAGCAGGGCGTGGACATCACCCTGATGCGGCTCGGGCAGCCGCCATTGGCCCTGCATTGCCTGGCCGTGGTGCTGGAAGATACGGGAGGCATGCTGCTTGTCGAGCTGCACGAGATCGAGCGGCGCCGACGCATCGACCGGGAGACGAGACTGCACGAGTCGGCGCGCGCCAGTCGCGCCATGCTGCGCCAGCTGGCACACGAGGTCCGCAATCCGCTGGGGGGTATCCGCGGGGCGGCACAGCTGCTGGAGGCCGATGCCGAGACGGACGCCGTGCGCGAATACACGGGCGTGATCATTCAGGAAGTGGACCGGCTGCAACAGCTGGTGGATCGCCTGTTGGCACCAGGCAGCGGAAGGCGGGCGGTGGCTCGCATCAACATCCACGAAGTGTGCGAGCAGGTGCGCCGTCTGGTGCAGGCCGAGTACGCGGAAGGACTTGTCATCGAACGCGACTATGACGCCAGCCTGCCGGAACTGGAGGCGGACCGTGCGCAGCTGGTGCAGGCGCTGCTGAATCTGGTGCGTAACGCTGCCCAGGCCATGCAGGGCCGCGGCACCATTCTGCTCAGGACGCGCGTTGCGCGCCAGGTGGTGATCGCCCATGTGGGCTACCGGCTGGCCCTGGCGCTGGACGTGATCGACGACGGGCCGGGCGTTTCACCCACCATGCAGGAGCGGATGTTCCTGCCGCTGGTGAGCGGACGCGAGGGTGGCAGCGGGCTGGGGCTGCCGGTGGCGCAGGGCATCGTCGAGGCCCATGGAGGAAGCATCGAATGCGAGAGTCGACCGGGATGGACCGATTTCAGGATCCTGCTGCCGCTGGTGTAGCCGGGCAGGGGGGGCAGACCGTCCGAACGGGCGGAGGGGTGATGGCAGCCGGCGAGATCTGGGTGGTGGATGACGACCACTCGATCCGCTGGGTGCTGGAGCGTGCGCTGGTGCGCGCAGGCTTCGGGGTACGCACCTTCGCCCAGGTCGACGAGGTGCTGGCAGCGCTGGCGGTGAGCGAGCCGGCCGTGCTGGTGTCGGACATCCGCATGCCGGGGGCCAGCGGCATCGAGCTGCTCTACCAGGTGCGTCAGCGACGTCCCACGCTGCCGGTGATCATCATGACCGCCTATTCGGACCTGGACAGCGCGGTCTCGGCCTTCCAGGCCGGTGCTTTCGAGTACCTGCCCAAGCCCTTTGACCTGATGCAGGCCGTGGCGCTGGTGCAGCGGGCGGCGCACGGCAGGGCCGAGGCCGCCCGAGGGGCCGCGTCGGCACGACCATCGGGTCGGGGCGCGGGGGGCGGCGCCCATTCGGATCCTGAACGGGGGGCGAAGGCTCAGGCGACTCCGTCCTCCCAGGCCGGAGCCCGCATGTCGGATGCCGGCCTGCTGGGCCAGGCACCTGCCATGCAGGCGGTGTATCGTGCCATCGGTCGTCTGGCCCGATCCGATGCCACTGTGCTGCTGACCGGCCAGTCCGGCACGGGCAAGGAACGGGTGGCGAGGGCGCTGCATCAGCACAGCGTGCGGGCCGAGCGGCCGTTCGTGGCGATCAACATGGCGGCCATCCCGCGTGACCTGATGGAATCGGAGCTGTTTGGGCACGAACGGGGGGCCTTCACGGGCGCGCAGACCCTGCGGCGTGGCCGTTTCGAGCAGGCCGAAGGGGGGACGCTCTTTCTGGACGAGATCGGCGACATGCCAGCCGAGATGCAGACGCGGCTGCTGCGGGTGCTGTCCGAAGGCCGCTTCTACCGCGTGGGGGGCAACCAGCCGGTGCAGAGCCGCGTGCGGGTGATTGCCGCCACGCATCAGGACCTGGAGGCGCGCGTGGCCCAGGGGCTCTTTCGGGATGACCTGTTCCACCGCTTGAACGTGATCCGCCTGCGCCTGCCGCCACTGGCCGAGCGCGTGGAGGACATCCCGCTGCTGGCTGAGCATTTTCTGGCTGAAAGCGCGGCCTCCCTGGGGGTGGAGCCCAAGCAGCTGGGGGCGGATGCCCTGCGGGTGCTGTGCGCCTTTGACTGGCCGGGCAATGTGCGACAGCTGGAGAACGTCTGCCAATGGCTGACGGTGATGACGGCAGCCCATGTGGTGACGATGGCAGACCTGCCCCCGGAAATGCTGCCATCCCGAGGGGCTGCCGCTACCGTGCGCCCGGTGACGGAGGCCGCATCCGTCGCGGCCTCGCAGGCTTCGGGCACGCCTGCCGTACCCACGGATGCCGCGGATCAGGAGGAGGGGCATCGGCAGAGTGCCGACCCGGAAGGCTGGTGTGAGGTGCTGGCGAAGCTGGCCCGGCAGCAGCTGGAAGATCCGCAAGCCCGCGATCTGCTGACTCCCTTGCAGGCAAGTTTCGAGCGCACGCTCATCGAAGCGGCCCTGGAAGCCACCGGGGGGCACCGCAGCGAAGCCGCCCGTCGTCTGGGGCTGGGCCGCAACACGCTGGCACGCAAGATACGCGACCTGGGCATCGATTGAGCGTGCATCGCCCGGTCAGCCGACGGCCCGGGAGGGGTGGGCTCGAGCCTTCCTGCCCGAGCGGGTTCCCGCATGAGGATCTGCACGGGCCGATGATGCAGCTTGCGGTACCATCGTCGTCTTTGGGTTGTGCCGATGCCACGGTGGCATCGGACCGTATGTCGTCAGAACATGGGCCAGGGTGATCGCCTTTCGCAGGTCACCCAGCCGGAATCGAGGGTGCATGGTGTCGGAGTCCGTTTCGCAGGAACCGCTGATCCGGCTGGAAAAGCTTAACAAGTCCTTCTCCCTGACCGGGGGCGACCGCTTTGACGCGGTGCGCGACGTGTCGCTGACCGTCGCGCGTGGCGATGCGCTGGGGCTCATCGGGCGCAGTGGTGCAGGCAAGTCCACGCTGCTGCGGCTGATGAACCTGCTGGAGCGCCCGGACAGTGGCCGGGTCTTCGTGTCCGGCCAGGAGCTGACGGCGCTGGACAAGAAGGGGCTGCGCGATGCCCGCCAGAAGATCGGCATGATCTTCCAGCAGTTCAACCTGCTGCAGAACGCCACGGTGTCCGACAACATCGCCTTCCCGCTGCGCATCCATGGCCGGCATGACCGGGCTGCCATTGCAGCGCGGGTGCGCGAATGTGCCGAGGTGGTGGGCCTGGTCGACAAGCTGGATCACTACCCGGCCCAGCTGTCCGGCGGTCAAAAGCAGCGGGTGGCCATTGCGCGGGCGTTGGCGCCCGAACCCAGTGTGCTGCTGTGTGATGAACCCACGTCGGCGCTGGACACCGAGACCACGCGCTCGGTGCTGGCCACGCTGAAGGAAATTAACCAGCGGCTGGGCGTGACCATCGTCATCGTCACGCATGAGCTTTCGGTGGTGCTGGCGCTGTGCCGGCAGGCTGCCGTGGTGGAGCAGGGCCTTCTGGTCGAAAAGCTTGACCTGGACGGCAGCGCGCCGCTGGCGCCGGTCTCGGCCCTGGGCCGCGAGCTGGTGCAGCACCTGCAATCCGGACAGGGACACGGATCCGCGGCTGCCCAGGGTGCTGCCGGCAATGCGCCGGGATCCTTGAACACGACAGGCGGGGCGCAGGCCCCGCAGGCATAGGAGCGCCAGGATGCTGGATGCGCTTTGGGCGGCACTGCCGCCATCGATCGTGGATGTACTGCCCGAGCTGTGGGTGGCCCTGGGCGAGACCCTGGTGATGATGGCCGTGGGCCTGACGGCCGCCGTGCTGATCGGCGGACCGCTGGGCATCTGGCTGTTCCTGCTGAGTCCGGGCCAGTCCATGCAGAACCGCGTGCTGTTTGCCGTGGTGGGCTGGCTGGTGAACATGGTGCGTTCGTTCCCGTTCGTCATTCTGCTGGTGGCGCTGGTGCCGTTCACCCGCTGGCTGGTGGGGACCTCCATCGGCCCCATGGCCGCCTCGGTGCCGCTGGCCTGCGCCGCCATCCCGTACTTCGCCCGCCTGGTGGAACAGAGCCTGCGCGAAGTGCCGCGCGGCGTGATCGAGGCTGCCCATGCCATGGGGGCCAGCGAACGCCAGATCATCTGGCGCGTGCTGCTGGTCGAGGCCCGCTCGGGCATCGTCCAGTCACTGGTGGTGCTGTCCATCAGCTTCCTGTCGTACACCGCCATTGCCGGCGTGGTGGGCGGCGGTGGCGTGGGTGACCTGGCCATCCGCTATGGCTACCAGCGCTTCCAGAACGACGTGATGCTGCTGACCGTCGCCATCCTGGTGGTCATGGTCCAGCTCATCCAGGTGATCGGCAACCACGTGGCGCGGCGGCTGGACAAGCGCTGAGCACGGAGAAGACCGTTCTGGCGGCATGGGCATCTGTATGCAGGGTGCAACATGTCGCGTCGCCACGCATGACATGCGGCGGTTTTTGTCCGACGAACGGTAGACAGCAGACATTTGCCGCAGAATAATTTGCCGCGTGTCCTGTCTGGCAGGGCACGGATGCCCCTTGCGGGCGTCCGGGGTCGTCCCCTCACGGGCGCCCGTCTCTCTCCTCTTTCGGCGCGGGCGTCCTGCGCTTCCCGTATCGATTCCGCTGGTCTTTTCCTGCATCACCCTGCAGGCAGGGTGCCTGTCGTGCTCTCGCACGCGGGTTCTCCGGTCGTGGGTGTCCGGCATCCCTTGCCGCAGGACGTGAGCAGTTCCGGCTGACGGGGCTATCTGAGATGAGACGCATTGCCAGGCAGCTTCTCATCATCGATCCCGGAGTCCTTTCATGTCTTCGTCCCGTTTCGCCCCGAATCTCACGGGGACTGTCGCGGCCGCGCGCCCGCTGCGCCCCGTGATGCATACCATGGCCTCGATGGCCCTGTTGCTGGCTGCCAGCGGCGGCGCGGCCAGTGCGCTGGCCCAGGAAGAGAACCAGGCTTCTGCAGCCGAGACCCAGACGCTGGGCACCATCTCGGTGGTGGGTGACTGGCTGGGCGATGCCGACGAGAAGAACGTGCAGGACCATCCGGGCGCCCGTGACGTGATCCGCCGCGATCAGGTCGAGGCCCAGGGCCTGACCAATGTGCGCCAGGTGCTCAACCGCATTCCCGGCGTCAACGCGCCCGAGAACAACGGGACCGGCGGCCACGACATGGCGCTGAACTTCGGCATTCGCGGCCTGAACCCGCGTCTGGCCACCCGCTCCACGCTGCTGATGGACGGCATTCCCATCCCCTTTGCACCCTACGGCCAGCCGCAGCTGTCGCTGGGCCCGATCTCGATGGGCAACATGGATGCGGTGGACGTGGTGCGCGGTGGTGGTGCCGTGCGCTATGGCCCCCAGAACGTGGGTGGTATCGTCAACTTCGTCACCCGGGCCATTCCCGAAGACTTCGACATCGACGCCAGCATGCAGCTGGGCTACAGCCCGTCCTCGTCGCAGCACAAGCCCAAGAAGAACGCCAGCTTCCGCGTGGGCGGCACGATGGACAACGGCCTGGGCGGCGCCATCCTGTATTCGGGCGTGCGTGGTGCCGACTATCGCCAGCACAGTGACACCCGCATTGACGACGTGATCCTGAAGGGCCAGTACGCGCTGAATGCCGTGCACAGCTTCCACGCCATCGCCCAGTACTACGACGGCGAAGCCGACATGCCGGGTGGCCTGACGGTGGATGCCTTCAAGGCCGATCCCTATCAATCCACTCGCCCGGTGGACCGTTTCTGGGGCCGTCGCACGCTGGTGGGCGCCGGTTATGACTACACCGATGGCAGCCGCAAGGCCAGCGTCAACACCTTCTTCACGAAAACGCTGCGCAGCGGCTTCCTGAACCAGGGCAACTTCGTGTCGCTGTCGCCGCGCTACTACTGGGTGCGTGGCATCGAGGCCCGTGCCTCGCAAGGCGTGAACGTGGGCGCCACCCACCACGAGATCGGCGTCGGTTACCGCTACATCGACGAGGCCAGTCACGAGCTGCGCTATCGGGAAAGTACCGCCAGCGGCCTGCTGCCCACCGTCTCCAGCCGCAATGACCGTGACACCCGCGGCAAGACCGAGGCCCATGCCGTCTACCTGGACGACCGCATCGACTGGGGCCTGTGGACCATCACCCCGGGCGTGCGCTATGAGCGCATCGACCAGCAGCAGATCAATGTGCTGACGGGGCGTCCGTTCAAGGGTGACTACAGCACCGCGCTGCCGGCCCTGAACGTGCTGTACCGGCTGGATGAGGGCTGGAACCTGTACGCCAACACCGAAGGTTCGTTTGGCAGCGTGCAGTACAGCCAGATGCCCAACCGCGTCCGTCAGGGTCTGGTCAAGCCCGAGAAGGCCCGTACCTGGGAATTCGGTACCCGCTATGACCAGGGCGTGCTGCGCGCCGAGATCGGTGCCTTCCTGATCAACTTCAACAACCAGTACGACAGCAGCCAGATCACCGACAGCGTGATCGCTCGCGGCAAGACCCGTCATGCGGGCATCGAGAGCAGCTTCGGCTATCGCCTGGACGAGCTGATGCCGGCCCTGAAGGGCACCGAGGTGTACGGAAACTACGCCTACGTGGATGCCTCCATCCGCGAGGAAGGCCCGAACAAGGGTAACCAGGTGCCGTTCTCGTCAAAACACAAGGGGCTGCTGGGCATCAGTTACACCCAGGACGCCTGGCAGGCCGGCTTCGAGGGCGAATTCCAGTCCTCGCAGTATGCCGACAACGCGAACACCGTGGCTGAAAGCGCCGACGGCAGCACGGGCCGCATCCCCGGCTATGGCACCTGGAACCTGCGTGGCTCCTATGACTTCGGGCCGTCGCTACACCACTTGAAGATCGGTGCCGGCATCAAGAACATCTTTGGCCGCGAGTTCTATACCCGCTCCTACGACGACAACAACAAGGGCAAGTACCTGGGCCAGCCGCGCACCGTCTACGTGCAGGCCTCCATCCGGTTCTGATCGCTCCTGATGTGCTCATGACATCCTGAAGGGTGTCACACGGAAAGGCGGCCTTCGGGCCGCCTTTTTTGTGGGCGTCCCTCATCGACGTCACTGCCACGGCCGTGACACACCGCACAAAGTTACACCTGCGCCATAGCGTATCCACACCACTCTGATATGCTGCCGCGCTTCAGCAACCATACAAGGAGCCCTGCCATGGGTTGGTTTTCCAGCAAGAGCGATCCCAAGTTCTTCCTCTCCACCGTTCCTCCCGAACCCGGTCGCGTCAGTGAGTACCTGGGCGTCGTCAGCGGCGAAGCCGTGATCGGTGCCAACCTGTTCCGCGACATGTTCGCCTCCGTGCGTGACGTGGTGGGCGGCCGGGCCGGTGGCTACGAGCGGGCACTGGCCGGCGCTCGCCAGGCCGCTCTGGACGAGATGGTGGCTGCCGCACGCGACAAGGGCGCCAACGGCATCGTCGGCATCGACTTTGACTATGAAGTGCTGGGCGAAACCAACGGCATGATGATGGTGGCCGTCAGCGGCACCGCCGTGAAGATCGCCTGATCGGCCGAGTCGTTCCTCAAAAAGAAAGCGC
>ERZ773063.150-NODE-150-length-47583-cov-9.890717_pt1 | contig 47583 bp, 51 predicted proteins | sample MGYA00580625_ERZ773063 | MGnify/ENA primary metagenome ERZ773063 (study PRJEB29015, sample SAMEA2738022) | human oral metagenome | biome: human oral; feature: human-associated habitat; material: dental | place: China | collected 2042 ... | reverse complement strand
CCCCATAGTATACCATATTGCAAATCAGGTCAGATATGATACACTAAGCTTATGGTTACGAAAAAAACAGCCCTCAAGAAAACGAAGCGAACACAGACAAAAGCAAAAAGAGCGCGATCACGCCATATTTCAAAAACCGATACGCATTTTCTGATCAAGCGCAGTTTACTGTCGTACGCAGTACTCGTATTTCTTTTTTTCGCACTTTTAAGCATGAGTGTGTACCTCGTCGACCGTATGATTGTCGAGAATAGCCATCATCGACGACGCGCACAGATCGTGTCAATTTATCGTGATTTGAATCTCGGCGAGAATTATCGGCCCATCAGCTCAAATATCTTCGGCGATAAGCGCGTCTATAGCTGGGACAAACACCGCAGCTACGCATCAGCCGTGACATACGGGCACAATGCAACTGTCGGCGATACAGTCAAGGAGTTAAGTGAGAAGGTCAAGAAAGCCGGATTCACGCAGCAAAAAATCGAATACGAGGGTAGTTCAAGCCCGGTGTACGAATTTAAGAACGACAAAGGCAACTGGCTGCGCATTCGCGCTATACCAAAAGCCGACCGCGACGACGCTATTTACGGCACAAAAACGTACCAGTTCGTCAACGCTGAAACGACCAATGAAATGGCGCCAACTCACGTTGAGATAAAGGTAAACCTAGACGATAATAATGAGTAGCTAGCAGGCTGCAGACAATATATCCGCTCTAATCATGGGCGGATATTTTAATTATGTAAGCTAATTCGTGCTCGCATTCTCCCGTCAGTCGCAAACCAGTTCTAACCGAAAGAATATTTCAAGTACTTAATTCAGACTTAGAGACAGCAGCATCGCCATCTGCTACAGGCGGTAATTCCACGCCAGCAGATGGCGCTATCGGCTGCGGCGGCGGAGTGTTTGCGAAAGCTTGCTCAACTTGCTCAAGCGTAATATGCACCGTATCGCCCGGATTCACGTTGCCTGCAAGCATTTGTTTGGCAACGGTATTTTCAACAGCTTTTTGCACGACGCGGCGCATCGGGCGAGCACCCAAACGCGGATCGTAACCTTTCTGCACAAGCAATTGCTTAGCATCATCGGCGACGTCAACCGAAACTTTTTGCGGCGCAAGGGTTTTGTTAACACCCGCCAGTACTAGATCTAGCACCTGAACCAACTCTGCTGGTGTGAACGGGCGGAACAATACAATCTCATCGAAACGATTCAAAAACTCGGGGCGAAATAAATTAGCATTGATCAACTCATTGATAAATTGCTGTTCGAATTGTTCCAACTGATAGCCGCGCTCAATGTATTCGCGAATCCGATCAGCGCCAGCATTACTCGTCGCAATAACAATAGCATCGCGGAAACTAATCTCGCGGTTTTTCGCATCGCGCAAAATACCTTCATCAAGCAGCTGCAGCAGCGTTGCGAGCACTTCGGGCGCGGCTTTTTCAATTTCATCAAGCAGCACAACACTAAACGGCTGCTTCATAACTTGCGCCGTTAGACTCATCGGATCATCTGCGCCATCAGCAATGAGGCGCGTCACATCGTCGGGGCGTACAAATTCATTCAAATCTAACCGTATTAGCTTGCCTTCACCGCCAAAATACACGTCAGCAAGCGCTTTGCTGAGCTCTGTTTTACCCACCCCGGTCGGACCAAGAAATAAAAACGTACCGATCGGACGATTCTCATTACGTACACCTGCCCGCGCCCGGCGCAAAGCATCGCTTACGACATTGACGGCGCGCACTTGATTAACCATACGCTCATGGATTAGATCCTCCATATTAAGCAGACGTTCGCGATCTGCTGCGTCGCTCGCAACACTAACCTTAACGTCGAGCGTCTTTTCGATCGCACGCTGCACCGAGTTCATCGTCACCAACCCCGACTCGCTAAAGCCAGCCGACGATTCAAGCAATTTGAAAGCGCGCCCCGGCATCGCCAAATCGTGCACGTAGCGCAGCGCCAACCGGTACGCTTCTTTCACCGCTTGGTACATAAACGTAACGCGACGGCTTGCCTCGGTGTAGATTAGCTGCTCTTGCAAAATTTGCAATGTCTCATCTTCATTCGTTTCGGCAATGTTGATGCGGTTGAGCGCGTTAACGAGCGCCGGATTGCGTTGCCCGATTTCCAAAAAGCGCTGCTCATCCATTGATAAAATGATGCGCAATTTGCCGGCATCCAAAATCGGCTGCAATACATTTGATAGATCAACCGCACCTGTACCTTCTTCAAAAAATAGCTGCGCATCTTCCAGGCAGATGATGATATTTTTCGCATCGTATGCTTCACTAAGCACCTGCATGACGAGATTTTCCAGCTCACCGCGTCCGGGCGCCGCCGCAATCAACGTCGCCGAATCAAGAATGAACACCTGGCGAAACCGCAAATTCTCAGGTACATGTGCTTCGGCATCAAGCAAGCGCTCGGCGAATGCGCGAATCACTGTTGTTTTACCGGAACCGGATTGCCCCACAAGCACTGCATTTTGCCGTCCGCCGTTACCAAATGTGTCAACCAGTTGATCAATCGCTTCGGTGTGCGACGGCGCATCAACTACCGAAACTGTACCATGCGCGCCAATTTGTTCGCTGATATTTTGTCCGAATCGATCAAGTAACGGAATCCAACCAAACGACCAGTCACGCGCGATACCACCCGTACGCCGACGGTGCCCATGCCGATCAATCAACGCCCACAAACGCTGCTGCCATTGAATACCGCGATCGAGATCATCGGTGTCAAGATGAATTTGCGCGATAACCGACTCGAAATTCGGAAAATTCCGTACGATCGCCACCGCCAGCACGCTCGCCGTAATCTGCGCCATGCCATTCGCTTGGCGTACATCGTCGGCAGTTTGCCATAAGTCGCGGATCATGTTCGGATCGTCGTTCGCCATTGAGTTTAGTAGCGACGGCGTCAATCCTAACCGCGCACCCATAAATTGCCCGCTCGGCACCTCGCCGACCGCTTTTGCGACGTCTGCCGGCGTCGGGCGCGCCGGCAACCGCCCAAGAACATCGCCCGCCAAAAGCGCCGTCATATCGCCACCCTTACCGACCGGTAAGCTCTTCACATGCCATTCATAGAACACTACTACTATTGCAATAACACAACCAAGTGCACATGCCAACCATCCAGCCGACAGCCGCTCAACAACAAGCAAGACGATGCCAAGCAACCACAATAGACCAGATAGCCATGGCAGCAATCTCGCAACAACACCAGAGAGTATACGCCCAAATCGCGCTTGCTGCGCCCTGAGTGCACGGTAGTTAAAGTCTACAGATGCCACGGAATCCACCCCGCCACCGCGCAAAAAACCGCCGCCACTGGAAAGATCGGCACAAGCGGCCACACGAGAATCCTCGCTAAACCAATTACCGCTGCCGCACTCACGACGATTGACCCGATGATCAACACGAACGTCCGTATAAATCCGCCAATTATACGCGAAACAAGCCGATCAAAAAATGCCCGTAGCTGCACGCTTAGCGGACCGCGCACGCGCCCCGCCGAGATCTGCCGCCACGGCGCAAACAACGTTTTTAAGAGTAACCCAAGCGAAAAGTAATCATACACATCCAGCAGCGACTCGCGTACGCGCACTACCATCATTTTCCAGCCCGTACTATACCACCAAGAACAAATGCCCACGACAAACATACCTTCATTGTACGATATTTTGCAAATATACGCTACAATAAAGATATGAATAAACGCCACACACTTACGACCGTTCTTGGCAAAACGGTTCGGCAGGTTGCGCGTCTGCGCGGCGGCGGATCGGCGCTGCCTGGGCTGTTCGTCGAGAAAATTGATCCTGATTTTGTAGCGCGCACGCTCAAACATTTACCGCGGGGTATCGCAATTATCAGCGGCACAAACGGCAAGACAACGACGACGAAGATGGTCGTTGAGCTCCTTAGAGGACAAGGACTAAACGTATTCACCAACCGAACCGGCAGCAACTTTACCCGCGGCGTAGCAGCAGCATTGCTAAGCGAAGTCGATATATACGGCAATTTGGATGCTGATATCGCCGTATTGGAGCTTGACGAAGCTTACGCTGTGCATTTCGTGCATGCAATCAGCCCGAATTATTGTCTGCTGCTTAATGTCATGCGCGACCAGTTGGACCGCTTCGGTGAAATCGACGCAACCGCTAAATTGCTCCATACCGTTGCAGCGCACGCTACCAACGGCGTCGTTGTTAATCGCGACGACCCGCGCCTAGGCAGCCGCGCATTCGCAATTGATGTTACTGCACCAATTCGAAGTTATGGCGTACATCCCGATCTACAGTCATTGTTTCCGTCTGACGATAATCTGCGTGGCGCGCACAGCAAGCACGCCGCAAATTATACCGACAACGACACGATACTCGAGTCGGTTAATGGGCGACGCGCAAAAATATCGTTTAGCGGAGATACTCACGCTATAACATTATCACTGCACGGCATTTACAACGTATTGAACGCAACAGGCGCAATTGCCCTGACGCGCATGATTATGGGCGACGAACTAGACACTCAGCAGATGCTTGACTCGCTCAGCCGCATCACGCCGGCATTTGGACGCGGCGAGCAGATCATGGTTAGCGGACAACCCTGCGAACTAGTTTTAGTCAAAAATCCAGCAGGGTTCCGTCTAAGCCTCGCGTCATTCAGCCCAGACGGCTACGCTACGATGATCGCTGTCAACGATAATTACGCCGACGGGCGCGACATGAGCTGGTTGTGGGATGTCGATTTTGATAGCTTGCGCGCGCAGGGTGTTGCCGAACTATCTGGCGTACGCGCGTACGACATGGCGCTGCGGCTACAATACGAACTCGTTGAGATCTCTCACGTTGAGCCTGACCTTGCTGCCGCGCTGAAGCACTTCATCAGCACAAACCCCAACAAGCCGAAACGCATTTATTGCACCTACACTACTATGCTCCGCCTGCGGCGCGAACTAGCAAAATACACAACCGTCGAGGAGATCGCATGAAATCAATCAATCTGCTGCAACTATACCCCAAAGACATGAATATTTACGGCGACTGGGGCAATACGCTTGTACTGAAACGCCGGCTGGAATGGCACGGCTACGGCGTTCAACTGCTGGAATACAACCCTGGCGACGAATTTCCGCAAAGCGTCGACTTAATCGTCGGCGGCGGCGGACAAGACTCCGGCCAGCTAAAAATCCGCGATGATTTGCAAAAAATCGGACCGGCCTTGCGCGCACTCGCCAACGACGGCGTACCGATGCTCGTAATTTGCGGCATGTATCAGCTATTTGGCAACTTTTTCAAGACCAAAGATGGAGAAATGATTTCCGGCATCAAGCTGCTTGATATCGAAACTGTCGGCGGCGCCGAACGCCTCATCGGCAATATCGTCACGTCAAGCGAGCAATTTGGACTGATCGTCGGCTACGAGAATCACTCAGGGCTCACAACGCTAGGAGCAAACGTTCGCCCGCTCGGCCAAGTGATTCGCGGCGCCGGCAACAATAATCGGGACGAGACCGAAGGCGCGCGCTACCGCAATGTTATCGGCACATATTTACATGGCTCGCTCCTGCCAAAAAATCCAGCAATTGCTGATTGGTTGATAGAACAGGCTGTTACACGCAAATTCGGCGACTTTACGCCAACAGTCATTGAAGATCGTTTCGCTATACTAGCGCGCGATATCGCTCAGCGCCGCCCGCGCTAAATTTTCAGCGCATTTTCAAGAATTAGAAAGAGTATAATAGATAACTATGGCGCGTCCCGCACCGCAATCAATTGAAGAACCACACATTGAGCGTATTCGCGCATTCGACCTAATGCGCGGCTTCTTTTTGATCGTCATCTTGCTTGACCATTTGGCATATTATCCGAGCGGTCTTGATATTTTCACGGGGCGCGGGCTACTATATATTTCTACCGCTGAAGGATTTTTTGCAATTTCAGGACTTGTGCTCGGTATCGTGCGCGGACGGAAATTGCTGAAAAAACCATTACGTACTGCCGCGAAATTATTGCTTAAACGGAGCGTGCAATTATACATTGAATCAATTATTCTCACACTTTTATTTACAATTGCCGCTTGGCTATTCTACCACAACCCAGAAATTAAATACGGCGCTGCCGCGCCCGGCACGCCGTTTTGGCAGGTCGTATGGCAAACAATCACACTGCAATATACCTACGGCTGGGCGGATTTTTTGCGCTATTACGCGCTGTTTCTAGCGAGCGCACCATTTGCACTATGGCTCCTTCGCCGCGGCAAATGGTATATCGTTACGATCATAAACATCGCGCTGTGGTGGTATTACACGCAAACGCCCGGCGGCGAGACATGGCTGCCTTTTTCGTGGCAGCTAGTATTTTACTCTGGGTTTATTGTCGGATTTTATTGGCCGGCGCTCACGCGCTGGTGGCGGCGCACACTTCATGCATGGCAGCGGCGAGCAATTGCGCGCACGATTACCGCGCTGTTTTTGCTCGGGTTTACTGCCAACTTTTTACTCATGCTCAACGCGAATTATTGGCACGTTGAGCCATTCGCCGCCTGGCACAATCAGTACAATATGGAATATTTTGACAAAGACCGCCTGCCGATTCCACGCCTCGCATTCGGCGTGATTTGTTTCTGGGGATTATTTGCACTCGTACGCCGCTATGAGAAAATCATCGCGAAATACCTAGGTTGGCTACTCATGCCGCTTGGCACGAACTCGTTGTACGTCTATACGATAGAAGCATTTATCGTATACTTTGCCCATTTATTCATACTGCCGCCGCAGCCGTTTATCGCTGCTGCGCCATGGTTCATCAATCTTGCCCTTTCTATTGCCGCGATTATGCTTGTATGGACGGCGGTGCGCCGCAAATTTCTGTTTTCAGTTATTCCGCGCTAGTATCATACAATCCGGCGCGATACTCGACGCTGCGGTTAATCGAGTCGTATGCGTCAACCTTTTTCACGAGCTTCCACGACGCAACGGGTGGCTCAATTTCTTTTTCGGTTACGTTGATATACCAGACGTAACGGTGCTGCTTAGCAAATGCTGCTAAATCGACAATTTTTCCTGTATCGTCCTCTTTAAGCATAGCGAGCGACCCATAATCTTCATTGATTGTTGATGCTGGATAATAAACTGGATGCGTATTACTACTATAAAAGCTTGCCTCGTAATATACCCATGGCGACGCAGCAACAACAGGCTGACCCGCCTTACCCGCCTCTGCAATATTTGCCATAAGCTCCGATATACGAATTGATTTATTGGTATTTTTATTATAGTTGCCGTAATAATACACGTTGCCGATGCCAGCGAGCGCAACAATAATAAGGATAATTGTACAGTGCCGCATGAGTACCGGATGCGTTTTCGCCGCTGCAAGCAAACACCCTGAAATAATTACCGCGAGCGCGATTTGCGCATATAGCACGTAGCGGTCAATGAACGACGAGCTCAGCGGCGGCATCGACAAAAGCATCAGCAAAATCGGCGGCACGATAGCGAGCGATACAAATAGCGCCACGCCGCCTCTTCGCGATTGCCGAATAAGTTGCCGCAACCCAAAATATAGCACCGCGCCAACGACCGCAAACGCGATAAATGCCGCAATTGCCCACCAGCCATCCATTTGCGCAACTTCGCGGTAGAACAGCATATCTGTCAAATAATTAATCGGCGTCTGCGGCGTAATCGGCGGAATCCAAAACCCAACTTGTATCGTCGCAAATTGACGTACCGCTGTTGGCAGCCATACTGCGAACAAGCCGACCGCCAACACGTGACACCACACCCACTCGCGCGCGAAAAACTTCTTCACGCGACCGGCACATACTTCGCGATACCGCCACGCCCAATGCGCGAGCCACGCCAACGCTACGAAATAATGCGTAAACATACCCGCCGCCAACAGTACACCATACAAAACCCACAGCCAACGGCGATTTGTTTTCATCGCACACAGCAATACATATGTCGCCCACATCACGATCGCAAACACCAGCGTGTACATGCGCGCCTCGTGCGAAAATCGCACAAAAACCGGCGTCAGCACTGTCGCTGTTACTGCAGCCAGACTATACGACGATCGCTTCGTAATGTAACGTACAACAACATACAGCCCGACCAATCCGACAAGCGCAAACGCCAAGCTTAGCGAACGAATCGCGAGCGCGCTATGACCAAAAATAACTGTCCAGCCTTTCAACAGCCAATAGTACAGCGGCGGGTGGACATCAAGCGAAGTAAAATGCGCAATCTCCGCGATATTAAACCGTGCCAAATACGCACTAAACGCCTCGTCGAACCAAACCGACCACCGCGTCATATTCCCGAACACTACCCCCGAGAATACCGTTAATATCATACCCAGCGCCCACCATTCGTGTGCCGCCGCCCACTGCCCAAGTTTTCGTTTCATATCATTATCATAGCACGGGGAGGACGAAAGTAGATAAATCATTGAACATCACCCGCGCCGAAGCTCTCATTACTAACTATTCTGGTTAGCAATTATCTAGGCTTCAACATACAAATCACTATTATTTTCTAAAAGCGTTCTTTGAAATTCCTCATAACTGCGTTTGCCGCCAGACAATTCCGCGACCTTATCAAAAGCTACCCACATAGCCTTTTCTATCTCTGCATTCGGGACAGCTATATTTCCGCTTACATACTTTAGCTGCGTTACAAATACAACATTAAACCTATCACGGTCACCATCTTTCCCAGTCGTATAAATAATTGCGAGAGGCTTGACGTGCTCATCCAAAACAATAAGACCAGTCTCTTCAAGAGTTTCGCGTATTGCTGCTGATTTTGGAGATTCCCCCTCTTCAACGATACCACTCGGAAATGTCCAGTGGTCTTTATAGCCAGCTTTCACCATCAGGACTTCGTTGTCATCATTTATAATCGCAAGGCATGCGCTACACATTTTACCTGGCAGCGTTTTCGACCACGCTTGATTCTCTGCTTTTGTAAATACTCGCACCATAATTAATGATAAAAAACTGGTCGGGGTGACTGGACTCAAACCAGCGACCTCACGGTCCCAAACCGCGCGCGCTATCAACTGCGCCACACCCCGTTATACTGCCAATTCATCTCGGCATCCCCGGCTATTATAGCGTAGATTGCGTGACATTTCCAGGCGCAACCGCTACAATATAAGTATGACTCGCTCAAAACGCACATCGCGCGCACTTGCCGTTGCCAACACGTTCGGTACGCTCGGGTATCTTTCGCTCGTTATCCAATGGGCATGGACGGGGTTGATCCTCGCGTACCCGATCATCATGAAAGCAAACCACGGCGATTTATGGTGGCTTTCGCCTAATTGCCGAACGCACGAATCAACACCTGCCCAGCCGATCGATTTCGGATTTGCAACGCCGGCAGTCAGCTTCCTGGCAATCGTCATTGCGATAGTCATCGTTGTAGTGTCGGTCGTCGCTGTCATCCGCCTGCCAAAGAACGTCGGAAAAACGGGTGCAAAGCTCACGCAAACCGCCGCCGACGCGATCATTCCTGTCGTTGCGCACGCTAAAGACGTGCCAAAAGCTAAACGCAAACGTTTGTCATTTAAGATTATCGTTGCGCTCAAATGTACGTGTACTGTACTGGCGCTCGTGCTATTGTTATTCGCACGCCCGATCGGGCAGGTCACGTTCCCTGTTATCTGGGCAACTGGCATGTTTTGCTTTGTTTGCACGATGGTATATTGGCTGATTCAATACATCGCGGCACAGGTCGGACGCGTACCGCAGCATAAACTATGGTAATTGATTTGGCTACGCTTTTGGCGGCGTAATGTCAATTTGGCGAGCCGTCTTTTCAACCGGCAAATCGTGTTTGTCATCAAACCGATATACAAGCAGCGCGCCAAACGGCATTTCTACTGTACCAATATCAGCGTCTGAGATTTGGTCGAGGTATTTCATCAGTGCGCGAATCGTGTTGCCGTGCGATACCAACAGAATATTTTCACCACGCTGCAATCGCGGAATGATTTCGGTTTGCAAATACGGAACTGCACGGGCATACACATCTTTTAGCGTTTCGCCGCCTGGCACAGGATAGTCCCAGCCGCGCCGGATACCGTTAAACGCTTCTTCGCCGATTTCATTTTTAACTTCCCACTTATTTTTACCTGTTAAGTCGCCGTAGTCGCGTTCGTTCAGCTCTTTTACGATAATACGCGGCAAATCAATTTGATCGCCTTTGCCTTTCAGAATACCATCGCATGTCTGGCACGTACGTTTCAGCTCGCTCGTATATGCTTCGTTGAATGTAATGTCGCGCAGTTGTTCGCCCAACATAACTGCCTCACGGTAGCCCTTCTCGGTAAGGTTAACGTCTGTCCAGCCCGTCCATTTACCAAGCAAATTCCACTCGCTTTCAGCGTGGCGGCTAATAACTAATATTCCCGATTTTTGCATTGTCATCATACTATTATTCTAGCATAATTTCACAGTTTCATTGCTTTACTCCAGGCTATTTGCCTCCATTAGCATAAACGGTTTTCATGATATAATTAACGTATGCAAGACTTTTCTATCTCATCTATCACAGCACGACAAATTTTAGATTCACGCGGCAATCCGACCGTTGAGGCCGACGTCGTTTTGCGCGACGGCACGCTGGGGCGCGCTGCCGTACCAAGCGGTGCAAGCACTGGCGCGGGCGAAGCACTTGAACTGCGCGACGGCGACAACGGCTGGGGTGGCAAATCCGTCTACCAAGCGGTTCGTAATGTCAACGAAATTATCGCGCTTGCTCTCGCCGGCAAAGACGCAAGCGATCAAACAGCACTCGACAATGTTATGCTTGCACTCGACGGCACCGACAACAAATCCAAGCTCGGCGCAAATGCAATCCTTAGCGTCAGTCTCGCCGCCGCTAAAGCTACCGCAACCGCAAAAAAGCAGCCGCTCTGGCGCTACATCGCTAACATGACCGGCAAATCACCAAGTTTGCCGCTTCCAATGATGAACGTTATGAACGGTGGCGCACACGCCGCTTTTGCGACTGATATTCAAGAATTTATGATCATCTGCAAGGGTGCAAAAACATTTGAAGAAACGCTAAAAATGGGTACGGAGATTTTCCACGCGCTCGCAAAAATCTTAAAAAACCACGACTACCCGACAACTGTCGGTGATGAGGGCGGCTATGCGCCGCGTGTACGCAGCGGCAACCGCGAACCACTCACGCTACTAAGCGAGGCAATAACGAGCGCTGGCTATACGCTCGGCAGCGACGTTGTATTCGCAATGGACGCTGCATCAAGCGAGTTTTATCAAGATGGTCGCTACGAATTGAAGTGTGAGGGCAAATCGTTATCAAGCGAAGAGATGATTGATTGGCTTGAAGCGCTTGTAAACGAATTTCCGATCGTTAGTATTGAGGATGGCTTAGCCGAAAATGACTGGTCTGGCTGGCGGCAATTACGCGCGCGGATCGGCGACCGCATACAACTCGTTGGCGATGATCTACTCGTCACGAACACTAGCTTGGTGCAAAAAGCGATCGACGAGCATGCCGCCAACGCCCTGCTCGTTAAGCCAAATCAAATCGGCTCGCTCACCGAAACGATCCAGGCGGTCAGCATGGCGCAAGACGCCGGCTGGAACACCGTTATGAGCCATCGCTCTGGAGAAACTGAAGACACAACAATTAGCCACTTAGCAGTAGGCTTAGGCTGCGGGCAAATTAAAACCGGCTCGCTGTCGCGCACCGATCGAATCGCAAAATACAATGAACTATTGCGCATCGCCGAAAGCGACAACAGTCTGCAGCTCGCACGTCCGTTCGACGTTTAGCATTCGCGCTCTCAATACCGTTTATGGTATACTCTTAAACGAAAGGATATTTCGAGTTGTTAACGATTAAACAAAAAACAAACCGGAAGCGACCGTTGATTTTCATATGCTTGGCGGGTAGTATGTTCGCCGCAGGAGTTTATTTGCTCGCGCTCGTCGCTGCGCCAAGCGTTGCGCCGTTTATCGCAATGAAACCGATTGAGGTTGCCGCCTTGCCGAAGCCGCGCACTACCGACAACCGAATCATCATACCAAAAATCGGCGTCAATATTCCTTACGGATCGGGCGCGGCAGCATTAGACCGCGGCGCCGAATGGCGGTATCCAAATAATGGCAGCCCCGCCTCGGGCGGCAACTTCGTTATTGCGGCACACCGGTTTAGCATTCAACCAACGCCGCAAAGTACAATCGAAAAATCACCATTTTACCATATAAATAAACTCATAGTTGGCGATAAAATCATCGTTGATTACGACGGCGAGCGCTATGGTTACGAGATTAACAATATATTCGACGTGCAAGCAACACAAACCGAGATTGAAGCGTCGTCAACCGAAGCAAAACTAACGCTCTACAGCTGCGAACTTGGCGGCGCAGACACAGGACGCATAGTCGTGACAGCAAAGCTACTTGGCAAGGTAAAAATTGATCGGTATCAGTAGAAGGCTACTTCGCAAACTCAATCGCACGCGTCTCGCGGATCACGTTTACTTTGATCGTGCCCGGATACTGCATTGTCGATTCGATTTTTGTCGCAATATCACGCGCTAGCTTGATCGCGCTCAGGTCGTCAACTTTTTCCGGTGTGACAATCACGCGAACTTCGCGCCCGGCACTAATTGCATACGCCTTGCCGACGCCTGAAAAGCTCGTTGCAACGTTTTCCAAATCGCGCATGCGCTCGGCAAAGTTTTCCGCTGAAATGTTACGCGCGCCCGGACGCGCCGCACTAATTGCATCGCAGATCCGCACGACAATCGCTTCAACCGTCGTCGCCTCAATATCGTCATGGTGCGCTTCAATTGCATGGCAAATCGCCTCGCTCAAGCCTGCCTTGCGCGCTAAATCCGCACCGATATGATGATGCTTCCCCTCGACTTTATGCGTCACTGCCTTACCAACATCGTGCAACAGCGTCGCGATTTTCGCCGTACGCACATCCGCGCCAATCTCATCTGCGATCATACCCGCCATCTGCGCCATCTCGGTACTGTGCTTCAGTACATTTTGCCCGTAACTTGTACGGAATTTTAACTCGCCAAGAAGTTTCAACAAATCGCGCGGAATGCCAGTCACGCCAGCCTCACGCGCCGCATCTTCGCCGGCACGCATTGTTTCTTTATCGATCTGCTTTTCAGCCTTAGCAAACACTTCCTCAATCCGACCAGGGTGAATACGCCCATCTTTCATGAGCATTTCAAGCCCAAGTCGCGCCACCTGACGACGAATCGGATCAAAGCTCGACAGCACCACCATACCTGGCGTGTCGTCGACCAAGAAGTCTACACCTGTTGCACGCTGCATCGCTTGAATATTGCGTCCCTCTTTGCCAATAATGCGGCCTTTCATGTCATCATCTGGCAGCTTAACTGCTGTCACGGTGCGTTCTGCTGTCACTTCGCTCGCCATACGTTCCATAGTCTCAACGAGGATTGTCTGCGCGCGCTCTTCGGCATCGTCCGTCGCTTCTTGCTGTAGTTTCGCTACTAGATTTATCAAATCATGTTTAACGTCGCGCTCCGTCATTTTCATAAGTTTCTCGGCAGCATCTTTCTTTTTTAGTCCAGCGATTTTTTCAAGTTTTTCCTGCTGGCGCGTACGAATGCCGCGAATCTCACTTTTTAGCTCTTCGACTTCATCTTCTTGCTTACGCAGCCTTTCGCTCCGTTTATCAAGCTCGTCTAATTTGCGGTCAAGCGAATTTTCACGCTCAACCAGCCGATTCTCGGTCTTTTTCAGCTCGCGGCGGCGCTCCTGCTCAATCTTGAGCGCTTCGTCCTTTGCTTTCAACACGATGTCGCTCGCTTTACGCTCAGCGCGCGCGACGAGTTTTTCGGCGGTCTCTTTACCTTTAGTTTGTACTTGCTTGTCGTACGCAACTTTACCGCCCACGCCAATAGCAGCACCAACGATTGCGGCAATAATTCCCTCTATCATAGTGTTCCTTTCTCTTACAATCGCTCTTTGTGCGACGCAGGAATGTAGTCGGCAAGAAAGTCACATTGTAAGAATCATTCAAAAAATTAACTAGTCAGTGTCAGGTAATAAACTAGACTCTTCTATTGTAGCATGTTTTTGACAGGCGCAGCAGACTATTTGCGCGGCTTGGTGATGCGCGCCGCACGACCGTATTCCGGCAAGACAATCTCGTCGGTTTCACCACGGGCAAGTCGCGCGAGACAATCGCTCGCCCACGCTTTGCCCGTTGCACCGACAATTGGCACTCCGCGGTCGCTTGCAAGTGTATTCAGCACCGTCATACCAATACGCAGACCAGTAAAGCTGCCCGGACCGCGAAACACGCCAATCCTAGATACGCTGTTAAACGACGCACCCTGCTCATTCAGGCGATCACGCAAATACGCCAGCATATCACGCGCGAGGTTCCGCTCTGCCGCCCACGTGTAGTCATGGCGTTCACCCGTCTGTTCGTCTACCAAGCTCAGCTCAACCGTCATGCCAGCGCTATTCCATAGTATGATCATTTCATTAGCTCCTGCACGATATGCTTACTGCATTTACCGCCCGCCTCAAGTTCCAGCCGGCGCGTGTCGTCGGCCTGCACACAGATAGTGATTCGCAGAGTGTCGTCCGGCAATACATCGCCGACCACTGCCGCCCACTCAATCACCGTCACCGTCCGTGCGTCCTGCACTACCTCGGCAAGTTCCGCCTGCATAATTCCCGCGTTGTTCAAACGATAAAAATCATAGTGCGCCAGCCGACGCCCGTTCGGCGCATCGTATACGCGACTCAGTGTAAATGTCGGACTCTGCACCTCTTCGGCTATTCCCATGCCGCGCGCCAACCCCTTCGTCAGCATTGTTTTGCCCGCGCCAATATCACCGACCAATTCAATCGTCTCGCCGCCGCGCAATAATGAGCCTAATGTTACACCAAGTTCAATCAGCTCTTCTGCCGTCTGTACAATTATCTCGCTGGTCATATTTGGTATTATACCATTTTGATTAGCGGGATATACCTGCACGCAGATCACCTGGACGAGTAACCGGATATGGCACAGCAGCACCTTGCGCCCGGTTAACAATCCCGCTGCTGCTCCACCGCTCATTCGTCTGCGGATTCATATTCCTCCTTATCTTGCCAGCCGAATGTGCGGTTTTCGTATGTAAATCATCCATTTTTTGCGTGTATTATCCGTTTTGATCAAATGCATGTGTTGATGTATGACTGATTTTGTCACATTACCAGGCGAACGCGCATACAATGAGTAACCGTCCGCCTCGTATTTTGCTGCTAATGTTACATAATCAAGCTTCTCGTCCGACGTCAATTCATCAAGCGAAGCGACGTGTCTTTTCGGAATAATCATCATGTGTTCCACCACGCCGCAGCCATCCCATATATCGTAGCCAAATACGTTTGTAATGATGAGGCAATACTCGCTTTCGCCTACATATTGCGGACCACCATTCATAGCAATATCGCAAAAACTACACGCCGCGTTTTTCGTCTTACTCTTCTGCCTGTGCGAGCGATACCGCTGCTCGGCACGCGGATGGCGCGTCATCGGACCAGCAAGCGACAAGCGCTCGGTGATACGATTAGTTCGTTCTCCCCTCATCGTTTCTTCAGTATACCACGAATTCCGTAAGCCAGACGGCTATTTCGCAAGGAGAATATACGGTTTTTCTACACTGAGCTGAACTTTCTTCGTCTTACCGTAATTTTTAATTAAATGTGTGTGCTGATGCGCAACCGATTTTTGTGTACTTTTCGGCGGACGGGCATAAAACGAGTAGCCGCGCGCTTCGTACGCTGCGATAATATCAATAAATTCCTGGCGCTCTGCCGCCGTAAATACATGGATGCCCTCAACGTGGCGTTTTGGCACGATCATTACATGATCAGCAACATCGCAGCCATCCCACACGCTGTAGGGAAAATTATTCCGAGCAACCCAAAAATACGAAAACTCCTCTTTGACCTGTGGGTGCGTCGAGGTAAACTCGCAAAAATCACAGCAAATCCCCGCTGCTTTTGCCTGCTTGCGCTGCAGCGCGTAGCGTTTTTCAGTTTTGCGTGTCCGATACATTTATTGCTCCCGCTAGTATGCGTACTTACTTTTTATAATATCTGCACCACTATAGCACTCTTCTGTTATATAAACCACTACTTCTCGTATACTCTTCTCTATCAGCACGCAAAGGCGTGTAGTTGAAGGGCTTTTGGCTATAAACTAATTTCTCTCGGTTCGCTCAACGTAAACCCAACGTATGTTCCGTCTTGCTCATATGCTTTCTCCCCGATGAACGACGGCGTGTAGCGTAAATCTTTTCGGTAGACAAAGTTATCTCTACTACTCAATATATCACTATCGTTGTTAGTCAGTATTTTACCTTGCATTTGATGGACAACTTTAGTACTGCTCGCCACTTCACTATGAACGAAACGCATTATGTCATCACAAATTACATCCAGTAGAGCCGTATTGATATTGTCATTTGGAATTTCGTAGGCGATAAAGTGCGGCGCGACTTCTGTGATATCGTGCAGTGGATGTACGACGATGACATTATTTATATGGCTCGCTCTCATATACCGCCGTATTTCACTATCGTTGATCGTTGAGACTATCAAACAATTTGGCTGTATTGCAGTTGTCGTATGAAAATCAATTACCAAATCAGGTTTATTCACCGCGATATAATTCTTTATATAATCCGCCCGCCGAGATTCATACGTATCAAGTGCTGTGTTATAACTTCGATTTATATCCGATTCAATATACCGTTTACGTGCTGCAAATGCCCGCGGATTACCGATGAGCATATCAACATACTCTAGCACTTCTTTCCTGTGCTGCAATAAGTGGCTAAATAACTTCGAACCAAGCAGCTCGTTGCCGTGACTTGCGCCAATGAGTAATATATTTGGGAATGCTTTTACCATACCCCTATCATAGCAAAGAATCCTTACTCTAACGAGCAAGGATTCTTTCGTGTGCTAACAACGGTTCAATAGCCTTATCGTAGAAAATTACTTTTTCTCGTCAACCACCTCACCCTCAACCGGTTCGTCCTTATCGGATTTTTTATCGTCCGATTTTGACTCGTCAGCTTTTTTGTCGTTAGCAGCTTGCTGATACATCTTTGCTCCGATCGGCATAATGGCGTCATTCAGTGCTTTCAAAGCCACCTCTAGCTCATCTTTATCTTCCGACTCCTTATGTTTTTCAGCTTCTTTTACAGCGTCTTCAATCGCTTTTTTGTCATCGTCAGAGATTTTGTCTTTATACTCGTCCGGCATTTTTTTCGCCTGATAAATCGCGTTCTCAAGCTGATTCTTCGCGTCAATTGCTTCGCGCTTTTTCTTATCCTCGTCAGCGTGCAACTCGGCTTCTTTTTGCGCTTTTTCAATATCCTCCTTACTCATGTTGCCAGAGTTCTGAATAGTAATAGACTGCTCTTTGCCTGTACCTTTATCTTTCGCTGTTACATTCAAAATACCGTTCGCATCAATATTAAACGTTACCTCAATCTGTGGTACGCCGCGTGGCGCCGGTGCGATACCATCTAGAATAAAGCGCCCTAAGCTTTTATTATCGTTTGCAAATTCGCGTTCGCCCTGCAGAACATGGATTTCCACTTGCGGCTGGTTATCGCTTGCCGTCGAGAAAACTTCCGATTTGCTGGTTGGCACGGTGGTGTTGCGCTCAATCAGCTTCGTCGACACGCCGCCCATCGTTTCGATGCCAAGACTTAGCGGCGTCACGTCAAGCAGCAGCACATCTTTCACGTCGCCCGCTAGCACGCCGCCCTGGATCGCCGCTCCAACCGCCACAACCTCGTCCGGATTAACACCTTGCATCGGGTCTTTACCAAATAGTTTTTTCACCCGCTCAACGACTGCCGGCATGCGCGTCATGCCACCAACCATCACGATATTATTAATGTCTGATTTTGATAGCTTCGCATCTTTGAGCGCTTTTTCAACCGGACCATCCAAGCGGTCAAGCAAATCTTTCACAAGATCTTCCAGCTTCGCGCGCGTCAGACTAAGCTCAAAATGTTTTGGACCGTCGGCGTCGGCGGTAATAAACGGAATGTTTACTTCATACTCCGTAGTCGACGACAACTCTTTCTTAGCTTTTTCTGCCTCATCCTTCAGGCGTTGCATCGCTGCGTTATCTTTACGTAGATCAATTCCCTCTTTGGATTTGAAATCGTCAAGGAAATAATTCACGATCGCATTGTCGAAGTCCTCGCCGCCGAGGTGCGTGTCGCCATTCGTACTTTTTACTTCAAACACACCGTCGCCCAGCTCCAAAACACTAACATCAAAGGTACCCCCACCAAGATCAAACACAACGATCGTTTCATCATTCTTACCTTTTTCCAAACCGTATGCCAAAGCCGCAGCTGTCGGTTCGTTGATAATACGCTTGACTTCCAAGCCGGCGATCTTGCCGGCATCCTTCGTCGCCTGGCGCTGCGAATCATCAAAGTACGCTGGCACAGTGATAACCGCTTCGGTCACCTTTTCGCCAAGAAATGCCTCGGCATCAGCTTTAATTTTGCTCAAAATCATCGCCGAAACTTCTTCTGGCGTGTATTCCTTGCCGCCCATCTCGACCGCTACGCCGCTACCTTTTTTGACAATCTTGTACGGCATGATGTCTAGATCTTTTTGGACTTCTTTATCGCTAAATTTACGGCCAATCAGACGCTTCACGCCATAAATCGTGTTTTTTGCGTTCGTCACGCGCTGGCGCTGCGCCACCTGCCCAACAAGGCGCTCGCCTTTTTTATTAATCGCTACGACCGACGGCGTTGTTCGATTACCTTCTGCATTTGTGATAACCTCCGGTTTACCCGCCACCAAATATGCAAACGCGCTGTTGGTCGTGCCAAGGTCAATACCGATAATTTTACCCATTTTATTCCCCTTTCGTTAAATTATTAGTAGGTCAAATTGTCTTACTGCTATTTTAGCACTCTTTGCTAGTGAGTGCCAATATATTCAGTATAGAAAATTAGCACTCTCATGTCAAGAGTGCTAATTCATGTCTTTGGATACTTCATCATTTCCGTACGACACGCACCATCGCATGGCGAATTGGTACACCATTTAACGTGTAGCCAGCTTGCATTTCCTCAGCGATAACTTCGCTGTCACCTTCAGATTCTTCGTCAAATTGCACTGCCTGGTGCAATTCCGGATTAAACATCGTACCCGGCGCAGCGGCAATTTTTTTCACACCGAGCGCCTCAAGCTGTTTCGCGAGCTGCTTATCAATGCCCGCAATGCCTTTTGCCCATGGATTATTTGCTAAGTCCGCCGGTACATTCGCCACTGCCCGCTCAATTGTATCTATTACTGCGAGCAACTTCAAAATCGCCTTCGTTTCACCCGCCTGGCGCGCCGCTTGTTTTTCACTTTCCATGCGCTTGCGATAATTTTCAAAATCCGCCCGCGTACGCTGCAAGTCCTGCGTCAACTCACCAATTAATTGCTCATACTCTTCTGCTTTTTTTTGCTTTGTCATCTATAAAACCTCCTCTAACATCGTTCCGGCGCGTCGGACCAATTCCATCGTACGGCGATAATGCTGGCGTGTTGGACCAATAATGCCAATGTAGCTGCGATCGCTGAATGGCGAGCGGAACCGGCTAATAATAAGTGTTGCGCCGCTTGATTTGCCGATCGGATTTTCGCTGCCAATAAAGACATTGAGCGGCTCATTTGGCTGTGCCTCGCTCAGCCACGGCTCAATATTGTCAATCAATGTCGCAACGGCGCGCACATGGTCGCCTTCGCGAAACTCCGGGTGGCTAAACAAATTCGCGATACCGTTCATATACAGCTCGCTGCCAATCGTCGCAAATCCAAAATTTCCCGTCAAATCCACCAGACTATCAACTGCCGAACGAATTGCCCGATCAGCCTTGTTGATGTGCGAACTGACATGAGCCTCAATCGCTCGCGCACTGCGGTCAATGCCGCTCGGCAACTCCGTCATCGTCGCTTCGGTGATACCATTCACATAAAACCGATAACCTTTGTCGGTCGGAATACGCCCCGCGCTCGTATGCGGCGCTTCAATAAATCCCATATCTTCAAGTTTCGCCATTTCGCTGCGAATCGTCGCACTGCTTACGCCAAAAAGTTTCGCTAGCGTAACGCTGCCTACGGGCGCCGCAATCTCGGCGTATTGTTCAATAATCGCTGCTAAAATCGCTTGTTGGCGGTCGGTCATGGCTATATTGTAACGCATATTTAGCACTCATGCAAGGCGAGTGCTAAATCGTCGGCACTACATAACCGTCACAACAAACCCTATCCGCGGCGCGGCTGTGCCAACCCTTGCAGTTCCTCAAGTAGATCCCGCGCCACTAGTCGCGCTTCATCGTCTTTGCGGTTATATGCATCTGGTTTTCGCGCGATATCACCTGCGATACGCACCGTTTCGTCCAAATTGTCGTTAATAATAAAGTGATAGTACGGCACTTCCAAAGCATGCGTCAACTCTTTGATAGCACTCGCAAAACGTTTCGGCCATTCGGCTTCAAATTCCTCAACGCTCGCATAACGCGTCTGCAGCCGGCGACGCCACTCGTCGTAATTCGGCGGTAATAAAAAAATCGCAACAACTGTCTGCGACAGATTCTTATACTCGTCCACACCCTGCACATCAATATCGGTAATAGCAATTCTGCCCGCATCGTGAATCGCCTGAATCTCCGCTACGCCTGTGCCATAGACTGTACCGTGCACGAACTTCGCCTCAATAAAGCCATGGGCATCAAGCATTTTTTCCGCTGTCGCCTCGTCAATGAAATGATAATCCACGCCATCGCGCTCTTGCACGCCGGCGTTTTGCCGCGGCGAGCGCGTCGTATACGACACAATATCGGCAAACTCCGGGTCTTGCAACAGCCGCTGTTTTGTCGTGTCCTTGCCTGCGCCGGAAACTCCCACCAATAAAACAAGTTTCGTATCTGCGACAAGCTGCCGCACGCCGCCATTCGGCTGGTAGGCGGCAATTTTTTGTGCTAAATCCATGCCCTATTGTACCACATGATATCTTGACGATACTTAACGCCAAATCAAATATACAGCCAACATCAGCACACTTACTAAACCGCCAGAACTACACGCTGCCCAAAGTTCACGCTACGGATGCCATATCTGCAGTCTATCGTGCATCAGCTTGCGGCTTTCGCGCGCTGCCCGCGTATTTGCGTCCGTCGTGCCACCAACGTTCATGCGTATTGACTTCGTTGACAATACACCGTTACCCGCAAACACATGCCCCGCCCCACCGTATATCGCCAGATCAGTATTCTGCGGTCGCTGGTCTTTAATGCTTTTACCCATGCTGGCGCTGTTCCACATTTGATCATCACTGCCTGCAATAATCAATAGGTTGGCTTTGGTGTTGAGCGGAATCTTCTTGCTCTCATTGTTCTCATCCATATCAACCGCCGCTTGGTACGCGTTTTTATATGTAACCGGCGCTTTTGCTATCATCGGAATTATCATATCACCAATAAAATGTCCGAAACTTGTTTTTTGGATATCAATATATGGTAACTCCTTACCTTGCCACGTCCACGACGAGCCGTAATTTTCAAAATCAAGCCCGTTGAAATTATATGCCGACGGGGCCACCAGAATCGCGTTGTTGATTTGCGGATATTTCGACGCGAGGTTAAGCGCATACTCCGCGCCTTTCGACGTACCCATCACTGTCAATGGCGATGCGCTTTTAGCATGCGCCTCTACGTAACGCAGTGCCTGCCCAAACTGCTCAAGCGGCACGCGTGCCAATGTCTTCGGCTGGTTTTTCTGCCCAAACATAAACAACGACAGCACCTCGTAGCCATTCTTTGCAAAATCAACCGCCTGCGCATAATTCGGTGTGCCGTCCGATCCGCCGTAAACGATAATCGCGCCTTTATGTTTAATTTCACGCGGTACGAGATGAAATCCCTGCGCTGCACCGTCATCAACGCGCCGCACGTCCACCCCGTCAATATTAGTTGGATAGAGCGACAAATTCGCTGGATCGCGAAAATACGCCGGCGCATCAAATCTGTATGCTTCGCCGCCATACACATGGTCGTTATATGCCCGTACACCAATGATAAGTAATGTAATCACAGCGATAATACCGAGCAGTGTGAAACTAATTCGTTTTAGTTTTTTAGCCATTTTTAAGCCCCTTTATTGATTTTAAGCGTCACGCAATTTCATATAGACTACTTACACATATTATTCTAGCATAGAATAGCACGTCTCTGTTATGACTTGTCAGTTATAGATCCCGCCAATCAGAAAATCTGGCGAACCAAAATGAATATTCCGCCCAGAAAATTCATCTATGTCATTCTTTAGCTGACTATCAATAGGAAAAATTAAAAGAAAACGACGTTCAATCTCGCTTCAACATCACCGTAAACGCCTCGCTCGGAATATCAACTTTTCCAAAACGCTTCATGCGTTTTTTACCGCGAGCTTGCTTGGCGAGCAGCTTTTTCTTACGCGAAACATCGCCGCCGTACAGATAGCCGGTAACATCTTTGCGGTAGGCGCCGATGTTTTCGCGGGCAATAAAGCGCGCTCCAATTGCGGCTTGTAAACTAACCTCAAAACTCTGTCGAGGCACAACTTCTTTGAGTTTTGCCGTTACCTCTCTACCCAGATTCTGCGCCTCTGAACGGTGACACATGACACTGAGCGCATCAACCATCTCGCCACCACGTCCCCGGACAGCTTTTTATATTCGCTCACGCCCTGCACATCGATGTCGGTCACGGCGATTTTGCCTGCCTCGGCGATCGCCTGAATTTCCTTCGCGCCGGTGCCATAAACCGTGCCGTGCACGAATTTCGCCTCGATAAACTCGTGATTTTCCAGCATATTCACCGCCGCCGCCTCATCAATAAAATGATAATCAACACCCGGTGTTTCCAATACGCCAGCGTTTTGCCGCGGCTGCCGCGTGGTGTAGGACACGATGTCAGCAAACTCGTTATCTTCAAGCAAACGGCACTTCACAGTGTCCTTGCCCGCGCCAGAAATACCGACCAACAGCACGATTTTAGTTCGCTGCACCACATCACTGGCTGCTTGGTTCGGTTGGTAGTTTTTGATCAGATTTTTTAGGTTATTTTCAAGCATACTTAACTATAACACCCGGCAGACGCGATGAAAAATTCGCGCCGGTCTAAAGCCACAGCCGCAACACTCTCGCTCGCCCAAGCTTACTCAACGCCCATCAAAAAACTAAAAATCACACTAACGTACAACTCGTACGCCAATGGCTGATTACCGCCATCAATTCTCGAAAAATTATGATTTGCGCCGGGAACTACTTTTTTGGCGGCAAGCCTCGCCGAGCTGTACGCCGCCAGCAATTCGTCCTGCGACGCAAGCGGCACGACCGCGTCCTTTTCGCCCTGAAGCAGCAGCACATCGCCCGTGAAAGTCGCCGCCGCGCTGGTGACGTAACGCTTGGACGGATAAGTCGAAAGAATCGGTTTCGTCGCCGAACTAGAGCCGGTGCCCGAACCGCACAAGACAATTTTCTCGACGTGTGAGAAAACCTCGCGCAGCGTGCTCGCCATAGTGCCGCCCATAGAATTCGCCACGATTTGATAACGATTTTGCCGCGCGCCAAAAACTTCCGGCGCGCGCTCATTTAAAACGCGAAACATATCCAAAATATCGCGGCGCTCCTCGTCGAAAGTTTTCTCGCAAAAAGCCTTCTTTTCATCGCCCGATTTATAAATTTTCCAATCCCGCGACGAATTAAGATAAGCCACATTCGCTACGCCCGAACGGCGAATTTTCTCGCCCAAAATGTACGACTTCGAACCCCTCTCGCCCGCCGTGCCGTAAAGACCGTGAATGAACACAACCGTCAAATCCGTCTCAATTGCACTCTTCGCAAACTTAATGATGCTGTGATTTTTACGATAATTTCCTGGGGTGTGAATCTTAATCATTTCTCCGTGATTCCTGAACAACAAACTCGTACTTCACAAAAGCCTATCCAGCACAGCCTCCCAATCGGGAAAATCTCGGCTGCCGAACAATATGTGCTCGCCCTCGAAATCGCCCACACCGTTCGCTGTACGGTCGTCGATCAAAATGTCGCCGCGGCTCAAGTGCTTAACCGACGAAAAGATGACTTTTTTATAAAACAAACTGTCTTTTTCATCTCCAAAATACTTTTTCACCCACGCCAACTTGTCGCCCAGCGCGGTCGGATTTTCCCACGGCGACGATGACAAAATGTAAAGGTCATATTTATGTCGCAATTTTTCCACCGCCTCAATCGCGCCCGGCATCGGCTCCATCAGCGCAAAAATCCCGGGAATATCATCCGGTCGCCCGCCATATTCGCGCAAAATTTCCGGCTCGACCCTATCAAACGCCGACACAAAATCCACCAGTGTTCCGTCCATATCAATGTAGACAATCGGCTTCTTTTTGTTATTTTTCATCACCATCGCCACTAATTATAGCAAACCCATTGAGCAACACGTAAGCCAATCGCCCGAAAGCTCCAAAACTACAAAGTCTCGTAATACTCTCTCAGCATTTGCGCCATCAAACGCTGCCGCTGCCGCAAAAAATCAGCATAATCATCCGCGTCTGCCTCAATCAACATTTGCGGAATTGCGTTATCATTAAAATTATCTGCCAACTCCTTTTCGCTTGCAATATCGCTATGATGATTATTGTCCCCACTCAAAATACTACTCAAATATCTGCTCGGAGCAGCGTCGCTAACCGAAACATTGATGTCATTTTTCAAATGGACAAAGTTAGCGATTCGGTTATATTTTGTCTTATCGTAGCCATTTTTCACCAAATAATTTTTCGGGAAAATATGATGAATTTCGCCCGTTGCTAAATCGCGCGCTAGGTTGCTTTTTGACAAAAAGCTTTGTTTGAGCAACTTATTCTGTGCCGCCACGAACATATGCCAAAACGGATTATTGACCGTTGGCTTATCAAATTCATCAACCAAAGTTGAATTCCAAAAAGCATCCGAAAGTTCCTGCTCTTCGAGCGTGGCGATAAATTTCGTAATATCGCCCGGCTGATTGATGCGCTTAATATCTTGCTCGAACCGCGTCTCAAAGCTGCCAGAATGGCGACCGGTCATCAACGAAATCGCCAGCAAACGCCGCACCGACGAATTAACCATAGCATGATTTTCGCCAACATCCAGCAGCCGCAAATACATTGCGTACGCATAATTTACAGCGTTACGCGCGATCAACATGCCAGGCTCATCATAGCCACTCCCCCGCAAAACATTTTGCACAAAATGCTTGAACTTATTTTCGTTCGTAAATTGGTACAGTCCTTTTTCTAATTTTTTGAACGATTCATCGGCAATCTCTTTTTCGTTTTGGCGGGTTTCAAAATTACGCCCAGAAAGCAGCGCTACGATATCGCCCAATTTACCGCGCGCAAATTGCGTCAAGCCGATGACGCGGATGATGTCGTTGTAAGTCGGATCATACAAATCGTCCGTCTCGTTCTTGAGCCACGAGATTTTCGCAAAATAATCCGTCGCGGCAAAATGCGTATCGTTCTCTGCAATAGTTTCAAACTGCTCCGGCGCAGCCGATAGGTGCGCAAAGTAATCGATGAATTTACGCAGCTTCATACCTATTTCATCGCCCGGCTCTTTTTCGTAAACAGCAATTCTACTCATCGCAAAATCCGCGTTGCTCAAATTTACGCCGCTAGCATTGATGCGTACAAAAATTTCATTAACGATATTGATGTCAAGCGCCGGACTTAATTGAATTTCGCCAATTTGTTTATTTTTAATTTGAATAAGGCGATTCAAGCGCGAGTTAATTTCCTGGCGCGTCGTGTTTGGATTTTTGGCAACATATTCATCGACAAACGTTAACGTATCATAACCATTCACCATAACCTCAGCGATATCGCCAATCCATTCTTTGCCGCGCTCCGTCGAACTTGTGCGCGTACGAAATTCCTCTGTAATCGGATTGAACGAAATAGCAATGCGGCGTTTTTTATAATTTTTATCAATCACATTCAAGCCACTTATCGCCGCTCGCAAAGCAGTGATTCGCTGTTGCCCATCGATCAAAATCCGCTTGCCTTGCGAAGTAGAACCGTCCTTCAGCCTCACATCTGGATTCTGCCAGGTTATTATATAACCAACCGGATAGCCCTGATACAGCGAATCCATCAAATCGCGCACTTGGCTGCTAGTCCAAACAAACGGGCGCTGAATTTCCGGAATAGCAATCGCCCTACTCTCCACCCAAGCCAAAATCGTGCTAATTGGTGTTTGATTTAGAGAAAATTTCGTTTCTTCCATGAGGTTTATTATACTATGCGCAGTAATTTATGTCTCAGAAATTAGGACGCGTTTGATTTTTATGGTGTGCATTTGGTACGGCTTTAATCCCGCTTCAGCATCACCGTAAACGCCTCGCTCGGAATATCAACTTTTCCAAAACGCTTCATGCGTTTTTTACCGCGAGCTTGCTTGGCGAGCAGCTTTTTCTTACGCGAAACATCGCCGCCGTACAGATAGCCGGTAACATCTTTGCGGTAGGCGCCGATGTTTTCGCGGGCAATAAATTTACCGCCGATTGCCGCCTGCAAACTAACTTCAAAGCTTTGGCGCGGTACGACGTCTTTTAATTTTTTGACAACTTCTCGCCCTAATTTTTGCGCCTCGCTGCGGTGGCACATTACACTCAGAGCGTCAACCATTTCACCTGCCACGTAAAAGTCTACCCGCACGAGATCTTCCGCCTGGTAGCCTGCTAACTCATAGTTAAACGAACCGTATCCCGACGTCACGCTTTTGAGCTGATCGTAAAAATCGGTTAGCAAATTGGCGAGCGGCGCAACAAACGAAACAAGCGCCCGCTCATCAATGTAGCTGAGGTTTTTTTGCCGTCCGCGCTTCGATACGATCAACTGAATCACTGCGCCAATATATTCCTGCGGTACAACAATTTCGCCATTTATCCACGGCTCGCGGACCTCAGCGATCTGCGCCGGATCGGGCAACTCACTGGCAGACTTAATGTCTAATTCTTCGCCGTTTGTCATAGTAATTTGATAGTCGGTACTTGGGTTCGTTACTACCAAATCAAGATTATATTCGCGCTCCAGCCGCTCGCGGATAATGTCCATGTGCAGCAGCCCCAAAAAGCCGATCCGCACGCCAAACCCCAGCACCGGCGAATTTTCCGGCTCAAACTGCAACGCCGAATCACTCAAACTCAGCCTCTCAATTGCTTCCTTCAGATCATTATAATCCTCGTTCGACACCGGGAAAAAACCCGCATAAACAAACGGCTGGATTTCTTTGTAGCCGGGGAGAGGTTGGATGATAGGCTGTGGCATAGTATGCATTATACGATTTTACACCATTCAGAAATTTTTTTCGCTTCTAATCATTGTCTTTATTTTCTTCCTGCTGGTCTCTCGTCTTATTAATTTCCCAATAAATCTAACAAGTGTCACACTAATATCTACGGCTAGCCTTGCCTCAATTCGTGATGGTGGCTTAAATTTTCTGATAGATCGCCCATGATCAGCGCTGTAATTATTCCGTAATTCGCCTAAACTAGACGCTAGTCCAGATACATGACTTATTACTTTTTTAATCTGTTTGTTCTCTGATTTTAAGTCTAGGGTATTGTTTACCTTTTTATTTAGGCTAGGAATACTCTCTGTTTTATCATATTTCTCATTATATCTATCTAAAATTGTTTTGAAACATGACTCAATGAGACTCTTTGCTTTGCCTATCGCATCGGCAGGGTTGCTCTCTATAGTCGAATACATCTGATTAAGCTGAGTTCTTAAATAGTCGTCATTAAATTCTTTCCCCAAATCATCAATTATCTTTGGTAAATTATCGTCGTTAATAAAAAATATCGGCGAATATTTCTCTACTTGCATCGGGTGATATGTATCAGGGATCACACTACCACAAGTTTGCTGTAAAAAGCCAGAAACCTCCTTCAACTTATCGTCATATATCTCAGCCAATCTAAACTCAATCCCTTTTTTGCTTAAAACGCTGCGCAATTCGCCTATTGATTTTATTAATTCTAGCAACTCATGACTCTCATTGGCATTATAATGTCCATTTGATTCAGCCTTTTGATTCATAAACTTAAACAGATCATTTAATCTACCGTGCCAAACAGAAAAAATACCTCTATAGTCCTCCGGGTATGATTCGTAAAGACGAAGATAAATTTTATCAACCACTAGGGTCTCTTCATCTTCAAAGAACGAGAACATATTTTGTCTATATAGCGGATACTTCTCACGTAAATCTTCGAGAGCATATTTTATGTCACACATTATTTATCCTTATCAAAATATTTCTTCAATGTCACCGTATCACCCACCTTTGCCTGGCGCGTAGTCTTCAGGTTGGTGACGATGTAGCCGATTTCGCCGGTATCAAGCAGCGGGTCGGGCGTCATCATCGGGCTGAGGTGACCGACTTCCAGTGCCAAGCCATTCGCGTCCGTCGCGAGCATTTTTATCGCCTCGCCTTTTTTAATTTGCCCATCAACCACGCGCACATACAAAATCACCCCGCGGTAATCGTCATAATAACTATCGAAAATCAGCGCTCGCGTTTTATCATGCGTGTTGCCCGTCGGCGCTGGAACCCGTTTAACGATCGCCGCAAGAACCTGGTCAACGTTATTTCCCGTCTTTGCTGAAATCTGAATTATCTCATCTTCGCGGCAACCAAGCAGATTGATCACTTGCCGAGACACGCGCGGCACGTCGGCAGCCGGTAAATCAACTTTATTGAGCACGGGAATAATCACCAAATTCTGTTCCATCGCCAAATATACATTCGCAAGCGTTTGCGCTTGAATCCCCTGGCTAGCATCAACCACTAGCACCGCACCTTCGCACGCCTGCAAACTGCGCGACACCTCATAGCTAAAATCGACATGACCTGGGGTATCAATGAGATTGAGATCATATACACCGCCTGCACAGCCTGAGTCTGCCTGGGTAATTTCGTCCCATTCTTGGTCGCGCAGAGTATCCGATTGCTCCAGCTGATACTCATATTTCATCCGCACCGGCGCCAGCTTTATGGTAATCCCTTTCTCGCGCTCTAGTTCCATGCTATCCAGCAGTTGCGATTTCATCTCGCGCTTCGCTACCGTCCCCGTCATCTCCATCATGCGGTCGGCGAGCGTCGATTTACCGTGGTCAATGTGCGCGATAATACAAAAATTACGAATGCGGTCTAACTTCACCGGCGCAATCTCCCAAAGAAGAGCTTATATAGCCGCCCAAGCACTGGATCGGCTTCGCGCAGTTTAAGCAGCACACTCAACTCAACATACACGCAAAAACTCACAAGCACGATCATCGAAAACTTCGGGAAGGTCGACATAAAGCTCATGTCGCTGCTCTGCAGCTGCAGCAGTTGCGTCGTCGCATACGTAATCGCGCCCATGCCAGCGCTTGCCAAAACCATCTTTATTGCTGCTTGTATAAAATCACGCGTAAAAATTCCCGGCATACGACGGCACAAAATTACAAATAAAACGATCACCTCGACAACTGCGACAATTGATTGCGCCCATGCCAGCCCGAACACACCCCAACCAAACGCAAACGTAAAGATTACTGCGAGAATAATATTCAATGTAATCGTCCCGACTGAAATATACAGCGGCGTTTTCGTATCCTGCTGCGCGTAGAACGAGCGCGCCATGATATGGTAAATCGTACGAAACAGAATAGAAATAACAAGCGCGCCTAGAATATTCGCGATCAATAAGTCGCCGCCGTTCTTCACAAACGCCACGACATAACCGCGCGCAAAATACGTAATCACCGCAATTGGCAGCGCCAGCCACAGAATCCAGCGCATCACTGAACGCAATTCCTTTTTGAACAAGTCCGGGCGCCCCTCTGCTAGCCGCTCGGTCATGCGCGGAAAGGCTGCATTGCTAATCGCCACGCCGACCAGATTCACCGGCATCAAACTCAAACTTGACGCCTGCTGGTATGCGCGCGTCACCCCTTGCGCCATACGCGATGCTAAGTTTATCTCAACGATACTATTAAAATAATCAATCCCCTGGTCAAGCGAACGCGGCGGCAGCAACCGCAATACGCGCCGGAATCCCTTATTTTTCCACGATATTTTCCAGCGATAATCAAAGTCGGTACCGATCAATCCAAGCGAGCTCACAATAAGCTGCAAAATTGCGCCAAGCACCACGCCAAGCGCCACACCCATGATACCGCCCTCAAACACCTGCCAGCCAAAAATATTGATACCGCCCGTGAACCAGCGCGCGCCGACCACAATACCAATATTGTATATCGTCGGCGCAAGCGCCAAAAAAGTAAACCGCCCAATCGCCTGCTGCATACTTGACAGTACCGTTGCAACCGCAAACAAAAACGGATTCACTGCAATCACGCGCATCATGCTCACCGCCAAGCTGCGCCCTTGTTCGTCAAATCCCGGACCAACAACGTAGCGCACAAGCGGATCAGCGAATATAATAATCAGCACGCTTGTTACGAGCGTAATAAGTGCCAAAAAATTCACTAAACTTGAACTCAATTCCCATGCCGACTTTTTATTACCAGTTGCTAAACGCTGATTAAATACCGGAATAAACGATACACTGAGCGCACCCGACACTAAAATAAAGAACATGAAATCGGGAATCGTAAACGCCGCTACGTACGCGTCGGCACCTACTTTATAAGTGTCATAGTACATACCGTTGATCAAGCGCTCGCGATATATGCCGAGCAAGCTTGAAAGCAGTGTCGAGCCAGACAACAGTGCAGCCGCCCACTGTACCGACAATTTGCTGTTGGCGCGCGCGACGACCGACCTGACTCGCCCTTTCCCTCTCATGACCGCTACTTGTGAAGTGCCGCCTCCTTCGGCAGCACTGCTTTCGCCATATATTTCGACGCCGCATCCTCTTCAAGTGTTTCATGTTCAAGCAGCGCATCCTTCAGCTTTTCAAGAACCGACATATTATGCGATATCACCAGCTCGGCACGCCGCGCCGCTTCGGTGATAAGCGCCTCAACTTCCTTATCTATTTCATTCGCTGTCGCGTCGCTATATGGACGTTCGCGCGTCATCTTATCAAACATCAACCCGCCGTTATCCTCATGGAAAACTTGATTACGGAGCTTGCTGCCCATGCCTTGCTCAATAATCATATCGCGCGCAATCTGTGTCGCACTGCGCAGGTCACTGCCCGCACCCGTTGTCACACCATCGTCGCCATATTTCAGCTTCTCAGCGATACGACCGCCCATAGCACGCGCTAGAATGTCTTTATATTCGTACACGCTCGTATAGCTTTTGTCTTCCGGCGGCAAAAACCACGTCACGCCGCCTGTACCGCCGCGCGGAATAATTGTAATTTTGTGCACCGGATCGCTATCCGGCAACACATGCCCGACGATTGCATGCCCCGCTTCGTGATATGCCGTTAACTCCTTTTCATGATCGTTCATTACCTTAGCTTTACGCTCCGGACCGATTGCAACCTTCTCAAACGCCTCAGTTAAGTCATCATTCGTAATCACTTTCGAATCACGCCGCGCTGCAATAATTGCCGCTTCGTTCGCCATATTTGCTAAATCTGCACCGCTTGAACCAGCAGTTTTTGCCGCTAATTTATCCAAATCAACCGAATCGTCCGTCGGTTTGTTTTTGAAATGAACTTTCAGAATCGCTTCGCGGTCTTTGCGCTCCGGCAAACTAATCGTTACGTGGCGGTCAAAGCGTCCGGGGCGGAGCAGGGCGGGATCAAGCACATCAGCACGGTTCGTCGCTGCGATAATAATCACATTTGTATCCGAATCAAACCCATCCATCTCAACGAGAATCTGGTTCAACGTCTGCTCACGTTCATCATGACCGCCGCCCATGCCACTGCCGCGTTTACGCCCTACCGCATCAATCTCGTCGATGAAAATAATCGCCGGCGCGTTCTTTTTCGCTTTTTGGAACAGATCGCGCACGCGGCTCGCGCCGACACCCACAAACATTTCGACAAATTCTGAACCGGAAATACTGAAAAACGGCACGTTTGCTTCACCCGCCACCGCGCGTGCCAGCATTGTTTTACCTGTGCCCGGATTACCGACCAGCAGCACGCCTTTCGGGATTTTTGCACCCAATCCTTGGTATTTTTTCGGGTGCTTCAAAAAGTCCACCACCTCTTCTAGATCTTGCTTAGCATTATCATTACCAGCAATATCCTCAAATTTGATGCGTTCTTTATCAAGTCCGTACAACTTTGCCTTACTCTTGCCAAAACTCATCGCTTGACTGTTTTGCCCCTGCGCCTGGCGCATCATAAACATAAACAGTATCCCTATCAGTACCACTGGTGTCACAAACGTCAAGATATTCCACATTATAGTGTTGTCGCTCGGCGCGCTATCAGAAATCACCGCCCTACCTTTGTTGTTCAGCGTGTCGTTGCGCAGCAGCGTCCCGACACCGCCGTTGATATACGATGCTTGCGTCGGCTTATCTTGGTCTTTAACAGTAATTTTCAGATCGTTGCCGCGACCTTCAATCTTTGCCAATTTACCTTCGTTCGCATCTTTAATCACCTGCGATATCGGTACGTCTTTCAGCGGCTGGTGCGGCGAAAAGAACGCCCACATTGCCAGCACCGCCAGAATAACGATCGCCCAAAACAAACTGAGCCTAATAGTATTTGAAACGCTTGTCGTACGTTTCGGTTTCTTCGTCGGCATAAAACCCTCATCCTTTCGGTTAACAATCAGAAAAACTCTTTTCACTATATCATTTTTGATAGGCTTTTACTATGCTCGGACGGTAAATGCCTATCATCAAGTATAGCTATAAACGAACGGGCGCGTTACGCTTGCCGCCCAATCGTGAGCCCTTTTTTCGTCATCGTTAGATATACGCCATCCGCCACCTGGTGGACTGCGCCAATACGCAGCGTCTGAATCGCTGCAAGCGCCCGCGCAGCATGCGGGCGCGCCACCAGTACGCCCGTTTCCCGCTCAATGACGATCCGTACCATCTCTTCGGCGATAGCGCGCGGAATTTGCGTCAAAAAATAACGCGCCTGCCGCGTATTCGGCAATAGGGAAGCCGTTTCGGCAATCATTTTATGCTTTATGGCAATCTGTTTGTTGCGCAGCTGTACGATACGCGCCTGGTCGTCGCTTGATATTACTTTTGATATTTTGCGACGTAAGCGATTCCGCAAATAACTATCTTCTTGATTACTCTCATCTTCAACCCATTCCAAGCGATACCGGCATGCGTACGCGTAAATTTCCCGCTTCGTCATGTGCAGCAACGGGCGATACAGCCCCGGACGATCCATCACCGCCAGCCCGCGCCAGCCCGTACCGCGCGTCAGATTCACTGCCACCGACTCCACCACGTCTTCTTGATGGTGCGCAAGCCAAATATCAGCCTGGAAATCCCGCGCCACGGCGTACAAAAAATCATACCGCGCCCGCCGCGCCGCATCCTCGCCCGCACGCGCGCCCAGCTCCGCCCGCTGCGTCCGAAATACACAGCCGTATTGCGTCGCCAGTGCCGCCACAAACCGCGCATCCGCCGCCGATTCCGGACGGATACCGTGGTCGAAATGCGCCACAATCAGCCGTGCTGCGCCATAGCGCCGCCGCGCCATGTCGAACATAACTACCGAGTCAACGCCGCCACTCACCGCTAAAATGTGGCTGCCGCTACTTCTTGCTTTCACGTATCCAGTATAGCGCATAGCAGTATCGCATTATTACTCAGCACCCGATAGCTGCCACCGTAGTGTATTGCATTTTTATTAAAACATGGTATAATTTTATGCATGTCAACACCAGAGAATCTCGCCTATCTCCCATGCCTGTCCTGGAAGTTGCTTGACAAAGTCGATTTAGAAGAGAACGCTCGCAACTATGAAGCGCTCCAGCAGCCAACAACCAGGAAAGAAGAGCGTGCCATCGGTAAAATTGAAGAGATGCTGCTAGACGGGCTTCCGCTCACCCACATGACAGAATCCGAGAACTTGAAGCCTATTCAAGACAGCGCCATCAAGCCGGCAAGCACCTTACCAGAAGGCAAGTTCACTCACACGCTGCCTCTTGATGAATCGCTAGGCTTAGATGAATATGCGTTCACAAGCTGGGGCGATATGCACAGGCATTCTATATACGGGTCTTCTACACTATTATTATGTACGGAAAAAATATTATTGTCAGACGAAACAATTGCCAGTCCATACGATATTACGCTTCATATTGGTGCGGGAACTAATTTTCCGTACGATGAATTAAATAAAACGGATACCGAACATTTAGAGGCATACTTGCAAACACTGGTTACGGGAGAGCGCTGGCTTGAGATAACGGCTCGAAAGGCGTTAGAAATCGCTCTAAGGAGAACCGTACCGGTCATATCTCATACAAAACTCAATACTGGAGAGATTAAACACAAGGGAGCAATTGATTCAGCTCATATACAGGGAGTGCTTTTGACCAAAGACGACTACCATGACGCTCAAAACGAAATGCTTCGCAACGGATTTATAGCAGGTCCTCTAAACTCTCTCACGAAACTATACGGACATATACCGGCGGAGTACGAAGCGAATTTGAAGAGAGCTAAAAAGATGTGGCGCAAGATCATTGATCTAGCAGGACACTAAGCAAAGTTTCATAGTATTTACGCTTCGCCAAATAGATTCTGCCTCAAGTTACACTAGGCATCGGATACGCCAAATGTCATAGAGCAAGCGTAAAGCGCGAATAAATTTATAGCTGTTCTGAGCCAAACGACTGAACCCAGCGTCGAAACTGCTAGAAATCCACGCGTATGTCTGGTATAATTATAGCGCTATGGCACTGTAGCTCAGTTGGTTAGAGCGTAGGACTCATAAGCCTAAGGTCACTGGTTCGATCCCAGTCAGTGCTACCAAGCTAATTTTTTCGGCGGATTTTCCGCCAATTTTTTATTTATCTAAATAATTAACGATTTGTTGTATCGCCTGCTCATGCCCGAGAATGTAGTCCTTTCGTTTTTCGGCAGAAAGCTCTCTAACTTCATGAAACATCAGATTTAATTCTGGTACGAAAAATAACGCTCGAAATGGCAGCCCTGGTAGCAGCGAACTGCACCGCGGGCGTTCAAGAATAATACCGCGATTCTCGCCGTTTATTATTGCTATATCGTCATCAGGAATTGAAACTGCAAAATACGTAACATATTCTGCCGAGCGATCATTTACTCCACGCATCTTATCAAGGCAATAGGTGATGATTTCTCCGTCGGTCATCTCACTTCCATTCCAACGGCGCGTGTAGACGCCCGGCTCTCCATTTAGGTACGATATCCGCATGCCAGAATCATCGCCGACGACAATTAAATTTTTATCAGCTCCCCGCAAATACTGCCGCGCATTACAGACTTTCAAGCGTGCATTCTCTCTAAATGCTGTGCCCGTTTCGTCACAATCTGGAATGTCGTAAGCAAGGTCACAAAATGATATTATCTCGTAATCGGTACTGAACTTATTGAAAGTTTCTTTGAACTCAGCTAATTTTCCGGGATTTTTTGTCGCAAATAATATACTGTGTTTTTCGCGTGCCATACAATCATTTTACATAAAACAAGCTAGCGCCTACAGTTCAAAATCTTCAACCTCAAGCGCTTCATCGTGCGCCGCAACGAATGCGCGCAGCTCAGCAAGCGAGCGCGAACGATTCCAGGTGGCGTCATTATTGGTAAAATTGTTAGCTAATTTGCCGGCGATGATTTTCATGTTGTTTCTTTCTTTTTGCATTTAATATCAATAAGTTCTATAATATCATAAATTCACCATAAACGCAATAGTTTTACGAAAAAAATCTTTACATATTTACACCGCTTACGCTATAATATTATGAGAGGATTTACGAAGACAAACATGGATACCCTAACCGCTCTCAGTGTCGTCGCGCTCGCTGCGCTTATTCACGCCAGTTTTCAGCTAGGCGTCAGTATTATCACAGCACTTTCAAGCTATGCACGCGGACGGAAAGCGCCGAACAAGACGCTGCAGCGTCTAACCGGCGGGTTTTTAGGCGGTGTTATGACGATGACATTGCTAACCGTATCGCTCGCCGGCTGTATCGCAAGCGGCTTCTACCACAGCGTATCAACACCGCAAGCGTGGACGATTATTGCCATTCTGCTCGCAAGCATCGGCGTGTTTGTATGGTTATTATACTACCGCCGCGGCGACGGTACGAGCTTATGGATTCCGCGCGGTTTTTCGCGGTTTTTACAGCAGCGCATAGCTCAAGCCTCACTGGCTACCGAAGCGTATGGCCTTGGGCTGGCAAGCGTCGCATCCGAGCTATTATTTATCGCAGTACCCGCTACCGCTGCGGCAATCTCGCTTGCCGCATTACCGCTCCAATGGCAGATCGCTGGCATTATATTATATACAATCGTCGCGTCGCTCGGCACATTGCTCGTTGCTATTCTCATCGGCAGCGGACACTCGCTGAGTAGCATCCAGCGTTGGCGCGAGCGCAATAAACGCTTTCTGCAGTTCGCCGCCGGCACAGGGCTCATCGTACTCGGATTCTACCTATACGCAAATCAAGTCGCTGACGTCACCGTAAAGGCGGCGGGTCTATGAACAGCCTCGCCGTTGACGTCGTCAAACGCCAGGGCAAGCGGCCGAACGAACCGTTTGATCCCGGCAAATTATATGCCAGCATTTACGCCGTTTGTATTAGTGCCGGCAGCCCAGACGGACTCGCCCACGACGCCGCAACCACCATCTGCAACACTGTCGTCGCCTGGTGTACAAATAAACCCGAAATTACCACCACCGACATACGCATACAGGCGGCGCTAGCGCTCAAGCCGCTTCACCCCGACGCAGCATATTTATACAAACACCACAAAACAATCATGTAGGAGGCTTTATGGCTAAAAAAAATCATTTTGATTATGACCTTATCGTTATCGGCAGCGGCGCGGGCGGATCGGCGGCTGCTACCATCGCCGCGCGCGCCAATAAGCGCGTCGCTATCATTGAAGAAGACACTTTCGGCGGCGACTCGCCAAACTGGAGCGACATACCAACAAAAGCCTTATTGCATGCAGCGCATTTATACGACGAAGCGCGGCACGGCACAAAGTTTGGGCTGCGTTCCGGCACGCTGAGCTATAATTATCCGAGCTTGCGCGCCTGGAAAGATTTAGCGGTCAAGCGCACTGGCGCCGCTGGTAATCGTAAATTCTACGAGTCGCATAATATCGATACGTACGCCGGGCACGCGCAATTTTTGTCGCCAAACGAAATCTCCATCAATCGCAAGCATATCAGCGCCGGACATTTTTTGATCGCGACCGGCTCGCGCTGGATCGCGCCAGACATTCCAGGGCTGACCGACATCTCGTATCTGACGCCGCGCACAATGCTTGAATCGATCCGCCCGCCGAAAAGTTTGTACGTTATCGGCGCGGATTCTATTGGCGTAGAGATCGCGCAGCTAATGGCGATTTTCGGTACGAAAGTGTACTTGGCAGAGATCGCGGCACGCATCTTGCCGAAAGAGGAAGAGGAGGTCGGCAGGCTGCTTGAACACTATCTGAAAGACCATAAGGGCGTCACCGCGCTCACGCAAACCCGCACCGTCGCTATCGTGAAAGACGGGCTTGGGTACCGCGTTAGCTTTTTGCGCGGCGGCGTCGAAAAAACGATTCGCGTTGAGGAAATTTTAGTAGCAGCAGGACGCGTGCCAAATGTTGACTTAGGCCTTGAAAACGCGCACGTTGAGTATGACCCGACCGGCATAAAAACAAATGAATATTTACAAACGAGCGCTCGGCATATTTACGCTGCGGGCGACGTCGTCGGGCATGCCGAACACACACATACTGCCTTGTTGGAATCGCAAATTGCAGCGCACAATATGTTTAGCAAAAGCCAGCTCGCACCAGATTACACTGCTACGCCGCGCGTCACATTCACGATGCCGAGCGTCGCATCAGTCGGGCTGACCGAGGACGACTGCATCAAGCGCGACCTGAAAGTCAATAAAGCTTTGGCGCCGCTCACCATCGTCGCGCGCGCTAATACCAGCGATTTCCGTGATGGATTCGCCAAAATTATTGCCGACAAGAAAGGTACTATCTTGGGCGCCACCGTCGTCGCACCCGATGCGGGCGAAATCATCCACGAGCTCGCTCTTGCTGTTCGGCTCGGATTATCCGCGCGCGATATTGCCGACACGCAGCACGCATTTCTTAGCTGGAGCGAAGTCGTACGTGTCGCTGCGAGTAAATTAGCGCACTAGTTAGTTGGCCGTGGCACGCTAAAATTACGTACGATGAATCGTACACGTTTTGCGTGCTATGCAATAAAAGCTCTAAACAAAAAAAGACCTTTCAGAGTCTGAAACGCCTTTTTTGGTAGCGGGGGCTGGATTTGAACCAGCGACCTGTTGGTTATGAGCCAACCGAGCTGACCAGGCTGCTCCACCCCGCGATACAGCCATCATTATACACGCCGACGACTACTTTTGCAACCGCGAGGCGCTTTTACCCGATAAAAAATTGATCCACTGCTGAAAATTCGACCCGGATACGGGTTTTTCCGCTGGTGCCGCTGCTTTGAGTTTTTGGTCTTGCTCGTCTTGCTGGCGAGCACGCTCACTGTTGGGCGGCAAAATTAATACTTTTTCGCCAGGACTTGCCAAACCTAACTTTGAACGTGCTTCTAAATCTTTGAATTCATCGCTGCGATAATAATTCTGCCGGTAGCGCAATGTTGCTACCTCAAGCTCTAACACGTCGCGCTCGCGCTGCCGCTCTTCAACGACCTTTTGCGCTTCAAAATTCGCTTGAATTGTCGATGCTGCACCCCAAGCCCAGCTCAACACCACAAACGCCGCTACGATCGTGACACCCGTATTAAACGTCGCGTAGCGATGCCATATATAGCGTATGAATTGTTTCGAACGCATAAGCGATATCATGATTTTATTATAGCCGAACGGGGCAAAATCAGCTATAATAGCCTCAGGCGGGGGCGTAGCTCAGTGGTTAGAGCAGCGGGCTCATAACCTGTTGGTCGCTGGTTCAAATCCAGCCGCCCCCACCACGGAATTATTTTTTACATAAGCATTCATCAATCGCGTTCAAGATATGCGCCGCTAGCGCGCTCAGCGTGATCAAAGCTTTCCCAGCGGCGCAAATTAGGAGTATCCGCAATTGCACATCGCCCCAACCTGCTCGCAGGCTCTTGCTGGCACACGGGCGCACTTTCACGTCGCGCCTGCAGCGTTGTTATTTTTTGCGTCTCTTGTTCGCGGCGGGTGATATCATCGTACAGTTTACGCCGCGCCGCAAGTACCGTAACATAACCGTCCGCTTCTGTGTGATACACGATCTTGCCTGTCTTCAAGTTTCTTGAAACGATCGATTCAGGGTTAATGCCCGCGCGCGCTGCGAGTGCTCGGTAGAGCACGTAGTTGCATTCACGCCACTGCGCAATAAGCGCACGTTTTCCTGCGCTATCGCGGCGTTTTGCATCAATTTTTGCTTTCAGAGTTTTTTCTTTAATCGCCATAGCAAGTAAATCCTCCTGTTCTCGCTGACGCTCGTACGAGTTCGTTGAATCGACATTACCACCGCTCTGGCACGCCTCCAGCATGTCGTCTATCCCCGGCAGAGGCTGGTCAAGCGATATTGACGGCATAAAATTCCCAAAAGGTCTACTGCTGTTCATACTCTATATTATGAAACATTTATTATAAAATTACAATGTTTGTGACCTAAAATCAATAGACTACGTTATCAAAGTACACTTTTGTACTAAAAGAAGCAGCGTCTCATTCATTGTCCTTCATAGCGATGAAAGCATATTTAAGATTGAAGCTGTTAGCCCCTTACTGAACGTTACAAAGATAGTAAAGAGTATACGACATTTAATATGAATAAGCCTGGTGCGGCAGTCGCGTTTGCGACCACCGCACCAGACCAGTGACTAGCGGACTAGCGCCGGTCGAGTGGGGACGTGACGCGCGCCTGAGCAGGCGCGCCATGTCCTCTGACAGGAACGACAGGAACCTCCTCCCCCTCATTGGCCGCACGCAACGCGGCGGCGGCCTCGGAAGAAAGCCCAGCTTCTTGAATCAGCTTTTCAAGCTTCTTCGAGGACACCTTCTTGCCCATGCGTCTCACCTCCTTTCTACGCTAGGCGGACACATCGTTCTCTACTATACAATTTGCCGTCGCATACGTCAACCCACGGTAACGTAAATACTCTCCCATTTTCGCGACTGCTTGGCGCTGCGCATCAGCTTTTGCCGCATGCGCTGTCTCGACGATCGGTACGAGGCTCGTCCAGGCGCTATGCCAAAACGTCGGCGGCAGCGGATCGCCGGCGACGACCGAAGCAAAATCGCTCAACACAGCAAGCCCGATATTAATTTCCGTTCGCCCCAACTCCATTGACGGATGCATACCGCCGCGAAAATCGTCCTCCTCAACAATGCGCTGGCTGTACAACACAGAATCGCCAGTCAAATAGTTGGCCTCTGCCGCCCGAAGTGCCGCCGCCACATTGACGATATCGTTGACGCAACGATTCAAATAATTCTTATCGCGACGACAAAGTTCTTTCATCTCAATTGGTGATTGTTCGCGCAGCACATACTTTTCAATGAGTCCATATACCGTACCGCACATTCCCTTGTCGCAGGTTTCACAAGTTTCACCTCTATATGCAAGCTTATCGCGGATCATAGTATTAAGCCCGTCATCATATTGTCCGTATATTTCATCGTAAATCCGCATTACGACGCCAGCAATTTGCCGCGGAATTGACTCGTCTTCGTCGTCTGTTAGTACTTGCTCTATCGACGCCCGCACATTATCGCTCGGTTCGTAGCAAGACAGTTCAACGTCCTTATCAAAACTAATAAGATCCTTAGGGTATGTGAGGCTCCAAAACCGCGCCCCGATCATTAAATTGGGTGCTACATCAGCAAGATCGTTCAGCTGCGCGTAGACTTCATCAAGCTTTTTGTTGTTTTCGTCAAGACTTGAACATGATGTATATGAGAAATTAGGGTCGACAATCGCCCATTTGCCGTCAGCGAGACGCGTTACAGTCGCCGTATGAAATCCATTATGCCCTCTATTCAGCTGATCAAGCGTGTATGAATGCCACGAGTCCAGCAGCTGCACTAAATCAGTATCGCCGGCACGTTCGTACAGCCGGCGTCCAACAGCGGTAGCGTACGCCGCCACCCGCACGAGATCGTTATAATACTCCGTACACATCACGCCAGCATGCAACATTGGCGCTTCTGCTTTGCGCAAAAAGCTCGCCGACAAGATTTCGAGACCAAGACAAGTCGGTGGCAAGGTGGTATTTGGATAACGCCCGATCAGTTTCGGCGATAAGCGCGCTGGATGATACACGTTGTCATTCGTGATATTTTTCGTTTTTCGCGCCATTGTATTCAAACGCTCGTCAAGCCACTCCAGGATTTCCATCTGCTCATCGGCAGACTGTGAATTCTTATAGACTTCAGCTTTTGCGGGAGCATCATCGCCCAAGCAGCCAAACATTTCGTCGAGCAAGGTCGCACCATATGCCTCCGCCCACTCTAGTACATCAGGCGGGATCTCATCAGTAAGCGATTCTGGGTCGGTGATAGTTTGATACACTTTATCCGGGTGATCTGGGTGAGTGATACCATCGTCGTTGCAAACCTCAAGCGCAAAGCGTAGACCGTTTGCGCCAAGATGCCGTACGAGTTTTTCGTCATCAGAAATTTCACGCCTCTCGATCGACGGCAGTGAGCTTGATAAAGTTGATTCCTCAACAATACTAGCAAGCTCATGAAAAGCGTGCGGCGCAAACACACGATCCATCACAACCGACTCACGCAATGTCGGCTCTCTCAACTCTTCGCAACTCATCTACTGTATAGTAATACCATTTTATACTCATAAAATCAATGATACACACTCAACAAAAAGCCCTCCGTCGGGGAACGGAGGGCAAGTTTGGCACCTGTTTGTTTCTATATGTAGCATATCGTGTTTCGAAAAAAAGCGCAAGCGCTTATTATTGTAATATTTGCGCCTCAAGATACGCGAGATTCCCCTCTAGACATTCCGTCTCCACCTTTGGGCGCTTCATGTCAATCGCAGTTTGTGCGCGATAGTTTGCAATGTCTGTCATCGCATCATCGCCACACATATGTTTCTCAATAATTCTATCCCGGTACAAACAATTTAGCCTGACAATCGTATCGGCAGCATAGTGCAGCCACTCCTAAGAATTATCGCCGCGCGCCATTGCACCGCGCTTGAGTTGGCATGCTTCAAGCAAACTAACGCTTATATCTTCGCGAAAAGAATGCACGCATTCGCCATAGCGTTCAGTTAGCGCCGAAAATTCCAAAATCAAATCATGAACCGCCTCAATCTCATCACACCGCGACGCCCGATACAGCGCGTCAAGCAGCTGATAACCCCAAGAGATTATATAATCTTCAAGTACAGCACTGCGAGCAGTGAATTTAATAGTGCCAATGATATTATCGCTATACCGTGTCGCCATGCATTCTTCTCCTCTAGCTATGCCGCTCGGACTATCTAATAAAATAGCCCCGCCCTTATTCCTAAAGCGAGGCTACTCTAAAAACTATTCCTATTCCGCTTTACTGGAACCGTCGTCGTCTTTCTTCTTCGAGACAGTCAAAAAGCCGTTGCGCGGATTTTCTTTAACAAAACGGTCTTCCGGCAGGTCACACGGTGTGCCTTTTTTATTCTTCGCTACCTTGGCAAAAAAGTAGATAATTTGGTGCTTGCCGCCGCGCAGAACAGATTCAGTCTTGTGCAAGTAGTATGTAACGCCTTTCGAATTCGTGTGCTGATACGCCATAAGTGATACCTCCTATTTAAGTGTCTGGTTACACCTGCTAGCTTAGCGTATACATATGACCATTGTCAACACCTGTTACCTCTATAGCGCAAAATCAAATCGAGCAATGTTAGAACGTGCTATAATTCATAGAATATGAACACGATATGGCGGCGGATGATTTATCACGTGACACAACGGGCAATAATGATGTGAAGTTGCGAGCGAAACTTGATGATACTGTAGCGTTTTTTTACTGGCTTCAAGTGGTAGCACAGTGGGATAAATCATATGCACACAACGAGAAATTACTTGATTATTATCAACAGACGATAACGACAGAAAATGAATCAGTCTTAAATGCTATACGAGCAATTTTACATCAGCAAGCTAGTCCATACGGATTATTAGCGCAATTATATAGCGGAAATGCTCAAAGCCATGACGCACAAAAGATCGCAAAGATTAGTGAACCACTACGCTCGCAGTTCTAATTTCTATGGAACGAGAATCAGGCGTTATTAGCGCAGTGGCAACATTACATAAACCAGTTTTCATGCCATAAAGTTGAATACACGCTCAGAAGATTAGCAATATTTCTAGGGCTATCTGAGGATAATGTACGTGATGTAAAAATATTTCTATTACCACCAAGTCTACGACCGCTTGGTGCAGCTGGTCATACTATCAGAAATACTGATTTTATTTTACTGCGCCCGCCACGCGACTTAGGCAAAGCTACAAAACAAGGCACGATGGTGACAATTTTTCATGAGTATACTCACTTGTTGGCGCACGCTTCGCAGTCGTTTGCAGATTCCGCCAAAGCATCGTACCAGACAAACATAGTACCTCGTAAAATAAGGCCGCCCGCAGGATACAATTGGCGTGCGGTATATAATGAATTATTTGCTTATACGGTTGCAAGTCGTACTATCGGCGGTCTCTTAGGTCTGGAGTTGCTTGGCGATACCCACCCATCCTTTGATGAATTAGAGGCATCTTTTAATAAATTACGCGCCAAAGGTCGCCCATCGCCTAATCAATATATTAATTGGGCAAGCTTACACATGGTACCGATATTGCGACAGTACCTACAGGACAAAAGATTAATAAATAGAGAGTTATTTGATGCAGTGATTGGGTTGACCGTTGACGAGGAGGTATACTAGCGCTACTATTGGGCAGGAGACAGCCCTAAAGGTGTCACTAAAAGCACTTGCAGTAAATTGTAGGTTCTTCAATAAAGAACCTCTTTTTTATATAACACAGAATCAAATTGAGCGGTAATGGCGGCGCAGCAAAATTCGTAAAATGCCCATGCTGATTAACCGCACGATGATGATAAAAACCAAAAAACCGACCAGCAGCAAACTAAACCCAGCAAAATCAGGCGACCACAGTGGCGATACGAATTCGTAGCGGTATAGTTCGGTATTGGGCAGCTTCGGTTCAGCAAGCTTGTCTGATGTCGGATATTTTGCAAGCTCCGCCAAAACACACTGCATATACGCCGTCGACCAGCCAGAGTACTGCGGATGACAAACAGCTTCGGCGCGAGCATTAGCGGTAGCGCCTTCCGATGAAGTATTTGATACCGCTTTAATCGCCGCTTGCGCGTCGCGATCATATTGATGCTGTAAATAAATTACGCTGCTGCTTGCGTTCATGTGCGCAGTAGTGTATCGCTGTAATTCCGCCAGCCGCTCGGTGATTTGCTGCGTATCGCCTACCTTATCAGCGGCAGTGACAGCATTACGGCGCTGCACCATGCCTGTGTTATTTAAGCGTAAGAATGTTGCTGATAGAAACCCTGCCAAAATCAACAGGATCAATAGTTGCCACGTTTTGACGCGCTGCAATTTTTTGATATCGCGCCGAATTGAGCGCTTGTCTGCCACTATCGCCCCACCTTCATACTCTATTAGTATACCATACCATAAGTGCCGAGCATGCTATACTAAAGATATGAATATCTACTTTTCGGGTATCGGCGGCGTCGGGCTGGGACCGCTTGCAGAAATCGCACGCGACGCCGGTCATATTGTGCACGGCAGCGATGCACAGGAAAGCCTCACAACGCGCGAGTTGCAAGAGCGCGGTATTCCCGTGAGTACCGATCAAACGGGCGATTACTTAATGTACTGCCACCGACAGCAATCAATTGACTGGTTTGTATACACCGCCGGCTTGCCGAACGACCATCCGGAACTGCTTAAAGCACGCGAATTAGGATTGCACCTGGCGAAACGCGACGAGTTGATTAATTACATCATCGGCGAAAAAAGGCTCAACCTCATTGCTATCGCCGGCACACACGGCAAAACTACCACCACAGCAATGATGGTGTGGGTATTTCGCCAGCTGGATATACCAGTAAGCTTTTCGATCGGGGCGACGACATCATTTGCTCCTGCCGGGCATTTTGATCCGAACTCACGCTACTTTGTGTACGAATGCGACGAATTTGATTATAATTTTTTACATTTTGAGCCTGACATTTCGATCATCACATCGCTTGACTACGACCACCCGGACACCTACCCGACCGAAGGCGATTACCGCGCTGCGTTTGAGCGCTTTTTAACGCAGTCAAAGCAAACTGTCATGTGGCTGCGCGACACATTTTCCGGTTTGCAAACGCCGAAAAACGCGTGGCTGCTCAAAGATAGCGAGGTTATGCCGCTTCGGCTAGCGGGCGCACACAACCGCGCCAACGCGACGCTCATTGCGAAAGCCTGCGAGTATTTGAAACTCGGGCAGCAGTACGCCGTGCTGGCAGCGCTATCAAGCTTCCCCGGCACCTCACGCCGCTTTGAAAAGTTAGCAGAGAATTTATACAGCGATTACGGACATCATCCAGTTGAAATTGCCGCCACGCTGCAGATGGCGCGCGAGCTATCAGACCGTGTCGTGCTCGTTTATCAGCCGCATCAAAACGTCCGCCAACACGAAATCCGCGACCAATACGACGGTTGTATGGAGCTTGCCGAAGAGATCTACTGGCTGCCGACGTACCTAACGCGCGAAGATCCAAGGCTGCCAATATTAACGCCGCAAGAATTAGCGAGCAATCTAACAAATCGTAATGCCGTCCATTATGCCGAACTTAACGACGAGTTGTGGCAGCATATTGAAGCAGCGCGGCGCGATGGCAAATTGGTACTATGCATGGGCGCAGGTACGATTGATGGCTGGCTGCGAGAGCAGCTAGCAGAAACGAGTACGACGGAAAAATTTGATAACGCTAATGATGCGCCCACCGCATAAAGACGCTTATTTCGGCATAAAGTCAGCGGTTATCACCGCTACCCTGCAGCTGATCGCGGCGCTGGCGGCTAGCGAGCTTTTCGTTATTGAGACGCGCAACCTCCTCAAGGCTTGAACCAATAAGATGAGCGATAGCATTAACGTACCAAAGAACGTCGCCAAGCTCTTTAACAATCGCCGTGCGATCACTATCAGAAATCCTACCCTGCTTGTCGCGCAAGATTTTCTTGAATTTTTCGAGTACTTCGCCCGATTCACCGCCCAAGCCCAACACTTGCGCCATCAATTTAGCGTCAACCTCGCCGTAAGCATGCTCTCCGAGCAATGTGCGAAGGGCTTGTCGCGAATAATCATCAATTGTCATAGCTCCTCCTTGCTAGTAAATTTCGCGGTGGTATCTGTTGTGTCGTAGCTCGTCGCCGGCACAGCCTCCCAAGCATCGCTTGGCAGTAATTTTTCAAACACATAGGCGCAAAAATCCTGAATATTTGGATATGTTTGCGTCTCGTCAAGCGCCGCGACGTCTGCCGCGCTCATCCAGCGAAAGTCGGTTGATTCGCCCTCGGCAGGCGGCACGCTCGGCTCTGATTGCGCGATAAAGAGGTAATCTAAATCGGTATGAAAATGTTCCGGCGTCACCGCATGCGTGTTGCTCGCGAACGGCTGCGGATGGATCGTAATGCCGCGCGCTGATTTCATGCGCAATTTCGGCTGCATGATATCTAGTTCAGCCAACCGGTAACCTGTTTCTTCTTGAAGTTCGTGGCTAACCGCCGCCCATGGCGTTTCACTGAGCTCAACATGCCCGCCCGGCGGCATCAATTTACCGAGTTTGCGATGCATGTGCATCAGCAGCCGCGGCTGGTTGCCGCCCAGGCGTACGATAAACATTGTCACACTAGCATCGTGCTGATTTGGCTGCGTGTGAATGTGTGGCATGATTTTTTCTCCAGTTCATCTTTCAATTATTTTGCAGGTCTTCGCACAGACAAAGTTTGTTTTTCGCCCTTCGTCCAGCCAACGCTGTTCGTAGGTAGTTTTAATTTTATACTCATCATACAAATTTGATTCGTGCAGGTCAAACGACAGCTCCTGAACACGCCACTGCGCCGCGACAAGTTGCTCTAGGCTCCAGCAGAAAAAATCAAGGTTATCATGTTTAAGCAACAATTTACCATCAGAACATAACAGCTCGGCATAGATACGCAGAAAATGCTGATGCGTGAGCCGGCGTCCCGCCGAACGCTGGCGCGGAAACGGATCGGGAAACGTGAGCCAGATTGTGCAGAGCGATCGCGCAGCAACGAGTT
>ERZ773063.147-NODE-147-length-47934-cov-6.160175_pt1 | contig 47934 bp, 39 predicted proteins | sample MGYA00580625_ERZ773063 | MGnify/ENA primary metagenome ERZ773063 (study PRJEB29015, sample SAMEA2738022) | human oral metagenome | biome: human oral; feature: human-associated habitat; material: dental | place: China | collected 2042 ... | reverse complement strand
AACAGTATGAGCCCCCACGCCCAACTGGTGAGCAGCAACGCTAACCCGGTGTCACGTAGTAAATTCTGGGCCAAAAACCATATGCACGCCAGCAGGAAGAGCGCGGAAATAACCACCATGGCATAGCCAGCCCCCACATCCGTCAAGAGGGTAAACGGGGCCAGCAGCAGGGCCGCAAACGGCGGATAAATAAACGGCAGTTTGAGGCCGAACACTTCGAACGGCTCCCCGTAAAGACTCCCGCCATCCACATAGGCTTGGGCGCCCGCCCGGTACACCATCATGTCGATCCGGTCGGTGGTGCTGAGCACCTGCACCACCATGACCATGATTGATGCCAGGAAACCGCAGATGGTGAGACTCCGCACCACGATTTTTGTCGAAAATGCGGATTCAATGGCTTCGAGCAGTAGGGTTAATGTTTTATTGGCAGTCACTGGTCGCTGACGATCCTTGGTTGAGAGGCGGTATGCTTGCACGGCAAGTGTAACGCACGCCCCGAAACACCGACACACCGACCAATAGCTGGCCCATCACCACCGGTCGGCCAGCAAGTTGTGGCGAGCGTGGCTCTAAGGGCCTACCCGGTGCCCATTACCTGCCTGTGCGGGCCATAGACCATGGCGTTTTCGGGCCAGGAACGGTGGCGGTTGGTTAATCGACCAGCCGCACCGCGCCCTTATCAGCGCTGGTTGCCATTTTCGCATAGGCCCGCAGCGCTTTCGACACCTGCCGGTCCCGGCTGCGTGGTGTCCACGGCTTTTCCCGGGACAGCATTTCCTGCCGCCGCTGCTCGATCACATCATCGGGCACATTGAGCGTGAGTAGCCGGTTCTTCACCGAAATTGTGATCGAATCGCCGTTCTCAATCAGCCCGATCAGCCCGCCGTGGGCGGCCTCGGGGGACATATGGCCGATAGACAGCCCGGACGTGCCCCCAGAGAACCGGCCATCGGTGATGAGCGCGCACTTTTTGCCCAGGCCAGCGCCCTTTAAGAACGATGTGGGGTGCAGCATTTCCTGCATTCCCGGACCCCCGGCCGGCCCCTCATAGCGGATGACCACCACCTCACCTGGTTGCACCTCATGCTTGAGGATCGTGGACACCGCCTCCTCTTGGGATTCGCACACCCGTGCGGGCCCGGTGAATTCCCATAATTCCTCATCCACGCCGGCGGTTTTCAGCACAGACCCGTCGGGGGAGAGGTTGCCGCGCAAAATAACCAACCCGCCGTTTTCGGAATAGGCGTGCTCCATGTCGTGGATACACCCATTGACCACATCCAAATCCAGGGATTCCCACCTGGTGGACTGGCTGAACGGCTTCGTGGTACGCACCCCACCAGGCGCGGCGTGGAAGAGCTCGATCGCCTGGTCAATGGTTTTTCCGCTGCGAATATCCCAGTCGTTGAGCCACCCATCCACCGTGTCGTAGGCGATGGTGTGCACGTCTTCGTTGAGCAGGCCGGCCCGTCGCAGCTCCCCAAGAATGGCGGGGATACCGCCGGCCCGGTGCACGTCTTCAATGTGGTAGGTGCCATTGGGGGCGACCTTCGAAATGCAGGGGATGCGGTGAGAAAGCTCATCAATGTCGGCGAGAGTGAAATCAATATCACCCTCCTGCGCGGCGGCCAGGGTGTGGAGCACCGTATTCGTGGAGCCGCCCATGGCCATGTCGAGGGCCATAGCGTTACAAAATGCATCCTTCGTGGCGATGCCGCGGGGGAGGACGGATTCGTCTTCCTCACCGTAGTAGCGGCGACACAAATCCACAATCATTTCGCCGGCCTGTTCGAACAGTTGGCGGCGGGCGGTGTGGGTGGCCAGGGTAGTGCCGTTCCCCGGAAGTGAAAGCCCCAATGCCTCCGTCAGGCAGTTCATCGAGTTCGCGGTAAACATGCCGGAGCAGGAACCGCAGGTGGGGCAGGCGGACGCCTCAATAGCATGCAAATCCTGGTCGGAAACATCCTCCGAGGCAGAGGCAGTAATCGCCGTGATAAGGTCCGTTGGGGTGTGGGCTATGCCATCAACGGCCACGACCTTCCCGGCCTCCATGGGCCCACCAGACACAAACACGGCGGGAATATTCAGGCGGAGGGCAGCATTGAGCATGCCGGGGGTGATTTTATCGCAGTTAGAGATGCACACCATGGCGTCGGCGGTGTGGGCATTGCACATATATTCGACCGAATCGGCAATGATCTCCCGGGACGGGAGGGAATACAGCATGCCGCCGTGGCCCATGGCAATACCATCGTCGACCGCAATGGTATTGAATTCTTTCGGCACCCCACCAGCGGCCCGGACAGCGTCAGCCACAATGTCGCCAACGTTTTTCAAATGCACGTGGCCGGGCACGAATTGGGTGTACGAGTTCACAATGGCGACAATGGGCTTGCCGAATTCGTGTTCTTGAGTGCCGGTGGCGCGCCAAAGAGCGCGGGCCCCGGACGCATTACGGCCAACAGTGGTCACGCGGGATCGAAGCGGAAACATAAACTAGTCTTCTTACAATCGTATGTGGGTGCGGCGGGTATGGGTGTCCCCGCACGTATTAAGTCAGAGTGTGTTCTTAGCCTATACCGCGTCGTGGCATGCTGTTAATCCGAGTCGGTTTTCGCCTGCTTATCGACGTCCTCTGTCGCCAACCGCTCGTATTCCTGCTTATCGACGAGCACCTGCCGGCCATCCTTATGCACAATCACCACCTTGTCGTCCGCAGCCTGCCTGCCCTGGGTGAGAGCATCGGGAATCCGGCCGGCAGAGGCCGCCTCCAGCTGGGGGAGAGAATTAAACGTCACCCCAGGCAGCGTGATTTTCTTCCCCTCCTTGGTTTGCAGGAATGCCTGGGACCGACCAAACCCAATGCCGGCAATATCCGCCCAATCGGTGGTGGTGGGCTGAGCAAATGCGGGATGGGCGGTGATCCCAGTGTCGTCAACAATAGTGTGGGCACGCACCACCCACATAATGAACACAACAGGCAGAAGCGGCAACCAAAACAGGTAGAGAAGATCACTGCCAATGATAAACAGCGACAGGAGAATCATGATGATGGCCGCCAAAAGATGGGTGCGTTCGGGCCGGAACACGTGATGCTGTTGCTCTGCCATGGGCACCCATAGTAGTTGATGGGCGGCAAAAAGCCCCAGTTCTCGATATTGAACTGGGGCTATCCGATTATCCGGGTGCGGCTAGCGTCGGGGATTATTGGGTGGCGGCGCCGCCTGCGGTGCCGCCACCGGTACCACCTGTGCCGCCGCCGGTCTCACCACCAGTGCCGCCAGTGGTGCCACCGGTATTACCACCGGTACCACCGGATGTCCCGCCTGCGGTACCACCGCCAGTGCCACCACTATTGGTGCCACCGGATGTGCCACCCGAAGTACCCCCGGCAGTACCGCCGCCAGCGTTACCGCCGGTGCCGCCACTCGTGCCCCCCGAAGTACCACCAGCGGTACCATTCGTGCCACCCGACGGCTCCTGGCCGCTGTAATCATCATTCGAGTTAGCGCCCCCCGCCCCACGGGATGATGAACCTTGCGTCGGAGCGACCTCCGAACCACGCGGGTGTCCGGACGAGTCGGTGCTCTGCGACTGTTCGTCACTAGGATTCGTTGACTCCGAATTCGTCCCGGTAGTCGGCGCATTCGTATTCGTCGACTGGGACACCCCATAACCATTACCAGGGGCGTTCACGCTCTGCGTGGCCTTGGGGGCCAAAATACCGGCATTACCCTCTGCACCATTGGCGGGGGTGAAAGTAAGACCCTTCAACACCAACAACACCAGGGCGGCAACCAACAGCATGGTGGTGGAAACCCGCACCCGGCCACCAATCGTCAAAAGCTTCTCCCAGCCCTTGAGCTTGCGCTCCTCCTTGGGCTTCTCTTCTTCCTTTGAGGTCTTCTTCTTATCATGGTCAGGGATTGCTGGATCATTAGTGGTGAGCAGGCCCCGCTCGGTTTGTGACTCCACTTTCTCGGGAGGCACCACGTCGTCAGGCGACAACACCCCCTCGGGCGCATGCCGCAGTCGCACCTCCCGCAGCTGTTCGGTCGTCAATGACCTAAACTTATGATCCTGATCCGCCGCCTTCGCCGCGTCGCTAGCCGACGTGCTGGCAAACATGGTGGTCTTCGGGGAAGCCTGGTCCGCGCCCACGCTACCTTTGGCGTTGGCATCATTCAGCGAATACTTACCATCCAGCGACGACGTCGACCGGTACTCATTCCAAAACTCGCTTACCAAACTCATGCGGATCGCCCGCTCCACCAACCACTGGCTACCCGGCTTCACCTGCGCCAAGAACCGCACACCAACCGTCCACGGCATACCCACAGTGGTTGGCTCGGTCACATTCACCGCGGGGTGCACGGTCAATGCCCCCCACACCACCTCGTCTATCTTCGGTTCCGTCAACGCAGCCTCCGCCGCCTTCGTCGCCCGCTCAACAGCTTCATCAACCGTCGACGACTCCAACAACGGGATCTGCATGGTCACCACCGCGGACGACCAGTGATTGGAATTATTGATCGACACGCCAGCCTTGGAATTCGGGATAATCACCGTCTGTTCGGCCAAGGTCCTAATCCTCGTGGACCGCATCGTAATCTGAATGACGGTGCCCTCAATATCCGTGGCACCACCCTCAAACCGCACCCAGTCGCCCACGCCATATTGCTTCTCGCTCAACACGAAAAACCCGGCAATAAAGTCCGCAATAATCGACTGGGCGCCAAAACCAAGAGCGGCCGACGCCGCGGTCGCCGGGATGGTCGCGCCTGCCAGTGAAAAGCCCAACGCGCTCAACGCAAATACGAAAACCAGGAAATACGCAGCTATCTGCGCTAAATACACCAACACACCGGCTAACGCCAGTTGAGTTTTCGTATCATCCTCATCAGGCGCCACGATTTTATTGGTAATCAAATACATCGCCAATCGCCCGGCGCGAGGAATCAGCAATGCAATAATGAGCCACAGCCCAAGAGTAAGACCCGGATCAACAATCCAAGCCCAAAACAAAGATGCAATGGTAGATAGGGGCATAATGTTCGAGCATAGCGAAGACCTGAAGAAGGGATACAAGTGTTCGACCACGCCTACCCCACAGCTGAACTGCTACATTACGGTGAGGTTAAGAGGAGACTGAATTTTCTAGCATACGGGGGTGGATTTGCGATGAACCACCCCTAGGAGGGTAATATGTGATCCCATGAACATTATTCAGCTTGTACTCGTGGTAATTGTCGCGGCGCCTGCCGTGTCAACTGCCTAGTGCAAGTTGATTTGTCAAGCGCCCTCGGTTCACGCCACAAGTGTTGAAGCGAGGGTTTTTGCATAGGATTTCTACCAAGTCATATCTCACCCACGATGTGGAGTCGGCAGAAACCTTTAAAAACCCAGTGATTTTACTCAAGGAGTCTGAAGTCGTGGCAGCTTCCTCACACCCCACCCCGGCAACGGTCGCCCACCGAAGCCAAAAACCGCAGGACACCACCAAACCCCAAGCCGAACGCATCAGCGGTGCCGAAGCGATCGTCCGGTCACTTGAAAACCTTGGCACCGACCTCGTCTTCGGCCTGCCCGGTGGCGCCGTCCTTCCGCTCTACGAAGCGCTCTACTCGTCCACTAAACTACGGCATATTCTCGTCCGGCACGAACAAGGCGCCGGCCACGCCGCAACCGGCTACGCGCAAGTCTCCGGCAAAGTCGGGGTATGCATCGCCACCTCCGGGCCCGGCGCCACCAACCTAGTCACCCCCATCGCCGACGCCTACCTGGATTCCGTGCCGCTCGTCGCCATCACCGGCCAGGTGCCCCGCCCTATTCTCGGCACCGACGCCTTCCAAGAAGCCGACATCCGCGGCATCACCATGCCGGTCACGAAACACAACTTCATCATCACCGATGCCGCCCAAATCCCGCAGGTCATCGCCGAAGCCTTCCACCTGGCAGCCACCGGCCGCCCCGGCCCAGTCCTCGTTGATATCCCCAAAGACATCCAAAACACCGAACTCGACTTCGTCTGGCCACCCCAACTCGAACTGCCCGGCTACCGGCCTGTCACCACCCCACACAGCCGACCCATCGAACAAGCCATCAAACTCATCGGCGAGGCCAAACGCCCAGTCCTCTACATCGGCGGCGGCGTCATTAAAGCCAACGCCGCCCCCCAACTGTTAGAATTCGTCAACCACACCGGCATCCCGGTGGCCACCACCCTCATGGCACTAGGGTCCTTCCCCGACGACCACCCGCTACACCTGGGCATGCCCGGAATGCACGGCACGGTCGCCGCCGTGGGCGGCATGCAGGGATCCGACCTGCTCATTACCATCGGCGCTCGCTTTGACGACCGGGTCACCGGCCAAACCGAAACCTTCGCCCCCGACGCCCAAGTCATCCACGCTGACATTGATCCCGCCGAAATCGGCAAAATCCGGCCCGTCGACGTCCCCATCGTCGGCGACGCCGCAGAAGTGCTCGCCGCACTGCTTGCTGAATTCAAACGCCAACTCCCCGACGGCATCGACATCGGCGACTGGTCCCGCTACGTCCAGGGGCTGAAAGAGAAATTCCCCCGTGGCTATGTGCGCACCCACGACGGCCTGCTGGAGCCCCAACACGTCATCGAAACTCTCTCTCGCATCGCCGGCCCCGAAGCCGTCTACGTTGCCGGCGTGGGCCAACACCAAATGTGGGCCGCCCAATTCATCGACTTCAAAAACCCCCGCACCTGGCTGAATTCCGGCGGTTCCGGCACCATGGGCTACGCTATCCCCGCAGCCCTTGGTGCGAAGGCCGCCGCCCCCGAGAAAGAAATCTGGGTTGTCGACGGCGACGGCTGTTTCCAAATGACAAACCAGGAACTCACCACCGCCGCCGTTGAAGGATTCCCCATTAAAGTCGCCCTCATTAATAACGGTAACCTTGGCATGGTTCGCCAGTGGCAAACCCTGTTCTACGATGAGCACTACTCCCACACGAAACTGCGGGAACAACACGAATACATGCCCGACTTCGTCAAACTTGCCGAAGCCCAAGGCTGCGTGGCGTTCCGCGTGACTAAAGATGAAGAGATCGAACCCACGATCCGCAAGGCCCAAGAAATCACCGACCGCCCCGTGGTCATCGACTTCATCGTGGGCCAAGACGCCCAAGTGTGGCCCATGGTTGCCGCCGGCCACTCCAATTCGGATATCGAATACGCGCGCGGCCTGCGCCCCTTCTTCGATGCCGACCCAAGCGTTATCGAAAAACAATTCGAGGAATAAGGAGTCGAGATAATGCCTAATAATCCTAATAACACCGTGGTATCCCGCCATGTTTTAAGCGTGCTAGTGGAAGACTTAGACGGCATCATTTCCCGCGTGTCGGCCATGTTTACGCGCCGGGGGTTTTCGTTGGTGTCGTTGGTTTCCGGCAAGACCGAGCATCCGAAGATCAACCGGATTACGGTGGTGGTGGATGCCGATGAGGTCAATATTGAGCAGATCACTAAGCAGCTAAATAAGCTGGTTCCGGTGCTGAAGGTGGTGCGGCTAGAAGAGGGCACCATGGTAGCTCGGGCGTTGATGATGGTGAAGGTGGCCGCGGATGCGAATAATCGGCCGCAGGTGGTTGATGCCGCCAATATTTTCCGGGCCCGGGTGGTGGATGTGGCACCGGATTCGGTGGTTATTGAAGCAACCGGTACGCAGGGGAAACTGCGGGCATTGTTGGAGGTGTTGGAGCCATTTGGGATTCGTGAGTTGATTTCTTCCGGCCAGATTGCGCTCAACCGGGGCCCGAAGACGATGGCACCGAGCGTACGTTAGAGTGTGGTGGTGCGGCGACTGTCGTGGTCGTCGCAACCGCACCATATGCCGACATATCCCACAAAGTGAGACTGGCCCCGTGGTTTCATCTCATTCTGTGATATAACGTTAGGTAGTCAGTTTTTCAACGAAAGGTATATTGTTACTCATGGCTATTGAAGTGCTTTACGACGCCGATGCCGATCTGTCACTCATCCAGGGACGTAAGGTTGCGGTGTTGGGCTATGGCTCCCAGGGGCATGCTCACGCCCAGAACCTGCGGGATTCTGGCGTGGAGGTTGTGGTTGGTCTGCGTGAGGGCTCCAAGTCCGCCGAAAAAGCCAAAGAGGCCGGTTTCAAGGTGCTGTCCAATGCGGACGCCACCGCCTGGGCCGATGTCATCATGGTGTTGATCCCGGACACCTCCCAAGCCAAGGTGTACAAGGAAGAAATCGAGCCGAACCTGTCTGACGGCAATGCTCTGTTGTTCGGTCACGGCCTCAACATTCACTTCCACCTGATCGAGCCGGCCGCCAATATCACTGTGGGCATGGTTGCCCCCAAGGGGCCAGGCCACCTGGTGCGTCGTCAATTCGTGGACGGCAAAGGTGTTCCCTGCCTCATCGCCGTGGAGCAGGACCCCAAGGGTGAGGGCAAGGCCCTGTGCCTGTCGTACGCTGCCGCTATCGGTGGCGCCCGCGCCGGTGTGATTCCTACCACTTTCGAAGCGGAGACTGTGACCGACTTGTTTGGCGAGCAGGCTGTGCTGTGTGGTGGCATCGAGGAACTCATCAAGGTCGGTTTCGAAGTGTTGACCGAAGCCGGCTATGAGCCGGAGATGGCCTACTTCGAATGCCTGCACGAAATGAAACTCATTGTCGACCTCATGTTCGAAGGTGGTATTTCTAACATGAACTATTCGATCTCTGACACTGCCGAGTTTGGTGGCTATCTGTCCGGCCCCCGCCTGATTGATGAGAGCGCTAAGCAGCGCATGCGGGACATTCTGTCTGACATTCAGGACGGTACCTTCACCAAGCGGCTGCTCGCTAACATTGAGGGCGGCAATAAGGAGCTGGAGGAGCTGCGCGCCAAGAACGCCAATCACCCGATCGAGAAGGTTGGTGACAAGCTGCGTGACCTCATGAGCTGGGTGAAGAACCCACTGGACGAGACCGCGTAGCATCGTCACAACGTATTGCGATGTGCCCACCTGTCTGGCAACCTGCCGGCAGGTGGGTTTCCACATTAGGGTGGGGGAGTGGTACCGGATTGCTCGGACCGGTGATCGCAGTACAGTTGATGCATGGGTCAAACTCCATCGGCACAGTACTATCACCAGTTAATCCAGTTACGCGCAACCTTGGGGGAGGAGCATCCCGATACGTTAGCCGCCTGGCGGGACTACACCACCGCTCTCATGGAGGAGGGGGATGATAAGACAGCTCAACCCGAGTTGCGGCGGCTTGTGGCGACCTGCGAACAGACGTTTGGTCCGGAGCATCCCGCAACCAGAAGTAATCGCGCCGACTGGGCGTTGTGCTTGAAAGAAACCAATTTACATCTCCAGGCGTTGGAACAATACCTGCTGGTAGCAGATTATGACGATGGCTACGATGTGCGGTTTGCCGCGGTCGGGTGTTTCATTCGGCTGGGCTGTTTTGAAGAAGCCACCTACCTGCTGCATGCGGTGGTACGCGGTTATGCGGAAACCCTGGGTGGCCGGCATGATCTGACCCGATTAGCCCGGGGTACCTTGGTTTTTCTGCTGGCTGGGGTGCATCAGAAAGAAGCGTTGGTGGAGTATGGCCGCCTGTGGGGCGTCGACAAGCGGTCAATGCCCCGGCCGCTGGGAATCCTGGCAGATACCCGAGTGCTTTTGGATGATATTACCGCCAACCAACCGAAATATATTAGGGAAACCTTTAACCCGGTGGCTACGTTACCGGTGCGGAACCCGGAGTTTTTTCGCTTTGCCGAGCGGCTGAAACATCGTGAAGATTTCTACCCTAACCTACTGCAAAGGCTGGATCCCACGCTCAAGGTGTCTACGGATCCAAGCGATGTGCCACAGCGGCGGGCGTATTGCGCGGGGCTGACGCGTATTGGCCGAATTGACGAGGCCGTAGACGAATACGTGAAACTTATTGATTTTGTGGCGGGGAAATATGGGACGCAATCTGATTTATTTCGCTCCATTGTTTCGGAGCTGGATTGGTATCAACTGCACAAGTCTGACCGGCATGCCCTTGCCATGGAACACGTCAATGAGCTTCGCCAGCTTTCGAAAGAGCGGATTGCTGCGGGAAATAACCAATTGGGACAAGCGCGGAGAACCGGGAATTGGCTGAAAACAATGGCGCAAGTGCGAAAACAGTGGGGTACGTGTCGGGACTTGGGAACCAGTATTCCAAAGATCTTGGATGATTGGTGGAAATACATTCAACATACAGTGATAGGGAAGAAGAGCGATCCGGCTATCACAAGTCGGCATGTGTGTCAGTGTCTCACCCAGTGGTTTCGATTTCATGGATGTATGGTTCCTCGAAGCCGTAATAAGTGCTACCGCTATCTTGATTATGTTGTACGCCATGGATGTATTGAGGAAGCGGCGGCGTTATTGGGGCCTGCGCTGCGGCTTTTTGATGGTGTGATGAATAAACCTGATGAGTTACTTTTGTGTCGGTCGCGGTATCTGTGGCAGTTACGGAACCAAGGGTGGTTGGATCTGGCGGAGTGGGAATATTCTGCGTTTTTTGAGGAGTATGTGGAGAGCGGTATTAACGTTGATGGTATCCCATACACTGGCTACTGTTATTGTGACGATCATGACTTAGAAGTACTCCTGGTGAACATCCATGATGGTTATATGAAAGTGCTTTGTGACCTGGGTAAGCGGGAGAAGGCATATGATGAATTGCAGCGAATGTGGAATTATACCGATGATACATGGGATCAACGCAGCTATTGCGCAGAAGCGTTCCTAGCGCGGGTTGTGTATGCGAGATACTTAATCCTGCTAGGGCATCCTGCCGAGGCGCGGCGCCAGATTATTCCCCTGATCGCCGATTATGAAGTTTTCTATTTAAATGATCTCACAACCCGGTGGTTTCGCCGATGGGCTGCAGGGGAGTACCATGCTCCGTCCAAGAAGCCTGATGGGTATAAGCTCTTTGCTAGAGGGTATGGGCAGCTGATCGATGTGATGGCTGATGAGTGGGGGAACGATGATTTTATTATGATGTGTGCGCGCTATAATTATGCCTGCTACCTGCAAGATATTGGGCTCAAGGATTCGGTGGCGCTTGGGCAGCTACGCGATGCGGCACGGGCGAGTGAAAAACTTTGTGGTATGGATGCCCCATTAACCCTGCAAATCCAGCGGCGCCATGCGGAGATGTTGGTGTTAGCCGGCCACAAGAGACAGGGGTTGGTATTAGCTGCGGAGTTGGCTACCACCTGTGAGAATCGGTGGGGACTCAGGCATCCAATGACTGCGCTTCAATGGGCTTCTTATGTGTGTTGCCTGCATTGGGCAGGTGAATATCAACAGGTTGTGGCCGAAGCCCCGTGGGTGATAACGCTGTGTGCTTATGGATTTGAGTGTGTGCATCTAATAATGATGAAACTATTTCATGCCGCGGCGGTCGCCCACGACAGTGCAGGGCATTATGAAAAGGCTTGCGAATATTGGAAAATTCTGCGTGATTCGATCACATCCCCCTATGACACAAGTTGGTTGCGTTCGTGGGTAGAAAACCGGCATGCGGAATGCGAGCAGCGATGGCATGGCGAGGAAGACTCTGCTTGACGACGCCGAAACGTCCCTCGGTGACAGTGGGGGAACTATCAATAGTGATAAACCACATAGTAGTGAGACCTAATGTTTATTTTCAATAACTGGCGCTAAATGAAAACAGCGTGTAAGGTGAGATTCATGACCAAGCCGAACACCGAAAACCAGGCTGATACCACCAATGTGGGGGCGACTGCTGTTGCTGACCATGACCATCACGATCACCATAACCATGAGGCTCATCACGAGGAACACCAACACTCCCACGATGCCCACGATCATCACGACCACGAGCACGATCATGACCATCATGGGCATGACCATAATCACAGTCATGTACCCTCCTCCCTGCGGGCCCTGCTTGGCGTCTTATTCTTCACCGCGGTTATTTTCTTCGCCGAACTCTTCGGCGGCTGGTACTCCGGCTCCCTCGCGCTTATCTCCGACGCCATGCACATGCTGTCCGACTCCACCGGGCTTGTTGTGGCTGCCGTCGCTATCCTCCTAGCCCGGCGCACCGCCACGAAAACCGCCACCTACGGCTATAAACGATTCGAAGTGGTGGCCGCCCTCCTCAACGCCGTGAGCGTGTCCATTATCTCCGTTTGGATCGTGTTCGAAGCCATCGAACGTTTCCGCAACGGCGAAACCATCGACATTACCGTCATGCTTGTAGTCGGCGTGATCGGCCTCATCGCCAATATTTTCGGCGCCATCGTGCTCCACGGGCATTCCCACGAAAATATGAACGTTCGTGGCGCCTACCTGCATGTTCTCGTCGACCTGTTCGGGTCCGTTGCCGTTATCGTCGCTGCTCTCCTCATGCAATTCACCGGCATACTATGGGCCGACACGGTAGCCTCCCTCATCATTGCGGCACTCATCCTGCCGCGCTCCGTGAAACTCGCGTGGGAATCGCTCCGGGTTCTCCTCGAACAAGTGCCGGTAGGCGTCGACACCGAGGAGATCGTCGAAAAGCTCGAAACCGTGAAAGGCGTATCGGCTGTCCATGACCTGCACGTGTGGTCACTCGACGGCAATAAATTGCTCGCAACCTGCCATGTGGTGATGGTGGACGAAAAACCCCAAGCCGATTGCGGGGTGCTCGATGATGTGCAACAGGCCTTCAAGGAATTAGGAATCGACCACACCACCGTCCAAATCGAAGGAACAAAACACCATAATCACGAAATAATTTGCCACACCTAGCACAAGTCATGCCGTAGTTGGGTGGAAGCGGCTAAACTCAAATTATGGGTTTTACCACGCCAAGCTACGATCTCATTGACCTTTTTGACCACATCAACCGCGGGGTACTCCAACTCCCCGACTTCCAACGCGACTACCGATGGAACGTCGACCGGATCCGCTCGCTACTTGTCACAGTGCTCCGCGGATACCCCATCGGCTCCTTCATGGCGCTCGACACGCATGATGTGCCCGTCTACTTCCGCCCCCGGCCGATCGAAACCGCCCCCGACACCGGGGTTTCCCCAGGTCTACTGCTCCTCGACGGGCAACAGCGCCTCACCACCCTCTACCAATGCATGCGGGGCGACGGCCTGGTGGAAAGCACGGACTTCCGCAAGAAAAAAGTCCGCCGCCGTTTCTTCATCGACGTGAATAAAGCCGTCTCCGAAGACGTGCTGCCCGACGAGGCAGTGGTCTCCGTCGACGAAAACGGTCATGTGAAGTCCCACTTCGCCCCAGATCTACCCGAGGGACTCGCCACCCGCGAAGCCGCGCTCGCCGCTGGCTACATTCCCGTCTGCGACCTGCTTTTCGACGGCGGCACCGACCTGCTTTTTGATATTGCACAATCCGCCGACGCCGACGCCCGGGAACGCGCAAAAGCCTTTTACACCCGCATCATTAAACCCCTCGTCGGCTACGCCATTCCCGTAATCCAACTCTCCCGCAGCACCGACCATGCGGGCATCGGATCCATCTTCGCCCACGCCAACTCCGTTGGCCTGCAAATGGACGTATTCGAACTCCTCACCGCGAAATTCGCCACCGAAGACCCCACCTTCCGGCTCCAGGAGGATTGGGAAAAAACCGAAAAAATCCTCCGCGCCTACCCCGCGCTTGCCGAAATCGACCGCACCGATTTCCTCACCTCCGTCGCACTCTACGTCACGGCGAAAAAGGGGCACGCATCCGCATTCCGTGAATCCATCATCGAACTCACCCTCGACGAATACCGGCCCGCGGCCGACACCATGCGCCTGGCCTTCCACGAAGCCGCCAACTTCATGGCCCACCGATGCATCATCACCACCTCCCAAGTACCCTACTCCGCGCAACTCGTCCCCCTCGCCGTCATAGTCGCCCTGCTCGCCGAACGGCCCGGCGTGCTCAGCCAACAACAGGCCTGGGACCGCATCCACCAATGGTTCTGGTGCGGCGTGTTCGGCGAACTCTACGGCTCCCCGGCGCTCACCATCCGCATCGGCAACGATGTTGACGAAGTCACCGCATGGGTCACCGACTTCGATGGGCGCAATAACGTTCCCACCCCCCGGTCCATCGTCCAAGCCCGATTCGTAGAATCCCGCCTACTCTCCGCCGGCCCGAACTCCGGCCTGTACAAAGGCATCTACTCGCTCATCATGGGCCGCGGCGCAAAAGACTGGCGCACCACCATCGAATTCAACCACGAAACCTTCTCCGAGTTGGGAACCCACTTCCGGCCCATCTTCCCCCTCAGCTGGTGCGAAGCCAACGGTATTGACAGTATCCTGGCGAACTCCGTGCTCAACCGCACCCCAATGAGCCGCCGCACCCACGTCATGGTCGAGGAATCCTCCCCGGCCCGCTACCTGTACCGCGTCCAATCCAAGAGCCTATTGAACGACGATGATTTCGACGCCGTGCTCGAAACCCACCTTGTTGACCCCAAACTGCTCTTCCAAGCCAACGCTCCGAAGTTCTTCACCGACCGGCGCCACCGCCTGCTGAAAATGATCGAAGAAGCCATGGGCATGACGGCCATCCACGACGTGGACGAAACCGACCTACACGCAGGTGAAGAAGGGCCCGGCGCATTTGCCTAGCCGCCCCCACGCCCGCGTCCGTGCCGCAGCCACCCTCCTGGTCGCGGCACTCCCGGCCGCCGGCTGCCTCTCGACGCCGCACCCCACCCCCGCAACCTCGACCAGCACCCCCACCAGCACCGATGACACCAAGGTGGACACCGGCATCAACCCCGACCTCATCGCCGCCCGCAACACCAACCTCAACCGGCACGTTTCCCCCGACTTTCCTAACCACCCCATCGTTCTGCCCGACCGGGACCTCACCGGCGTGGACGCATCCCAACACTTCTTCACCACCTCGGAAACCCTCGTCATCACCAGCAACGACCCCACCAGCCAACTCCGGGCCGCCTCCATTGCGGTGATCAGCCACGCCCCCATGCTCACCCTCACCACCACCAACCGGGCCGCCATACTCAACGAGATCGCCCGCCTGAAAACCCACACCATCCTCATCGTTGGCGACATACCCCACCTGCCGGCCCAACCCGGAATCGACTACATCACCGACCCCGAAACCCCCGACGCCCTGGGAAAACTCACCGCCCTACAGTTCGTTACCCGCGCCGTCACCAACCCACGGCACATTCCCCATGCCATCGCTGACCTGGACGGCGACACCGCCGTCGAACTCGTCCCCGCATGGGCCAACACCACCACAAGCACCACCAGCACCACCGCGGAAACTTCCACCAGCACTGCTGCTGTCCCCACAACCCGGCCCACACAAGCCCCCACCGACCTCAAAGCATTCCCCGCCCAATCGCGCCGAGACGCCGACACCGCCCCCATCGTTATCGCCACCGCCGCCTCCACCATAGCCGGCATCGCCACCGCCAAAGCCTTCGGCGCCACCATCCGAATACTTGACGACCCCGACCCCCGCTACAGCCTCACCACCATGAAACAAGTCGCCGGCCTGGCCGACCAGCCCCTCATCGCCCTCGGCGCCCAATTCGGTACCGCTGCCGTCCTTGCCGACCGCATCCGCCGCGGTGAACGCACCCACCAATACCAGCCAGGACAACACCGCCGCGGCACCGTATACCCCCACCGCATCATCGTCGCCCACCCCATCAACCTCACCGCCGCCCGCCCCGACAACCCCGTTGACATCGACGGCGAATTCGAGCACCTACACGAACGGGTCATGCGCTACATCACCCCAGACCCCGAAACCCAAGTAACCCCCGCCCTCATCCTCACCGTCAATGGTCTCCGTCCCGAACAACTCCAACTCTGGTTGACCGAGGCCACCCGAAACAACACCTATCTCATACTCCACGGTGACTTCCACCACCTCACAACCTTCGAAACCATACTCACCAACCCCAACGTCGGTATGGCCCCCACCGGCGACCACACCCAAGCCGCAACCTGGCTGGCCACCCTCACCCACGACCACAACCTCCCCCAGAAACTCCTCCTCACCTTAGATGTCACCACCGCCGAAGAAGCCCAAAACACCGCCACCCACCACGACGACCTCGCCCCCGTCGCCCTCATCACCGCAGAAACCCCCGACGACTACCACAAAATAGCAACCCAGCTCCCATCCGGCGTCACCCCCGGAATCAGCATTTCCGCACACAACCCCCTCAACGCCTGGGACATGACCCAACTCACGCCCCGACCACTCATGATTAACCGCGGATAACCACCAAGCCCACAACCAGGACCGAAAACCACAAAACACCAGCGTAAACCCAAAACCCACCCATAATAATCGCAACCACCACACGAGAAACCTGTCGAAGAACAGGTAAAAATCCGCCGGGTCGTTTACACTATGGGCAAGTCACACGCCACCCCGGCGGAGACCAAACCCCAATGACAACCACCATTCCAAGGAAAATCCAGGAGATTTCAACGTGAGCCACAACGGCAAACCGGTAGTCCTCATCGCGGACAAACTCGCGCAATCCACCATCGACGCCCTAGGGGACCAGGTAGAAGTACGGTGGGTTGACGGCCCCAACCGGCCCGAACTCATCAACGCCGTCAAAGACGCCGACGCCCTCCTCGTCCGCTCCGCAACCACAGTCGACCGGGAAGTTCTCGAAGCCGCCCCCCACCTGAAAATCGTGGGCCGCGCCGGGGTGGGGTTGGATAATGTGGACATTGCCGCCGCCACCGAACGCGGCGTCATGGTCGCCAACGCCCCCACCTCGAACATCCATTCGGCCTGTGAGCATGCGATTTCGTTGCTGCTCACCACCGCCCGCCAAATCCCCGCCGCGGACGCCACCCTGCGGCAACACACCTGGAAGCGGTCCGAATTCACCGGTGTGGAGATCTTCGGGAAAACCATTGGCATCGTGGGGTTCGGCCACATTGGGCAATTATTCGCCCAACGACTCGCAGCATTCGAAACCACAATCATTGCGTACGACCCGTATGCGAACCGGGCCCGGGCCGCCCAACTCGGGGTAGAGCTGGTCGCTGACCTTGGCGAGCTCATGTCCCGCGCGGACTTCGTTACGATTCACCTGCCGAAAACCCCGGAAACCGCCGGCATGTTCGACGCCGAACTGTTGGCGAAGGCCAAGAAGGGGCAGATCATCATCAATGCCGCCCGCGGTGGGCTCGTTAACGAGCAAGCCCTGGCCGACGCCATCCGGTCCGGGCACATTCGGGGTGCGGGCTTCGACGTTTTCACCACCGAGCCGTGCACGGACAGCCCTCTGTTCGACCTGCCGGAAGTCGTGGTCACCCCGCACCTGGGGGCCTCCACCGCAGAGGCGCAGGATCGGGCCGGCACCGACGTGGCGGCCAGCGTGCTCAAAGCCTTAGCCGGCGAGTTCGTGGCTGATGCTGTCAATGTGTCCGGCGGGCAGGTCAGCGAGGAAGTCGCCCTGTGGCTAGAGCTGGCCCGGAAGCTGGGGTTGGTGGTGGGGCGCATGCTCGCCAAAGCCCCCGTGCGCCTAGAGGTAGAGGCCCGGGGCGAGCTCTCCACCGAGGATGTGAACGTGCTGGGCCTGTCCGCGGTGCGGGGCCTGTTCTCCGGCATCGTCGACGAGCCTGTGACCTTCGTCAACGCGGATACCATCGCCGCCGACCGGGGAGTGACCATCGCCGTGACGACCGCACCCGAGTCCGTGTCCCACCGGTCTGTTTTGGATGTGACCGGTATCGCCGCCGACGGCACCCGGGTGAGCGTGGTGGGCGCGCTCACCGGCCTGGAGCGGGTGGAGAAAATCGTGCGCATCAACGGCCGCGGCATTGACCTGCGCGCCTCCGGGCACAACCTGTTCTTTAACTATTCCGACGCCCCCGGCGCGCTGGGTATCGTAGGATCCGCCCTGGGGAACGCCGGCATTAACATTGTGGCGGCCGCCCTCACCCAGGAATCCGGTGGTGAGTTTGCCGTCCTGATCCTCCGCGTCGAGCGGGAAGTCCCCGACGAACTGCTGGAATCCATCGCCGAGTCCCTCCATGCCGAGTCGTTCCAACTCAACCTGAGCTAGCCGCAGCATGCCTTACGACGCCCGATAGTGGGGGATGACCCACCGTCGGGCGTCGCTAAGCATAACCTAACTCTTTATTTTTTTCAGAATTAATCCTACGATGGGAGTAGAACCACCACAACAGATAAGAATGCCCGGCGCTAGCTGCACAAAATAGCATCCCCGCGGCAGGTGCCTGGCATCATGGACGCAGGGAGCAACCATGCCACAACCACCAACAACCCCAGCACTAAGCCTCAACAACATCAACATTTCCATTGCGGGCAAGGAAATCTGTCACGATATTAACCTCACCATCAACCCCGGCGAATGCCACATCCTCATTGGGCCCAATGGATCCGGGAAATCCACCCTACTCTGCGCCATCATGGGCATCAAACCTTTCACCATCACTTCCGGCACCATCCTCCTCAACGGCGTCGACATCACCACTTATGGCATCACCGACCGGGCCCGCGCCGGCCTAGGACTTGCCTTCCAACGACCCATCGGCCTAGAAGGCGTCTCCGTCCGCCGCCTCGCCCACGCCCTCGGCGCCACCCACCGGCTCGACGCAGCCGCCCACCGCCTCGGCGTCGACTACCTCATCGACCGCGACGTCAACACCGGCTTCTCCGGGGGCGAACTCAAACGATGGGAAGTCGCCAAACTCGAACTCCAAGACCCCCAAGTCTGCCTCTTCGACGAACCAGAATCCGGCGTCGACCTGCAACAAGTCGGCGTGGTCTCCACCGCCATCAACCACCTCATGTCCACCCCCACCGCCAGCGGAAAACACCGCGCCGCCCTCGCCATCACCCACACCGGTTTCCTCCTCGACGGCGTCGACGCCACCGCCGGACACCTCATGGTCGACGGCCGCATCATCGAAACCGCCAACCCCCGCGACCTCTTCGAACGCATCCGCCGCACCGGATACGTACCCACCGCATAACCCACGACCCACACCCCCCAAGGACACACCATGACCACCAACAACATTCCCGCCATCCACTCCGGCATCGGCCCAGCCACCGCCACCCCCGAACTCTTAACCACCATCGGCTGGGCGCCCGAAACCCAACGATCTGGCACTAGCATCCTCATCGACCACCACTTCGGCACCCTCACCTCCACCGACGGCGACGTCATCGTCACCACCCTCGCCGACGCCCTCGTCCGCTACCCCTGGGTCCAAGCCCTCGTCTTCGACCTCATCACCCCCGAAGAAGACGAAGTGCTCCGCCGCGCCTTCGAATCCCAACGCGAACCCCTAGGCACCTTCACCTGGGTCAAAGACAACGCCCACGTCGAACTGCCCTCCCAAAGCTTCACCATCATGACCAAACCCCAAGAACGACAATTCGTTCACGACATCACCGTGATCGGGAAAAACGCCACCGTCGACTTCGTCTCCGGCGCCGCCGTCGCCCCCGAACTCACCCACGCCACCCACGTATCCGTCTCCGAAACCTACATCGGCGCCGGCGCCACCGTCCGCTCCATCGACGTCGACCGGTGGGGCGCCAACATGACCGTCCACTCCTACGACCGCACCAAAATCGACGAAAACGCCCGCGTCACCTCCGTCAGCGTCGCCGTATCCGGCCTCAAACAAAGCGTCAACAACTCCCACACCGAAGTAGCCGCCGGCGCTGCCATCACCGACCACACCATCCTCTTCGCCCCGACCGGCACCCGCCGTGACATGACCAACACCGTGTCACTCACCGGCCCCGGCGCCCAAGCCGAACAAGTCGCCCGCATGGTCAGCGACGGGGGAGTGATCGTCAACCGCTCCACCCTAGAAGCCGCAGTCGCCGAAGTACGAGGCTTCCTCGAATGCGACGGTCTCATGCTCCAAGACACCGGGCAAATCGAATCCATCCCCGCGCTTGACGCAAAAGTAGCCCGCGCCCAACTCTCCCACGAAGCATCCGTCGGCATGATCGACGACGACAAAATGGACTACCTCATGGCCACCGGCCTTGACGAAGACCGCGCCCGAGACCTCATCGTCCAAGGCTTCCTCAACCTAGACGACCAACAAGTCCCCGCCTCAGTACGCGCCACCGTCGACAACCTCGTGACCGCCGCCCGGGGTGCCGAAAAAATGTAACCCCACCACCAACAAAACATGTCCGGGGGCGTGACTACCGTAAAACGTGTGATCACCTCCCTGACCCCACTGCAACCTGCCACACCAATCGCAAACCCCACCACCCTGCACGCCCTCGAATTCCCGCTCCCACAAGGCGGGAGCCTGGTCTGCCTCACCCCAAAAGAATCCATCCCCGCCTACGAAAACCTCTACGAAAAATACGGCATCACCTGCACCACTAACACCACAGTGGGCTACTGCGGGGACGACAGCATCTACCGATTCCCCGAATACGCCGCCCGCAGCGACCCAGCCAACGCCGACACCGCCTTCGCCATCGAACTCCGACTCAGGAAAGTCCGAAACCAAGCACCCAACAACCGCAAAGCGGCATACCAAGCCCTCCGAACCATTGCGAAAGACGTGCCGCAAAGCATGCACCAAGTCTTTTGGGAAGAAGCCACCCGCATCCTCCTCACCACCCCCAAAAGCAAAACAGCCCATCTGAACGTCAAACACGCCTTCACCACCTCCCGCCGCCACGCCACCTGCACCGACATCGCCAAAACCACCGCCGTACTCGCAGAATTCGCCGCCCACCACGATATTGTGGACCCCGACATCATCACCGACCACATCAAAACCACCATCATCCCTGCCCGTGACGTCCCAGCCGGCCTCAAACTCCTCGTCGCCCCAGCGACCGGCGGCCTGCCCATCAACTCCGACGCCGTTATCCTCATGCGGCAACTCGGGCACCACGCAGCCCTCACCAGGGAAGAAGCAGACGCCCAACTCGTCGCCGCCCTCGCACACACGACAGACGGCTTCCGGTCACTTCCCCGACGCTTCTTCACCACCATGGACCGCCAGGCGCTAAGCCGGGCCATCGCCGCCAACCCCCACGCCCAACAACGCATCCTCGACCGACGCCCCCACCATTTAGGCCTCAAACGATACCTCCGACTCGTGCGGGACTCCGGCGCCTGGAACCGGCTGACAAAAACCCCTGGAAAACCGGCATTTTTCCTCTGCCGCGAAATCTGCCGGACCGTGGTGTGGTTCGTTTGCGGCAGCGACTAGTGCACACCAAACCGCATGCTTGCGGCCATTATCACGCCTACACCGCTCACCATCACTACTGTAATACCTGAGTACTTACCTACACCGGCAGTCGGCGTAGGTAACCACCTTGCCTCACGGCGTAAAACCCATGGGGCATCCTGCTACCTCTCTACAAAAGACTCTGAAATGATTGATATCACCCTTGCTAAGGACATCCCACACCGAACAACCATCACCGACAACGGGGTGGAATACTGGACTGTTACCGCCATCACCCAGCACATCGGCGTCGCTAAGTCCACCTTCGCTAGCTACGTTGCCCGTGGCCAAGCCCCACAGCCCGCATTCCAGCTGGAACGCACCCGCCTATGGGACGCCAACGAAATCAAACAGTGGCACGCATCACGCCCCACAACAGCCGTAAAATAACCATCATTCTAGCTGACTGGGGGTTTTAGTCTTGCCCCGTATTACCAGCCCGCACGTGGGAGGAACCTGCGAAGACCATTAGTGCTACCGAAGCCGGCCTTCTCACTACCCGGGTGATACACTAAAACCGTCCATTATGCGAGAAAGGAATTCCACAATATGAGACTGGCTGTGATTGGTGGCGACGGCATCGGCCCCGAAGTAACCGCTGAAGCACTGAAAGTACTCCGCGCCTGCCGCGACGACATCGACACCACCGACTACGACCTAGGCGCCCGCCGCTACCTCGCAACCGGCGAACTCCTCACCGACGACGACCTACGCTCCCTCAAAGAACACGACGCCATCCTCCTCGGGGCCATTGGTGCGCCGGGCGAGGTGCCGCCCGGGGTGTTAGAGCGTGGCTTGCTGCTCACCATGCGGTTCGCTCTCGACCATCACGTGAACCTGCGGCCGGCAAAGCTTTACCCCACCGCCACCTCACCGCTGGCGAATCCCGGTGACATTGATTTCGTGGTGGTTCGGGAGGGTACCGAGGGCCTGTACTGCGGTAACGGTGGTTCCCTGCGGAAGAATACCCCGCATGAGGTGGCGTCCGAGGTCAGCCAGAACACCCGGTTTGGGGTGGAGCGGGTGGTGCGTGACGCCTTCGAACGCGCCCAACGCCGCCGCAAGCACCTCACCCTGGTGCACAAGACCAACGTTTTAGTGCATGCCGGCGGCCTGTGGCAGCGCACTGTCGACGAGGTGGCTCAGGAATACCCGGACGTCACCGTGGACTATAACCATATTGATGCCGCCACCATCTATATGGTGACCGACCCTGCGCGGTATGACGTGATCGTGACCGATAACCTGTTTGGCGATATTCTCACGGACCTGGCCGGTGCGGTCACCGGTGGCATCGGGCTGGCCGCCTCCGGGAACATTGATGCCACCGGGGTGAACCCCTCCATGTTTGAGCCGGTTCATGGTTCGGCCCCGGACATTGCCGGGCAGGGGATTGCCGACCCCACGGCCGCGATCCTGTCTGCCGCAATGCTGCTGCGGCATCTGCGGGATGAGGAGAATGCGGCACGGATCGAGGCGGCCGTCGCGGCAGACGTGGCAGCCCGCGGCGACGAGCCGGTTCGGACCGTGGCGGTGGGGGACCGGATTGCCGCCGCCGTGAAGCACTAGCGCGGTTTCCTTGAGGTTGCGTGGGGCGTTCTTCCGCCGGCCCCACCAACTGGGGGTAATTTAGAGGTAGCCCAAAACAGACATAGTAGTATGACCGTTATGCGTTTTGGACGAATTGCTACACCTGATGGCATGTTTTTCTGCACCATAGACGGTGCGGGTGACGACGAAAAATACCGGGTCATTAGAGATACCCCCTTTACTACCCCCAATTACACCGGCCAGGAGTACACCAAGGAACAGGTACGACTCTTGGCCCCGGTGTTGCCCAGCAAGATTGTGGCCATCGGTCGTAACTATGCCGACCACGTGGCGGAGGTCTTTCAAAAGTCCGCGGAGCACCTGCCGCCCACCCTATTTATCAAGCCCCCCACAGCGGTAGTGGGTCCGGGCGCCGCCATTAAGATTCCCGACTTTGCCACCAAGGTGGAGTTTGAAGGGGAACTCGCGTTGGTGATCGGGAAACCGTGTAAGAAGGTCAAGGCTGATGATTGGAAGTCCGTGGTGTTGGGCTTTACCATCATCAACGACGTGTCGTCCCGCGACCTGCAATTTGCCGACGGGCAGTGGGCTCGGGCGAAGGGCATTGACACCTTCGCCCCACTTGGCCCGTGGATCGAAACCGATATCAACTCCATCGACGTGGACAACCTGCCGATCAAGGCCCACCTCACTCATGATGGTGTGACCGAAACCAAGCAGGATTCCAATTCCAGCCAGATGATTATGAACCTGGGGGAGATCATCGAAATGATCACCGAATCCATGACTCTTTTGCCGGGCGATGTTATCTGCACCGGGTCGCCGGCGGGGACCGCCGCCATGTTCCCGGGGGATTTCATCGAAATCGAAATCCCCGGCATCGGTAAGCTGGGCAATCCCGTCAAACGCGCCTAACCGGCAACATTCGAACGCGGTATCGACACCAATCGGTATGCTCCCCCAAAAAAAGAGAGTAGCCGGTTGGTGTCATTTTTGTACGACTGCGGGGCGAAGGCACAGGAATTGGTGCGTTGCCAGGCCTATGGGTAAAAGCATGAGCCACAGATTGACCAGCCACCACGATAGGCCCCACTCGGCCGGCTGCTGGGCGAAAAAGCTAATGGCCATGAGCCCAGCTGCGTGCGTAAACGCCAGGGCGGTGATCTGGAGCGGCTGACTCAACTGGTGGCGTTGTGGGGTGAAAGACCAGGCCAACCCCAGAATGATCGCCACGAGATCCAGGGGAACAAACGACCAATTCCAGGTGTGAAGCGTGGCGTCGTGAGCCCCCACGGTGATGACCCCGATGAGTGAGAGCGTCCAATATCCTAAAAGGCCCAGGTCGGTGCCGGCAAGTAATGCTTTGCGAATACACATGCCACTACTATACCGGCCGTCCGGTATAGTGGGGGTGTGAGTGAGAAACCCGACACCCCAACCGATACCCGCGCCCGCATTCTCGATGCCGCCGGCCGCATCCTTGTCCGTGATGGCAGCGATGGCTTCACCATTGCCGCCGTGGCCAAGGAGGCCGGCGTGAGCAAGGGCGGCCTGTTTTACCATTTCGAATCCAAAGACCAGCTCATCACCGGCCTCATCCAGCACTATGTTTCCGGCTTTGACCAGCTCATCGCCCAGGCCGGCGACGAACCCGGTGCCGCTACCCGCGCCTACCTGCGTTCCGCCGCCCAACCGGCGCCCCGGCCGGTGCTCGCCCTCCTGGCGGCGGCAATCAGCAACCCGGCGGCGCTAGAAAGCCTGAACCAGCGCTATACCACGTGGCAGCGCCGGCTCGACCGTGATGGCATTCCCCCGCACATCGCCACCCTTGTCCGCTGCGCCATAGACGGCCTGTGGTTGGCGGAAACCTTCGACCTGGCCGCCCCGAACCCCGCCACCCGTAGCCGCATGCTCGCTGAACTAGAAAAGCTCATCGACTAGTGGCCGCGGTGCCGCAAGGTTCGGCGTCGTCAAGCATGCGATTATTGCCAGCGAACGTTTTCCAAATCCACGCCGTGTGCTTGGGCGTTGGCCTCAATAATGTCACGCAGCCATACTGCCAGGCCGTCGGCGAACCCGTCGTAGTACTGCTTGAACCGGGGGTCAGCAACATAACTGCGGGCCAAAATCACGTGCTTGGAGTGGGTCACCGGGAACCAATCCAGCGACTTTCGGGCCATCTCCGCCAGCTCATTGGCCTCTGCGGAACCCGGCTTCACACCCCGCCGCATTGCGTCAGCCAGCGTTTCCTGCACGTGGGATGTTTTCTCCCGCATTGCTGCCCAATCGGCCTCCGACATGGACTTTTGCTTTTCCATGGCCTGCGCCCACTCTTCGGTGTGGCCGTATTTTTCCTCCGCCTCGGCCTCCAACTCGGGGCGGTAAAACTCGCCCATGATTTCTTTCCGCCGAGCCTCGGGAACTTCATGAGTGCTCATTGCTTCCTCCAAAAGCGTGTCCAGGGCATTCAGCATGCCCGAAATGTGATCTTGTTGCTGCAGGAGAAGCCGCCGCTGCGTCCGCAACTGCGCAACCACATCGGCGTTATCGCCCGATGGATCATCCAAGAGCTCCCGGATGGCCTGCAATTTCAACCCCACCGCCCGATACGTCAACACATCATGGATGCGCTGCATGTCGGACTCCGTGTACTGGCGGAAATCCTGCCAATCCCGATAGCTAGGAACCACCAACCCAATCTGATCCCAGTAGCGCAACGTGCGCACTGTCAACCCAAATTGGGCGGCAACATCACCTATTGTGTAGGTTTCTTCTTCCTGCATGACTCCAACCCTAAAACCCTGACGCGACGTCACCACCAAACAGCGCTGGTGACACGCTGACATTAGCTTATCGACGCACTATAGTGGCACACCATGACTAGTCAAACCCACGACATGTACCACGACCACGATGGACCCCACTGGAGCGGCAACCCCAACCAGGCCCTCATCACCGAAATCGCGCTCATCCCCACCCCGGAATACTCCGCCGCCCTCGACATTGGTGCAGGTGAAGGCGCCGACGCCATCTATCTTGCCACCCACGGCTATACCGTGACCGCCCTCGAACCCTCCGAAATCGCCAGCGGCCGCATCACCTGTGCCCTCACCACCGAGGACCTGCGGCGCCGCGTCACCGTCCGCACTGAACCGTTCGAAACCGCGCACCTTGAAGAATACGACCTGGTCACAGCATTCTACACCCCACTGCGGGACACCGAAGAAACCCTCACTAAACTCCTCGGCAGCATCAAACCCGGTGGTCACCTCATCATCGTGCACCACGACGACATCACCCACATGGCCCAGCGCGAAAACGCCGACATTACCGACTTCCTCACCCCCGACCGGTTGCACCAGATCATCACCAGCCGTTACCTGGACGACTACGAGGTTCTCACCCACGGCGAATTCACCCGCCACGTCACCGGCGGCATGGGGGCCGGCCACACCATCGACCGGGTCCTCCACATCATCCGACGCCCATAACAACACCCTGTAGCCGCAGGAACCTGGCACCCCGATGCGGCTGCCACCTGCTGGTTTCCCGCGGCCATCAACCGGCTATAGCCCCAGCCCACCCATCCACTACACTAAGAAACCATGTCCGAAGTACGCGTTCGCTTTTGCCCCTCACCCACCGGAACCCCTCATGTGGGGATGGTGCGCACCGCCCTCTTCAACTGGGCCTACGCCCGCCACACCGGGGGGAAACTCATCTTCCGCATCGAAGACACCGACGCCGCCCGCGACTCCGAAGAATCCTACCAAGCCATCGTCGACTCCCTCACCTGGCTCGGCATGGACTGGGACGAGGGCGTGGAGAAAGGCGGCCCGCACGCCCCCTACCGGCAATCGCAGCGCATGGACATCTACGCCGACGTGCTGGAAAAACTCAAACAAGGCGGATTCGTCTACCCCGCATACTCCACCGCCGAAGAAGTCGAGGCCCGGCACAAGGCCGCCGGCCGCGACCCCAAACTCGGCTACGACAATTACGACCGTGACCTCACCGATGCGCAAATCGCCGCATTCGAAGCCGAAGGCCGCAAACCCGTGTGGCGGCTCCGCATGCCCGACACCGACTGGGCCTGGACCGACCTGGTCCGCGGCGACATCGAATTCAAGGCCGGCAGCCAACCCGACTTCGTGGTCGCCCGCTCCAACGGCGCCCCCCTCTACACCCTGGTCAACCCGGTCGACGACGCCATCATGGGCGTCACCCACGTCCTGCGTGGCGAAGACCTGCTGCCCTCCACCCCCCGCCAGCTCGCCCTCTACGAGGCGCTCAAAGCCATCGGCGTGGCCCACCACACCCCCCAATTCGGCCACCTGCCGTTCGTCATGGGGGAGGGGAACAAAAAACTCTCCAAACGCGACCCCCAATCCGACCTGTTTCACCACCGGAGCGCCGGAATCATCCCCGAGGGAATGCTGAACTACCTGGCCCTCCTGGGCTGGTCCCTCTCGCACGAACGAGACATCTTCAGCGTGGCGGAACTCATCGAAAACTTCGACGTCACCGACGTGCTGGCCAACCCGGCGCGCTTCGACCAGAAAAAACTCGAAGCCATCAACGCCGACCACATCCGCCAACTCCCGCTCGACGACTTCACCCGCCGGCTCCGCGACTACCTGGCCGAATACTATGATTTCCCCGCCGACTACCCGGAGCAGAAATTCGCCCTCCTGGCCGAATTGGTGCAAACCCGGATCAAAACCCTGTCGGATGCGTGGGGGCTGGTGAAATTCCTCGTCACCGCGGACGAGGACCTCACGCTCGACGAAAAATCGGCGAAGAAAAACCTGAAGGAAACCGCCATACAGCCGCTCGACGCCGGCATCGCCGCCCTGGAGCTTGTCGACGACTGGAACACCGCCGCCATCGAATCGGCCCTCTCCGCCGCCCTCATCGAGGATCTGGGTCTTAAACCCCGGGTTGCCTACGGCGCCCTGCGGGTGGGCATTTCCGGGCAGGCAGTGTCCCCACCACTGTTCGAATCCATGGAACTGTTGGGGAAGGAATCCACCCTGGCCCGGCTGCGGGCCGCCCGAGCAGTCACCCCCTTCGTGCCGGATACTTCCGCCGGCTCATAACCTTAAAAACCCACGGCCCCGGGCCTAGAAGAGCATTGTGCTCCTCCAGGCCCGGGGCCACAAGAATTTGTGGATAGCCGGTTTGGCTTAGTGGCGGACCGGTTGCGGCTCCGCGCTAGCTTCGGCATCGGCTGGGGCGTCGGCTGCCGCGGTCTCGGTGCGCTGCACCTTCAACCACACGAAGAACCCCCACAGCACAAAGGCCCCATACACCAGGTACAACACGGCCGACGGGTAATAGCCGGCGGTGAGCAGCAGCGGAACGCCCACAATGTCCACACCAATCCACACCAGCCAAAACTCCGTCCAGCCGCGGGCCATACCGTAGGTGGCGAGCATGGAGCCGGTGAAGATCCAGGCGTCGGCAAGCGGACCCCACGAACCCAGCTGCGTGAAGATCCACGCGCACACAAGCGTGGAAATAATGGCGAACGCCACCATGCCCACCCGCTCCCGGGTCGACGCCCAGTGCGGCTGCACCGCCTTCACGTCCTCGGCGGGCTCGGACACAATCGACCGCGACGGGTCGGTTTCGTGCGACTCACGCAGACCAGCCTTGCGGGCCTGCGACCAATTCCACCAACCGTAGAAGCTCACGATCATAAACATGACCTGCCGGCCGGCCTGCCCGTAAAGATCCAAATTCTGGGGGGTGTGGAAAACCCCGCCCAAAAACACCGTGAACAGTAGGGCATTACCAACAATGCCAATGGGCCACGCCCACACCATTCGCCGCATGCCGCCGAACGCGGAAGCAAGCCCGAACGCATTACCAATGATTTCCCGCCACAGAATCGACGCCCCGCCAATCGTCAGTGTGGCATTGAGTAGTTGAGTGAGAAGATCCACTTATGGTTACTCCTTAAAAATAAAGGAACGAACAAGAGTAAATCCTCAAGGCAATATGTAGTGATGTAGCCAGAAAACCAAAAATTTTCCGCCATTCTCTTCCATCCAGACTGTCACTGTCGGCTGTGGGATCACACCACAATCAGCTTGACCTTCTTGGAGAAAACCCCAAGAAGCGCTCGCGGGCTCGCCCCCAAAAGGGGGATCACCGCCGGTGGGGACTTTCACCCCGCCCTGAGAACGTATCCCTTAGTGTAGGACAAACCGGGGGGAAATGGAAGCCGAATTAACCAGCAAGTTTCGATAAGTGAACCACGAAAATTTGCCAAAGATTAACCCATAAATGGTGGTGGGGATTGTAACAACGAGGTATGGAAGGCGGATATATTCTATAGTCATTCTTATCACCAGTGGTGTTAAGATGAGATGGCTTCGATGCGGTCACCCGGCCCTATCGACACCCTACTAGCTATGGATTAGTTTATAACAATTGATTTTTAGGCTTGAAAACGTGTTACCTCAATCGGTTAAAAAGATTTTTAGCACCTCAGGTGCCGTGGCGCTCCTCACCGCCAGCAGCTTGGGCATTTCCAACGCGGAATCCGCCGAAACGCTGCGGCAATTCTTCGAGCGCACCGCCACCCCACAGGTCACTACCGTTGCGGACAGTAACGCTGCAGCGGATGCCTCGGCGCAGCCGTCGAAACCGGCGGAACCTACCATTGAGGATGATCACGGATCGAATCCCAACCCTCCGGTAGCGTCCGGTGATACCCAAAGCATCACGCTCACCACCAAGGATGGGACCCAGCGCCGCTACATCATGCATGTGGGCGCCAACTATAACCCCGACAAACCCAACCCCATTCCGGTGCTCTTTAGCTTCCATGGGTGGGACCAGTCGGTGGACTCCTTTATGGAATCCTCCGCCTACCAAAACACCCGCGCCTGGAACGACGCCATTGTCATCTACCCGGAAGCGCTCGACGGGGCTTGGGAGGCGGCGCCATACGCCACAGGTAGGCCAGGTAAGGACCTCGCCTTCGTGGAAGACATCATCGCCGATGTTGACAACGACTACCTCATCGACCGGCACCGCGTCTACGCCAGCGGATTCTCCAACGGTGGCGGCATGGCGGCTGTTGTCGGCTGCCACCTGCCGGACAAGTTCGCCGCCTTCGCCTCCGTGTCGGGCGCCTACTACCAGCAGGTCAATGTGGGCTGTTCCGAGCGGCCCATCCCCGCCATGATCGTGCACAACGTCGACGACCCCGTGGTCCACTACAAGGGCGGGCCCCGTAACGGTGGCCAACTCATTCCCGTCTACGAGGTCGCCTACCAGTACGCGCACCGCAACCATTGTGACCTGCTGCCCCCCACCAGCAGTGACATCACCAACGGCACCCGCCTGACCTTCAATAACTGTGAAGAACCCACCCAACACATTAGGGTCAATGTTGGCGGCCACACCTGGCCCCGCAACCCCGACATTGCATTCGAAGCCTGGCAGTTCCTCTCCAGCCAAGCCCGCTAGCCGTAACCGCTTATCGACGCTTGTCGACGCGCACCGCCGCCCCACAGTGGGGGGCGGCCCAGGGCGGCCACTGACCAGGGAATTTGCCAAAGTAAACGCTTTATTGTTATATTTCTTCCTGTTGCCCAGCACGATCACGTGTGAAGCAACACGGAGAACACTCCACAATGGCCTATGGTGTAATTGGCAACACAACGGTTTCTGGTACCGTCATTCTAGGTTCGAGTCCTGGTAGGCCAGCAGCAATAACATTGCTAGTTCTAAGCCCCGTTCGTCTAGAGGCCTAGGACGCCGGCCTCTCACGCCGGTAACACGGGTTCGAATCCCGTACGGGGTACAAAATAAAAACCACACTTCGCACACCACGGAGTGTGGTTTTTTCTTTGCGTGCGATGGGAGTGAGGGGTTGGAGGTTGGTTGTTGAGGTTGAGACAGTGAAGCGCTCGTGTTGCCTCGTTGTTGGGGGCATGTCACGGCATAGTCTGACGGGGAGCTCACCACGTCTATTTCCTGGCCAGACGGGTCTTCTGCCTTGCTTACCACTGGCCAACCATCCGAGCTAAGTGCGCTTCATCGGGGAGGCGCCGGCTTCTTCGCCCACTCTCAAGACACCAACCACCATAACCGCACTCGGCAAAAGATACCCGGCCGCACACAAAAGCAAGATTAATAATACTTGCGCACAGCATTCAGGTAGTAGTATCCTAAGAATACTGAAAATTAACTTGGCGCACTATATTCTAGCGAGACATCATTGTCGATCGGCACATATTCTTGAGTGCCCACTACTATGGGCGCCGCATCCTTTGAGGAACATGATGAAAAGAATTGCCGCGCTGATTGTTGCATGCGTCCTAGCCGCCACCATCACAGGCTGTGATGACACAACCAGCGACAAAATTCACGCCCCACTGAATGCTTCCGATGTGAGCAACAGCAAGTACCAAGACGTGGTCTCCCAGTTCAAGAAGTCTGGGTTCACAAACGTCACCACCAAAGAGATTGATGATCTCATCATTGGTTTTCTTACCGAGGACGGTGAGGTCGAGGAGGTGTCGATAGGTGGCGACACAACATTCTCCACCAGTGACGCATTCGCCGCGGACGTCCCAGTGGTTGTGAGCTTCCACACTTTCCCCAAGCAGGACAGTGAGGCAGCCAATCCATCTTCCTCCGTCGCCGAAGGGCCATCCAACTCTCCCGCACCCAATACGCAAAACATCACGGTCGACAACAACGAGGAGTTCCGTGCCCTCATCGAGAATCCACAACCCGATAACGCCACCATCGAACAGTTCGTGTCAAAATACAAGGGTCGCACCATCGAGTTTGACGGGAACGTCGCTGATGTAGCTCCTTACAAGAGCTACAAGACGCGTTTCGACTTCCTTATTTACGCCGGAGATTACAGTACAACTTCTGCGCATGGCCCGAACTTCAAGTTTGCAGATGTTGCCTACTATGATCTCCACCTCACTGGCGCCAATATTCCAGACAGCATCGGCACCGGCCAGAACCTACACATCGTCGCAGAGATCCTTGAGTACAACAGCACTCAAGAACTGTTTTACCTGAAGCCAGTCACCACATCGGTACGATAGCTTCCCGCCAGCAGTGGGATGGCAACGCGGTTGCTTTCGGCGAGTTTGAGAAAGACAGCGCCGAAATTGACCGCATTGTTCCGTGCTTCATCGCCGAGGATGAGAGCAAAGGCAAGGCCGCTGTTGTGCGCCGGGTGGTGTCCGGTCCGAAGAGTAAAGTTTTATTGTCTAGGTCGAGATTGAGGAATGAGCATGGATAATAAAACGACGGCACAACACCATGGTGTGGTATTCACCCGCATCCCAGTGGTGGAGTTCATGCTTGATCTGGTCGGCTACCATCCCGATGAGCAGCTTCACACACTACGGTTGTTGGAACCATCCTTCGGCGACGGCAGGTTCGTCATCCAGGCCGCGGGTAGGCTGCTCCAATCGTGGCGGGCAGCTGGGGGACAAGACCCCCACGACCTGATAGATGCGATACGTGCTGTCGAAATCGACCCGCAGTCCGTCGCCCAATTCTCCCAACGGCTGGTGGACTACCTAGTAACGCAGCACATTGCACCTGACGTGGCACAAAAACTTGCGGAGGCGTGGCTCATGTCTGGGGACTACCTCACCACCAAGTTCGATCACCCATTCGACTTTGTGGTGGGCAATCCACCCTATGTGCGACACGAAGCGATACCTAAAGAGCTGCTCAAAAAATATCGGGCACGTTACCGCACTATGGTTGGCCGGGCTGACCTGTACATTCCCTTCATGGAGAAATCACTTGACCTGCTGTCATCTATGGGAAAACTCAGTTTCATTACCCCAAATGCGTGGATGAAAAATGATTACGGCAAGGCGCTCCGGGCAAAGATCGATCACGAGTTTCACCTGTCCCACTATGTTGACATATGTGGGGCGGATGCGTTCGAAACTGTTGTCGGCGCCTACCCTGCAATCACAGTCATTGAGCGTGGGCGTCGTAAAGCAGAAACAACCCGAATCACCACCAGCATGGGCGGGCAATGGTGCAAACGGCGTTTGGTGCGCGGTGGGTTGCCGTGGCTCACGGGCGACTCGGGGCCAGTGAAGCTTATCGACGAGCTAGAGCGCCGCTTCCCCACACTTGTCACCGCGGGCTGCCGGGTGGGTATCGGGGTGGCAACAGGCGCCGACAAAATATTCATCGACGACTTCGCCACTATCGACGTCGAGGCCGGGCGGTGCCTGCCGCTCGCCACCAATAGCTGCGTGAGAAGGGGACAACTAGCATGGACCGGAAAAGGGGTTCTCAACCCATGGGCGGATCACGGTGGGCTGGTGGACCTGGCGGACTACCCCAAACTAGCCGCGCGCCTGCACCCACACCGCGACCGGTTAGCGCGACGTTACACCGCACGGTCGGATCCGCGAAAATGGTACAAAACCATTGACCGCATCACCCCGGAACTGCGTCACGAACCGAAACTACTCATCCCCGACATTAAAGCCAACGGTGACGCAATCACATACGATGCCGGTAACTTCTACCCACACCATAATCTTTATTACATCACCTCCCACCAGTGGAATTTACGTGCACTCCAGGCACTACTCCGCAGCAGTATCGCACACCTGTTCGTTGCCGCATATTCGGTAAAAATCGGTGGCGGTTACCTAAGATTCCAAGCCCAAAACCTCAAACGAATCCGAATACCACACTGGCACGACATTTCCCCAGACGACCAACAACACATGATCTACCTTGGCGAGGTAGGGGAGAAGCTACCAGTATCGCTGTTGGCAGGGATTTATGGGGTGGGGGAGGAACAACTAGTATGAAGCTTATTTTAGGTGCATTAATAAGCTTCAGTGTTGTAAATATTTATCATCCCATGTATCAGGAGTATCTCCGAAAACTTTTTTGACTGATGCTATGGTGAAGTGTCCAAATAAAGTATTCCCTATAACTCCTACACCTGCGCCCAAGAATAATGGTACTTGTTTACCGAGAACAAGTACGCCTTGTTTTGCTCCATATTTCGTTATGAATCGTGGGCCAAGCACTTTATTACATCTCTTAATAGTTGACATTGGGATAGAATTAATAAGCTTTTTACTCCAGTAAGGAACAGTTCGCTTGTTGAGGGATCTGAGTGCCTTGGTTGCGGCACTATCGCCAACTAGCACGATTGTTACGATTAGTTGACGGCGTTCATGGTCCTCGATGCTTGCACCATATATCTCCATAGCGCATAGCGCATAAAACACAGAAGCTTCCAAAGAGCTGAGAAGCTCTGCCAGCGCTAATGGCATTTGAACAACACCATTTGGAACCGCTGCCGCTGTGCCGGCGGCAAATCCTGTTATTGCTACTGTCCTCAAGTAATGCTCATCGAGATAAGTCAGCAACTCCTTTGGTGACTTGGTTGGATGTACACGTCGAAGCCGCTCAACATTCTTGATTGCCAGCGGATATTGAACCTCCAGCGCCTTGTCAAAAGTGCTACTTATGATGGATTTTAGGTCAGTTAGCTTCATGATTTCCATGGGTTAATTATTCCACGCATTAAGGTCTTTCATACCTAGATGGGGGTGATGCTCATTTTTCCTAACTTATTTCAGAAAAATGCTTAATTTTAAGTGGACCTTGTGTCGCTATCGTCCTTTCCCAGAAACCTTCGAATCCATGTGGACACAGGCGGCTCAAGGGTACGCAGGAATCTATTACACTTACCGGCCATGAGCATTCCCCTGACCCCACGATTGCAGCAGGCCATCACGCAGGCTGCCACATCCCACGATGGCCACTACCGGAAAGGCAGTACGAAACCCTACGTCACCCACGTGGTTTCCGTCATGCTCATCGCTTCGGAATACACCGATGACGAGGATATTCTCGTCGCCTGCCTGCTGCACGACATCATGGAAGACCGCCCCGACACCTACAGTTTCGACCAGATGGCCGCCGACTTCGGGCCGCGGGTTGTTGACCTTGTGCAAGGCGTGACGAAAGACTCCACTCTGCCCGACTGGCGGGCCCGCTCCGACGCCTACCTGGCACACCTGCGGCAGGCTGGACCCGACGTGGCGCTTATTAGCCTGTCCGATAAATACCATAATTTGACCAGTATTCTAGCCGACTATGAGCAGCTTGGCGACGTGTTATGGGAGCGGTTCAATGCGGGGAAATCCGACCAACAATGGTGGTACACCATGGTCCTGGTTGCGGCCGAACCCCAGCTGCCGGCCGGCCACCCGCTGGTGGCCCGCTACCGGGAGAGCCTTCAAAAACTACAGGGCCTATAGGGCGGCACTGAGCTGGGTGGCGGCTGCCACGAGATGATCCGCCCATAGCGCGCCGGGGTGGGGTTTCAGCCGCTCCGCCGGCCCCGAGATCGACAGGGCCGCCACGAATAGGCCTTCACCGTTGAACACGGGTGCGGACAGGGAGGCGAGGCCGACTTCGCGTTCGCTAATGGATTCCGCCCAGCCCTGTTCCCGGGCCTCATCAATGTCTTGCAGGGTGAAACTGGGGTTTTCCGCCATGATTGTGGCCTTGAGGGCGGGGGAGGAGTAGGCCAAAAATATTTTCGCGGCCGACCCGGCGGTTAGTGGCAGCCTAGAGCCGGTGGGCACCGTGTTTTGCAGGCCACTGGCCGGCTCCTGGGCGGCGATACACACCCGGTGGGCGCCCGCCAACTGGTAGAGCTGGACCGATTCACCCGTATCGGCCATAAGGGCCGCCATGATGGGGGTTGCGGCGTCGACAAGCGTTGTGGCGCTACGTGCCCCCAGGGACGTGAGCACCGCACCAATGGTCCACCGGCCATCAGCGGTGCGTGTGAGGATATGGTGGGTTTCTAGTGCGCTGGCAAGCCGATGCGCGGTGGCGCGCGGCAGGCCGGTTGCTTCGCATAATTCCGTGAGCGACCGGGGTTTTTCCCCAATGGTGACGAGAATAAGCATCGCCCGGTCTAATACCTTAATTCCACTTGTGGTGGCGGGTGGTGTAATATTTTGTCCCATAGTGTGATATTACCATCTCATAAAATGAGATGACTATGCGGAAGTAGAGGTAACACAATCCATGACCAGCCCCGTGGATTCCCAACCCAAACTCACCCTGGCCGAAAAAGTCTGGCGCGACCACGTCGTCACCCATGGCACCGGTGACGAACCCGACCTTATCTTTATCGACCTCCAACTACTCCACGAAGTAACCTCCCCCCAAGCCTTCGACGGCCTTTGGATTGCCGGCCGCACCCTCCGGCACCCTGAACTCCACCTCGCCACCGAAGACCATAACGTCCCCACCACCGGCATTAAAACCGGTGACCTGACCGAAATCGCCGACAGTATCTCCCGCACCCAAGTCTCCACCCTGCGGAAAAACTGCGAAGAATTCGGGGTACGCCTCCACGCCATGGGGGACATCAACCAAGGCATCGTCCACCAGGTTGGCCCCCAACTTGGTGCCACCCAACCCGGCATGACCATCGTGTGCGGCGACTCCCACACCTCCACCCACGGCGCATTCGGCGCCATGGCATTCGGTATCGGCACCTCCGAGGTCGAACACGTCATGGCCACCCAAACACTCGCCCTCAAACCATTCAAAACCATGGCCATCAACGTCACCGGGGAACTCCAACCCGGCGTCACCGCCAAAGACCTCATCCTCGCCATCATCGCTAAGATCGGCACCGGTGGTGGGCAAGGACACGTCATCGAATACCGTGGTGAAGCCATCGAGAAACTCTCCATGGAAGCCCGCATGACCATCTGTAACATGTCCATCGAGGCCGGTGCCCGCGCCGGCATGATCGCCCCCGACCAAACCACCTTCGACTACGTTTACGGCCGCGAACTCGCCCCCACCGGCGACGACTGGGACAAAGCTGTCGCCTACTGGAAAACCCTCCCCACCGACGAAGGCGCTACCTTCGACACCGAAATCACCATCGACGGCTCCGCCCTCACCCCCTTCGTCACCTGGGGTACCAACCCCGGCCAAGGCCTCCCCCTCAACGCGGTTGTGCCCTCACCCGACGACTTCACCAACGAAAACGACAAAAAAGCCGCCGAAAAAGCCCTCACCTACATGGGCCTTACCCCCGGCACCCCCCTGCGGGACATCAAAATTGACACGGTCTTCCTCGGCTCCTGCACCAATGCTCGTATCGAAGACCTGCGCACCGCAGCCCACATTATGAAAGGCCACAAAGTCGCCGACACGGTCCGCATGATGGTCGTGCCCTCCACTACCATGGTCAAACAACTCGCCGAAGCTGAAGGGCTCGACAAAATCTTCACCGAAGCTGGCGCCGACTGGCGCTCCGCCGGCTGTTCCATGTGCCTCGGCATGAACCCCGACCAGCTCAAACCCGGGGAACGTTCCGCATCCACCAGCAACCGAAACTTCGAAGGCCGCCAAGGCCCCGGCGGCCGCACCCACCTCGTATCCCCCGAAGTGGCCGCCGCCACCGCCATCATGGGCACCCTCGCATCCCCCGCCGACCTGCCCACCCACGCCACCAGCTAAACCACACAAGGAACCATCATGGAAAAATTCACCACCCACACCGGCGTCGGCGTTCCGCTCATGCGCTCCAACGTCGACACCGACCAAATCATCCCCGCCGTCTACCTCAAACGTGTCACCCGCACCGGATTCGACGATGGACTCTTCAACAACTGGCGCACCAACGAACCCGATTTCGTCCTCAATCAAGACGCCTACACCCACGGCACCATCCTCGTCGCCGGCCCCGACTTCGGCACCGGCTCCTCCCGTGAACACGCCGTCTGGGCCCTCATGGACTACGGATTCAAAGTCGTGCTCTCCTCCCGCTTCGCCGACATCTTCCGCGGCAACGCTGGCAAAGCCGGCCTCCTCGCAGCCCTCATGGATCAACAAGACATCGAACAACTGTGGCAACAGCTTATCGACCAGCCTGGCCTCAGCCTCACAGTCAACCTGGAAGACCGCACCGTCACCTGCGAAAACCACACCTACCGGTTTGATGTGGACGACTACACCCGCTGGCGGCTCATGGAAGGCCTCGACGATATCGGGCTCACCCTCCGCAAAGAAGCCGACATCGAAACCTACGAAGCCCACCGGCCCAGCTTCAAACCAGTCGTCAAATAACCCCACCTAGGGTCGTCGTCAAGCACACTACAACACCGCTAGCGGCGACTCTAAATAATCCGCGCCAGTTAGCGCCCCATCGGTAAACGACAACACCCACACGCTCGCCTTCTTCGCCACCGGCGAATCAATCGGCAGCGTGCCCCGCGCCGACAACCACGCCACCACATCGGGAATCATTAACCCCTGCGACACAATCACACTCGTCCCACCCAAACCGATAATCTCCGACACCCGCGCCTGCGACGCCACCAACTGCGCGCACCAACTCGCATCCCCCAACCGGGAATCCGTTACCACCGGCACCCCCACCGCATCCGCCAGCGGGGCAGCGGTTGAAACACACCGATCTGGCTCCGCTGCAAACACCGCCGTCGGCCCATACGGCGCCAACATTGATGCCAACGCCTTCGCCTGCCGCACCCCCTTAGTAGTCAACGGCCGCTTTTCATCCGGCACCCCCTCAGGGCGGGCAGCTTTCGCATGTCGCACCAACAACACCCGCGACGTCACCGGCGTCGCAGTGAGCCGTTTTACCGCCTTCGCCAACACCAGCCGGTCCGTGTCATACGACAACAACTCCCGCGCCGCATCCGCCGACAACCACCGAACCTCATCCACCTCATCATTCGGTACAAACTCCCCACCAACAACCTCAGCAACCCAGTAATACACCACCTTCGTCCGAGGCCCCTTACCCCCAGACATTGTATCGGGCAGTGGGTACGTCACATGGCCCACCAGCTTCCCCAACCGCACCACAAAACCCGTCTCCTCACTAACCTCCCGCACCGCCGTCACCGGCAACGATTCCCCCGCATCCACCTTCCCCTTCGCCAACGACCAATCGTCATACCCCGGCCGGTGCACACACGCAAACACTCGACCCCCACCATCAGCCGCAGCATTATCGACGCCCATACCGGCATCGGCACCCGCGGCCCACCGCCACAATACCGCCCCCGCCGCCAACACCGGGCGGGAAAACCCCGACCCCGGATCCGCCGGCACCACCTGAAACCGACCAACCACACCCTGCGGAAAACCCCGACCAACCACAACAACCATCCTTCACTTTTACGCGGAATACAACAACGAACTACCCCTCACCGTAAAACGCCCACCACCAAAACCCCAACCCGGCCCCATACCAAACCCACCACAACAACCACCCCAACCCTAAAACACCACTAGGCTAATCTTTAAAAGAAACCTTTCACCAACCCCACCACCAAAACACAAAACCTCACAAACAACCAAGGACACAACCGTGCCACACACCACAAACCACCACACATCAGAACACATCGCAGTCATGGGCGCCGGCTCCTGGGGCACCACCCTCGCCAAAGTCTTCGCCGACGCCGGCAGCACCGTCACCATCTGGGCCCGCCGCCCCCAAATAGCCGACACCATCAACACCCACCACCACAACCCCGACTACCTCCCCGGAATCCAACTACCCACCACCCTCACCGCCACCACCAACCCCAACCACGCCCTGGCCGGCGCCACCATCGTCGTCCTCGCAGTACCCAGCCAAACCCTCAGAGACAACCTCGCCACCTGGGCACCCCACATCCCCACAGACGCCACCCTCGTCAGCCTCGCCAAAGGCATCGAAACCGACACCTTCCTCCGCATGAGCCAAGTCATCGCCGACGTCGCCGGCGCCGACCCCAGCCGTATCGCCGTCCTCTCCGGCCCCAACCTCGCCAAAGAAATCGCCCTCCAACAACCCGCCGCCACCGTCATCGCCTGCACCGACGAACACCGCGCCAAACAAGTCCAAGCAGCCGTCGGCGCCCCCTACTTCCGCCCCTACACCAACACCGACGTCATCGGCGCCGAAATCGGCGGCGCCTGCAAAAACGTCATCGCCCTCGCCTGCGGCATGGCCTCCGGCAACGGCCTTGGCGAAAACACCCTCGCCTCCCTCATCACCCGAGGCCTTGCCGAAATCACCCGCCTCGGCACCGCCATGGGCGCCGACCCCCGCACCTTCGCCGGCCTCGCCGGCCTCGGCGACCTCGTAGCAACCTGCTCCTCACCCCTCTCCAGAAACCGCACCTTCGGCTACCGACTCGGCCAAGGCGGCACCCTCGAAGAAGCCACCCAAGCAACCAACGGCCAAGTCGCCGAAGGCGTCACCTCCTCCGCCGCCATCAACGCCCTCGCCCACACCCACAACGTCGAAATGCCCATCACCCAGGCCGTCTACGGCGTATGCCACCAAGGACTCGCCGTCAGCGACATGGTGGCAGCACTCATGGGCCGCACCAAAAAATCCGAATAACCTCAGAAGAAAACCCCAGGTAACCCAAACGGCAGCCCCTAGGCAACTGGTACAGTAAAATACCGTGAGTCTGACTACTAAACCGATTAAAATTGCGATCATCTACGGCGGCCGGAGCTCCGAACACTCCGTCTCCTGCATCTCAGCCGGCGCCATCATGAGCCACCTCGACCCGGAAAAATACGAGCTGTACCCCATCGGCATCACCCAACAAGGCACCTGGACAGTGGGGGAGTCCGACCCGGAGAAACTCCGCAGCACAAACGGGGTCATGCCAACCGTCACCCTCACCAAAGAAGTATCCCTCGCCGCCGACCCGGCGCGCCGGGGGCAGTTCCGGTTTGCGGACGGTTCGGAGCATGTGACGGTGGATGTGATTTTCCCCGTGTTGCATGGGTTGTATGGGGAAGACGGGACGATTCAGGGGTTGTTTGAATTGTCGGGGGTTCCGTATGTGGGCACGGGGGTGTTGTCGTCGGCGTGCGGCATGGATAAGGAGTACACGAAGAAGCTGTTGGCGGCGGAGGGCCTGCCGGTGGGGAAGGAAGTCATTTTGCGGGGGGAGGAGACACTCACCCAGGCTGATTGTCAGTTGTTGGGGTTGCCGGTGTATGTGAAGCCAGCTAGGGGGGGATCGTCGATTGGGATTAGCCGGGTGACCCGGTGGGAGGACATGGATGCGGCGTTGCGTGAGGCTCGTCAGTATGACACGAAGGTGATTGTGGAGTCAGAGATTATCGGTGACGAGGTGGAGTGTGGGGTGTTGGAGTACCCGGATGGCACGGTGGTGGCGTCGGTGCCGGCGCAGTTAGTGAACACGTCGGTGGGCCATGAGGGGTTTTATGGGTTTGATGCGAAATATGTTGATGGTGATGTTTCGGCGATGATTCCGGCCCCGCTTGACGACGCGGCGACGCGGCTGATTCAGTCGCTTGCCCGGGAGGCGTTTCAGGCGTTGCAGTGTTCCGGGTTGGCCCGGGTGGATTTCTTTGTGACCCCGGCCGGGCCGGTGCTCAATGAGGTGAACACCATGCCCGGGTTCACGCCGATTTCGATGTATCCGCAGGTGTTTGCGGCATCGGGGGTGCCGTATGCCGAGTTGTTGGATACGCTGATTGCTCGGGCGTTGGTGTAGGGGAGTGCTTGGCTAGGTTGTCGATTTGGGGTTTTTAGGCCGGCCGCGTTTGGGGATTTCCTTGGTGTCTTTGGGGAGGCGGCCAGCTTTGCGGAGGTTTTCGCGCAACATCACCTCTATTTGGGCATTGACGCTGCGCATTTCCTGGTTGGCCCAGGCGGCTATGGCGTTGTAGACGGCTGGGTCGATGCGAAGCGGCACGCTTTTTCGGGGCATGGTTTAGGTATAGAGGGATCCGGTGTTGATGACGGGTTGGGCATTGTTGTCCGAACACAATACCACGAGCAGGTTAGAGACCATGGTGGCGCGGCGTTCCGGGTCGAGGTCGACGATGTCTCGTTCGTCGAGTTGGCTGAGGGCGGTTTCTACCATGGATACGGCGCCGTCAACAATGGTTTCGCGGGCGTCGACGATGGCGGCTGCTTGTTGGCGTTGCAGCATGGATTGGGCGATTTCGGGGGCGTAGGCCAGGCTGGAGATGCGGGTTTCGATGATTTCCAGGCCGGCTATGGTGGCGCGGGCTGCGACTTCTTCGGCGAGCTCGGCGGACACAATGTCGGTGGACCCGGAGAGTGAGGGGATGGTGGTGGTGTCGGTGGAGTCGTAGGGGTGGGTGGTTGCGACGTGCCGGAGGGCGGATTCGGCTTGGGAGTGGATGAAGTCGTCGACGTTTTCTACGGCGAAGGTGGCTTTGGCGGTGTCGGCGACCTGCCAGACGACGATGGCGCCGATGTTGATGGGGTTGCCGTTGAGGTCGTTGACTTTGATGGTGTTGGTTTCAAAGTTGCGGACTTTGATGCTGACTTTGGTGGGGTTGCTGAGCGGGGGGATGGCCCGGAGTCCGGTGTGGCGGATGGTGCCGATGTAGCGTCCGAAGAATTGGATGACTCGGGTTTCGCCGGGGCTGATGATGCGTATGCTGGTGAGCCCGAGAAGGCTGAGGATGAAGCAGCAGGCGCCGGCCAGTACGAGTGCAACACCCAGGGGGACGCTGATGGTGCCTGCGTCGAGTTTGGTGGAGGTGGTGCCGATGAGGAAGATCGCGGGGGCGATGAGGATGATGCTGATGAGGATGATGATGGTGGCGAGTCCGCCTCCCCCGGACCAGGATTTGCGTTCGGTGATGTCGACAGCGGTGCCGCTGTGGCCAACCGGGGTGGCGGTGATGTCTGGTGTGGACATTGAGGGCTCCTAACAAGCGAAGAATTAATCTGATATCACATTATATTAATGTGATATCACTTTTTCAAGACCTTGCTCGTTTCGGCATCGTCAAGCATGCGCAGGCTGCGACTAGAGTTTCGACCGGATTGCCGCACTCACCTGCACCAATGCCGACTGCGCGGCCGCCTGTGGGGCAGAGAGCACCACCACCGGGTGCGCATCCACCGCGTACCACACGGATGCGGTGGTCCCATTGCCTAATGTGGTGTCCTCAAACCAGGGCGTGTCATTGACCTGCGATAATCGGGCCCCCGCCTCATAGGTTGTTGGGAACTCTACCCCGCACCGCACCACGATGGGTTCCGCCCCCAGCGCGGTCCACGCCGCTAACTCCGGCGCCCCGGACGGCTGTTTCGCCCGCGAATACTGGGTTCCGCCAGCATCAATCGTCTCCGGCGGGGTGGAGAGCAGCCCGTCGCATTTCGACGTGTCTTCCCCCTCGGCCGCGGGTAGCTCCGACAGGGGGATCGGTGACCGGTTCGCCGAGCCTGCTGGGAGCGCTGCCAGTGCATCGGAGAATGTGGTGATTACTTCCGGCATGGAATGTGACTGCAACGCCTCCTCATCGGCTGTGACCGCCACCACTTTATCCCGATCTGTTGCGTACCATGTTTGCAGCGTTGAGCCGGGAGTGGTGTCTACCACCTGTAACCATTTTGTTCCCGCAACCTCCTCAAGCTGCGACAGGTCCGTGAGCTGTGCGGGCGCCGCCACCCCGCACCGCACGGTGATTTGCCGGCTCGCGGTTTTCTGCCACACCGCCACCCCGGCCGGGGCGGGGTCGGCAATCACCGCCCGCCGCAGTCCGATCACCGTTGTAGGCATGGCTGCGATGAAATCCCCGCATTCCAACGAGCCTGCCGCGGGGGAATCCACCTCAGCGATCGCCACCGGTGTTTGGTATGCCCGATCCGCCACCATCCGTGCCCCCACGATTACCCCCACAACCAAAAGTATCGCCAATACTAGGGCGATAATAATAGGAACCTTATTGATACCCTCATTCGCATCATGCATGGAAGTCAGTGTAATCTGCGGAAAAACTGGGCCCAAGGTACCCCAACAATATGTGATATTGAAGACTGCAAGGATGATGTTCGTGACTCGCATCGTAAAAAACCCCAACCCCACACTTGCCGACGTCGGTGAACAGGCAGTCATTACCGCTATTGTCGCCCACGCCCCCAGCACCCGGAATGGTGACGATGCGGCGGTCCTCGACCATGCCGCCCCGAACTCCCGCACCGTGATTACCACCGACACCCTGGTCGAAGGCCGCCATTTTCGCCGTGACTGGTCTCACCCCGCCGAGATTGGGCGGAAAGCCATCACCCAAAACTTCGCCGATGTGGAAGCCATGGGGGCCCGGCCCATCGCGGCCCTGCTCGCCCTCAGCGCCCCGGGGGACACCCCGCTGGAATTCGTCGCCGACCTGGCCCGCGGCATCAACGAACGGGTCACCGACTACGATGCGGAACTCGTGGGCGGTGACGTCACCGACAATGATCGGATCACCATTGCGGTCACCGGCATCGGCCAACTTGGTGGTTCCCTCCCGCCGCTCCGGCTCGACCAGGCCCGGCCCGGCCAAATCCTCGTCGCCTCCGGGCACATTGGGTATTCCGCCGCCGGCTATGCGCTGCTGAAAGAATTCGGTCGCACGGGTGTTCCGGCCGAATTCGACCCGATGCTTCGCGCCCACTGCTCCACCATTTTGACCCCCGGCCGCGGGTTCGTGGCCCGTTCCGCAGGGGTGACGGCCATGACCGACAATTCCGACGGGCTCGTCCACGACCTGTATGTTATGGCGAAAAAATCCGCCGTCACCATCAACCTGGATTCCGCTGCCCTGCAACCTGACGATCTGCTTGTGCGGGCCGCTGAGCTGGTAGGGGCCGACCCGTGGGAGTTCATTTTGTCCGGTGGGGAAGATCACACGCTTATTGGTACAACGTTCGGCCCACCACCCACCGGATTCGTAGAAATTGGTACAGTGGTTCGACATAACTCCATGGGTGCCGTCACCCTCGATAGGGCAGCACCCCCCTACACCTACGGATGGGAAAGCTACTGACCGATGACTAACCAGTTCAACCAGCAAGAAGACCTGTTTTCCAGTGCGCACCAACCACTGACCACCAGCGGGGACTATTTCTCCACCCTCAACATTGACGACTCCTGGCGGCAAGTTCTCGCCCCCATCGCCCCCGACATTAATGCCATGGGGGACTTCCTCGCCGCCGAACAGGCCGCCGGCTACACCATTGCGCCCCCGGAGGAAGACCGGTGGCGGGCCTTCCGTTACCCCTTCGATAAAGTGACCGTCCTCATCGTTGGCCAAGACCCATACCCCACCCCGGGCCACGCCATGGGCCTATCGTTCTCCCTCCGCCCTGAGGTGAAGCCCCTGGCCAAAAGCCTGGTGAACATTTTTGCCGAACTCCAATCCGATCTCGGTGTCGATCGGCCCAGAAACGGTGATCTCAGCGCCTGGAGCGACCAGGGCGTCATGCTGCTCAACCGAGTCCTCTCCGTCCGCGCCCAAACCGGCGGGGCCGGCTCTCACCGGAAAAAGGGGTGGGAAAAAATCACCGACCATGTCATCACCTCCCTTGTGAACCGGGGCACCCCACTCGTCGCCATCCTCTGGGGTAAAGACGCCCAATCCCTCAGCCCCCTCCTTTCCGGGCACCCCAATGTGAAACAGATAAAGTCTGTGCACCCGTCCCCACTATCCGCCAGCCGGGGCTTTTTCGGCTCCCGCCCATTTACCACCGCAAACTATTACCTCGGAAAGCTGGGGGCTCCGCAAGTCAACTGGGCGTTGTAAACTACTTTTCTATGGTAAACGTTGAGTATCTGGACGGGCCCGCGTTGCATAGGTGGCTCACCCGGGCCGTCGCTGAACTGGTCGCCCGCCGCGCCGAAATCAACAAACTCAACGTTTTCCCCGTCCCCGACGCCGACACCGGCTCAAACATGGCCCACACCATGGAGGCTGCCCTCGCCGAGGTGAATAACCTCCCGGCAGCCCACCAGCGCGATATCACCAAACTCACCGCGGCCATTGCCGTCGGCGCGGTGAAAGGCGCCCGCGGCAACTCCGGCATGGTGCTGAGCCAAGTCCTCCGCGGGCTCGCTCAATCCGCAGTCTCCGACCGGATCACCGGCCGCACCGTGCAACAAGCACTCACCACGGCCAATAAATTCGTCCACCACGCCATTATCGAACCCGTCGAAGGCACCGTCGTCACCGTCCTGCGGGCCGCCGCCATCGCCGCGAACCAAGCCCCCACCGACTCGCTTATCGACGTGCTCACCGCCGCCACCGCCGCCGCCGCCATCGCCCTGGCCAATACCCCCTCCCAACTTGCCGTCCTCCGCGACGCCGGAGTGGTCGACGCCGGTGCCCAAGGCCTCGTTCTCCTTCTCGAAACCATGCTCGACGAAGTAAGCGGCGGCACCATAGAAACCAGCACCAACCCCAGCTTTCAACCACCAAAACCGAAAGCACTTTCGATTAAAGTGGTGGGGACGGCGGCCCCCGGAAGCGTCGACATGTTCACCCAACTCCTCGGCGCTACCCGCATCACCGCCCCCACCAACACCAAATCCAACCCTACCGAGCAGCCACAACAGGGAAAAACCCCACCCAAACCCCGCAGCCCCTTCGGCCAACCCACCCAACTCGCCCGTCTCTGGAACCACCAACCACCCACCATCGACACCCCACCCACAACCACCACCCACACCCGGCAAAAACCCCACACCACCAACGCTAACCCCACCGTCCCAACCGAAACTACCCGCCCCCGCGTCGACTACCTCGAAGTCATGTTTTTCATCCAAAACGCCGACCTCAACCACGTCCGCGACCAACTCCAACCTCTCGGCGACAGCTTTATCATCGCCCCCATCAGCCCCCACTCCGCCAGCGTCCACATCCACACCCACCAAGCCGGAACCGTCATCGAAACCGCCCACCACCTCGGAAAAATCACCAACCTCCACATCGAAGCCCTCCCCGAAGCCACCACCACCAGCCACCGCATCATCCTCGCACTCACCCCCACCGGACTCATCACCCACCTCTACCAATCCGCCGGAGCACTCACCATCAACCCTGGTGACGACATCGTCCTCGACATCGCCGCAGCCGCCCGCGCCAGCGGCGCCACCGAAATCATCCTCCTGCCCAACGGCATGCTCACCACCCACCAACTCGCCAGCATCGAACGCTCCAGCCACGCCTTCGAACAAGCACTCACCATCGTCCCCACCGGCACCATCATCCGCGGACTCGCCGCCCTCGCCGCCTGCAACAACACCCAACCCCTCGCCGTCGACGCCTACACCATGGGCGAAGCCGCCCAAGCCACCCGCACCGCCCGAATCATCACCGACCCCACCACCACCGAAATCCACGCCATCACCAACGACAAAAACCGGCACCCCACCACCCTCTGCACCACCACCAGCCTCCACCAAGCAATAGCTCACACCCTCACCACCCTCATCGACCCCACCGCCCGCCGCGTCACCATCCTCATCGACGAAACCGCCCCCGAATTCTCTGCCAGCGACCTACCCAAATTCCACGGCGTAGAAATCATCACCTACCGCACCCAAAACCTCGGATCCCTCGCCGAAATCGGAGTCGAATAACCATGCTCAACTGGGAAGACAGCCGCAAACTCACAGACCTCCTCCCCGAAAAAGAAGCCAAAACTATTTGCACTACCCTCGGCTACACCACCGCCAAAGAACTCCTCACCCACTACCCCCGCGCCTACGCCACCCACAACGACACCCCCTTCCTCAACCAGGCAAACGACGGCGACATAGTAACCTGCATTGGTGAAATCATCCACACCGCCACCATCCACACCAAAAGAACCACCACCATCTACACCATTACCATCCAAACCACCAACGAACTCATCAAGGCCACCTTCTTCCACGCAAAACCCCACCAAGCCGCCTGGTGCGAACGCACCCTCACCCGCGGCACCACCGCCATCTTCACCGGAAAAATCAAAACCTACCGCGGCGCCCCCCAACTCCAACACCCCGACTTCCTCCTCCTCAACACCCCCCACCCCACCAGCACCGGCGCCCTCAAACAACTCACCGCCTACGGCAACGACACCGACATCAGCAACTTCCTCACCAGCCTGCCCGCCATCCCCATCTACCCAGCCCGCCAACGCATCACCACCTGGCGCATCCTCGGCGCCATCCACCACATCCTTGACCACACCAACCCCATACCCGACCCCCTCGGCCCCTTCACA
>ERZ773063.145-NODE-145-length-48500-cov-4.362494_pt1 | contig 48500 bp, 42 predicted proteins | sample MGYA00580625_ERZ773063 | MGnify/ENA primary metagenome ERZ773063 (study PRJEB29015, sample SAMEA2738022) | human oral metagenome | biome: human oral; feature: human-associated habitat; material: dental | place: China | collected 2042 ... | reverse complement strand
ACTTGTCTACCGGAAACTCACGGCGATGCCGCTCACTATTTTGATCCGTATGATGCCGAGGATATAGCGCGAGCTATTGATGAAATTCTGTCTGACGAAAGGCTACGTCGAGAATTGATTAAAAAAGGCAAACAGCACGTCAAAACTTTCTCGTGGCAGCGGATGGCCGAGCAGACGTTGGCAGTGTATGAACAGTACGGCCGCCAGGACACTGACTCATAGAGAACGTCCAGCTCATCTACACTAGACTTACACCCTGTAACCATAGCCTTTTAGGTTACAGCTCGGCTACTGGGCTATTTTTGCAATTTCTTCGCAATGTCACCGCACTTGGCAGCCACATCTCGCCGCGCCACCAGTACGCCGTCTGGCGTATTGACCACCACTACATTATCAAGACCAATTACTGCCACTGGCTTGCCTGATTGTTCATTGCGTATATAAGTATTATCAATATCAATGGTGTGGATATTTTCGCCACGAATATAATTACCCGCTTCATCCTTAACTACTGCATTATGTAAATCCTTAAAATTCCCGATATCCATCCAGTCAAAGTCAGCCGACACTACCGCTAGTTCAGCTGCTTTCTCGATAAGGGCAATGTCAATGACTTGATTATCCAGCGCCAGGTATGCTTGATTGTAAGTTTCACTGCCGAAGTCGGTAATTGACGCTAGTGTCTGATAATTAGACCACAGATCTGGAGCACTCCGCTGCATTTCATTCATAAACACGTTAACTGAGCCAACAAAGTAGCCACAATTCCACAAATAATTTCCCGACTCAACATACTGCTTCGCCGTCTCGTAATCAGGCTTCTCTTTGAACGACTCTACATTATAGACGCCCGCACGAGCATCAATCACTCCATCGCGCTGAATATAACCAAATCCAGTCGATGGGAAAGTCGGCTCAATACCAATGAGAGTAATGCAACCACGCTCATTAGAGACGCGCGCTGCCGTATCAAACGAGTGAGCAAATCCCTGGGTGTCACGGACGTTATGGTCAGAATGAATAAAAGCAATTGGTTCAGCCCGGTCGTGATGGCGATTGATATAGTCAAGTGCAAATACAATACAGTGCGCTGTTCCTCGCCGCCCTGGCTCTATCAGAAAGACCTCGTCCGGCAGCTCTGGCAGCTGCGCCCGAAGCGCCCCGGCATGGCTCGCCTCGGTCACCACGTAAATTGTATCACCAAGCTTTCTTGCCCGATCATAGGCCTGTTGAACCATGGTACGTTCACTGGTCAATGCCAAAAGCTGTTTCGGCTGATTGGAAGTTGAGAGTGGCCAGAGACGAGTGCCTGAGCCACCAGCAATTATTACAGTTATCATACTAATATTATAACGGCTTAAGCACGCAAACGCCATCTACTTTTCAAAAACCTCGTACTTTATATAATAACGTTCTGGGCTAGTTTAATAAAATATTAAACCTTAATTATTCTTATAGCCAAAGCCTCTCACTTTGGTTTCTAATGCGTCAAAGAATTCTTTTATTTTCACATCCGTCGGCTGTTCTGGCATCAGCGCAAGCGACCCTAGCACCATATTGCGCAAGTCATCAGCTGGCTGTTTGACCTCAGGCCTTCTCAGCAAATAGTCAAGCTGGAGTGCAAACTGTTCATATCGCTTCCTATCGAAAGTAGGATTACCTGTCTCCTGCTCAACCTGAGCTTCTGGATACATAAGGTCAGCTTGGATATCACCTATACGTTCTCCATTAGCCCTTGCAGCTAGGGGATTATCGTACATATAAATCCAGTTATTCATCCCTGGACTATCTGAGGGATATCTCAACAGATGTTGCATTCCTTGACGATTATAACCTCGTGGACCAGCAAGCGCATCCGCTGGTAATCCTAGCGTATGCTCAAGCACCCAGCCAGCCAATTCTTCGGTACACCGCTGGAATGGTGGCATTGATTCTTTCGAAGCCTCCGTCCGTCCGATAACGACAACTGAATTCTTATCCAGCATCCTGCTAATCTCTTCTGCAAACTCTGGCATCGACGGCTTTTCTGGCTCGGAGGTGATGATTTTATTTCCACCTTGATCTATGACATACCGTGCACCTTCCTGTCGCTGACTGGCAATTCCTAACGCATAGGCAGTCAGTACAGTGGCCCCGCGCGCACGCAAGGCACCTGCAACTTTACTATCTGGCGATCCATCGACCACAACAAATGGTAATTCCAACTCTTTCCACTTTTTCGCCGTATCAAGCGCAATCTCAAAGCGAACATCGTTAAGATCAGTGTAATACGTTCCCGTCACCCCGACAACCGGTGCTCCTTCTATAGGAGGTCTCTCAACTTGATTCATGATTTTATTTTAACACATAAGTTTAATTTGTCAATAACAAATCGGGTCTTTTACACTTCAAAAACGCTCTGTACGAACGATACCGCGTCTTCTACACGCTTCACGTTCTCACCCTGTTCGCCCGGACGCATTTCGATTGACACCACGCCCTCATAGCCAATGTGTTTTAGCGCACCAGCTGCGGCACGATAATCAACATCGTCTCGATCATAAACTCGATCAAGCATCGGAGCGCTGACATGAAAATGCTTCAAGATATCGCCATTATTTCGTATCGATTCGCCAATATCATCGCCAGCCAGCGCCATGCACGCCGTATCAAGATGCAGACCGATCCCCTCCGAGTTAATCGTACGAACAAGCCGCGCACCTTCATCCGCCGTTGTCACGTAGTCACAATTGTATTGGGGGGCGTTTGGTTCGATACAGAGCATGGTATTATGCTGCTTGGCAATGTCACCGAGCTCGGCAAAGAAACGGCTTGCGATACCGTCCGCCTCTTCCACTGACATCGCACCGCGCTGTCGATTCTTTGGCGAACCAAACACCAACCGACCAGCACCCATATCCCCAGCCAATTGCAAAAAGTCAGCCAAATATTGCCGCATCTCGTCGCGAAGTTCGCTTGATTCAAACATCTTCAGATCGGGGCGCGCGAACAACATCGACTGAAAGGCCGCGATCTCAATGCCATACCCCCTCCACCACTCGACATACTCGTTAATTTGCTCGGGAGTCGCCTTGGTCGGATCATCCCAACGCTTCGTCGGCGCAATCTCAACATAGCATACGCCAAGCTCTCGCAGCTTTGCGGCGACGTCCGCTTCTTCTTCATTTGTCCATGCGATGTTCGATATAGCTAGTTTCATATGGTAATTATATCACTATTTATCCTATGGGCTATGCCGTGAGACCACATTGCTTTTTAATATATTTAATCTCTTTCTCGATCACATCTGGACTCAGAGGACCCCTCATCTCAAGCGACAACCAGCCCTGATAGTCAGTACTCCTGAGGGCATCCATATAGCCTCCCTGGGGAACCTCCGGCGCAAGTGAAAGCCGCTTCAGCTCCGGAGCACTAGCATCAATACCGCGTACACTATCTCTATGGTTACGAATCAGTGAAGCCAAATCCTCTGGCGTGTCTTCAGCACCAAACATTGCTGCCGTATCAGGATGAATTCCAAATCCTGGATGATTGATACGATCAGTCAGTTCCCCGGCCTGTTCTAAGCTTTCCACGAACTTGTTGCCATAGCCTGCTCACCGTTAAGCTCTCCCGGGTTGCGTAATCCTGGCGAGCCAAATGCCATCGAATCTGCACCGAGATTACCAGCGAGTATAGCCTGAGCTTCTAGGTGTTTCGCTAGACGTTCGCGTTCATTATCGCTACCAAAAAGCGCCATACCCTTAGTGGCATACGTCAAAGACTGCAGCCCAACAACCACTAGACCGATATCGCCAAGACGCTTACGGTATTCTTTGGCCTCCCGCTCCATAGTTTTGAGGCGGTCTTTGCGCTCCCGCTCAGATACATTAGTGATTTCCGGTAGATCCGACCAGATTGTCGGCGGTGCAATCACAATCCCTTCAACACCACACTGCGACACGCGGTCTAGGGCTGCTGTTTGTTGATCTTCACCTCCACCAAAGGCAATATTTGAGATCGTAAGTTTCATTGATTCATTATACTTCATACCGCGATTATAGCATAATTACGTATTTTTTGCAACATACTCCTTAATATCAGCCAGCTCTTGCTCCTTCGTATATAGATAGCTGCCCTCGCCGCCATACACCTCAGCGTATTTACTGTGCATATCCCAATAGGCGGGCGTTACTCCTTCTGGTGTGTTGGTAAACTCTAGACCAAAGGCAACCTTGGCGACTTCCCGCGTGCTGACCGGCGGCGTTGCAAAATTAACCAGCGGCAGATTATTCTCTAAAGCAATGGTGATGTCGCGCCAAATATTAGCGAGATTATAGTACTGATACATACCATCAGCATGTATTTTTTCAACCATGTTATTGTTCATCAGATCATAAATAACATTCTTCTTCAGTCCGTCGCCAAATAGCCCCGGCAGGCGAACAATTGTTGTGTCAAAGTTATCACGACAGAATTGCTCAAGATAATACCTATTAACTCCGTATGGCAAAAGCCCTTCGGTTTCAATAGGTGTATCTTCGTTAGCACCATTTGGATTCTTATAAACACCAACCGTCGAAATTAGTACGAGCTTCTTGATCTTTACCTTTTTAATGTGTGAAATAAAATCTTCAATCTCCGCACGATCAACCTCTGGTTCTTGGTTGATCCGCCACATCTCAGCACGGTTTGCAGCACTCACTACCAGGTTGTACTCTTGACCTTCAATGTCAGCTATATTTTTACTGTTATAATAATCGTCAAACTCGTGTTGACTCTTTATATTTCCACCGACAAATCCAGTATATCCAATTAACGCAGTTTTCATAAAACCTCTTTCATTAAAACTTCTATATCCATATAATATCATACGATCGAGTAGACATAATAGGCGCGACCCATTACACTATATTAAGAGTTATGGTTCAAAATCAGAAAAAAATTGTTCGCAGGGCGATTTGTCTTATTACTCCTTTTCGAATTGTCCTATTACTGTCGATATCCTACCTACTTCTCATGATTTTGTATGTCGTCTTGGCTTCTCTTGGCAATGGACTTAATATGGACACCTATGCGGCTAACGGTACATTTCAACTATATAACCCGATGCGCCGTTTACTTCACGGACAAATAATTGCTAAGGATTTTCCATTCTTCCACGGAGTGGGTGTGCCCCTCTTTCATTTTCCAGCGTTCTATATTCTCGGACATAATATATTTGCCGCCGAGGTTGTTAAGTGGCTGGTGTCGCCGCTCGCGTTTCTTTTATCATCACTTGTTATTTTTTGGGCATATTTCCGCGATATAAAGAAAAGTATTATCGCAACCAGTATCCTTGCCATTATATCCCTATACTGTATTGATATAATCTGGCCAGGCAACTCGCTCGTCGGCTTTCGAACCACTTTTCCATTCGTAGCGGGGGCTTTTATGCTATGGCGGCCATCATGGAGCATTAAACTTAAAAACGGCAAACAATTCCAACTGTACTGGCCGATTTTGTATATTCTTTTTGGGCTGGCTATCGCTTGTGGCACCGAGCAGGGTTTGGCCGTGGCGCTATCCTACGTTGTGGTGAAGCTAATTACATACATACGCTCCAAAAAATCGATTAAAAAATGGCTGCCTTATTTATTATTAGAAATATTATATTTGAGCGTTGTCGTATATAGCGTCTTGTCGTTGCTTACCTTGGGTCATGCGCACGATGCTCTGCAATACGCCTTAGTAGATATCGCCAAAGACCAGGGGTGGTATTTTGGCGCACCGCCTAATAGTATTTTAAACTGGAATACGCTATCGCAATTATTTGATACTCGAATGCTATACATGATACCTATTTTATTGGGAGGTCTCCTGTCGTTTATCGTTGGCATCAAGAGGAAAATGCTTTCTAAGAATGAACTCTTTGTTTTTTCGGTGTTGATTTTATATGGGTTTATTGTATTTTTCGTATCAATTACTGGCTATTGGGCACCGAGTACCCAGCTAATTCCACTAGAGAGAGCGGCTGGCATTATATTGGTAGCCATTCTCGTCAAGGCTGTCACGGCGAACCGCAAAAAGCTGATGACAGACCATAGGGCATTATTTGTTGGTCAACTTTGCGTTCTATGCTTAATCATATTTGTCTTGTGTTTTCATGTATTTACGACATGGCAAAAAATCAGTTGGATGCCAATTAGGTTTATTTTAACTAACACTAAGCTGGCGCGCCACGCTTCCGATGAGGACTATATTAGTCAGTCTTGGCAGGGTCGCCTCGCTAGCTTCAAGCCATACATAAAAGATGGCAGTACTATTTGGTCGACGTATACTGGTCTTTACGACTCTACCCGAGGTCAGCTCAACGGCTCAACCGGAGGTGAAGACTATATTATTCATGCTCTAGGACCAGACAGGCGTGATCGCTATACTCGAGACTTCATAAAACAAAAACCCGACTATGCAATTACTCTCAAGCCAAGTTATTTTATATTTGAAGAATGGCTATGGAGTCGTCACTGGCCGTTTTACAAAGAATTGCAAACCAACTATAAAATAATAGCCGAAAACGATTCGCATATTTTATGGGAACGACAAGAGCGAAACGGCCATGCCAGCACTGAAAAGTCGAGCTATACAATTCCAAAAGTGGCATCTGATGTTTACAGGGTCAATCTTAACGAGTCAGACCGTATTCGGTTATATGAAATTACGGTTACTTACAAAGCCAAAGCTGCCATCCCCTTCTCCAGCAAGATACCAAGGTATCTTATGGAGCTGTCAGGGTCCTCACTCCAGGAATACCCGGCATCACTACCGCAGTACGAAACAACTTGGCAATTCCCTGTGACATTGACCCCGAATGACTCCTTTATAGAGCTTAAGCCTAAAATTTATGGTCTCATGCCCGGAGCCTCAATTGATATATCAAATATAACCTACAAGGAGCTCTCTATCAGCAAAGAAAACCTCTACATGTACTATAATAATAGCTGCTCGCCGAACAACAGACAGAAGAGTAAGACATCTCCTCGTGATTGTGATAAATCTACAAACTCCCTAGAATGCTACGTGTCGAAGCTCAAATGACGAAATACCGATACCAATAAACAACCCTAATCACGAATGATCGCCTATGTCTTCGATCGGCTTAATATTATCGTGAATAGTCCGGACAATATCGTTGCGAAAACCGACCAATAAATATACCGATAATCAACGGCCACAGCCATAGGAAAGTATGCCACGATATATATGAGACCCGACAAAGCCACTGCGCGTGTAAAGCGTCGCTGTACCTGTTCTCGTATTCTCCCGCTCTTATAGTAAATGAAGACAAGGACAGCAAGATATAGCCATGGCTGAAAAATCAGAGGGATATTCGCCTGAGCACCGCCTTTAATATATGCCGCTAGACCACTAATAGCATATTCATTCTTTACCGCGGCACCGACCTGGTTTTGCTCAATGCCAGGCTGAAAAATATACATACGCTCTGGTTGTGGAAAAAGAAATATCGAAAAAGTCGCCAACCGATATAATGCATATTTTATTGGATGTCTTACGATCGTCGATAGCCAATCATTAAACACGCCTTGATGTTCGTTTTTGAGTGCTTCTCGCTGGGAAGCCGTTGTACATATGATATAAGAATTCATGATATCTTTTGTTTTATCGCGACAGGTACCATGAATTTTTTTATACATAGACCACCTACCGTGATGTTCTCTATCAAAATTAGCGACGTGAACTATATCATCAAGTTGTACAGCGGTAATTGGATGGGTTTTTTCGCTAGGCTGATTAATGACAATAGTAACACCAATCGTTACCACTAAACCAATTATTACACTGGCAAGACCGCTCCACACAGGAGTTCGCTTGGTTAACAAGCTCGGCAATACAAACAGAATGGGCAGCACCGCAAACAATGCATTATGCCGTAAGATGCCAGAATAGAGAATCAATAGCAGTGCCAGTCCAGCGATACTATAAGTGGCAACACGTCCTAATGGTTTTTTACTACTTACAATGAACCATATGAGCAGCACCGCCAATGTTAAGCTGAATGCCATTTGAACATCTTTCCATACCACGCCAGCAATATTCACTATATTGGGCAGCAGTAAAATCATATAGGTAGAAAGAGCCCATGCGCGGTTACGAGTGTACCGATACACGAGGTTCGACAGCACAAACATAGCCGCGACAAGCAGTACCAGCTGAAAAATCAGCATCGATGAAATGTGGCCAGTTACCCCAATCAGAAGCCCCCATAGTCGCGTCATCACTGGCGGATGCCAGTCAGTGAGGTGAGCTACGCCCGTGGCTTGCTCAAGGTGGCTAATGGAGTCGGGCGACATATATCCAGGGTAGAAAACGATGACGAGCAACATTAGTATACCTGCTGCTACCAACGCAGACTGGATGTGAAATTTTGAGAAGCTATTTTTTATGCGTGCGATATTTTCCGGCCACCGCATAAAACAACACCTTCAGAACATGCATATTTCCCTTAATTGGGCTGATTTTTGTTGGTGTTTTACCTTTCTTCGGATACGTTCGCACCACTGGCGTTTCGGCCGTTTTATATTGTTTGCGGCGGCTACTCTCAATGGCGAGGTAGTAATGAAGCTCATAGGTTTGAAATATATCACGGAATACGGCAATATCTGGGTCTTTAAGTAGCTTTGCACTGTAGGCACGGAATCCATTTGTGGTATCGGTGTGCCTCTGACCGGCCGCCAGACTTATCAGAGGCGCGTGAATAAGGTGAAGGCCTATCTCTCTCGAAAGCGGCGTATTTACCGCCTTGCCGCCCGGTATAAATCGTGAACCCTGAATATGGTCATAACCCTGATCAAGCAGCTTAATAAAATCAGGAATTCTCTCTATACTATCCTTGCCATTACCGTCAACAACAACCACTCCTTCATAACCCTCAGAAAGAGCCCATGCAAACGCCATTCTCATCTGTGCGCTTAATTTGCCCTTGCCTTTTTTCGTTAATAAAGCGCGCACGTCTTGAGATTTCAAAAAGTCAGTTTCAAGCGAACCATCAGTACTACCACCATCGGCTACCACAATGTCAATTTGTTTTGCTAGCGGCTTCATTTTTTGCAGCTGCTTTTGAATCCTCTCTCCTTCATTAATGACGAAAACACACACGCAATACTTGTGCTTTTTTTTGTTTATTTCATTTACCTCAAACTCCGGAAACTCCCACTCCGGATGGTCTTGATGAATATGATCTTGTTTGTTGATTATAGAGGTTTTTGTCATGATGCAATATTCTTCCTTTCTGCATTTGCTAGTGACGTTGTACTACTTAGCTCATCAAGCACATAATACCGAGCATCTCGCCGTGATTCCACTAATATCTTACCAATATATTCGGACAGAATCACCATAAATAAAAATAGGATGAAAAACATTCCTGATAGCTCAAGCGACGTCGACACCCAGCCCTCTGCAACATTCTTTTTCGTAAAGGCTATGACCACGACATAAATAGCATACGCCATATTCACGACACTGGCGAAGAACCCAACCCATGACATAAAGCGAAGCGGCTGAGTGGAGTGGCTGGTAATAATGTCAAGCGCCTCTAATGTTCCTCGTCCAAAACCATGTTTTTTCATAGGATCGACTAGGGGTGAATATTTATATTCAGCATATGAATAACCAATGCTTCTTATCATGTGCCTGATATGGCTGTCGTGTCTGGTTGATAGGGTTATCGCTCGTATGGCGCGACGGTTGAGAGATATAAGATACGTTGCTTGTAGTGGAATATCTATATTAATGTATTTGCGATTATACCAATAAAACAACCTGCGACCAAGGCCAGATTTCGATAGAAAATGTTTCGTTGTTATGTCGGCAACACCCTGTACGATATCGTGCTTTTCGTTTACCTTAACAATATTCGTTATATCATTTATGTTATCAATAACTGGATTGGTCACCACCGTATAATCGCCAATCGCCCCCTCAAGTCCAGCAATAACAGCAATATCATAAGTATATTGTCGCGATAAGCGAATGAGCCGCATACATGGTAGTTCATCAAGAAGACCACTAACAGCAACCACACTATTTTGACTTAGTCCATTATCAACAATAATAATTTCATAATTTGTATAACTATTCATTAATTTTTGTGAAAGCTTGCGACAATAATTAGGAAAATCATCAAAATCGCGCGTTACGACAACAACCGACACAAAGATATCTTGTTTACTCGATTTTTTATTTGTCTTAGTTGAAATATTTCTTGCCATATAGCTTGTCTAACTCCTCGTACACATCGTAAATATTATCTAGCTTACCGCCCATTATACAAACATACCCGTTGTAACCCAAGTGGGCTTTAAATAAAATAGGACGGCTATCGTCATCTTCACTCTTAACGAGCACTGTTTTTACCTCAACGATCGACTCTTCGTATTTCATATCCTTGAGGGCTGGGATAAAACGCACCACATCGTTATACATTTGTTTATAATTACTCTGGAAAGAACTTTTGTCAAGATAGGCGTGCGTGTCAATTTTTTCAGCCGGCGTATCCTCGTTGTCAACCCACGACTCGTGCGGCGTATACCTGACATGAGAGAGTGTATATAATCCCCTGGAAGGAAACGGCATAATAGAGAAAAACGGGCCGTCCATCACCGTAATACTAAAGTCCTTTAGGTGCTCTGGCAAGCTCACCAAACACATCTCTGTAACTTCATGCTTCAGTCCAACGAGTGGTATATTTGATGCACGATGGAGCGTGTTGATGTTAGCATACGTACAATTTAATACGAAGTCGCCCCTGAATTCGCCACCATCAGTGACAACGCACAACCCATCTGGCGTTTCATCAATCCTCGTAACACGACAGCCTGTATGAAGCGTTATCCCCGGACGATCGTTAATTTGCCGTAGTAAGTCATCCCTCAGCGCGTGGGCATTAAAGGCATATTCTTTAACCTTAAAAACTTCTTCAATGAGATTTTTATTAAACATTTTTTGAATGTTTGGCGAAGCTACCGCTATATCTGCCTCAATCTTATCCGCAAAATTCTTGAATTGATGCGCATTAACTTTGGATAGATGCTTGGCAACAGCATAGTATTTATTAAAATCTGAATGAATTGCCGTCCCAAACTGTTTTGTAAAGCGCGGAAAATTAACCGCTGAACGATATCCCGTTAGAATACTTCTTGGGTAGTGATAGCCATTGTGTACCCTGGCTTGGTTAACATATGACGCCCGAGTCATTGTCTGTTTTTCTTTTTCTAAAATATCAATATTCTTGACACCCAGGGTGTCGTACAGGTACAGCGCTACACTCAATCCATAAAAACCGCCGCCAATTATTACCGTTTTGTTACGCACGTTTTCTCCATTTTTTAACCATATTGCCAACATACAAACCAACTATCATATAGACAAACAGAAATAGCGGCATATAAAATACGATACCGTTAATGTGAGCATGCGGCAAGGCATGTCCAGGCATAAGAATTAACCAACTCAGTGCCCCAGCTAATGAAACGTGTAAGGACCATAGGAATGAACGATAATACTTGAAAGACGGGCGCCGCCTCTTAAGATAGAATAACATTAAATACCCCACAAGTACCCAAACGAGTATCGACTGAATGATCTCACCAAACACCCCCCTGATCGATAGCGGCAAGCTCAATGCGGGCAATAATATATAATTAACCGCATTTATTGCAAGATACTGGTAGGTTGATCCTTTATCTTTTGCCAGCTCCTCCATATTAATAAATCGATCGGCAAATGTATATGACTCAGGTAGCAGCGTCTTTAAATTACCAATAGCATGAGCTCGCATCTTTCGAATCCCCGAGAGCCCCCTCTCCGATGCCCGCTCATTGATCATTTTGAGGGCGGTGTCTGAGGAGTGATAGTAATCAGACAGTGCCATAAAGTTGGTTGCGTACGCACCAACAAAGGCCACAACAACCACGACACATGTCATGACGGCGTGCTTCCATAGCTTGATAACTTTTTGTTTATTATTGACGAGTTCAAAGAATATGATTGGTACAAATACAGATATAGCAATTGTTGATATATACTCATAGCCGCCCAGAAGTTTTAAGAATAGCAATATGGTTTCACCGAGGTAGAATAGCCACATTTTCTTTGATGACTTACAGTATGAGTAACTCAGAAAGGCAAAGGCAAACGGAGCAAACATCAGCGGCTCTATCCAGTACATGTTTTGGGCGTAGCCGACAATCCACGGGCTAAATGCAACCAGTATCGCGAATACTGCTGCAGCAACAAAACCAAATAATTTCCTAACCCTAAGAGCTACCAGGGTCATAAGAGCCGCCATGACCGCAGACAAAACTACATTAACCTTCTTGAAATACGATGGTAGTTTTGCATTGTCTTTTGGTGCTAGTGCCGTAATTATTCTCGCTTGTAAACCATATTGTGAAGCATAGGGTTTGAGTAGACTGGTGTCGCAACCTTCGGACATCATAACTGAATTATAATCTTCATTTTTAGTGACGATTAATGGCCCGCTATAGCTAGATTTTTCCTTGCAGCGAGCTGTTTTTTCTATTATGGCTGATGAGTCGCGCTGAAAACCATCAAACCAGCTTTGCCACAAGCCAACACCAAAAAAATTACCAGTGAATGATATTACTAGCAAAAACCATGTTACAAAAAAGAAAACCATACTAGCCCGATATTTCATCCACTTTTTCATCACAATTATCATGATAGCACAAACCAACAATAGACTAAAGAATCAGCCTGGTCTATAATTTAACTTATGAAGAAGAGAGATTGTATCCTATCCATTATCGTTACCGCCCACCACGAAGGACTCATTGCCCACAAAACAATGCGGTCAATTGAGCGCGCCGCGGCCAAACTTGAAAAAGCCTCGCTGCCTTATGAGGTAATCATATCGATTGACCGAGGAGATGAAACTACTGTTGATTATTTTAAGAGCTATAACAACCTGCCAGTCACTGTATATCACTGGGACCATGGCGATCTTTCGAGTTCACGAAACAGCGCCATCGCAAAAGCACATGGTAAATTTGTCGCTTTTATTGACGCCGATGATCTGATGAGTGAAAATTGGCTACACGACAGCGTTCAACTGCTATCGCAAAAAACGTATAATAACTATGTTGCCCATAGCGCCTATACTATAGAGTTTGAGGGTGCAGATGCTATCGTGCAAAAAACTGGCTACACCAGCAAAGCTCAAGACATGCTACTTAGCGTACTTTCTGGACGCTGGAACTCAGTCATCGTTGCGCCAATCACACTCCTCAAAAAATTTCCCTATGCCCCAAATAGCCCTGGTTACGGCTATGAGGACTGGTATTTAAGCTGCTGTCTAATCGACAATGGCGTAAAAAATATTCTTGTCCCCGAAACAGCCATCTTTGTACGGCGCAAAGCATCAGGTTCAGAATGGGCAAGACAAAAAACCAGCCGGTCACTACTACACGCTCATGCAATATTTAGTCCATCGCGCTTTCGAACTATAGATATTAAAAAGATCCAAGTACCACCATCTGAACAGCGCCGCCAAACAAAAAATACTATCAAGGAACTCCTTGTACGGTCGCGTATACCTCTTGGACTAATTCGGCGTCCGCTAGCCATCATACGTCGTGGCCGCAACGCCCTATCAAGGCGACCAACTACACAAACTGCACCTACTCTGCCAAAATGGCTAGACAAGGAATGGCGCGCCCTTCATGCTATCGAAAAGAAGATTTTTCCGCCATCGCCACTGCCTACGGTCTACCATACGATCACCGATGATCACTACAGAGTAGGTCTTGCATACTGGGAAATATGCAAAGAATTGCACAGCGATACCTACGATTACATATTGTTTGTTCCGTGGCTTAAAAGGGGCGGCGCAGATCTATTTGCGGTTAATTATGCAAACGCTGTAGCCTCGCTAGGAAAGAAGGTCTTGGTTATTTCCACTAATGAGGTGGCCGCTAATTACTCAGAGTGGCGATCAGAGTTAGATAAGGGTATCGATTTCTTGCAATTTGGCACAATCACGCAATTCTTTAGCACTGATCAAAAATATCGTTTACTTGAACAATTGATCGAGAATACTAGCGTTACAACCTTACATATTCTCAACTCCGAACTAGCTTATGACTTTGTACGCGACCACGAGGTATATATAAAAGCGACGGGTAAACATATAGTCGCCACCGCTTATAGTCAAAGCACTGACACAACCGGACGAATCTTTGGCTTTTCACACAGTCATATCCCGCAGGTATATCATCTACTTGATTTGATAACAACAGACAATGAAGCAGTAAGATCTATGTGGATCAATGAGTATGCATATGATCCACAAAAAATAGTCGTGCACCATCAACCACTCACGAAAAATCATTACTCTGCCGTTAATAAACTATCAAATAACCGTCGAATATTGTGGGCTTCCCGATTAGCGCCAGAAAAACTACCTCAACTAGTAGCAAAAATAGCCGACCTGCTTCCCGAAGATGTTCATATCGACATGTACGGTGACACCTCCCCAGAATTCCCTGCAAGTAAACTACCAGCGCACCCGCGCGTTCATTATCTTGGCGGATTTAACGGCGTAGCATCGCTGCCAGTCGAAAAATATGATGTTTTTCTTTATACGTCGCTTTTTGATGGCATGCCAAATACTCCAATAGAAATAGCTTTGCGAGGATTACCAATCGTCGCAGCTCGAGTTGGTGGATTGCCTGATTTTATAGGTAAAGATGGTCAGCTAGTCGATGATGTCACCAGCCCAAAAGCATACGCTAAAGCCATCAATACTACTCTTACTGACATAAAATCCTCATTTGACAGCGCCAGATGCTTACGCAAGAAAGCAGTTCGAGACTTCTCTGAAAAATCATTTATAAGTGAAGTTAAAAATATGCTTTCAGACAACTAGTTCGAGACTCTCATCTCCCCCTTCACCGCCTCGTTACCAGTCTCAAGCGGTGGAGCAGCATGTTCGTGCCAAGTACGGCCGTCAAAGGTGGAGAAGTAGGCGCGGTAGACACCAACTGGGAAGGAACGAGTGGTCTTGAACTCTTGTTCTTGACCAGGTTGAATGGTAGTTGGTTGGAGACAGCCGAGATCATAGTTTGCTCCATGTTGGTTGCGTATGACAAAACAGATATGGTTAGTCGTGGTGATGGGTTGACTAGCAAAGTTCTTGATCTTAAAGGTGGCAGTCACTGGCTCACCGGCGCGTGGAGTGGAATTAGAGAAAGTGATGCCCTGGGTGAGTGTGGGGTTGGGGAGGATGGTGAACTGCGCCCGGTTACCAGCACTAGCCGGCGTTGGCACCGGATACTGCGCTTCGGTCCAGGTTGTCCCCTTGTCGAGAGTACCGCTAATTCGCGCCTTGTATATACCACTTTCCCGCGGAATAAACTCCCGGTCATAGACATAGGTTGCACCCGGCGCAAGGCTGTTGACTGTATCAAAACTAGCGTCAGCATTTCGTCCGCTCGGACTAGTAATTGCCACGCCAAAATAACCGAGGTCGATTGGCTTCGGACTATTATTCTTAACCGTGAAGCGAATCCGTGTTGATTGCCCAACGTGTGTCCGTTGATTCTGAATAGTCACTGGAGAGGTGACGGTCGGTGCTGTCTGGACAAACGTTGACACCTCACGACTATGACCCGAGGCCGACTCTGGGTAATTATCGCTCCACCCATTGCCATCACGGTAATTTGTGATCCAGAACTTATAATCCTCCTCTTTGGTTAACTTAGTTGTTGCTCGATAAGTATACGTCTGCCACGGCTCAAGAATAACTCGTTGACTACCAAAATCATAGTTATTCGATTTACTGTCTCGACCCGCAATTGCCATAGTACCTAGATCGCGACGCTGATTTGTGGCGTTACGGATAGTAAACGATGCAGTTATTGTCATGTCCGTAAATAGTTTTGACCCAGTCCCCTCCGTCCTCACCGACAGTGGCGATTCAATTCGCACAGATTTCAGCGGCGAACCAAACCATTCATTAAAGAAGCGCCAAAAATTACGATTGCCATACGCGCCGCAGTGAGCTGTTCCTGGATAGGCGTTGAGCGCACCTTGATTTGGTTGATATGGGGTGTAGTTATACAAATTAGCTGTTGCTTGATTCTCGATATATACCCATGAGCCGCCGCAGGCTGCGTTTGTGCTATACTGGATATAATTTGACCGACCAGCCTTGTAGCGATACTCACCCGGTCGATTGGTATACAAACGGAATTGACGCGCTGCCATCCGCAACTGGTTGTACATGCCAGCATATTCATTTGAACAGTTTGCTGTATTACCCGGGCCGCTATCTGGACAAGCAAAGCCCATAGCATGCTTATACTGACTCTTGAGCGGCCAGACATCAGTAAACAACGACCCCTGTTCTTTCTTTAGCGTCACCAGCATTACTTGCGGATTAATACCAAATTCTTTTGATACATTCCAAATAATATTGGCCACCGACAAGCCGCCAGCAAACCAGCCACCACCCCTTTCAAATGAAGTCTCTTTCGTGCTTGGATTTTCGTGATAGTCACGCAGGCAGGCATACGGTGGCCCATGCCAACCACGCTTAGCCGCATATTGCGCTCGCGTACCTCCTCCATACTCGGACGGCCCAGTTCCCCACGTATCGCAGGCTGGCGTATGACTGTTAATAAAGTTTTGAATATCTTGAACGCTTGAGAAAGTATTAGTGTCATAAAAAACGTTGTCATCAATAATTCGCCCGGGACTCCATGGCGACAACGCTCCTGTTTTTGGCCAAAAAACAATCCCTAGACCAACAACACCAACAACGACCAGTGTATATCCGACACGCTTTAGCCAGGATAGCTTCGCACTCTGCAGCTGAATCACCGTAGCCCCTCCTTGCGGAATGATGGACCGTTCGTAGATTCTCCAGTATGTGCACCTGATGAATAAACAACCTTGATTGACATGTCAGTGCCCGATGGTAATTCTGACAATGGAATCTCGGCCATCCGACAATTCGTTGAACTTGGGCCAGCAGATGCACCAGTTTGGCGTGAAACTTGACCGCCAGACCAGTATACTGTAAAGGTACAGCTACCGCCGTTTTCGACAATAGCATTAACGCCACCGTCAATTTGTAGACGCTGCCCGTCGCCACTGAGGCCGTAGCCGCTCACAATCGGCGTTACTGCTCGTTTTGAACCGCGTTGCTCGCCAGGACCAGCTGGTCTGTCAGAATTACGACCATCCTGTTCTTCTGGCTTCGTCTTACTGTCGTCAACTTTTTTATTATCACCTTTGTCGTTGTTTTTTTCTTTTGTCCGGGACGAATTAACATCATCTTTGGCCTGTTCTGCCTGCTGCGGTCGCACCATTGTTGCGTAAACAATCGCCGCAATGGCAATCACGATGACCGCACTTACTAAACTAATTATTACAGCCTTGGTCTTCTTTGATGATGTTTGTTTAACTCGCATAGTGTTATTTCCCTTGTTTTATACTACAGATTTAAGCATAACAATTAATCACTGAGTTTTCAATGTTTTTATAGATAAAGATGTTATAATATCCTGTATGAGTGCAAAGAAGCCCCAAGCTAAAACACCATCGGTGTCAATTATTACCGCCACCTATAACGACGAAGTATACATTGAAAATTCAATCTGCTCCGTGCTGTCGCAAGATTTTACTGATTTTGAATATATCATTATCAATGACGGATCATCAGACGGCACAAAAAAAATAATTGAACGCCTGCAAAAAGAAGATAGCCGCATTCGCCTCATTAATCAAAAAAATAGCGGCCTAGTAGCCTCACTCAACCGCGGCATTACCGAAGCGCGCGGTACTTACATTGCCCGTATTGATGGCGACGACGAGTGGTTGCCGCACAAATTGAAAACTCAGGTTGCTATGCTTGAAGCAAATAAAAACCTAGTTCTGGTTGGCGGAGGCGCAGAAATTATAAACCAAGACAGCGTGCCGACTGGTTTTATTTTTAACGTTGCTCGTAATGAAGATATCAGACTTGGTCTTTGCATTTTTAATCAATTCTGCCATTCATCGGTCATTTATCGCCGCCAGGCGGCACTTGACGCTGGTCTTTACCCTGACACCTGTCCAGCCGAGGATTATGACCTGTTTAGTAAATTTGCCGAACACGGTGAACTTGCCAACGTACCTTACCCCGTTTTTCGCTATCGCATTAGTGACGGCAGCATCTCGGCTAAACGCCGCGATGAGCAAAATCGTCTTGCTAAAAAGTTTTCGCTTCGCAACTGGGATATCGTTCAGCCGACGGTCACTAGCCGCGCCGACATTAAACGCGCTTTCGCCTATTACCTAAAAAATCCAATTAGCTATGACTTTGGAATTAGCCACAAGCACGCCTACACGTTTGTACTGATGCGTATCGGCTATCGCATGCTTCAAAAGGGACAGATTGGCAAGGGACTCCATCAGCTTTGGAACGTGGCATCAACCGGGCGCACTGCCTCCAAGATTGTTGTTAAGTGGGGGCTTGATATCATCAAGATTAAGCTTAGACCATCACATCGAAAAACAAAAACAGCAGCTTAGTAGTACGAAGACAGAAGACAGCCGATTTATCACCAAACTATTGGACGGCTATCCTTTTTATTTGTGATCGTGGCGCCACTGCCGCGGAATCAATGTTAATCCCCCAAACGACTGCCCAACCACTGAAAAGTCTTTCGTGATAGTAAATTCCTCGGCACGATAAGCAACATCATACTTTACCGACCCATCATGATTAAGGAGGTTAACATCAACATAGTATGACCCTGGGCCCAAATTTGCTTCAATATCAAGTGTTAGCTTTTTGTCTTTCGGTAACTGAGCGAAGCCCTCGCGATTAGTAATAAAGTTCGATATTAAATCACTGTCCTTGCGGTATAAATCAACCATGATCGCTCGTGTCTTATCATGATGCCAAGCGATATCAAGTGCAACGGTCTCGCCAACCTTAAAGCTGCGCTGTTTTTTACCGGTCGCGTCGCGGAGCGTAACCTCAACATTTTCGCCAGTATATTGCCTATTTCGGTCAATACTTGCGTCAATCACCGCCTGGTTCAGCCGACTATACTCGTCAGCCACCTGCACCGGGTCTCCCTCTTTGATAATTGTACCATCCTGGATGAGTACAGCACGATTACAAAACTTTTTCACTGTTTCCATATCGTGTGTGACCAGGACGACCGTTTGGCCACTAGCTTTATACTGCTCAAATATGTCGATACATTTGCGCTGAAACGCCTCATCGCCAACGGCCAATACTTCATCGAAAATCATAATATCATTACGTGCCTTAATTGCTACCGAAAACGCAAGCCGCACCTGCATGCCCGACGAATAGTTTTTCAGCTTCTGATCCATGAATGGTTCAAGCTCGGCAAAGGCGACAATCTCGTCATACATCGCCTCCATCTCTTTGCGAGTAAAGCCAAGCAGCGCTCCGTTCAAAAAAACGTTATCTCGGCCAGACAGCTCCGGGTTGAAGCCAACACCCAGTTCAATAAATGGTGTCAGCTTACCATGTAGCTGAATACTACCGCTCGTCGGTTGATATACACCGGCGAGAATTTTAAGCATGGTACTTTTTCCTGAGCCGTTCCGACCAACAACCCCGAAAAAATCGCCCTGCTTAACAGTAAAACTAACCCCGTCTAGTACTTTCTGGACGGTCTTTTTATTTCTCTTGACGATATTAACAAAAGCATGCTTGATGCTAGAATTTTTTGACTGCGGGAGAATAAACTCCTTACGCACGTCTTTAACTATAATAGCCGGCTTCGTCATCTAAATATCCTCCGCAAATGAACGTTGCTTACGCTGGAAGTGCCACCAGCCCAATCCAAACAACCCAACAGTTATTATAATTGGAACAAACCATAGCAACGGATTGTGAAATGTCTGCCAAATTGTCTGAGAAGCGGGGTTACTGGGCATAAGTGCATGCCTAGCGTCTTGAATAATTTGAGTAACAGGATTCAAAAATGCAATCTTCTGGATGACCGCAGGCATATAAATAATAGCAAAAATAATACCGCTGGCATAAAACCCAGCCTGCAATAAAATTTCCCAAATATATGCGATGTCGCGAAACGTTACGTAAAGTGCCGAGAGCAAAAGAGACAACCCAATCGATAATAAAAACAACTCGGCAATTATTGGAATTAGCAGCAGCCACGACAGAGTTGGCATCAAACCGCTCAATAGAGCAAAAATTATTACCACAACCATTCCTAGACCAAGATTAATCAGCGCTGACACAGAGCTAGCAACCACCAGGAGGTGTCTTGGGATTGCTACCTTACGAATCAGCTGCCCATTATCCACCACTGAGCGAGTACCTACCATCGTTGCCTCAGAGAAAAAATTCCATAGCACAACGCCAGTTAACAACCAGACCCCAAAACACTCAATTCCCTTGCTCCCCTGAGGAAATGCATAGGTAAATAGAACATACAATATACCAAATATAAACAGAGGCTTTAATAACGACCAAACGTACCCTAAAACAGAACTTTGATAGCGAACTTTAAAGTCTGCACCAACTATTGCAAATAAAATTGCTTTGTTTTTTCTATTGCCAAGGACATGTAACACTTTACGATTATACCAAATTATACTAAAAAGATATATACTCATAAATATGAGACAGTTACGGATTATTATCATACGGAACGCCGCACCTTATGATTTTGGTGGCGGTGAGCGTTTTCCGGTTTTCTTGGCGCAAGAACTGCAGGACCTTGGTCATCTACCAATAATTATAAGTCGCCACGCGAAGCTGTGCGATTATGCTAAACACGAGCAAGTACCGTATCGCCGCTCCTGGTGGTGGTCTAGGCAAAACTGGAGTGGACGACAGGCCTTAATGACACCATTATACATCCTATGGCAATTAATCCTCGTTTTGTACTATATTATTCAATTTCGTCGCTACCAGCCTGATGTTGTTCATTTGCAAAGCAAGGATGACTTCATCGCTGGATCGATTGCCGGAAAGATCGTTGGCGCTCGGGTCGTTTGGACCGATCACGCTGACCTTAAGCATATCTGGCGACAAGTTGACGTGCGGTGTAAAAACCCAACCGGTAAGATAGTTGCCTGGGCAGCACGTTTTACTGATGTTATAACTGTCGTTAGCCAGAGCGAGCGTCGCCTAGTCACAGACAACCTACCGCCCAATTCATCCATTCATCGTAAAATAGTTGTTGTTTATAATGGCATTAACGACCAAAAACCAAAGCGCATGCCGCCTAAAAATAAACTCTTTACTTTCTGTATTTCTGGTCGTCTCGTCATTGACAAGGGGATTAGAGAAGCAATCACCGCTTTTAGACAATTTCACGCCGCCCACAGTGATTCACGGCTTATCTTAATTGGCGATGGACCAGATCGTTTACAATTTGAACGGCAAGCAAAAAACCTTCCAGTCATCTTTCGCGGATACAAAACAAACCCCCTGCCGGAAGTTGCTGCCGCCGATGTATATCTTCATCCGACATATCATGAAGGGTTTAGCGTCTCGTTAGTCGAAGCCAGCATGCTGCAACTACCAATTATTGCAACCAGTGTCGGTGGCAATCCAGAGATTATCCACAATGATAAAACTGGCCTTCTTATCCCCGTAAAAGACTCGACGGCGCTGAGAGATGCAATGGAACGACTATACACTGACCGTAAGTTTCGTACTAATTTAGCCGCAGCAGCTCGTCGTCAATATCTCGCACGATTTGTCTTTCACTCTATCGTTGAAGACCAGTTTATCCCATTATATGAAAATGGTATACTGTAGCGTATGAAGATTCGTATTGAAACTGCTGCCCTAACCGCCCCCAATATATCTGGTGTTGGCCATTACACCCGTATGTTAACCAATAGCTTAGCCCTTTATTCACCGCCAGGAACTGAGGTTTCAGCGTTTTATTTCAATTTTCTGAGCAAGCATCAAGATCCTATATTAGACGGCTTAGTTAAGCATGAAAAACACACGCTCATGCCGCAGCGCCTATTTGCTAAACTCCAAAGTTACGGCCTGCCACTGCCGTACGACCTGCTATCTTCACCTGTTGATGTCGCGATTTTTCCGAATTTCGACCGCTGGACAACCAGTAAAGCAACTATCACTGCCGTCGTTATTCATGACCTCGGCTATCTCTATTTTCCTGAGACGATCGAACAGCGTAACCTAGCCCATTTACGCCGCCGCGTTGCTCATGCAGCCCGAACAGCAGACCTTATCATTACCGTCTCAGAGTCGGTCAAGGCGGAAATTATAACTGAATACGGCGTGCCAGCCTCAAAAATTATCGTCACGCCAATACCAGCCGACCCAATTTATTCCCAGCCGGGTACAATTAACGTTGCCGCCAAATATAACTTACCAACCAAACGTTATATCTTTTCGATCGGCAATCTCGAGCCGCGTAAAGATTTGCCGACAATGATCGCCGCCTTTCGTGCCCTGCCGAAAAAAATCCGCAAGCAGTATTCATTAGTGCTGGCTGGCGGTAAGGGCTGGAAGACCGAGACTACTGAACATGCTATCGCTGAGGCTCAAGCTGCAGGTGAACATATTATCCGCCCGGGATACATTCCCCAGGAAGATGTACCTGCGTTTTATCAGCAAGCAGACCTTTTTTGCATGAGTTCCATTTACGAAGGATTCGGTATGCCGATTGTTGAAGCGCTTACTAGTGGCACGCCCGTCGTTGCCTCAAATATCCCAGTATTACGCGAAGCAGGGGGGCGTGCGGCTTTGTACGCACAGCCAAAGAACCCAGATGATTTTTCTAAAAAAATTCTATCTATAATATCTGACCCAAGTGCACGCAACAAAATGCATAAAAGCATGCAGAATCAAATACAGAAAATCTCATGGGAGAAAAATGTTGATGTCCTTATAAAGTCTTTTAGAGAGGCTTTAAATAAATCATGAAATCAATCACCCTCCTCATCCCTGTCTATAACGAAAAATCTGTTCTCCCGCAGCTTTTTAGCAGACTGGACGAGCTGGCAAAATCTACTCCCAATTACCAATTTGAATTTCTATTCATCAATGATGGCAGCGTCGATGAATCTTTATCTATTATTACCAATCAAGCCCAGAAAGATACGCGCATCAGCTATATCAATCTGTCGCGCAACTTCGGTAAAGAGATAGCGATGCTCGCCGGAATTGACCACGCCGAAGGCGATGCTGCCGTGATTATTGACGCCGATTTGCAAGATCCGCCAGAGTTAATAAAAGAGATGATTGCCTACTGGGAAGATGGTTATGATGATATCTATGCTCGCCGCAGTAGCCGGCAGGGCGAAACTTGGCTAAAGAAAAAAACCAGCCAATGGTATTACAGAATCCTCCAAAAATCGACCAGCATTCCTATTCAGGTTGATACCGGCGATTTTCGCCTGCTGGATCGGCGCTGCATCGAAGCGCTGCGACAATTTCGCGAATCTCAGCGCAATACTAAAGCGATTTTTAGCTGGATCGGCTACAGAAAAAAGGAGATTTTTTACGACCGCGATCCCAGATTAGCCGGCCAGACTAAATGGAATTATCGTAAATTAATCAACTTGGCCATCGACGGTATCACTAGTTTTACCACCGCGCCGCTGCGAATGGCTACCATTTTTGGATTTATCATTTCCTTCGTGGCTTTCTGCTGGATTATATATCTTTTAGTTCGCCCTTTGTTCGGAGTTCCGACTGGCGCCGGCTACTCTTCCTTAATGGCAGTCATTCTATTTTTAGGTGGTGTTCAGCTATTATCCCTAGGGATAATTGGCGAATATGTCGGCCGGATATTTATTGAAACTAAAAATAGACCGCTATATTTAATGGAGGAATATCATGCAGGAAATCGCAAAAAAACACGCCGATAAACTACGTTTTACCATTGTCGGCAGTATTAATACGGTAATTGATTTCAGTATTCTCTTTACCTTAACTACACCCTTTAATGTCCCGAAAGAATTGGCTAATTTTATATCAACTTTTGTTGCCTTTTTGTTCTCTTTCTTTGCCAATAAAAAATACACTTTCAAATCAACATCTAAAAACCTAAAAAGACAATTCTTATTGTTTACCGTTGTTACTCTCTTTGGTCTGTGGGTCATTCAAACGATTATTATTGCTGCCATCACGCCAGTATTCACAAATCTTGGCATAAATAAACCGGCAGCCCTACTTATTAGCAAGTTAATCGCCACCGCCGCCAGTCTTATCTGGAATTACACCCTCTATTCCAGAATAGTTTTCAAAAAACCTAAGAACTCTTCTGACTAATAATCAGCTGGCGATCTCGACCTTCACCCTCGGAGTGCGTCTCAATATCGCTATATTCACTCGCCAAATGATGCACTGTCCAGCGATCAGCCGCATTCAAATTGACGATCTTTGATTCGCCAGTCCGGCGAACTTCTTCAATCCAACCGCGCGCCTTCTCAATAATTTTCTCAGCATGCTGTTTTTTATAATCAGCGATATCCAAATTCACCCGCGAAACTGGCGCGCCAGCATTATTAAGCGTAGCAGACAGTAAATATTGGATACTGCGCAGCGTCTCGGCGTTCCGCCCGATCAAAATACTGCTTCTATCGCTGTGCGGCACTGCCACCACCACGATATCATCCTCAATTTTTACATCCACATCCAGGTTCAAATCAAAAAACGTTAGCAAATCTTCCAGATATTGTTTCGCAAATTTGATCGTTTGAATTTTATCCATATTCCCCTCCTAACCCTTAGCTTTTATTCGCGTTACCCGCGCCTCGGCGGCATTATCTGCGCGTTTCTTAGCCTTTGCTTTCGAGGGTTTAGGTGCTTTTTCATTGGCTATATCTTCCATCTCGGAAGAGTCTTTTCGTAAAATAATAAGGTTTTGCAAATAACCCACCGCATTGGCAGTCGTCATATACATCGCCAGCGCTCCTGGCAGATAAATAATTATCAGAAACACCATAACCGGCATAAACTTCATCATTTTCCTGGAAACAACTGCATTAACTTCCGACTGGTCGGCTTCCTTGCCGCTGCCCGCCTCGCTTAGTATATCGCGCAGGCGCCGCTTACTATCAGAATTAGGCGACAACTGCTTTGCTGTCAAATATTGCAAAACAGCCGCTAAAACCGCTAAAACCAGCAAGCCGATTACTACGCTGTTTTTCGATATTGCATGCTGCGTCAGGTCAAAAATGCCCAAAAAGTTTTGGTTAAACTGATCCGGATTGTTTACCAAATTATTTGCTACCGGCAAGTTTTTTACAGCACCGTAGACATATTTACCCAAATCCGCCCGGTTTGATGCAAAAATCTGCACCACTCGGTACATAGCGATTAAAATCGGAAACTGAATTAATAGTATGCCAATTGGACCGAAAACACTAATATTGTGCTTTTTATACAGCTCCATCATCGCCAAATTACGCATCTGCGGATTTTTCGCATATTGCTTATTGATTTTTGCCAGCTCCGGCTGCATTTTGCGCATCGCTTTAGTATGGTGCAACTGCTTTTTCACCAGCGGCCATAGCAACAAGCGCACCAAAATCGTGAAAATAATAATACTGACGCCAAAATCCGGAATCAAACTATAAATCAACATCAACAGATTAAAAATCGGCTGAACAATTACTGTATCGAAAAAACTCATACACTATATTATAACAAAATTACTGTTATTTATACAGTTTGGCTTGAAAAAAGAGGTTTTTGATGGCTGTTTGCAACTCAGCGTGCGGCATAGCCAGCACTTCTGCCGAAAAAACAATGACCGCTATATCCTGGCTATTTTTTAAGTTTGGCAGCTCGCGGCGAATAATTTCATATATACGGCGGCGCACCCGGTTTCGGCGAACCGCAGACTTTAAGACTTTCTTACTAATCACTACCGCAAACCTACTGTTCTTACGGTACGGATTTTGGATGTATTTCAGAGCCGCCAGCGAAGAGCGCGCCGTCTGTCCGTTTTTATAAACAAAGCGCAGGCTGCCGTGCCCGTGAAATCGGTTAGCTTGCTGTAACATATATTTATAATTATATCAAAAAGTCCCGCTACTATCGACGGAACTTTTGATAAATATTTGCTTAAATAGCAATCTTCGCGCGGCCTTTCAGGCGGCGGCGTTTTAACACTACGCGGCCAGCTTTGGTAGAAACCCGCGCTCTAAAACCGTGCGTCCTAGCACGATGACGAGTGTGTGGTTGAAATGTTCGCTTTGGCATATCGTTATATAGTGTACATTTTTTTGACTTTTTTTGCAAGCAGCGAAGCTTTTTTCCACTGCTTGGCATTACTTTTCCACAATTTTACAGAGGTAGTTCGCCGCTGTGGAAAACACTACCTCTGTTTGTTATAATCCTTAGCACAACACATCTTATGCTTGTGGAAAACTCTAATCTTTTGCTATAGTAGTATTAAAGATTATTAAAGAAATAAGGGGTAAATTAGTGAACGATCGCGCAGTGTGGCAGGGTGTTTTGGGCGAAATTGAAGTTACTGTATCATCGTCGTCTTTTACTGCTTGGTTTAAAAATACCAAGCTGGAGATTATATCCGACAAAGAAGTTGTGGTGGTCGCACCAAATATTTTCGTCAGAGCCCAGCTTGAGAAGAGATTTCACCCGCAAATCATGGAAGCCCTGTCTCATAACGGTATCAATTCGCCAGCAATTACTTACAGCGTCAAATCCGGCACCAGAAAACCGCGAATTAATCGTGAAATCACCCGGGAAGAGCAATCAAAGTCTAATGCGATAGATTCGCTCATCATCTCGTCTAAAAAATCAAATTCCAGCAACCTTAACCCGCGCTATACTTTTGAAAACTTTATTGTTGGCTCCAGCAATGACCTAGCTTATGCCGCTTGCCAGGCGGTCGCTTCCCACCCCGGCGCTAAATATAACCCGCTCTACCTATATGGCGGTGCCGGCCTCGGTAAAACCCACCTAATGCAAGCTGTTGGCAACGCCATTGTTAAAAAACAGCCGTCGGCGCGCGTGTTGTATATTACTACAGAAACATTCGTCAATGAATTTCTTGACTCAATTCGCTTTAAGAAAAAAGGTTTTTCCGATAAATATCGCAACGTCGATGTACTTATCGTCGACGATATGCAGTTTATTGCCGGCAAAGAAAAAACCCAGGACGAATTCTTTCATACATTCAACGACCTTCACCAGAATAACAAGCAGATTATCATTAGCTCCGACAAACCGCCAAAAAGCATCCCCACTCTGACTGACCGTTTGCGTAGCCGATTTGAATGGGGTATGGCAATTGACATTCAGATGCCCGATTTCGAGACCCGCTGCGCTATCGTCAAGGCTAAAGCCGCTTTGAGCAGTTTTGAGCTGGATTCCGACGTGGTTGAATATTTAGCAACCAATTTCAAGACTAACATCCGCGAGCTGGAAGGCGCCCTGAACCGGCTGCTGGCCTACGCGGAAATGCAGGACTTCACGCCCGACATCATGGCCGCTGAAGGAATTTTGGGCGACATGAAACGAACTCGCCCGCAGCACATCACCGCCAAGCAAATTATCGATAAAACCGCCCGTTACTATAATATTGAGGTTAAGGACATGTGTTCAGCTCGGCGCGATAAATTCGTCGCAATGCCGCGGCAAATTGCCATGTATCTGCTGCGCAGCGAACTTAAAATGAGCTTTCCGAAAATTGCCCAGGAATTAGGACGCAAAGATCATACCACCGCCATGCATTCGGTAAATAAAGTTACTAAAGAAAGTACAGTTAATATCAGTATCCGCGAACAAATAAACGACATCCGGGATAAATTATATGTTCATTAGTAGTGGAAAACCTGCGAATAACCTGCGAATTGGCAGCGAGTTAATAAACAGCATAGCTGTGCATAATATTCGGCACTCTTTCAACCAGTGGAACACTTCATTTATATCCACCATAAAACCGACCTTTCATACACAGGGTTTTCCACTGCTAGATTTGTCAAATCACCCCTGTTTGAATATATTTTTTACTCAGTTTCCACAACGCCTATTATTATCACCGCGAATTAATAAAAAAGGATTATAATAAGTAATATGAAAGTATCAATCGCCCAAGAAAAATTAGCCAAAGCACTTAATCTTATTAAGGATGTTGCGTCCAGTAGAAATGAGCTAGCTATTTTAAATAATATTCTATTACGGACTGACGGCGGTAGATTATTAATTGCCGGTACTAATCTGGAGATTGCCTCCACCCAATATGTCGGCGCTAAAATTGACCAGCCGGGATCAATTACTATTCCTGCTCGCTTGGTATCTGAATTTATTACCAATTTACCAAGCGGTACAGTCGAGCTGGAGACTAAAGATAGCCATCTCAATATTACTTCCGGTAAGTTCTCGTCAGTAATTAACGGCGTTATTGCCGACGAGTATCCTGAACTGCCGACTGTCGATGAAGCTGCTGCGATTCGCTATGAAATTACTGCCGGAGACTTAAAAAAAGCTATTAATCAGACAAAGATTGCTGTCAGTAGCGATACGACGCGCGCGGTGTTGACGGGTATTTATTGGCAGACGCACGAAGGCTATTTATATTTGGCAGCGACTGATGGCTACCGACTGGCAGAGAAAAAAATGATGAAGTCGAATAGCGAGCTGAAGGCGATCATTCCGGCATCGACGTTGGCTGAGGTCGGTAAAGGCGCTAATGACGACGAACAATTGACGATTTTATTCGACGACACGCAGGTTTGCTTCCGGACCGATAATATGGAAATAGTCAGCCGCTTGATTGACGGCAAATTTCCTGATTATAAACAACTTATTCCGGCAACTTCGGATATTGAAATAAAGATTAAAAAAGCAGATTTTAGCAGAATCACTAAAATTGCGGCGCTATTTGCCCGCGAGTCTGGCGGCGGCATTACCTTAACGGCGTCTAAGGATAAATCTTTATTGTCGATTCATTCAATTGCTTCCGAACTGGGGGAAAATACCTCAGAGGCAGCTGCAGAAATATCTGCCGACGGGCAAATTACGCTTAATTCGCGGTATTTAACCGAAGTTTTGAATGTGATTGACGATGACGATATCGTGTTTTCTTTCAACGGTAAACTGTCGCCATGCGTCATTCGCGAGCGAGTTAAAAACCCTGATTATACGCATATTATTATGCCGCTGAAGAGTTAGGATTTTAGAAATAAGATAGTTTATTGGCGTCTTCCAAGACATTCTCGGGTATGTTTGATGTGTTATGGATAGTGTTAACTATCTGCGGTCGATTTTTAATGTTCCAAGAATTACCATTCTTTTTCATGATCACGATATAAGAATCGCCAGAATTCTTTGCTTGCGCTTTTTCTTGGTATGCTGCGGCGTACCATTCGGCGTTTTTTCCAGACAGTGTTTCCTGGCGGAAGATATAGTTGGTTTTTAATGTTGGATACTTGGCGAATAGCACTGACTCAATATTTTTCCTATATTTATTTACTTCCGATGTTATGAATGCTTGGCTATATTCGGTTCTTATATTAACGGTAGTATCTTTATCTTTTACGGTAAAGTTGGTGGTGTTTTCTTTTATGACATTATTTTTAGAGAAGGTTTTTATGGTATAGTTACCGTCAGCTAGCCGTAACGTCGATGAATTATTTATGTCAGCTACCTTATCGATTGATTTACCAGATCGCCTGCTTATCGTTGCTGATAGATTGTCTCTATCGAAGTTGATACTTACCTGGCGAGTGGGTTTTATAAACAAATAGGCGGCTAGCAAGATGATAAATAGCGATGCGCCAGCGGTAATTAATAATATACGTTTTCTACTCATGTATCAATCTACTCCGTGAACGGATTTGCATAATCCCTAAAATTAATATTAAGTTTTGAAGGATCAAAACCAGCCTTTCTTATCTCGTTAACGGCAGCATTTTTATAACCTTTAGGAGCGTCTATTTCTACGATGATGCCGTTTTCTTTGCTGCTATCTGCTCTGTAACCGATAGAATAAATGAAATTTTTAATTGGCAGTTTTTTAATGACAGGATTAGCCTCCGCAAGCTTTGTTTGCTCTTTTTCTAGTGCTTCGGTGGTGATTTTATCTATTTTGGAAGCGTTGGTTGATTTTTCCGATTTAGACACCTTACCTGTTGGTGTTAAGGTGAATACAACTCGTACTGGTTTATTCCTGACGGTTGTTTGGATGATTTTCTCCCTGAAACCGTTTCTAGTTGCTTTGAAAGAGTATGTTCCAGGTTTTAGATAGATTGTTTTTGATCCAGTTATTTTTTGATTATTAAACTCAATTTGCGTTTCGTCTGGAGAAACTACAAACGATACAGCGGTTTTACCTGCGCGTCCGATGACAGTGCTAATAATAAGAAGTAACATTGCTGCACATAATATCGACAGCGCTAGTATAATGTACTTTTTTTGGCTTTCTGTTATCTCCATAGTGTCTCCTACTTTTTTCTAAACCACGTTACGTTTGGTGATGCTATGTTTTCAAGACCAGCCTTCGGTGCATAGTCGCATTGAGATGCTGATGCTATCTTTGAGTTAAATCCAGGAATATCTCCTGCGTATACGAAAGTGTGTCCTGGACTATGAGCGACGTCGCCCGGCTGTAGATCAGCCACATTTATAGATGCCCCATTTCCAACTGTTTGCCAGTTAGCTTCTGCCCAGGCTCTCTGGATGGCTGTGTAGCCTGCCCCGTCGGACAATTTTCCGCTATGGTTATATTTAGGTTCAAACCCGCTGTCATTAAGAATGGTCGTCACAAAGGCACCGCAGTCAACACCGCCGCCAAAACAGCTATCTCCAACGTAGCGACCCTCGCTTTTTGCTTTTTCTATAGCCTCAGCATATTCTGGTTTTTTGTCGGTGCGAGTCGTCGAGTCCGGCCAAGCATACTTCAAGACATATTCAGAGAAGTTTCCGTTTGCTGATGGAGAGGGGTCGCATTTTCCGCCATCACCAGCTAGTCCACCTAATGAACTCTTTAGGAATTGGATATAAAGCTCTTTACCTTTTGTCTCATTTATATGGTAGCCGTCGTCCTTGTAGAAGTCTCGGTCGCTTACGCCGTCAGCTTTAGCCTTTTTTTCAACTTCAGCTTTCCAGTCTAATACTTTCACGTTAGTGCGTCCGTTTGCTGCCTCTTTTATGTTTTTATTGACTAATTCAAAGTCGACACTGCCGCCTTTACCGAAGTTGTTCACTAAGTAGACTTTTTTATCTTTTAGCTTATCAAGCATTGTCTTGGCTTGGTCGACTGGGAAATTGTCGTTAGTACCTATGTTAATAACCACTGTGTCGTTGATAGTAATTTTTGAGTCTATCTTTTCGTTTAACCAAGATATACCCTTACCGACTTCCGCCTCCACGTTTGAATCTGAAAAGGTCGACATTAAATCAGACTTCATACCGACAGTTATTGAGTCGCCTAAGAACGTGATTTTTGAAGGAGAAGAAGTTGTAGGTGATGAAGACGAAGATGAAGATGAAGAGCCGTTGAATTGGTCGTATATTGCCTGTGCAAATCCGCCGCGGACGCTCATAACCCTTTCTGCGGAGTCGTTAGAAACCTCAAAGTTGTTATGCCAGAAGACTGTGGCGTTTTCAATAGTTGTTTGCTCTTTTAACCTCTCCCACTCGTTTGATCCGCTGCCAGGAAATCCCGTAGCAGTGACTGGTCGGCTGGTACTTTCTTGAACAAGAAACTCCAATTCAAAACTCAATAACTTATCATTATCTTCAATTGGAATAGAGCTTAAGGTACCGTTTTCATCAGCAGCACCGCCGTATTCTTGGCTATGGTATTTTTTCAGCTCCTCTGGTAATTTATTGACTATAGTAGTTCTTCGCTCAAACGTCCACTGCGCCAGACCCCAGCCGCCCTCTTCCCAACCTTGACCTGCCTCATGTCTAGTGGGACTAAATCCAGATTCTGCTTGTATATTACCCATCACGCCGGCTGCTTGTTCCGGACTTAATCCGGAATCTCGTAAAAATCCCCAGATTTTTTCTTGGTTGCTATTTCCAGATATACCGTGTGCGGAGGCGGACGAACAGGTAGTTTTACCGTTATCCTCTAAATAGAACCGAATGTCATTTTCTTCATACAGTTCTGGCAGCTGTTTAGGATCAATTTTGGCGGCCATTGACAAAGGCTGCAGTAATATGTTTATTGCTAAGAATAGACAGAGCCCTAAAGAAAATTTTTTACGCATTACTACTACTCTTTACGTATAAAGTTATTATATCATTTGGAACACCGATATTTTTTAAGTATCCAGCTTGGTGATGGTTGTTGATGCCGGAAATTATCGCTGATCCTTTGAATAGAACACGCTCAGTATAAGATGCTTTGGTATTATTGCGCACTGTTACGTCGGCGACCCTGTAGTCGCTAGATTCTTTTATTATAGTGTAGTTTGTTATAACAATATTCTTATACTTATCAGGATTTGATTTAAACAATTCCGATATATATTTTATATCAGCTGCTTCTTTTGGGTTATTGCCGGTATATTCTTTTTTATTTGTATTACTTTCGTCAACTTTTTTTTCTGAGGATAAAACTGTAGTATATTGGTCGTTTGAAGGCTCCTTAAATAGGACATATAGCAGAGTGAAAGCGGCAAATATTACTATTGAAAGCAGTATAATGCTGTTATTTTTAATAAAGTACATTATATCTTTCATAATATAACACCTCCTAAGAAATACTGTACCCCCGTATTAGATTTGTAGAAGCTGTGCTTCGCGACATCCTTGTCGTCCAATCGTGACCGGCACATATAGCATTATACAAGACAGTCTGCTCTACGGGCAATATAGAATAATTTGCGGATGCTAGTTCTAAGGTGTCTTCGGTTGTTTCTTCAGTATTACTTACTGATGGTTCTGAATTGGTAAGTAAACCAAGAAATGGATAGTCTGCCAAAACGGTGGATGATGAAGATGTTTCTGAGTAGGGCGCACTACTAATGGTTGGTTCCTCATCTAATGAAGATGAGGAAGAAGATGTACTATTATCATCATCCTCACCGTTGAGGGATTGTGCAAACATAAAGTCCATCAGTAAAACGGGTATCGCTGCCATCTTTCTGTTGTCTGTCGTCTTGACAGTTGCCGGTGAATCAACACCCTGCTCTTCCGCTGTTGTGTAGGTAACTTCTTTACCCGAACTGTCTACTCCAGTAATTGATGTTCTTTGATCTAAGCCGTCTGAGGTGCCGCCGTTTGGCATTGTACATCCTCCTGCGTTAACCCAATAGTCGCCAGACGAAGCATCGGTGCATGCTTCGACGAAATCTCGCAGCGGAGTGTCTTCCTTTATATACTTACTATCCATCAAATCTTGTAGGGTAGCTCCTTCTTTTACTTCTACGTTTTCGTCGAGCCAACCCTCCTCCTCGGCGATTGCTACAGCTTCCTCTGACGACATATCGGCCTGTGCTCGTGTAATTCCCGTACAGGGCAGTCCCGCGGCATTTATTGCTGGTATTACACTGCCGCCTTGTCCAAATGCTTTGGCGTAACCGCAATAATCTTCTGAATACATACCTTTGGCATGAGCAGTAGAAGAAAACGATAGAGCAAACGATGGCAGGCGTAAAATGTTTGAAAATGTTGAAGCGATTGAGCGGTCATAAGTACCGTTTGCCAGCATCATATTGCCCATATTATGGACGATACTGCCCAGGAAGGTGTATTTGCTAGAAGTGTCAAATGGACTCAGCGATGCTAGGTCCATCCTTTTTTGAAAGTCTTCGTTAGCTATTTTTATCTGATTAAATTCGGCTAACTGGTTAGTTTTTAGAGTCGGTAGTGCTTGCGCCATTGAGCCGGATGAGAAGAATGCCATCGCACTGACTCCTAATGCATCACCCAAATCTTTGTATTTTGCCTTTGGCAGCATGTCGTTTGGCGCATATTTCTGTAAAAGACCAGTAAATACTTCTCCGATAACTCTTTCAAGTATTTTGTTAAAGGCAAATATTGCGGCTTCTTTGCCAGCCCAAGATATAACAGCTCCTATCCCGCCTGTTGCTGCAGATATACCTGCTTCAACAGCCATAGTTCCCCACATGGCATAGTCGCTGGATATTGCGTCGCAGGTGGCTTCTACCCCTGCGTCCATGACTTGGTTATAACCTTTAAATGTGTCATTAGTAAAAAAGGAGTAGCCGGGAGCATAGCTAGAGACGGTCTGTTTATGCGTGAGCATACCCATGGCAAATAGCATCATTGACGAGTCTAAAGCTGACCCTCTTGTGTTTTTAGATCCTTGGGTGATGCCTTTTTCCGTGAGTGCTGTACCGATTGCGTCGGCATCATCGCCTGTAAAACCGCTGCCGAACCCGTCTGCCTTAGCCTTTGAATGCGGCGTCAATATAAGATCCCACACTAGGTACACAATTTGGACAAATTGCACGGCAGCCACGCCGATAGCTACCATTTTAGGTATTTTTGAGGCCATACAACTTACAACAATCACCGTGTATATCACGCCAGCTTTTTTAGCCTTATTTGAATGTTTATTCGCAAACTCTCTGACTCTTTTTATGGGCTTTTCAGTATCAAATTTTGGCAGTTTTTCTCTAAATGCTTTAAAACGCTCGCCTTTATTACCCTTAAATTTACCGAATGCCCGGCGAGCAATACCGCCGTCTTTTTTAAGGCCAAGTTTCTCAAGGAAATTAACCTTTAAGTGTTTTCCCATCCACATTTTTACGCGCAGCTTGAATGCGCCTCTCCTACCAAATGCTCTGTTGGCGTGTCTTTCATTGCCTTTTTTTAACAACTCTTTTACTAAGTCTTCTCTTTTCATTGGCTTGCCGCCGTTAAGCTCTTTAACGGAATAATGAGTTGGCTGTTTGTCTGGATATAGTTTTTTACCGCTAGTGTCAAAAGCAGAACCATCGGCGTTTACTGGGACGATGCCTTTTTTGGCTAGGCGGCGTAGTCCCTTATTGGATATGCGGCCTCCTTTTCTTCCAAGCTGGCTCTTATAGTCCCTTCCGGTGAGTATTCTTCTAAGAATTCTTGGCAGTCGAATATCTTGGGCTACTGCCGATGAATCATTTTTATCAATGAGATTTTCTGTTATGTGGGAAAGCATCAACAGGGGTCCTGACATAAATATATTGGTAAATGTAAAACCTCCGAGGAGGATCGATACCTATTGGCCCGCCTTTTTTTAACACGCCCTTTAGTGTTAATGGCTGTTTTCTGCCGGAACTTTTGCCGCCTGCCGGCTGATAAAATCCGTTATCTTGCGGTGCGGAAGATTCTTGCCTGTCGGCGGCTTCGCTGGCGGCATCGACTCGGCGGCCGTCTATATCTTCCTCGGAATCGCCGAACTGAGATTCCAGACCAGCAATGGCGGCTTTTTCGCGGTCGCTTAACTCCGACTCGCCGAAACCAGCTTGAACTTGATCAAACTTAGCCTGCTCGGCAGGACTGAGCCTCTCGTCGGCTCGGTCATCCGTGGTATAGTCAATCCTTGGCGGTCTCGTTTTTGTTGCCATATACCCTCAATTATACTACACGTCTCCGTACCCGCCGACCGGGGCTTCTGATGGCATTTTCTGCTGGGTTACCGGGCTGGTATTTATTAGGTTATATTCGGTGTCGCTGGCTTGAATTTGGATGTGGACGTGGTTTTGTCCGGCGAAGAATAGTCCCTGTCCGATTGGGAAGTTAGATAACCGCTTTTGTTCTTCCTCAGTCAATTTGAAGACTTGCGATAAGACATCGACGGCACTGGTGGATTGTTTAAGGAGCAGCTGAATTGACGAGTTGGAAACGATTGCCCGTCCCATCTTGCTGCCGACGAAGTCTTCCACGTCCTGGGTAATGGTCGTTAATCCTAATTGGTATTTGCGGGCGCGCTTCGCTAAAGAAAATAGGAAGCTGGCCGAATCATCGTAGCGCATTAGCTGCCAGGCCTCGTCAACGATCAGCATGCGCCGTTTTTGGTCGGTGCGGGTAATATTCCAGATGTGATTTAGCACGATATACATGGCAATTGGCCGCAGCTCATCCTCCAAATCGCGGATATTAAACACCACCATCCGGTTATTAATGTCAATGTTCGACTGCTGCGAGAAAATGCCGGCAAATGTACCAGCGGTAAATTTGCGCAGCCGTTGCGCCAACGCCGGACCGGTACCGCCCATATGCAGCAAGGTATCGTATAAATCGGAAATTGTCGGCGGTAGCGAATGGTGAGTTAGCGGATCGGAAGTGATACCGACGCGAGCGTAGGTATCAATCAAGGCCTGGTCGATATCGGCTTCTTCCGCTGGCGATAGTCCTCCTATAACCTGCCCGTCGGTTGATTGTATACCTCCCAGCATCTGCCGCAGCAAACCATGCAGGGTTACCAGGTTGGCTCGCAGGGCATCATCCGCCTCGTCGGTATCTATTACCTTTGGTAAATCGAACGGATTAATGCGCGTGTCGCTGCTTAGGCTCAAGCGGATATAGCTGCCGCCCACCGCATCGCATAGTTTCTGGTATTCGTTCTCCGGGTCGATGATCACGATGTCCGAACCGATCATCATGCTGCGCAGCGCTTCCAATTTGACAGTGAACGACTTGCCGGCACCAGATTTAGCAAACACCACCATATTAGCATTCTCCAAGGAAAAACGGTCGAAAATCACCAAGCCGTTATTGTGCATATTAATGCCGTACAGCACACCTTTACCGTCGGTTAGGTCGGCTGATGTGAACGGGAAACTGGTAGAAATAGCGCTAGTGTTCATATTACGGCGAATTTGTAGCTCATCGGTTAATTGCGGAATAGTACTGTTCAGTCCCTGTTCTTGCTGGCTGGAAGCGACTTTTGAGAATACCAGCTGCTGGCCGAAAATTGTCTCAATTTTATGCTGCACGAAATTTAACTCATCCATGCTGTCAGTGTAAATTGTGATGTACAATCCGTAGCGGAAAAACTTTTCGGCGCCAATTTGCAGCTGGTCGCGCAGCTCCTCGGCGTCCTGCAAAGCCGCCTCCAATGCCGGGTCGCGCACTTTGCCTTTTTCCGTATTAATATTCATAGTAGCTTCCAGCTGAGTCACCTTTTTACGTAGGTTATTAAGAATTACTTGCGTATCAACCGGATAAATGAACATGCTGATGTCCAGAACTTCGTCAATATTAATAACCGAGCTAAGCCAACCAGTGTAGATTTGCCGCGGATAACCGTATACGTACATGGTACGGCCGTATTTTGCACCCAAACGGAAATGATCGGTACGAAGTTCAATGCTACTAGGCGCGATGAAGTCGCGCATTGTTCTGACACCTGTCAGGAATGCTTGTTCGACTTCGGCTTGTTCGCGCGCCCGCTGCTGTGCGGCTATATCAACAACGTCTTTTTTCTTTGCCACTATAATCCCCTCTCTTTTGGTATCTGGCTTTGTCCTTTGGTGATATAGGCGGTTGTCAGCTCGCTCGGATCAATAGCTGTTAGCGATTCTCTGGACGATGTATCAGGGTTATATGATACGTAAAGCAGTTCGCCCAATTCTCTAGTGTTCAATTGGCGGCTTTTGACTCCCATCTGGAACATACCGCTCATCACCGAATCGAGGCGGTTTTTAATCTCGTCTTTGGCTTTTGTGTAGGCTGCCTGATCGATTCTTGTTATAGTAGCTTCTTTTTTACCGCTGAAAAAACTGCCAAATAATCCTTTGGCCTGCTGCTTGAGTATATTTCCATCACTATTTTGGTAATATGGCACCACCACGTAAAAGCTTTTGTCCATAATGTTAGCCTCTTGCGCTAATGCGTCGATAAAATCCATATAATCGTCCATCAGCACATTCAAAAGCATGTTGTCTTGGTTACGGCGAATTTCTGCCAGCCGGTCAAGGTATGGTCCGATGTCCACCCGCCGCGAGCGAATTAGAATTTGCACAGGAAAATAAAGCGAATTAAGAAAATTTTGATAACTAAATTCAACACCTTCCCGCTCCCTTGCACTCATTAAGTCAAAGTTAATCGATTGGCATTCAACCACCGCTCGGAAACTGCCATCACTCATAATAATCATATTATCGCGCATTTCTGAGAATAACAACGTGTTTTGGGTGCTGATCGCGGCGTTTTTCTTCTTGTCTTTTGGCGCTTGCGCCTTAGGCGTTTGGTTTGCTGGCTGCTGCCCGGAACCGATTGACTGTTGCTGTGGAACGCTACTGCCAGGAATAGCCGCATTGGCTTGCTGCGGCGCTGGCGGCTGATATGGTTGCTGGCTTTGTAAGTTTGGCTGCATAATTCCCACCTTAATGTAGTGAAATCACCACTTCGCCTTCCATTTCTTTGGCTTTTTCTCTCTGTTCAATTTCATTGGCTACCCGTTGAATTGTTTGAACGGAAAAATCGCTGTGATTTCTTGCAAGATCCATTATAGCAGGCGAGACGCTATCAAGGCTAGTCTGCGGCGGTGCTGTCGGGGCTGAGGCCTCTGCTGCTGGCTGCACTGGTATCTCGTCTAGCGGTATGAGTGTTGATTGGCGCATGGTTGGGTATGGCCCTGCTTTCATACTGGATGCTATTGATTGTTCTATATCAGATTGTTGATCTACTGGCGCTTTATTATTTAAATCGGGTTGCGTATTGCTTGCGCTGCTATTTGAGCCTGGTGATTGACTAGACTGATCGTCTGTGGACGACACGCCCTGAAGGTCATCCGTTGCTGTTTGCTGAGCGGATGACATTGTTTGAATCATTGCCTGCCGCCGCCGAGCATCCGATTGATTAATTAGATTGGTAATGTTCTGCGCAGTTGCTCCAGTTTCATCCAATGGGTCGAATGCAGCTTGCGCTTCGTTATATAAATCAGCCTGCATTGAACTGTTCGGATTATTAATGCCGCGAATAGCCCAACCGCGGCTGTCTACCAAATTTGCTAAATATGATAAGCGCCGCTGTACTTCCTCTTGGTTATAACCGTTTCCATAGGTTCTCTCTTCAATCTTTGGCGCGGTAACCTCCACTAAGTATTCAATACCGTCAGGCTGCCATAGCCGTTTTTTTGGCTTCAGTATAAACGAGATTATTGCTGCCAGATAGACATCCATGGGCTGATCTTTTCGCAGAGGTAATGCTAGTGCGCCGAAGAACAGGGCAATCGGCACAGGAATTAAGCCCAATGGTAATAATATCCGCCCCAAAATATAAGCAGCCCCTAATGCTATAATGGCGATAATCAAGAAAACAAACTGCCGGAAACTAAACGGTCCAAGCAGCTTGTCTTCCGCCTCCACATCCTGAGGAACTTTATACACAGACATACAGCTTATATTATAGCAAATTACAGCATAGTCTTAAGAATTCCATATTGCTCTTTGGCGGCTTCGGTAACATTACGCTTAAGCTCTCTTTCTGTCAACGCTTCATTAATCTTCTTCCTGAAGGCAGCTCGCTTCTCTGCTGTGACAATGCTGCCGTGGCGGCTATTAAGAGCCTTCTGGAGCAACTTGACACCCTGAGCATCAGTAATAGAAACATCCTCGGATTTGAATTTACCACCCTCAACCCACTCGGCGACATATTTCAGAAGATCATCTTCATTAGTAATAGAGCCCTTAATTATATCGTCAACTAACTTGCCGCCCAAGAATGGTGCCTTACCCTTCACTCCTGACGAAGCCAGGCCTGCTGCCAGTGAGCCGTTAAATTCTGGTGGCATTACGCTGATTAACTCAACGACTTCGTCCACAGTTCCATTTTTCATCTGATCTTCTGTCGCTGCTTCACGTACATATGGACTGTTGCGATCAAATACTCTGTTGCCGCGATAGACGATACCGCCCTTTGCCAATTCTTGCTTCTCTTGAGCGCTAAATTTGAAATGGTTAATAACCTGGTGCGCTTCCTCGATAGATTTGGCAGTTTCTCCGCGGGAGGCTGCGACGGCCGTTGCCAGCGCTGCATCCATACCCAGGTTGTTGCCATGTTCGTCAATATACACATTGCCAGCAGCCATTCTCTGATATTCGCTACTATTCAAGACATCATCAGCCAGCTTCTTATTCTGGGCGCGCTGCGCGTTGGATTTGCGGATTCCTTCTAGCGCCAAGTTGCGGGTAGCCTCTTCTGCTTCATCCATAAATTGCTGATACTTAAGGTGTTGTCTGAGATCTTGCCTGGTTGACCACTGTGCAGAAAGCCTTCGCAACGCTCTGTCAGGTGCAGAACGCGTGATGTCAGACGGCGCATGTCCCTGAACTGCTTCGGCGTACCGGTTTTCATCTTGTGCCGCCAGGACTTCAGCCTGCCGCTTAGCTTGTTTGGTATGTAAATCCTCTCGCTTATGCAGGTTCGACTGGCCATAGGCATTATCTGCCTGCTGCTGCAACCGCTCCCGCCGCTCTTTTGCTCGCCGTTGGCGGTGGCTCATGTGTCGGCCAGCCCGTCGGATAAGCTGTCGACCTTTTAATTTGTCGTTACCGAGCGACCGCTTGTTGGCAATTTCCGTGCTTTTATCTTTAGACCAGTTGCGCGTCCTGTCGATAAGCCCCTTGTTTGGATTGTTGACAATTCCAGCGAAGCGGTTCAAAATGCCGCCACTTAGCTTAAACAGGAACGGTGTTAATGGCAGTGCGATAATCTGCACTGCTAACCCCAGAATCACCTCTATGATGGTTGATGCGCTTTGTAAAATTGCTGCGGCTGCCAACTGTGAGCCGCCAAAAAGTAATGAAAATGCCGGAAAGAAAATCAGCATCGTCATGAACATATTGCGCCACTTTTCGAACCATTTTTCCGTACCAGGCAGTAAATAGCAAACAAACGCCAGCGGTGAAATAATTGTCAAAATAACGATTAACGCATGCCGCGCCGCCAGCACTAAAACCACCATTAAAACCGCCAGCAGCGCTCCCAGTAAAACCGGTAGCAACAGAATAATCGCCGATGTTAAAACGCCGCCTCCGCCGACCAAAAAAGCCCTGATACCGATCGCTGCCGCCCCGCCGGATAAAATAAGCGCAGTTAAGTTTTCCCAAGTAAATACTTCAATACTGCCGCCGCTGGAATATCCAGTCGTTAAAACTGCGGTCCTAATTTGCATAAAGGCGTCTTGCAGGGCGTGTCCGGAAATGTTCGACAGATCGATGCCAATAGCGCAAATATAATACGATACATTAACTAAAACTGCAGCAATTACTAACCGCGGTAGCAATTTCTTTACGCCGTAATTACTGATTCCTGCCGAGGTAACTTGCGAATAAATAATAACCAAAAAAGCAATAATAAACGCGGCATTAGCAAATCCTAGCATAATATTCCATGCTAGGTATAGACCGCTTTTATTATCGGTAACGTTCAGCGGTTTTGTCTCCAAAGAATCGTTCAGTTTACCATACAGCCAATCCATATTATTTGCTAAAAACGTGGAAACCGGGCAAATTATATATCCCAGCGACTCTATGCCGCAATCGCTGCTGCCAACATCAGGATTCTCGCCGGCTGGTTGGGTAGAAATTGTAGTTGATGACTCTTTAGTGTAAGTGCTTGGTTTTTTGAAATCGTAGACGATAAACTCTGCTGAAGCTGCTGTCGTTATGTCAGTGCCAGGCGGAAAGTAAATAACTTTCATTTTTTCTTTGCTGCCAGACTTATCCAGCATGCCGTAAGCGTAACCTTTTTCGTCCAAGCCCATATTTTTCAGCTGGGTTTCATCGGTGATGTTTATGTACGTATTATTCTCATAAACTAAAGACCGGCCGTTCCAGGTAGCATCTACCGCCATAACAGGGGTGGATTGTAAAAACGTGCTGGCAAAAACACTAACGATCAGTCCAGCCGCCAGAAATGCAAACCATCGCGACCGCTTCATCAACTGCCGCATACATGTTCGTAACCACTTCATATACGGATTATGTTAGCATTTTTTAGATAAAAAGTCAAGGAAATTTGGCGGGAGCTGGAGCTAATTAAGGATTAGCTGGTGGCGGCGGTGGCGGCGGTACTTGCCGCTGGCTGGCGCGATACGCATACTGCGATGCTGGCGGCGGCGATGCGTTAAGCCCCTGCCGGGTTGGCGGCTGGACATTTGCTGATGCCGAGTGCGCAGCTGACGGTGGTGCCGGTGCATGCGGCTGCGATGTTGGCGGCGAAGCTGTCGATGTCGAAGCTGGCTGCGTTCCGCTGCTTGCCTGTGCTTGCTGTGCGGCGCCGCTTACTATCTTTTGCAACTGATGTTTGGTTTGGCCAGAAAGATTTTCCATAGCACGGCTATTACCTAACACCTTTGAAGCTTGCGCTTTATCCATAGTACCCGCTTGGATTTGCTGCGTAATATTTGCCTCTATACTGGCTTTTATGGCTCCTATATTTTCCTGAGGGGTTGTCCTCATGATATGCCTGTCGCCCAAAGTTCTTGCGGCCTGTTCCCAATCCATGCCGCCGGACTGGATGGCAGCTGCATTTTGTTCGGCCCTTTGCACATCTCCCAAATTTCTGGAGCCTTTTTGGGTAAAACTACGCATCTCGCTGGCATCAGTATGTACAGGCGCTCCGTTTGACTTTTCTAGCCTGTTTATAGCTTCCTTGCCGGCTTCGGCGATACCAGCATCGCGGCTTTTCATCTTCATTAGGGCTTCTGCCATATCGGTATTATCGATACTGCCGCCGTTTTCAAGATATTCGCGAACCTGGGCTATTTCTCCCGCGCTGTTTCTTTCGGCTATTTCTTTAGCAGCCAATGCTTTAACATAACCGTTATCACTTTCATTCAGTGCTTTTACTGCATTGCCGTTGTATTTTCCTTTTAGCTCTGTTTCAGCGCTCTTATACGCCAAGTCTCTGACGAAAGCTTTGCCGGCGACTGTGCCAGAGGCTGAACCTAGTATGGAAGGGTCTGCTAATATCTTATCTCGCAGCCGCTGGTCGGTTGATTCCTTGAAAGCGCCTTCTTGTATCTTTGAAAGGTTTATCGTGTCTTCGTTTCTTTGCATTTGTCTGCCGATAGCATGCTTAGCTCTGCTGGCATACCGGAACGGATTAAGAATACCCCGGTGCCTTGCATCTGCTACTCCTTTGCTGTGGTCTTGCGCTAAAAACTCAGCTTTCCTGCGTCCCCTGTTGGCTCCGGCTAGCGCTCCGGCATAACCCGCTATAGCGCTGGTGGCTGGGGCAGTAACCTTATTCGCAACCCGCATAATGCCGTTCACCATTCGTCCCATAATGGAGTTTGACTTTACGGCGAATATGGCAATTCCAACCACGCCGACAGCCATCATGACTAGCGCCATTATCCGCTCTCCTACTGACGAGTTGCCGTTTAAGAACACGGCTATCGCTGTAAACTTCAGGCAGCCGTAGTAGATAGAAGACAGCGGATACAGGAACAAAAGACCGGAAAATATCTCTTTCCATTTGTCAAACAGTTTTTGGGTATTCGGCAGCACCCAGGCGGCAATGGCTATCGGCGAGGCGATAGCCAGCACAGGAATGACGCTGGTGCGGAACATCAGCGCGAAAATACCTGCCAACAATCCCAAGATAGCTGGAATGATCAGCAGCAGTATAAACAATAGCGCTGCCGGACCGCTAACAGCTGTAGTAACTGCTACTGCCCCGCCGATAGTCATCAGCGTTAATGCACCGCTTACGACGATATCCTCCACTACCTTTTGCCAGCCGGAAACTTTCGTGTAGTCCATGCTGGCTTGGCTTTGCAGGAAGTCATCGAACGATTTGCCGGCAATGTTCGCTATGTCGATTAGTGCCTGCATCAGGAAGTAAGAAATATTAATAGTGATGGCGGCGATTATCAGCCGGGGCAGGATCTTTTTTATGCCGTAATTGGAGATGCCAGCATTGGAGATCTGCGATATAATCACCGCGATGAAGACGATCGCCAGTATGACATTAGCCAAATCCCGCAGCATAACCCAGGTTTTATAAATAGAGTCGTCGGTCTTATTGGAGAGCGGGTTGACATACAGCAGCGATTCAAAAAATCCCCACATGGAGTCGGAAAATCTGGCGGCATGCTCCAGTATCGGGCAGATTAAGTAGCCCAAACCCTCCACTGTACTGCCGCATTCCGGTTTGCCCTCGCCTTCAGCGGCGCCGCCGTCGCCTTCGCCTTCACCACCCTCGCCTTCAGGGGGGGTTTTGACACATTTTTGCTTGGTTGTATTTGAGGTTGTATAGTTGGTTAAATCAGCTTCTTCAACTGCTGCCCCTTCTGGACAAGTGAGAACTGCTCTCTCTACGCCATCAAATGCGCCGCCTTCGCACCAGTACCCATCCCACTGAGTGCCTTTAGGTTTAAGGTTGCCATTATCGCATTTTATTTCAGCCGGTACTACCGCTTCGTGACCATCGGGAACACACTTCGTTTTATAGGTCGTTTTTACAAGTCCTATAAAGTTCCAGTCCGCTACCCTCGTTTGGTCTCCGAGTTCAGAGTGCGATCCCTCAGGACATGTTAAAACAGCTTTTTCATGAACTTGGTCTGGGTCAATATCCCATCCAAGTTGACACCAATATCCGCCCTCATCGCTGCGCTCACCCCACCATACAGCCAACCCTGTCTTGCCTTCATTACAGTCCTGGACTTTAGTTGGCGGTACCGTCGGCTGGGCATACGCACTCCTTGGCAGCACAACCGCCACGGCTGCTGCTGACATCATGATGGCTAATAACAGGCTTTTTACACGAAGATACCGCATATGTTTAGAATTGTAGCATATATTGCCTGGTTTGTGGTATACTTGCCCGGCGGTAATTTTTATTGCATTTTATAGCGCATATATTATAATAAGACTAATCAGCCCATGCTGAGGAGAGTTTATTTATAATTCTGGCGCGTCCAGAGGAGAGGAGCCCCAAGCGTTATGGCACATGAACATAGCCCAAGCGGTTCAAATAAATACTTAACAGGTGGAGAAAGTGCAGAGATTCCAGGAATCCCGCGGAGACAGTGGCTGGCTGGCGCTATGGCTGTTGGAGGACTGCTTGCCCTGGCTGCCTGCGGTACCGGCGAGACGGCGAGGAAAAAGCGAAAAGACGGCGGCGAGCCAGATCCGGGCGGAAATGCGTCGGAAGAAGAAAATAATGGCGAGAAGAAATACAGCCCGTATAATAAGTTAAATCTTGATTATGTATATACGGAAGTTCCCAAGTATAAACCCGAAGGAAGTATATATAGCGGTTATATCTATATAAAAAGCGGCTGGTCCAGAGGTAATAGCGGACTAGAGAGAGTTAGCGAGCCTGAAACATTGCCGCAGTTTACTGCCCCAGAGCTGGCTGACCGATATGCCGCAGGCGAAGTCAACGACGGAGAGATTCGCCACTGGCTGGGCGGCGTTGCCGCAGAGGAGCATCCTGAGGTACCTGGTCTGGGCGGGCTTTTTGACGATAAGGACTATCAGCAAGAGGCAGCTCTTATCGGTCAAGTACCCCCGTCGTCTGAGCGGCGGAAAAGAGCCGAGATTATTTGGGAAGCGGCTGGCGTATTGGGTCAGTACGCGCAAGGCTTAGCCTTGGATATTGAAAAAGCAGATCAAATGGGCGATGATGTAACGATAGACAAGGAGGCGTATGAGAAAGTCCTCTGGCTGGTGTGCCGCGCTGCCACAAGCGGTGAAAAGGCGGCAAATAAGCTGAAAACATTTGTTGCGGAAAGAGCCAGGAAGGTAGAATCGCCGGAACAGGCGGAAGAATGCATGGAATGGTGGACCACCGCAAAGTTGACGGGGGAGAAGCCGGTGCTTGGTGCTTATGATAGCGAGAATGAGAATGCCCCTAACCGCAGAGCAGGAAGAATGTCTTTCCAGGTTCGCGTGGGCGACGATCCAGCGGTTGGTGCAATTCTCCAGGCTACTGACAGTATCCAGATCGCCGCAATTGGCGGTACGGAGAGAGTCAAGGACTATACAGATCCGGATTACTAGCTGAAAATAATGGACGTAAATGCCGCGCCGGCTGTTTGGTTGGCGCGGTATTTTGCTTATATACATAAAAAAACACCCTCTTGTGTAAAGGGTAAATTATTGTGGCGCGCTCGACCGGATTCGAACCGGCGATCTCCTCCGTGACAGGGAGGCGTGATAGGCCAACTTCACTACGAGCGCATCTGACAGTAGTCATAATAGCAAACATCCCTGCTCTTTTCAAGAAACTATTTGCATTTTTTCCCCGGCTATTTTACAATTTTAACCAGAGAACTGTTTATGATAAAAAGAAATATCATTATCTTGACTATTATAGCAGCCGCTGTTGCTGGCGTGCTGTTCTCGCAGCCGGCGTTTGCAGAAGAACCGGATAAAAAATGCGGCAGCGCCGGGACGTCGGTCATTGCGTGCGATGGAGCTGACGGACAGGAGGTTATTTTTAACGTTATAAAAATGGTTATTCAGATTATGACGGCCGGTGTTGGTGTTTTAGCGGTTGGCGCGGTGATATACGGCGCAGTATTGTATTCGACGTCCGAAGGCAGTCCTGATAAAGTCAGCAAAGCGAGGACAATTTGGGCTAATACTGTTATCGGCATGCTCTGTTTCGCATTTATGGCGGCGCTGTTAAATTTTCTGGTTCCGGGAGGAGTTTTCTGATGAAAAAAGCTGTGATAGCGGTTTTTTTGGTTATATTCGGCGCCTGCGGCCACAGTGTTATTTTTTCAAGCAGCCGCGCCTTTGCTGATGAATGCTCTGACAGAGGGCGGATTTTAACGCTGAAACCGTGGTACAGCGGATTGACTGATTCTTCGTGTAATATAAAAAAGCCTGGCGACGGGACTGATGCTCAGGCTAACTTTATCTGGAAGATTGTTTTGAATATTGTTGATGATATGTTCCAGATTGTCGGTTATATCGTTACCGGCTATATTATGTACGGCGGTTTTTTAATGATGAGCAGTGTTGGCTCGCCGGAAAAAGCTGCTCGCGCCCAGAAGACAATGTTAAGTGCGGTCGTTGGTTTGATAGTTACTATCGCTGCAATTGCTATTGTTAACCTAATATCGTCAAGGATAGGTATGTAAGTTATGAGATATTTATATTTTTTAGCAGGCTTGCTGGGCGATAGTTCGTCTTTGGGTATACCAAATAACAATTTAGACAATGCAGCCCTTAACCGAATTATTGATTTAGTGTTTATGATTGCCGGTTCGGTGGCGGTTATTATTGTGATTGTCGCTGGGATCAACTATGCCCTGTCCCTGGGTGATCCGGCGAAGACCGCCAAAGCAAAGAATGCTATCCTTTATTCATCTATCGGGCTTATCGTTGTTTCCAGCGCGTTTGTTATTGTAAAATTTATTATCGTAAGGTTTACATAAGAAAGGTATAAGCTTATGAAGCAGCTATTAAAAATATTGTTTGCACCCGCGGTTTTAATCGGTGTATTGTTTGCGCCATCCGCCAGTGTGTTTGCTATCGACGTCTGCTCCGGGGATAATGGTTCTGCATTGTATTGCCAAAACAAGAATGAGGGCGAGACTAAGGTCAACTCAATGATAAATAGCGTATCCAGGCTGCTGCTGATGGCGGTCGGCGTGATATCAGTCATTGCTATAGTTATCGGCGGTATTTTGTTTGCAACGGCAAATGGCGACAGTTCAAAGATATCAAGAGCCAGAAATACAGTATTGTATGCAGCGGTCGGTTTGGTAGTTGCTATTTTTGCCTCAGCAATCATTGATACTGTGTTTAATCAAGTTAAATAAAAAGAAGGAAGGTAAAATGAAAAAAATAATTTTTTTAGCACTTATGTCGCTGGGCGTAGCCAGCGTACTGAGCTTGTCTGTGGCTAGCACTAACGCTTCTGCTCAGGTTTCATCGGGTATAAATGCTGCAACTACTGATGAGATGAAAAACAAACAAATTGATGGCAGTAACGGTGTTATCCGCATAGTTTCAAATATCCTGATTTGGGTAGTTGGTATTGTAGCGGTGATTATGATTGTATGGAGCGGATTCAAATATATAACTGCAGCTGGCGATAGCGGTAAGATTGCCTCGGCAAAAAGTTCTTTAATATATGCTATCGTTGGTTTAATCATTGCTATTTTAGCATATGCAATTGTTAACTTTGTCATGGAGCGATTAAACGTTTCTTCGACGCCAGGCGGTTCATCCGGCGGAGGTTCCTCTGGCGGTGCCGGTTCTTCTGGCGGAGGCGGCGGATATTCTGGCGGAGGCGGAAGCATTGGCGGTGCTATGGGTGGCTCCGGAGGTGGATCTGGAGGTTCTGGCGGCGGCTCTGGTTCCGGTGGCTCCGGAGGTGGCGGTGGTCTCGGCGGCGTCGCTCCTGGTCTTTTTGGTGCTGCTGGTAGAGCTCATTCTGCTGCCGAGGAGAAGAAGAATGGCGGTACTCATATCTATGTCCATAGCGGTCCTACCAACCCCCTCAGTAAATTAATGAAAAGGGCGGCTGAAGAGCGAAAACTCGAAGAGTTGAAGAGAAAGGAAGCGGCGGAGAAAGCAGCAGCAGCTGCCGCTGCTGCTGCCGGCGTCGGCGG